>Ga0210040_10000893_pt1 | contig 47357 bp, 38 predicted proteins | sample CryGeyCG12114_NA_FD_185462 | JGI IMG/M metagenome (GOLD analysis project Ga0210040, IMG submission 185462) | Groundwater microbial communities from aquifer - Crystal Geyser CG19_WC_8/21/14_NA (SPAdes) (version 2) | ecosystem: Environmental > Aquatic > Deep subsurface > Groundwater | place: USA...
CACTAAAAATATTGACATATCGAAAGCATTGAGTCTAAAATTAATCTCACAACGTGCGTAGAATTATGTGCGAGATATTTGGAACTTGCCATTGCTTTCATTCAGAACATTACGAACGTAAAACTATTATCAGAATTCACCTCACTTTATGGAGAATCATTTGCTGTGCTTTTTAGGTGGCAAGATTATTATGGTGGTTGGTAATATGCACTTGTCTTCATCTTGAGCTCGAATTGAGCCCCCTGCAAAAAATTTCAAAATATTTTGTTCGAGCATTGAAGTATTGCCAGACCTGGTAGAGAAGGAGTTTGTTTGACCACTATAGGGACCTTGGGATTACTAGTCTGATAATCTATGAAGTCAATAAATTTTTCACTACACAGTTCCTGGAAACCCATTTTTCGGCCGATCCGCTGGGAATAAGGACTAGTGAATATGCATTTGGCTACTGAGTATCCTTTGGTCTTGAGCAAACAAAGAGCTCGTGAGTACAGCTCGGTCCCTAATCCTTGCTGTCGATAGGCTCGGTCTACAGAGACCATAAATAGATCAATGTATGTGTGGACGTTGTATTTTTCAAAGAAATCAATTTTACTATCCAGCCGCAATAGGACAGGGAAAGCTCGTTGAAGCCCAGGTGAGTCAGTAAGTGGGAGAAGGTTGCAAAGATCTTCCCCTTTGTTATGAGGACCCATTATCCGAACACCTGCTATCTGCGTTAAATAAATGGACCACTTTAGTTACTTTTTTTTCTACTGAATGAGTGGTTGTAAAGGTAAAGACCATAATGTGATTCGAGTTTTCTTGCCTTATTAGTTTCTCTATGGCGGGCACAAATGCTCAGGTTAAAGCCTAAGAAATGGGCCACCATCATTTTTATTTCTTTAGATTTCTGTGGATTGCTGCCTAATAGCTGGCTCATAGGCTCGTCTTGGTAGAAATTATTTTCCAAGTGATCAAATACTTCTGCGTAGCTTTCCCGTTTGATCATTTCGAATCTAAAGTTTTTCCAATCTCCCAAGGCAGCCATAGTTAGCTAGTTGGTAAGTTGGTTGATAAGTTTCTTAGTAACTTGATTAGGTGACGCAGAATAAAGAGTTACAAACTTTGCATGGGATTTTGGCACACCACTGTCATTAAGGCTTCGCAGCAAGTGGCCATATGATTGTTAGAAGTTCTACGGTAGGCATGGTATGGATAGATGGATGTTGCTGCATGGGTATGGTATAAGCATGCAATGTACTTGGCTTGACTTCTATCACATGTGCATGTGCACATCTATTTTTTGAGGAGCATTGTAACTGACTGAATGTCCTTGTATATTAGTTAAAATATATAAAAGTGATAAAGTAAATTAAAAATAATTACACTTGGCAGTAGTCTCTCTTGTCTGGTAAAGTGTTTACATTTTCTGGACCAGTTTGTCCAACAAACCCTACTAGTTTTTATTTGGGAAATCACGTGCATAAAGGTAGAACGAATGCTCCTATTATTTGTACAGAGTCATCAACCTTTATTCTAATCCCATTCCAACTCCTTCTCCGCTGTCCTTGAAAATTTATTTTAACCGTCGCTAGAATACTACAAAGTTTATTGAAAAACATTATTATGTATACAAATATACACAAATTTTGGTCAAATTAAAGTTGATAAACAAAATATTTAAACGCTTAGAATTTTAGCCCCATTAGGATAGCAGTATCATCTGTGTCTACAGCCCCAGGCAATATAAGATTTCCTTCATCATCTTTGAAATCTTTTAAAGCCATTGCATAAAATTCTTCAAATCCTCTTTTCCTAGCAATCCTTTGGGAATACGGACTGGTGAAAATACATTTAGCAGCTGAATATCCTTCAGCTTTGTACAGAAGGAACGCTCGTCTGTACATTTCACTTGCTAACCCTTGATTCCTGTATTCCCGACCCACAGACACCATGAAAAGGTCTATGAATGTTTCAACATCATATTTCTGATGGAAATCCACCATTTTATCAAACTTCATGAATAGTGGGAATGCTCGTTTTAGCTCTTCTGATTGTATCAACGGAAAAAAATTTGCTAAGTCTTCTCCCTTTTTATGTGGGCTTGAAATCCGGAGTCCTGCAATCTACAAAGTGCATATCAATATCAATCCATACTACTGGCTTCAACATGGCATGTTGTTCTTGTAAAAATTGTTGTAACTTTATTTGTAGCAATGTCTCGGGCACAGAAGCTTAAATTGGCTGCCAAAAACTGACTAGTGATCATATTCATATCTTGTGTTTTCAATGGAGAACAACCCATGCACTTATTGATAGGCTCATCCAGGTAAAAATTATTCTCCAAATGCCAAAATACTTCTGGGTAATCTTCAGGCTTAATCATTTGGAAAACAAAATTTTTCCATTGTCCTTCTACGTGCTCAACCATAGTGGTGGATTCTAAACAAAGCGAAAATCAATAACTTACAGATTACATATATTGGGTATGCATAATGCAATACATGCATACAAACCTAACAAAATTGCATGCATAAAATGCTAGACCATACGGAATGCATGACTGTTTAATATTAACTACTATCTAAATAGCTCAAGTTTTCTTTAGTTCAAAACTGCAGTCACAAAAATAGTACCCAAAACACAAGTTTTTGAGAAAACCAACTTACTTTGTACTATTAATTCCAACTACAAACGTCTTGTACGTCAAATTACCCACTTATTACAGCTATTCACTAAAAACAGCACTAACTTAAGTATTAAAGTTTGGTAGTGTGACACAGGTGACAATTTGGGCCTCGTTATCCAGATTAAATTGAAACCCTTGAGTTCGATAGAACGTTTGCAAACCTCCGTGTGAGATGAAGCAATCTTATCTTGGTAAGTAGTACGAATGTATACTTTAGTTGTATAGCTAGCTGATTGAATTGAGTTCCGGAAAATACCAGACACGACTTCAACATTCCTTCTAAGTTCGATATTAAACAGCTGTAGTAGCCTGTCGGTTTGTTTTTCATTTGCACGCTATGCAATGTAGTGTTGGTAATTTGCTTTCCTTGAGTTTCTATTCCCAGTATAAGTGGTGTGTTGTGTAGTTTCACAGCAGACCTCATGCTGTGTGCAGCGCGATAAGGGAGTGTTGGAAATTAAAAGGAATTTAAAGATCATTTTATTTTCGCTTTGTAATGTAGTGTGTGTGTCTACTTACTTCATGTCCTTGATTCGATAAAAGCCATATGTTATAGTAGTGAGTAAGTGAGTGAGTGTATACATAGCTATAGGTATTTGTTTACTCGCCGTATGAAAATGGGTTTAGCTGGAAATAGTGGATGATGATAATGGCTTTTTTATCTTTCTATAAATTCAAGGTTCTTTGTTCTTTTCCTGTGTCCTTTTATCCCTCAAGTGGTACCAAAGTTTTGGACGGGTTGACAGACTTTGGAAACATGAATTAAAGAATGGAAAAAAAATGAAGGCGGGTAATTTGAATTCGAATTCCTTTGTTGGGCTGTAAAAGTTGCCGCCATCTTGTAGATAGTTTTGGTTTCTAACTAACTATAAGTGAGTAACGAACAAAGCTACAGCTAACTATAAAGGGTTTGTAGTACATTTTCGTTTATTCTATAAAAACATAGTTGTAGTTCTCTATAGTTTACAATACTTTCTTTCTAATAGTGTTTGGTGACCAGTCACTAGATCAGTATATAGTTTATTCAGTTTCAGATGAGATTTTTTCCTGCTCGCCACCCAACGTTACTTATGCTTACTACTACCACAGTCACTACCAAAAACTCCATGAAGCATAGAAGGCATAGATTCTACGGTAGCAGTTTTAGGCGGTTTCACTTTTAGCGCATATATTTTGGTAGTGACTGTGGTAGTAGTAAGCAAAAGTAACGTTGGGTGGCGAGCAGGAAAAAATCTCATCTGAAACTGAATAAACTATACTTGTAATTGGATTGGATGGAAGGTTACCAAAACAGTTGAAAATTATTCTTACAGTATTATAATGTTGATTTCAAATCACACACAAAAATAAACTTTGATTAACTGAAACAAAAAATTAGCATGTCACTAACTAAAAATCGTAATGACAGTGAATAATAATCGCAACATTTTATTTTTAAAGTTATCTAACATACTAACATTTTATGCGTCCTTTCTGTGACTACTGTGAAGTGAACACAGATACATAGTATAGTTGTAGTAGTAGTGGTACAAATAACTGCCCGTATGGATTTGAAAGCTCTTTGTTAGAAACCTTTTTGCCTTGTATGAACGGTGGCATCTCTAAATTGGATATGGAATCGAACTGATGTGTGAAAGGAACTGGCATTTTATGTATCCCGACGTATAGAGCTACAGTTCTAAAACGCCGACCACAGCACACTCATCATCTTTGGCATTTGGGAACCTCAGTTGTCCACTCGAGTCCTTGTATTGATTGAAGTAGGCTCTGGCCAACTCTTTAAATCCCATTTTCTGGGAGATCTTTTGTGTGTACGGACTGGTAAACGTGCTCTTAACCAACTTGTATCCTCTGCCTTTCAGGAGGGGAATGGTAACTTTGTACATCTCGCTGGCAATGCCTTGACCTCGATAAGTTTTGTCAACACTGGCCATGAACAACTCTGCGTAATTATCACAGTGCGGGAACTTTTCAAAAATCTTGGCTTCCTCATCCAACGAATCCAGAAACGGGAGGATCTTTTGCATCTCCGGGGATTTCATTTGGAAACCAGCCGAGTCCTCCCCTCGACTGTGGCTAGCAGTGATACGGGCCCCTACAATCTGTGTAGAGAAGACAAGACAGCAGAATTAATTTAATTCACTAGTCTACGACATTAACATATAAAGAGGATGGAACCAAGGCCTACTCAATCAATCGTGTTAGCTTAATTCATTAATTGAGCTTGAGTGGGTAATGCTGTTGCTGATTAGAGGTAATTGTGTTAGTCAGTAAGTTGCTAGTATAGGGTCCATGCTATAAATCAAAAATTTTGCGCAGTCTCTGTAATATAATTAGGAAATATTAAAAGGCCGTACTTTATTCAGATCCTTGTCAATAACGACGAAACTGAGATCATCTTTGAAGAATTTAGTAATCATAGCATCCATATCTTGAGCTTTCTCTTCGGAGTACCCTGTGAGCACTGAAAAGAAAAATAACAAAAACAGATTAAATTGTAATCTGTGAGAGGGAGTACTTAATATTCGTGGCGAGTAGGAGAGCATTCTGATGTTTGAACAAAGATAAGATTTATCTAGTAGACAGCATTTATTTACTACATATAGTTCCTTTCCTGCATGTATAACTTTCCCTTTGGTACACACGAGAGATTACATATTGAAATAGATTGAACATTTTTGCTCTTTCGTGTTTTATATTCCACAAGTAGTCTAGGAAAGTATGTAATACGCTTAAAATGGAAGTGAAATGCAAGTAATTTAGTCTGTTTATGGAAAGCTACTTGGAATTTATGGTGTTCAACCAACAATACAAACTATAGACATTGCACGCTATGCACACACGAAGCCACTAGTAGTCGGCAGTAAAACCATGTTGGTATCTAGGTACGTAAGCAAGTTACCATTTAAGGGCTCATCGACATAAAAGTTCTGTCTCATATGCTCGAAAATCTCTGGATGGTATTCGGGACGGACCATTCGAAACACGAAATTCTTCCATTCATGACCTTCCACAGAAGTGATTCCATTGTCTGCCATTGCGGAAAGATTGCGGCCAACACAATAGGGTCCAACTTTTCCTATTCAGTAATTCAAACAGATTTAAGTTCCCCCTTATCTCAAGTTTGCATTGCTGCCGGTCATGGGCAAATGACAAGACAACCAAAATATGTGCTAGAAGTAAGAGACAAAATATTTACATACGGGAGAAACGTAAAAAGATGGAGTGCAAGCGATTGGACAACATAGAGAGCAGTGCAAAGATGGAGATTCACTCAAGACTCGTAGTAACTGTCAGAAAGAGAAAGGAAAAAATTGCACCAGCACAGGTCTTTTAGTTACAAGTAAGGAAGTACTGTTTAGTTAGTCTAGCCAGAGATGATCGATCGTAAAAAACACATAAAATTGGCTCCTCGGGTGGCTATATACCGCAAACAAACAGTTTGGTTTTCCAGCTAGATTATGTAACTAACAAACTAACGTTGTATTACGATAGTTTATACTTGAATGATGAAGTGTGACTGGTCAACAACAAGTATAAAAGATAGTTTTTTATTAATGTTGATGATCCATTTATGTTTGTGACTTTAAATGTTTGGTAATGTATTCATTCTTCTTTTTATCAGCAGTACTGCTTTCACGTCATGTATCCATAGATTAAAACTTTCCTGTGAGTTCTGCATTACGTTTGTTAAAGCATATGAAGTAGACTGCAATACTTTTACATCACCTGCATGCAAGTATATTGCGGAGTGTGCAGTTTGACAATACTGATACTGAAATAGCTACTATCTGTCACGTACGAATGGTGACCAATAATCTAAGTAGTTATAACTAGTTCACTTCTTGAAAAACCTAAAATTGCTATCCTTAAATACTGTATATGAGTTTTTTGCGAACGTATCTAGCTTTAAAACTAACTTACTAACTACTATAGCATAATAAATTCGTTGTAAAACATACTGCGATGCTTTCTTTTCTCTTATTGCAAAACGGGATATTATTTTTCGCGGAAATCACTTGCAGAAGGAGTCAGTATAAATGTACAGAAGAAGTAGTCTAGATCTACCAGTATAGGAAATGAAAGCAGAAAGCTCATTACTCAACAAAGAATCTCGGGAGAAGAACTCATAAAGTTTGCTTTTCTTGTTCGCTCCTGAGTCCTGAGCTCATTACAATGATTGGTTTGACAAAAGACTTCTTTTCTTGGGAAATAACTTCTTTACCTTTGCTACATATTCCATGCTTTTTTCACGTAACATCTCTAATATACAGTTACCTAACTAACCAACTAACTACCACGATAATAAATAATCAATTGTAGCTACAAAATTGCTCATTGCAATTGCACTAACTAACTTACTTCCAGCATAGTAAGTGGCCGACTGAAAAAACGAAATTTTACATAATACATACATATATTCAAATGGATATACAAATCATATACTACAGTCCACTAACTAACTAAATAGCCAAAAATTTAGTTTTACTCACTTTAGCAAGTTATGAATGTTACGTAAATATAAGCGTAAAATTCAGTTGTATCTTCTCCGTCCGAAAGTAAACACTCACAGTAGCGAAGATAAGATAGTTGTTGTTGCGAAATGATATTCTCGACAAGGACAGACTGCGGATGTAGTGTATTGGTTTTTCCGCACACACACACACGGAGACACAAGCATGGGTATGTAATAGTGGTGGAGTTGGAAACTGACTATGTGTGTATGTGCCGTTTCCTTCCGAGTTCCGTCGTTTTAAACTAGTATAAAGCGCGGACTGACTGGATCGGTAGTTGGTTGCCAAAGCTAGGAAACCAAGTGTGAGACTGAATCCAGGTTTCCTTTTGCACACAGTTTTCTTCATCTCCCAGCTGGAGTCTGCTGCTAGGATGTGGATACTTTTGTTGGTTATGGTTGGTTAGTAGTAGTAGACGTACTTGTGTGCGAAATCAGGAGTCGCAAGCTTTGCGAAAAGTGATGCCAATTTCCCTCCGTATCTGTATGCATACAGAGCTATGGGTGCCAGCCATGCTTCAACAAGCTGTGCGTGAGAGATAGCTTGCGTGTTCGTTTCCTTGTATGCCTTTTACATTTACTGGTGTAGTTAATAAGATCCTGTGGGTACAGTATTTTTTTCTGAGTGAGTATCAAGCTGCAGATTAGTTTCCAGTCGAGGAGTTAGAGTTTCATTTTTTAGAGATTTATTATAGTGTTTTGTGTAACACTAATAAAGTTTCTTAGGTAGTTAGTTATAGCAGGTGGTATGTGGTAACAAATTGCCAATTTGGGGAGACATTTATCTTATGAATGCACTACGGAAGTTTATTTTAAAATGAGCGACAAAAAAAGCTTGTATTTTGGAAATAAAGACATTAGTATGAGGAAACCGGCGAATTTTTTATTTTTACTAGATAGATAAAAAAAGATAAACCTAAAGTACATTACTAATAAGCTGATCTCGTAGAATACGAGTTTTATTCCTTAGAGTGCTGGATAAGGAATCAATAGTAATACGCTCTACAATTTCATTTTGTTAAAGCATCCATTCCTCATGAATTATTGATTTGTACCAAAATGGATGATTGTGCAAAATGGTACAATCAATATTTTCAGTATTCAACAGCTATGGCATATTACTGAAATTATGTGTCTGCGTTCTCGGCAAATAGTTAGTTTCCCACATTATTATACGGTTTGTGATTTAATGGATTGGAAACCAACTGACTGAGACGCGGTATTAGATAGTCCTCCGTTTTTGGGACTGACTGTGAAAGTGAAAAAATGATGCTGCTGCTGTTTCCAAAATCTATCTCACAAAGTTATATTTCCCAACAAAATTGAGAAGGCTTATGGTCAAAATTCTTGCCAAATTTTTCCCGTAGTTTTTCAAATTCATTCGATTGCAATTAGAGAGCAAGGAAATTATTCCTCCGTTGTTTAATTTTATACAGTCTAGGGAAGCAATGTCGCTTGATATTAGTTAGGAGAAAGCACCATGCAAAACACATACTGCAATCCCTCTCTTTTACTTTCTTTCCGTATAATTCGCCTTATTTCGCATTCCAACAGCAGTAGTAGAAGTATAGCTACGCTTAACGTACCTGAAGTAGTTAGTCAGTCTAGTTCTGTCTAGTCTGACTGACTACTATCTGCTACTACTGCAGAATGTCAAGGAACATCCAACATAGAGAAAGTTACCTCATTTTGTGAACTAGTTACAAGCAGCGAATTCTGAGCTCGCTGGAGAGGAACGGGAGAGGATGAGATGTTAGGTTTGGTTCGCTGGTTCACTGTGTCAACCGTATCGCATAAAATGATTACCACCCGTTTGCTTGTATAGTAACGGCTAGAAATAATGGTGCTCTGTAACTTGCATTTTCTTCAACTGAAAAGCCCTAGCTCTTGATAGGGAGTTGTCGTATGAATAAATAAATAAATTGAACTCATAAAAGCGAATCGTAGACGACGACTGAAATGCGACATTTAAAATCTTCATGCGTGCAATGGTGCAGTGAAGGATGGCGAGCAGATTTTTTTAATTTCGGTTAACTAAGTTCAGTAACTAAGTTTATTGTTGGATTCAGATATTTTCGTAACAACAATGATGATAGTTAGTAAATATGAATATCAAGTCGCAAGTATAGGAAGTTAGCTGGTGCATCATACTCTTATTCAAATTAAACAACTACATGCATATAAACAGACATTAAGAAGATTGCAAGTTTTCTCCACATTCAAAACGAACAAAATCGATTACTTCTAGAGAATTTTGAACGAGAAATTCGCGAACAGTCAATTCCGGGTCGAGCAAAAATTCTTGATTTAACAGTACAGTTTCTTCGTCAGAAGTATCTCGGCGACTAAATTGCTCATTATATTCTTCTTGGTTTTCTGTATCATCTGTAGGAGCTTTTGGTTTCGCTTCTTCGATTTTTTTGGGTTTGGGAAGCTCGTCTATTTTCCCAATTTCCGTGGGATTCATTCCTATCATGAGCGATAGTTTTTTCATTTCAAGCAAAAAAGCAGGCACAATAAGCATTTCCACAGTTTCAAACCGTATTTTAACCGTCAATCAAGAGATTATCTTACCCACAATATGCTGGCACAGCTGCCTGCCAAACTCTGATACAGAATTTATAAATGCTGGGGATGTACTTTGTTTTCTGGAAACTCTGTACGCAACAATGGCTCCATATTTGCCACATTGAACAGTATCTTTAGCGACATCACTAGCCGGATGAGTATAGCCAGCTAAATAAACATTCTCCGCTGATTTCAAACATGCAGCTCGACGGGCTTTAATATTTTCTCCCAATTCGCCTATACTTAAAGCAATTTCATCCGTCAGCTTTTTCGAATCCTTCGTTTGAATGGTCGAAAGCTCTTGGTCGGAAAGCAAAGACTATAAATAAGACGTACAAGTTTTAAAATGTTTCTAGATTGACTGTCTGCTTTGTTGTGCTCACTAAATGCGTTCCTACTTTAGATAAGAATGAGGAGCTCGGCAAAGTATCCGGTGATGTAAAACTGTGCGTCGCTTGAGTAAGACGATGCATCAAGGATACAAACTTTTTATTCCTCGCTACAAAATCCGTTTCACAGTTTACTTCTAGCATCACTGCATGGTTAGGAGATGACAAGATGGATACAAGTCCTTGGGCAGTGGTTCTACCTTGTAATTTTGTTGCTTTATCCCATCCATGAGCTTGGGCTTGGCTTTTTAGCCATTTCTCAGCCTAGAAAAGCAAATACATAATATCATCAAATAGTACTCAAACTACTACCAATGCTGATTATTATAAATTGAATTGATATACTAACTAACTTGAACCAGATCTTGGCCATGTTTTTCTAGAGCTTCTTTGCACTTGGAAAATGAATACCCAGTGGATCTTCGAAGCTTGGCTAAGGAACTTTTCGCAGCTGAGGCTGCTACTGAAGTCCCTGAAGCCGTTAAATGGTTTGTAGCATGGACAAAGCGCACAACTGATAGCCTCATTATTAGTTTAATTCAGTCCCAATTTTTCAAAAATTCGATTCGCCGAAAAGGAGATTATATCCTAGATTCCTTTGATCATTGATACACCTTATTTTAGTAGTAACTTACTACTAACTACTCACGTAATTCAGGACAACGTATAATGCTTGAAACGGCGTTCAGCAAAGGTGCAATAAAAAGTGTTATTGTTTAGTTAACGAGATCGAAATTAGTTTTGCAAATTAAATACTAAAACACCTCATCCATGTCTGACTCTGTGCGAGAATTTTTCAAATACTATTTACCGGGGTAGTAATCCATTGGTGAAAAGTATATCAGATGGTGCACCACCTGATTCAAATCTGAATGCCACGAAAAACGTATCACACGTAGTCTAGTATGAAAGTATGAACACATTAAGTTTGCATCATCGTTTGCCTTTCTCCTCTAAATGTGTGTTAAAAATTGTGTGGATAATTTAATTAAGGTGTTATTAAGTTAGTTAGTTTGTTAGTAAGCTAAGCATCGCCAATTTATAATTAGATCACTGGCATAACCTCGTCATATGTGTATTTGCTTAACTACTGGTCATAGTGTGTGTATGCGATGCGCAATGAAAGAGTGATTTTTGTGTATCAATGTTTGTTGTGACGATTATACCGTAAAGACCAAAGTTGTTGTTTGACTGACACGTATTATACCAAAACTCGTAATTAATCGAAGTAATCAGAAGAAAGCGTCAGAAATTGTTCTTCAATTCAATTTTGTTCGATTATAATTCTGTAGGCACATGAGCTAGGTCTAAATTGTTCTAGATTCTTCTATCTTGACGGTTTGTGACCCTGACATAGTCTGGAGCAAAAAAATACGCTTGTTGGCTGGATTTTTGTTGCATCAGGTAGAATTAAAATTTTATATCCATGAATAACAATTTAGAAATTTTTCTCATATTTTATGTTGTCTTAATGGTATAGTTAAGATCAGTTTTCAAATTTTTTTAAGATTTGGTGTTGGACCTCGTCTGGATATTCACCTGGGAAATCGTTAGCCATGGCTTCGTATTCTTAAGTGCAGTCTTTGGATTCATTTTATGGATCTTTAAGCTCATATCTGCTGTATATACTGGTACATTTCTGCATTCATTTGTGTGTCCATGAATTGTAGTTTCACCTTGGCTCTCCATTCATCATCAATTCTGCCCGCTCATTTCTCAAGAAATGAATCCTTCGCCACATCACCTTCTCACCAATTTTTGTCCATTATTTGCATGACTTATTGACTATGTTTATTCTCCGCCTGTCGAGAAGACTTCACAAGCGACTGATTTTTGTAACTCTATGCATCTTTTGTACCGTAGCCGTCGGTATTACCAGTGCAAAAATTAGCAATAGTAATTTTCATCGAAGTGAAGTGCTTCTTGAGCAAGACAAGATCGAGGATCTCAAATTGGACAGAGTTCATGACAACAAGATAAACATACAGAAGGTTGATCGAATTGTGACAGATGCAGCTGAACCTTATGGTTCAAATTCTGAGTCTCAAAATGTAGACGATGATGAGAAAATTCTGAAGCTTCCATTCTGCAACATGATGAAAGGTAACCAACAGAAAAAAACTGTGTCAGAAGATGTTAACTTTACATCTGGAGAGGACAAAGGTGGAGCCAGAGAAGAATTGGTTTCTCTATCGGACTATAGCGATGACAATGCTGGGGATCAAGCCGTACTAGTGGCAACATTGGATGGCAGGGTCTCCATGTTGAATCAGAATGGAAGCATCTTGTGGTCTGTGAAAACAGGGAAAGTTTTTTCATCAACTATTTCGTCAATGCAGGTAAAGAATTAATGCAAACTATGCTATTTTCAAAAATACAGCAGAAAAATGTGAGCACCAAATGTAAAAACCGCTAACCAGCACTTACTGAACTTGTTTTCTGCAGCTTACTGAAAATAGGGACTCGTTTGTAATACCTTCGCTGACTGGGGTTTTATACAAATTCGATGGAGAAAACTTAGATCCCATTCCTTTGAATGCTGACTCGTTATTGAAAAGATCATTCCATTTATCCAATGACGTGGTTATCACTGGTAAATAGACTTATTTGTGAAGGAAAACAAAAAATAAATATGAAAATTGTCTACATTAATTTGTTGATTTTTAGGTGGGAAGGAACTAAAAACATACGGTATTGACGTAACAAGTGGAATCGTTCGTTACGAATGTGGAATAGCTGGTTGTGAATCACCTTCCAAAGCAGTGAACTCGAAGGACGAAAAGCGCCCGATTCTTATAATAAAGAAGCAAACGCAAACAGTAAGAGCCATTGATGCTTCCACCGGGACGGAAAGATGGAATTTTAGCGTTGGTACACATGAATTGGCTCTAGCTGGAATCACGGAAGGTTGCCATGAAGGAGAACGGAGAGATGACATTGGAAAATTTTCTGAATTCTTGAGTTTGGTCATTGCTGAAGGCATTGTGATTGGCAGAGACAAGAATATGAATTGGCAGCACAAGGTTGGTCATTGGATTGAGAGCAAACAAATTGAATAATTATTACTGCTATGCTATTGCTATGTAGCAATACTACATTGACACATTATGCATGGGAAAGCAAAAGCACTGGGTGGCTAAAAAAATCCTGTTTTTTAGTTTCCTTCGCCAATCAGTCAAGCATGGATCTTGAAAGACGGACAATTGATCACCGTAGATCCTGTGAAGAAATCTCCAGTAATGGATACTACCGGTTTGCCTGCTCTGTATGTTGGGATGCATAAACAACAGTTGTATGTTCAGGAAAGTCATTCTACAGCTGATAAGCTGGAGCAAGTTTTTGCTATGAACATTTACAATGAAAAGAAGCAAGTTCAACATAATAGTTATGAGCGGGTGAAAAGGCCGTTGCGAATTTCGTGGAAACCCTCTAAAGGTATTTTGTTCACTCAGTGCGTTCTTGTTGATCCGTGTAAAGTTTTGCAGACTTTTTAAATTTATATTTATTTTAGATGTAATAGAGCGAGAAAGTGCTTCCACTTCTGTTGTACCTGTTCCGAAAGAATCTTCGGCAATCACCGCTAATTTAGATATGTTCCCATTTTTTGTGTACGAAAAGGATGAAACTACATCCTTTAGGAATCCAGATGATGAAGTTCTTCCAGAAATTGAAGGCCATGAATCTGAAACTGGGAAAGAGGATTCAGATAAAGATGAGGAGGATGATATGGTTAGTCCTAATGGGTTCGTGATCGATGAAAATGATGGTCCATTCCAAGTTATTTTAGTTTCACTGTGGTACTTTTGGTGAGTGGATTTTATAGATGTTTATATGTAGTGACCAATTGATTTGAAATGCTGAAATATAACTTAAATGAAAATTTTTTAATCTAATTTTCTTGCTACAGGAAAGAAATACTCGGAATTAGTTTACTTACTGCTGTAATTTTGAACATTCTAATCATGAAGCCAATGATGCGCGCTGTAAGGTCTCAGACTGTTAACGATATGCTGAAATGGTTGAAGCGGAACGAAGAGGAAAATAAAGTTGAAGTAAAGTTTTTTGCTACTACTTATGAAATTAAGAGTTTTATTCATTACATTCTATGTGTTATTATGAAGAAGTGTAACTAACTTGCGGACTGGTTATATAAATTTGTTGTTTAGAGCGAGTCTATGGCTTTAATTCCTGCCTACAACGAACTGCCAGAGTTTAACTCAACTGTCACAGCTATCAAAGAAAAGCGTTCCAGTGCAGATTTTCTGACAATGAGAAATCGGACTGCATCCACATCGTCTGGAGATTCCCAGTGTATTGAAGAACAAGTTCCTTTCTTATCCCAGTATTTAAAAGAATTTGAACCTATTCAATGCCTGGGGAGAGGAGGATTCGGTGTTGTATTTGAAGCGAAGAAAAAAATTGATGACCGTCATTATGCTGTGAAAAGAATTACGTTGCCAAACAGGTAAGAATTTGTTTTCATGGTTAGTAATTTTACTAACTTCACTCTTAACCTCTCAAAGTAATGATAATTTTTTCTCTTTATTTTATAGGGAGAAAGCACGAACTCGTGTAATGAGAGAAGTAATAGCTTTAGCACAACTAGATCACCGAAATATAGTCCGATATTTCAATGCTTGGATAGAAAACCCTCCATTCGGATGGCTCGAGGAAAATGATCCCCTATGGCGGGCTTCGTAAGTGAATTTAGTAATAAGAACCACCATTTCAAGCAAAATTTAGTCATTCAACTAATTTTTTTCTGCGTCCTGTGCATGGTTAGGCTAATTGCTACTTCACCCAGCCCTACTAGTGAATTCACATCCGAAATGATATCTTCTTGTGAATTCCAAAATCCACTGCTCAACCGCCCTGACCATTCAAAGATCTCATTACCCACAACTCCACTTGACGACGACTCGTACATCGTTTTCGAAGCGCATTCCCATGATGAAGCAGAAGATGATGATAAGCCTATTCTTCCTTTGTGCACCAGTACGGATGAAGTCATTCCCATTTCATCTTCTGTGGAAACCTCCAGAAATTCTGTCCAATCTAGTACTGGTAGTAGTGTTTCGGGGCAAGGATTTTTCGCCAAGCCTAGACCAACTTCACTTTCCATTCCCAGTGGTCTTGAAACCCATTCTTTTACTCCTGAAGACTTGAGTAATAATAATCAGAATGAAGGGTCCACTACAGAAGATATTTCCACAAATGGAATCATGTACTTGTACATTCAGCAAGAATTGTGTCAAAAACGAACTTTGCAGGATTGGTTGCGAGTAGAGAAAGTGAGGGATTTGCGTCAAGCAGTTTTGTTTTTCTCTCAAATTGTGGAAGCTGTGGAGTATGTGCATTCTAAGAAACTTATTCATCGTGATCTGAAGCCTAGTAATATTTTCTTATCTGGTGCGGCCAAAGAAGATATGATTGTAAAAATTGGAGACTTTGGTTTAGCTACTACTGCCATGGCAGAATTAGATGCTCAGCGAGCTGGAGGTGTAAGTCCGTCTGAAAATTCTGCTGGCTCATTTGGATCTCAATTGTCTTCTGTAGTCAACCTCACTGGCAGAGTTGGCACACATTTGTATGCCTCCCCAGAACAAGTAAGTTTTATATCGAATCACTTCTTTCACCAGTCTTGTTAACTGCATAAATCATGTCATAACTTTTGTTTTGTCTCAGTTCAAAAAGAAGCCTTATGACTACAAAGTGGATATTTTTTCACTCGGCCTCATTTTTTTTGAACTCCTGGTTCATTTTTCAACTGATATGGAACGGCATTCAATTCTTTCAAAAGTGAGAAAAGGCAATTTTTCGGACCAGTTTCAAGAGGCTCATCCATATGAGGTAAAGTTAGTTTTAACCAACAACCAAAGTGTATTTGCCAAGTTAATTAATTGAACTAATTTTTTGGCAGTACAAACTCATATCAGAGATGGTTTCTTGGGATCCTAAAAAACGACCAGATGCTACACAAATCTTATCGCGCCTCCATGAAGCACCCAAATATGTGGGGTCAGTTGATCCCAGTGGTAATTTAGGGGAAGGGGATCGCAAAACTCCTAGAAGTTACTCTACACCTGCTAACATAGAATTGCCTGAAACTGGGCGGAATGAGAAGTCATCCTATAAACGGAAATATAAGACTCATTCGATGATGTAAAGTCTGTCGATTTATTGATTTGTAAGCCAATTTTTTTCGCTTCACTTTAACTTTGAATAAAGGAGCAGAAATTAGTTTTTTTTTTGTGTTTCCTATACTGCGTTTGTGCAAAGCTAGTGTGTCAGCTCGAAAGAAAAGTATTTTGCTATAGTCACACATTTGTTTTCAAGTTAGGTAATTTAGGAAGTGCATTTATTCATGTCATGCATTTTTGTAGATGCTGGCTACTTTTTGTTTTCTCAGGACTTGTTTTGAACCGCGTCTTTTGACAAAGATGATGATTCCAGCTGTGTATTCCAGTTATTTCTCGACGAAAAAATGGATGTAGAGTAATTTTTCTTTGTAATACTGATATGTGATTTGAGGCTTTGAATTGACCTGAGATGGAAAAATACGGAACAACATATGCAAATGTACCCGATTAACCGAATGATTAATTTATAAGGTATAGTGATAGTAATCACACGAAATTCAATTCGCAAAGTTTGTCTTTTTATATGAAATAAATAGGATAAGAAAAATATGAAAAATAAAACGAGATTTTTTATGTCACAAATAAAAAATTATGACTCGAAATGGACTTTACTGTGTGTTCGTCCAGTTTTCTCTGCAGTTGTATCAGTACAATATGAATGTTTTACTACAATTTGAATTAATTTTGCATGTTATTTGCATCGCGATTGCAATTGAAGCAAATCTCAGCGAGTGCTGGCTGGGTGCTGTTACTCTGTAGATATTTAATTTGCGTGTCCCATCGCGTGACGCGTGAATTTATATTGTTAGCCGTACTGAACGTATTGTTCATTTGATGGAATGTACTGCATCAGATTCAGATACCATTTTACCTTTCTTCGATATCGATACGCACCATTTTTTCCTCATTTAGCGACATGTAATTTTAAAGGACTGAAAGATACCATCACATACATTGTGTGCATAGCAATCTTCATTATCCTGACGTGGGCCAATTCTCTTCTCTACCTTGAATTTTAGTTATTGCTTATGATGAAAATGATAATGATGGCTAGGAGTTTCGGCTATACTAAACTTGAGACTGTAACTGCTGGCAATAGAATGCTGCTTATGATGGTGTCCTCCAGCACGAGGACCCGAGTTTCTAGAGGTTGGGCGACTTTGGCGGACCTCAACAAAATCTCCTTCCTCGTTGAAGTAGCCGAAAACAGTTTCTCTGGATTGCTCGCTAGAAGCGGGGCTAAATCCTATCTTTAGTACGGAAAGCTCTCCAATAGGGGAATAATGGACAGAGCTCGATTTCTTTTCCCTCTCAAGTCTTGCATTAAGAGTAGAAATGAGGTCCAGTTCTCGAGCTATCTTTTTTACTTGTGGCAAGGTGGATCTATTACTTTTCCAGTTGATGATTCCATTGAGGTTGCGAGGTGTCTGAAAAAATACGGACCACTTTTGGTATAGAGTTGGAATGACGCTCAAATATTATAAGGAGGAATTCTCACATCTTCACGACACAATCCGGCAAATCGAGGCCATAACTTTGCTCCAGCAGATATAGCAGACAGAATCCATTCGGACTCTCTGTGGCTCTCGCTCATATCAGAGAAAGATTGAAATTTTGAGTATCCTATAGCATGACATTCTTCTGCCTCCCATAACTGACCTTCTTGAAGTAATAGATATCCCAATTCGGAATATGAATCACCTTCCAAATCTGTCAATTTGTTTTCTACTGACACTTCTTGTTCCTGCACGAAGTAATCCAGAGCTCCTAAGGTATTCTTATGCCTGAAAGAAAATATGTTTAGGGTACTGATTAGGCAGTTAAGTCTTCATCATCATTTCAATGTGGGAAACTTTTTTACCCGACCATACACATGCCCAGATTATGGAAAGCAATTGCTTCAGAGACATAGTCGCCAATAACTTTGCCGTGATGCTCCAGTTCTTCAAAATATTTGAAAGCGTCATCAAATGCTCCACTGTGTCGTAACACTAGGCCAAATTTTACTAATGCTGTACTCAAAGCTGTTGGATGCCTCACTATAGTTGGATTAGTAGTTTATGTAAATGTAAGTAGCGCCAAATGTCTACCAACTATAGTAATTAATAAGCAACGTTTGCAATAGTAAACCTTCTAATGCTAACTGTAGAGCCAAGTCTGCAAATTCGTGAGCATCTTTAACTTCCTGCTCCATTGGGGCCGAATGACTACGCATCACCTTATTGGCTAATCCCATCAACATATCGTGTTCCAGTAATGTTGCAATCATGTACAGCGGTAGAGAGCAACCGTCAATTGATTCGTAGCTTTTTGGATCTTACAATCATAAAAGTTATTATTTTTAGTCAACCAGTATAAAAGCCACCCCAAAATTGTGTTGCACACACATGGGGATGGGACCGTTTTTCTTTTAATTTTACCTTTAACTCGGTATCCATGCAAAACTATCGGCTTCTGGAGTCGAATTGTTAATATCCGGGGCTTAAATTGCCAGTTTTGATTTTTCGATAGTGTCCTGCAGATTGCTAAATGATCTACAGCTGTTGCCAGTGCAGTTTCTAATGTATACAGAAGAATGTCGTAGTTAATCCTGAGTCATGCATTGCATGAGCTTTCATAGAAATATCCTTACAATCTTGTATACAGCCTACCTAAAGTTTCACTATTTTCTCTCGTCAAGTAAGCCAACTGGCAATGAACTTCGGCCTGTATTCTTTCCCTTTCAGGTGAAGTCAAGTTTTTAGAAATGGGTAAGCAGCTTAAGAAAAAGTGTTTTGCTAGCCAAGTGTCTCCTTCTACTGATAACGCCTCAGCCAATTGCTTTCTTTGATGCACTGCGAGTTCGTATCCCTCTACAGGTTTTAAAATATAATTTATATTATAATATGGGTGGGGAAAACAATTTAATCTAACATACAAATCGGACAAATTACCATTTTCCATGAATCCGCTGCACATTTTGAGAACTTCAGCAACTCTGTCCAACTTGGCTGGTTGTTGCTTCAATGTAAATCCTTCCAGTTTGAGTCGATATCTAGTTTTTCGCAGCTCTCTTTCTTCTTTTCGGAAAATGTTGGTCAGTTCGTGTACTACATTGGGAAAACCTTCTTCTTTTAGATCCTCAAAAACGTTGACGTGGTGAGGTTGCTGTGCTCTGAGTTATGGAATAATTGAGGAGAGTCAGTTTCTTACGCATGTATTCATTTATTTCACCAGTTAGAGCTCGTACAAACCTCATCATATCTCGTCTGGAAAGAGGTTCAATGAGTTTGGCAAGTTTATGCTTTCGTCTTTCAAAATCCATGTCTACTGCAACTTTGTGCCTTCTCCCAAGAGATGCGGAGGGGATGCCCAAGCCGTTTCCCAGTGGTGGAATTCGTTTCATGATTTTCGTTTTGTAGGTTTGTTTTGGTTTTAGTTAAAGAAATTATGAGGCTGAGTCTATGCACAACTATGGTTATTGTTGCTGACTATACAGTGTTTTGCTTTAGTAAGTCAGATGGATTCCACGACCCCGTGAGTACGAAGTAACTAAAAAAATTATGTAGATGATACTTGTTAAAAATATAGTTTGTTTGTTACGAGTGTTATTTCGGGGCCGGGATTTGATAGTTACAAAATACGATCAGGGATCATTTGAGTGACGAAGTTAAAAAAAAAGATGGTGTGATTGTTGTTAACACGTTTTTCACATAGACTTTGGAATGAGGCACATTTTCTGAACCCTCCGAAAAAAAATAATGAAATAGAGCTTTGAAAACTATCCATAGAAACTATTTAAAGTCAGAACTTTTTGGAATTTTTGCTTCAATTTTATTGGAATATTTACAAGATTACAAGTGCAAAACCTGAATTTACATAATGAAAAATCTATATAAGCTAAGTAATTTTTAGTAGCAAATCTTTATACATTTTCTGCAATTTCAAGTGGCTCAATTTTTATATTGCTGCCAGCAAAATCTGGCTTCGTAAATTGCTCTGCTGAATTTACACTTGCGCTAACTTGTCCTGTCGGATTTTCAGAAAGCTTGATGTTTTCAGATACTGCTTGTGGGCCTGATTTTATTTCTTCCGGTTTATTAATTGGGGTTTCAATAAAGTTTTGCTGAAGAAGTTTATCGCGTTTCTCACTTATTCGTTCGCCAGTGTCTGACACTTTCTGCAGAATGTGAGCCACTTTTGAACTAAAAATTGTTGCAGCCCGGAAGCTTAGTTCAGCAAACTCAACTATTTAAAATTCAAATCCATGTCTTTCATGAAAAATTCCAAAATTAAAATAATTGTTTTAGTATAAACTTACGCATAAATTACTTGCCTTGTAGAAGTGGAATTTTTTCAGCCAACAAATCTGTTGATGCATTGAATTGTTTCACCATTTGAAGCATCTCTTTGTAATCTGTAACGTAATTTTCAGTTCGTCTACCAAACGACGCCATCTTGATAACTCTGGTTATAAATGGTCAATTCAATTATGTTATACTCACGTTCGAACCAATGCTAAGATAGTTAATTAAACAACAATGGAACAATGCAACCGACTTATTCCCAAAGGCCAGGCTTATTATTTTAAATGTAAAGGAAACACGTGTGACGGAAGAGAAAAGAGAACTGATGCCATTTTTATTTTCCTTTCATTTTATTGGTCCTTTATGGAGAACTCGGAGAACAAAGAGCTGCAAGAGTATAGTTTTGTGTTATAAGCTGCAATAGAGAAAATATTTTGGCGCGTTTCAAATATGTAAACAATGCAGAAGAAGCTTTTCCGCTTCCGTTCATTTATATTCGTATTTGTCTGTGTCACTGTGTCATCGTTTGTTTAATCAATAAAAAAATTGTCGCACAAGTTCTTTATTAATGTACGATGAAATTTTCGTATGTATCATTGCATTACATTGAGCATTTACTGATTTGTTGGATTTAAGAAGCTGGTGAGGTAAGGTAGTCTTTATCCGTATTCATTATATCGTTATCTTGAAGCAATTTATTTACAATTTATTATGTGAAATGTGAAGTACTGATCTCTTGGCAGCACTCCGGGCAGCAGCAGGCTGAAGGGAAAGGAGTTGAGGCTTCTAGAAATGGACTCTATGAAAGGTATGAAGACAGCTTTTAACTTTGCTTTTGGTTTCTATTTCACTTATATTATTCTATTCCGATTTTCGGCATCGGTTGAATTGGAGTACGAATTCTTTGCAGATAGATCATGGGGAACCGATAGCGGAGTGTCATCATTAGTGTTTACAAGTACGCCAATAAAGCAAGTTGCAAGGACCCAGCCTATACTTCCCCCCGATGAAGCCTTTGGCTCTCATATCAAACAGTTAGATGTACGGCCTTCCATCATAATGAACGAATTGGAGGAAAATTTAAACCAGATTACAGTATCAGTTGACGATGAATTTCAATCTAAATATTCTCAGTGGATTGCCGAAGTGTTTCATCTGCATGCTGTGAAATTAAAACGTCGACTTTTAGCAGAATGTCAGATACATTTAAGTGGGATCCAACATGAAGATCAAAACAAAATAAAGGAGATGCAACAAAGCTACCTCATAAAATTTAACGAGTACGAATTAGCAATAAGCCACTTAAGACAAAGGTTAAGTATCTTAGAAGCTGAGAATAACAAAATGAGAGCAGCTAAAAAGGAAATTTTACTAGAAGTTCAAAAATCTTTAGAAGATGCTCAGAAAAATTTCTCCGTCGAAGTAGAACGGCATGTGGAACTGGCCAAAGCAGATTGCGAGAAGGAAAAATCGGATTTACAAAGTAAACATGTGTCCCAAATTCATCGAATTTTAGAGTATAATGACCATAAAAGTCTTAAATCCGTTTCATCTATCAATGGAAATTCTATTTTGAAAGTAGGTGCTTGCATAAAGGTTTATATGGAAATTGCTCCTACAAATTATACTCAACAAAACAAGAGTGTCCGTACCTTCTCAAATACTTTTATTCTATTACCTTGGTTCTATAGGAGGAGAATGAAATGCTTAAAGCTCGTATACGAGAGCTAGAAAAATTAGCTGCGGAAACCAAATTTTCCAACTCAAACCCTCCAAAAACTGTTGTCTTTTCTCATCACGCTGGAACTCAAGTAAGTTACATTCCATAATAACGTTTCAATAAATTGTACAATTACCACTACAAGTGCAATTGTACATATGGCTTATTAATTTAGTTCTATCACCTTTTACCTTATTTAGACACCAAAACAAGTTGCCAGTCTTAAGAAATGTGGACGGAATGAATCTGAAGGCCACAACTGTAGCTGCACATCAGAACGGTGTTGCTGCTGTGCTGTGAAGCGTCTAAAATATCATGCTTTAGAGAGAGAGAAAAAATATGATTTGGCATTAAAGGCCTTGCAAGTGAAATATAGTGGGCAAATAGAAACGTTATGTCAAAAGCTACAGGATGTTTCCTTTGGTTTCCTATCCACCCCGAACAGTTCTATATAGTCAACTAAAAGTACACATAGCTGAACTAACTAATCCTGTTTCTGCGAGCAATAGTTTTATATTTTTGTTTCAAATATGTTATTCTGAAAACGAAAGTCTATTTAGCATGCTGTTAGTTAGTTAGTTATAGTTAACTACTCTCTACCTTGTACGGACCGTGCCTAGTGCATACCGCGCGTGTATTAGATTATTTATTAATTATTGCTGTGAAGCCGATTTTTAATTATCTCCACACATATACCAACAAATGACTTTTGTAATGGAAACTAAAGATAGTTAGGGAGAGATCTACAGGAAGATTTGAAGATTTATCAGAAGTTATCAACCATTTAACTTAGTTATCCTTCTTATTCCTATCATATTTTATGCTTGATTATTATGAAATTGAGATGAATAAAGTTTGTGCAGTTGAATTTTTCTCCGAACAAATATTTTTAGTGAAGCATTTTAATCGGACTCGGACTAATGCGTTTTTGGGTCTACAAAGAACAAAAGTGCAAATCCAGCGGAGTGGATTCCAGCAGATGTGCTGTATGTAGTAGTGAATATTAAGCTGGGAGGAAGCATAAAGTCGTTTGCACACGAATACGGCAAACTTAAATTTTCGGTCACCTCACATTTTTGTTTTGTGTAAAGGTTTTAAGTTTTGTTTAACGAGCCTGATCTTAATTAAGCACAGATTGTTAACCGCGGTTCACTAATTGAGTCTGATTAGTTAGTTAAAAACTAGGTAAAAAATAGGTTTACAATTTAAGATAAGATAAATTTTAGCCAGCAGGATTTTTCAAGTATGTTTTAAATCTGTGTGCATAAAATAATCTGGTATTGTGTGTAATAAGTTGATCGATTACAAAATCTTTTTGTTCTTTACTTTTAGACGATGACAATTATGAATCCATTTCTCCGAAGTGGCTCCATATGGAACGCGGGTCGAACACTGTTGAACGGGAAGCTTTGCGAATCGACATCTTGTATGTACCTGCGATTTTTGTCTTCTGGGACTTCCTCTCATCAATCCGCAAATATTGTGAAAGCCCCTGCTCCAATCGAAAAAGTGAATGAGCCCCCAATCGGAGTGTCAACTCCAGTCGGCCAAGAAAAAAATTTTGACCCAAAGATTAAAAAAATAGTTGATGACATCTCACAGCTAACTCTGCTTCAAGTATCTGATCTTAATGAACTGCTTAAAAAGACTTTAAACATCCCAGATATGCCAATGATGGGTGCTATGCCCATGGGGGCCATGGCTAGCGCCCCAAAAGAAGAGGTAGCATTTCTATATTCTGTCAATTTCAATTAACACTTCACAATGAATGCAAACTTAATGCCCCCCGCTTTTTATATTTTTAGGAGGAAGAAGCTGCTCCAGTGAAAGTCCAAACCAGTTTCACACTCAAACTTTTAAAATTTGACGAAGCTAAGAAAGTTAATCTTATTAAAACATGCAAAACTGAATTGGAGGGAATGAATTTAGTTCAGGTGAGGAAACCAAAACCAGGCGTTGATTGATGTATTTTTTGAAGGCAAAATTGTGTCTAATCGGTATTAAAAATGTTCTTCACAGGCTAAAAAGTTTGTGGAATCCTCTCCCTGCGTTGTAAAAGCAGATATTGCAAAAGACGAAGCCGAAAAATTGAAAGCTGCTTTAGAAGCCAGTGGAGGCACGTGTGAAATATCTTAGTCAGTATGCAATTGAGTCAATATTTCTATTGTAATATAAAATTTTCTCCGTTTTTTTACTTATAACGTATTTAAAATGTGTAGGTGTAGACAACAAATTCTATCTAATATGAAGGAAATAAAACTGTTGATTTACAAATACATACTTTTTCTTTCCCACGTTTTATTAACACTGACACATTTATTCTTAAATATAACTCGAAAGCGGTGTATTTACATTTCTTATTATCATAGATTTATTTTTCTCAGCAACACATCAAAGATAGTTTTATCCGATTCATAGCATTTGACATCATTATCGTTAGACTTTAAAACTCCCCAAATGTTCCATCAGTATAGTTTTCACTTACTAGATAAGTGTGGAGGCGATAATTTTAGCTACCAACAATAACGCACTGTATAATATGTTTACTTATTATATGGTTGCATTGCAGTTTTTATCAATCTTCAACATAGTATATGGCTATTCAACAATCCAATGAAGAAAAATTTCATTCCCTGCTTCATTGTTACAGCTATGCGTGCGAATGACATACAAAAATAGACATCATCATCAGTAATTAATATTTTATATGCTAACTACACTATTTTGTAATCTATCGTTTATGTTCTTAACTTGGTCTGATGATAGGTAGCTAGTTTCATAATTCCAAAATTATGAAAACATTGCATATCTTATAGCTCCGATCTTGTCCCGCCATGTTTTACAAAAGTAATATACTTTTCTATGCAAAACTTATAGTACATTCATTAATTTAATTGATGTTGACATGTTGAGCAGGAATTTAAACAACCATAGAAAATTTTTAAACAAACATTAACTTCATCATTTTGTAAAAGCAAAGATTACAAGGAAAAATTACAAATAATGGTGAAAAACTAATTATGTTTTTTTTTGCTTTTTTTTGTATTGCTATTTTCTATTGGATTTTTTCCTCTAACTTGAATAACATCGCGTCGATATTCCCAAAAAGTGAGACCACTTCCATTTCATTAACCTTCTTATTCATTTGAACTTGCTTTCTTTTCATGAGAACTGAGAACATAGCTATCAACGGTAAAATTGTAAATTGTAATTAGCATGAATCTAAAGAATGCTATAACATTTTGTACATTACTATCTGTTTAATTAACATATAATTTAATAATATGACGGAAATATCAAATAATGGTCCTTTTAACAAACAATGAATATGAATACCAAAAAAAAAAGCCAAACAGTTTAAGGGCATTACAATAGTGTAGTTATAAATGGAAGACAAAAATCTAAACGTAGGTTTACAAACAACATATTATAATATTACCAAAACCTCCAAAAAAATCCTAAATTAAAAAAGTATTGCTCAAATTTAAAATATTTTCATAGTCATAATAAAATTGATAAAGGCAAGTTAACAAGCCTCATTTACATGTAATGTCGGCCGTAGATCCACTTAATGCATAGAATAAATGTATCATTTTTTGCACCACATTTCATGCATAAAAGTATCAAAGAGACTTTTTACGTTGCAATGATAAAATCACCCAGAATTCTACGTATAGCACACACCTAGTTAGTACAGTTAACAATATTGCCTCAAAAATTTCTTAGTTTAGTATACAAACACATCCCATGATAATAAATAACGCATGATATTGATTTACATGAAAATAGTGACAAAATATTTCATCACGTATAAACTCAATAGCACGGAAACTCTAACTTACTGTCATCAGCCAAGAAGGGGAAAAATTCAGAAAATAAAACTAACTTTACATTTAACATGTATCCTTACTTGCCAACTTACTAACTAACTATAACTATCATATTAAAAGACACACACACAGAAGTCAGAGACAATATTTCCGACTGCCGGGTAAACATAAAACTTCATGCTAACTAACTTTGGAAATTTTGATATGTGTAAAAGACTATGTAAGGTTCTGCAAGTTTCATTTCATGAAGAATATATGCAAAAAATTCCCAATGACGACTACTTCATGTGGGAACCAACTTGAGAATCATGATGAGGACGGTGAGGAGGGGATGAATATGGAATTGTTGTTTGACTCTGACAGCTCATCGTCGTCATCATCATCTTCGTCATCTTCATGGTCATCAGCTTTACTTGCTGCTAGTTCCTCTAGAAATCTGAATAAATGGAAGGATTTGGAAACATTAGCTTATTTTTAGATCTCGCACATGCTTTTTACACGATATTGTAGGTTAAACTAAATATGGGTGTGTAATGAAATTCATGATCGACATAGAACTTTGCTTTATTACCACATTGCATTTTTAACAGCCAAACCAATATGGAATATCGATTACATACATAAGATGCAAGGATATCGATATTGAATTAGTAAATGGGAAATATAAACCATTGAGTTAGTTTAACTTACTTGTAAGGTTTTTCTTCACCACGGATATCGCAGATAACGTTCGTAAGCGCCATAATGTAGTGCTTAGCTAACGTGAGCGTTTCGATTTTTGATAATTTCCTTCCGGCAGTCACATGGGGAATAACTCCACGAAGTTGCTGCAAGAAAAAAGTATACATTTGTGAATAATGACAGTTTAATCTGTTTATTTGACAGTAATCAATTTACAGCGTCACGAGAGATGTATGGCATGTTACTAACCAACCAATTATAGACAAATTACATTTAACTGAGACTTAGCTTATCTCTATTATTGTCCCACTTTAATGATCTTTAGCAAAATCGTAGCAATTTAAAGCGGCCATTTCATCATCATACTTTCATGCATGTTCTAAAAGTAATAATTGTTTTTTCCCACTCAGCAAGAACAAGAACGGGTAGAATGAGATACGACGGATGTTAAAACTGCTGATAATGGACTAAAAATAACTTTATAATATCATACTATATGGGTTTGCTAACTCCACTTTAGTTCTTGAAGTGATTGAGTTCATTGAATCTGCTTCCGGAAACACGATGCATTTGTTTCCTTTATATACCACTTTTTGGTTAACGTTTTAAAGCTAGTGATCAGGAAAATTGGTAACTGGTTACAACTCCAAGCCAGTGTCACATTCATTTATTAAAGACACCGTTCTTTAGAGACAAAGTAGTGTAGTAAAATTTAAATGAGTAACAAGAACAACTAAACATCAGTCACCGGTCATTTAAGTAATTAATTTTTACACATGGATTTACATATTTTTTCTGTTGCATACCCATAAACACTTACTACAGTTTACAGATGGTATGCCTCCATAAAAAGAAATGTAAGATACTGCTAAAAAATGGCATAAAACTGCAGAAGAAAAACTGGTGTCAGTTTGAATTTTGAATGATTTAGTAGGATAGCTCAACTTGTGTGCCAACGAAAGGAAAAGGGGGCAAATAGATACTGATTGTATTTATTTTATGCCTTTTATTTACTGCTTTGTAGAAAGTACAAAACCAGTTTTCTAAATCTATAAAAGAACAAATAAAACAGATTGACAGGTCAACGGGCATAAAAATTGTGAATCAATGGACTACATTATATTTGAAGCCTTGTGAATATCAGCTTTCGACCATCCTCCATAGGCATTCACATTCCGATTTTACATCCGCCATTCCAAAACATAACGGTCTATCAAATTTAATACTTTTATAAACTTAAAACTCTTTATTAGCAAACTATACCATGCATAAAACTTATACCAACGTAACACACAAATTGCGTATTCAGAATTCTAATGACAAAAGCTTAAATCTATGCCACCAAGAGCCATTTTTACCGCAAGCCTATAGATTTTCTTTGTAGTGTCAGTCAATAAAAACCACTTAAAATTCACAAAACTGCTTTAATATTTCATTATGCTCCCTAAACAGTTAGATTTTCATTACTTATTTTCAATATGTATTGGCAAACACTGATCCGCACAATAGTTTAGATTTGCCACAGCACAGCTAAATCATTTAAATAAAATCGTGATGCAAATCTCGAGCCAAATTGCTTTGATTTCAAAAGCCAAAAGAAATCCATAATTGACAGAGAAATGACACTGCATTCAAGCCAGCAAGAATTAATTACGGTTGAAAAGTAAGTATAGGTGATGAACCGGTAGAAACATAACAATCTTTTTTTCATCACCTAAATGCATTGAAAACGAGCGGAAAGTTGCTAGTCATTCCTTATAGACAAACTACAGTCAAATTTTCAACCAATGACATCAAAAATACCACTTGCGTGTCTTCCATTTCACACTTGAGCACACAAAAGAAGTAAAGGGTAGAAAAATGACGTCGTGGTTCATAAAAAGCACCATAATGTGTACTCATCCTTGAAATATTAACCGCTAAACATGTTCAGTGGCTAAAATTGGATTCAATTTCTGGCCAATTCAACTCAAGGCTGATTTACACATGTACGTAAACAAACAAGCAAGCAGGTTCGTGGTTCGTAATTGTTCTGCAAGTGTATAAAAAAATTCGTTCTTGCATGAATGAATATCCACGCATCCAGGTTATAATTTGAATAAGGATATACACGATTCAATGTGCTGTTTTCGACCTAAAAATACTTGTTGATCATCATACCTACACAAAAACTCATTACTGTATTGAGTATCTTCTGAAATATAAAATTCATAGTGTGTGCATAGGTTGAACTACTTAATCCACCCCTCAAAAAAAATGTGTGACAATAAGTCAACCTGTGTGTTATTTGCATAACAGTTTAAACTAGTAAACCAATTTCCCTATGTATGGTTCAACGCTGAAGTGCGGTACTGCCTCTCTATTATTAGTGTAACAGGATGTGCAACATGAAATATTAAAAACCACAATGATTTTATACTTACATTTAATTTTGAAAATGAAAACATATCGTGAATTAAAAAATTATAGATCCGTTACATCATGCTATTCATTCCTGATACTAAGTTAACTACGGGTTTTTAATTTAAACTGTTTGTGAATGCGGGGAAGAAGAATGTGCTTTTCATCCGTATATCAAGCCAAATTGATAAGTTTTAGTTTTGAGTCTGTTGTTTGGAATGCATAAATGCAGCACTAAATTCTCAGTATTAAGATGATTGTATGCAACAGTGGTATTGCGCTTTCGCAATCCTCTTCAAGTGTTATTAAGTCGCCCCAAATTACAAAAAATGGAAATTCTTGAATTTCTAACCTGGAAAGCATCATTAAGACTATGCATTCTCTGTCTTTCTCTCTCATTGGACTCCAGTCTCCTCAAATTACGCTCCCGAGCAGACGTGTGCGTTTTCTTCCTTCGTTCCATGGTCCTCGAGTCGGTCACATTGCCCGACTTTTCACTTGCACTATAATGTCCATTATTTGAACTCCCATCAGCCTTATCCCTATCATGGCCTCTACGCCTGGTGCTGTCTTTCTTATTATTACCACTACTCCCACTACCACTCGTCAGATCATCCCCATGTTTGTTCGTGGTGGACTGATTGCGACCCCCACTTGAGTTGTTGTGCACATTACTACTATCATGACGATTGTTCCCTTTGCTTGAGCTGACGGAGGAGGCCGACGAGTTGAGATACGAAGCCGAGGAAATGGAGTTGCCACTAACACTCCCTAAATTGTCATCACTACTGTCTACATCGTAGTCATCCACGTCCACATCCCCAATCAAGTCAGCGGACATGAGGACATCTTCATCAAACAAGTCTAGATCTATTTCCACGTCTTCGTCCGGATCCAGTTTCAACTTTAAGGTTTCCTCTTGTAATTGCAGAGCGTCTCGCACTCGTTTTCGACCTCGGGAACTTCCCATGTGGTGATGATGATGAGCGCCCTGTTCACCCATAATGACTCTGTTTCCACCAGTCATCATATTCTGTACTACCATGACCTGAAAAAGAGAAAAAACATCGGTCATAATAGATTTCCAGATTAATTTGGACGTCAGAATTTATATCTGACATGTATATAGTATATCTATTTCTATGATCTCTCAACATTGGAAAGGTGAAAAATTGCTACCAACGTTATGCTATGAAACAGTGAATCAGATTGTTGTAAGGACAATATACTCTACTGACTACTTGAAAAGTTTTAGAAAACACTGATGATTTTTGTAAAGCTTTAGTGTGACTAAGCAAAATTCCTGTTTTCTATATTCTACTTTATACTCTTCAAAATACCGTATGACGACAAGTACTCTGATTATATTATTGTTTACATCATAGCATTATGCACTTTTTTGGCCATCTAAAGTTATTGTAGCACGGAAGAGATTATTTGCAGACGAATGAACACATTAGTAGCTGCTAATTCTCCCAAGGAATGCAAACTTAGAACCAGTATGAGTACACGAGTACTTGTGTGGGGTTTCAAGTGTCTTTGTCAACTAACTAACCAAAATTGCAGTGCAATGGGCTTAACGAGAGTGCCTAAAAGTCAGCCAGCTAGCCTGTTAGCTACAGGCTGACTGAAACAGAGGTGGTTAAAACAATAAATGAAACCCGGAAGGTGTAGAGTACACGACACTATGAATTGCTAGATTACAAAGCTATACATAGTTAGTATAACTATGTTGTAATAGTGAATAGTTCAATTCGAGCTCTATAGTGAGAAGAGCCTACAAAAAAAAATTACCCGACTATAGTTTCCTAGCTAGATAGTACCAGTGTATTGTTCACAGAACTTTTTATTTCACTAACTATCTAGCTGACTGACTGAGGTACATGACAGCTCTACTCAGAACTGGTATCAATTGTAAGTTAGTTAGCAATAAACAGTTTATTTGGAGAAACAATCCTTCTATTCCTTCGAACCCATGGTAGCTATATCTATTTAATATATAGCTTAATTATTTCATGTGCTGTACAAGGATTTGTGTGTAAGTTAGTGTGTGAGTTGAGCTGCTTGCATCAGAGAAATGGCTCATGTTTTATGAACACCTCTATTGAATTCGGGCTCTATTTATATAATAATAGCGAAATGAGGCACATAAAACGCTAACACAAAGGGCAAAGGATGGATGTGAGGTTTGAAGAACATCTGACCTATTAAGTGCAGAGCTTTCATTCTAGCTTGATGTACTATCTGAGATACTATCGCTATTTAGTTAATGTCAAACTTTGTGTTATGCACATATTGCTGTGTTACAATGTTTGATAGATTCCGTAGGATTTAGAAACAAGCTCAGATTTGCGTAAATTTCTGACATTTAGATGACTTTGTAAGGGTTCAAAATGAGACGGACTCGTAATCTTATCTGTTCTTCTTGTTCTTTCTCAATGGTTTTTACTATGATTGCTTATATATGGATAATGAAATATTGCCAATGTTCTCCAAAAGCACATTGTCTAGATTTCAGTCTTCAGTTAGCGATCATAATGGTCATCTATTCAAAATCTTCAAGTGTGAAATATTTTCTTTTACTTTCAAGTATAACTCGGCAACTCGGGATTCCCTGACTTGAAAATCCATTAATTCATGCTAATACAAAACACTTATATCAGTAGCTCCATGTTATATGCACATACTCCAAGCAAGACAAATAACAAACAGTGAATGCAAATATTTCACCCGCTTGAGAAATTCAAATACGGAGAAGTGGAAGAAACCGGAATTAACGTAAACAAATTCATGTTAATTGAACAACTGAAGAACATTTTGCATAGAATTCTGTAGTACACTGATACTTGACAAGAAAGTGAAAAAAACGTATAAAATGAAAGCACATTTTACTTCACATTACATGGTCACATAACTTTTGGATAAATAATGAACCATTTTCTGGAGAACATTACTTCACATAGAGTCATATTTGCCATGAACTCAGGGATTCCCAAAAAATATTGCAGGAATAAAACAGATAAGAAATAAAAATGTATGCATTTAATATGAAATGAATTATCGATTAAAAACTAATTAAAACCGGATTACTAAAACAATCTCCAAAATTCAAAAACCTGCTTGCTAAACTAAATGAATTCTACAAAACGAGAATAACAACAGTAATCAATGCTACAAGCAAAACAACATTACTTTGCCATAGGTCAAGATTTTCAGACAGAAAAAATCTAAAAAATGCTGACCATAAGTGAAGCACAATAATTTTAAGTAAGTAAATAACATCTTCCCTTATTACTTTCATGCATAAAAGATACACACTCATCCGTAATAAAGTTAATAAAAAATTACCTAACTAATGTATATGTGAACAACCACATTATTTTTTATTATGCCGGCGATGATTATATCAATTAGTGTTAAAGCTACTACTATCACTTTGTGCTATATGCTATAACCTTTTCATTCCCTCACTCGCTACCTAGTCTTCGTTTGGTTCGTTACCAAACCAAACCGCATCACAATAAATGGGTATAACTAGCTAACCACTCGAGTCTACAGAAAAACATTTTGATACACATTACGCTAGATCTAGAACGCACAGCAAACTACCTTTCGAACTTACCAACTAACGAGGAATAATAACCAAGTAAATTTTATGTTGTTCTCATCAACAACTAAATTTCTATAAACCCAGCCCATGCAATCAAGCCAGGCACAGACTGTAGTCAGTCAATGATCAAAAATATGATACTCCAAGTGGACCAATCAATAGAAAGAAACGAAAATATGCCATCGTCATCATCTCCTACTCACTATTATTTATACCATCAAAATTCCTGACTAATGCAAATGCACTAATTTAAAAGCATGCCAGCAGATCTTGTTTTCTATCTCTGTCAGACATTTTAATGTGATAGGTGTTTCTACTACAGCAGCAGCTTCCATTTAAATTTTTTGCGCTACGCAACTTGCAATATTATTGAGTCTGCTCATTTTTCATTCAGAGCAATCACGATATCCACAGGTGAGTGTTAGTTAGTTAGTTAGCCTGTCTACCCAAAATACAGACTCTCTGTACAGTGACTGAGAGTGCGGTCCCATGTCAAGTGGACGGGTGAGATTCAACGAGTACCGTGTAATCTCATGTGCGCACACAATAAAGCCTCTATATAACTTCTGATATGGATAAATTACCATGGATTATGATGGCACCATGCATTTTGCATGGAAAATTTTAAATGCCTATATGCACTTGAGAAAAACTTACTACTAACCAACTAACTTAAGGTAGTTTAGTGGTAGCATACAAAGTAGCAGTATTCTGTCTCGGAGTACTACGGATGAAAAGTTGTCCAATTTATGATACATACGAGGCTAGTAGTCTCTGCAATACTCAACTGACTAGCAATGTATCTGTTCAGCTATCATATTTTTTACCACCTGGGGATTTATATGGACGCGGTTTAAAGATAAATTTTCTTTTTATACATACGTGGGTAAATTGTGAACTGATTATTTGAATACCAAACATGCACATTGATTAGTAGATTGTAAGAACTTGATCCAATCGCATTCCTATCATCAAAAAGCATGCGTTCATTAATCTGGTACATTAAGGTGTGCATTACCTGCGATAAAACTACTTACTAACTACCTAGAATACTTTTTTACGCAGGTTGACCAGTTCACCCAAGTAGCACAAAGTAAAACAGCAGCCCAGGAAAGAAATTAATGAATGAACTAATGAATGAAATTAAAAACCACGCATGCAGTTTAGTTCAAGGGAAAAGATGTGTATCAAACACAGGATATTACTTTCCGAGAGCATCTTTTTTTCATAACGTTACCTACAAATGTGCGACTAACTTAAAGTGCTAATGTTTGCCCCTCTTTTCTCACCAGTGCATACAGAATGCATGTTAGCTAAAATCATCCTGCATGCAGAAACTTGAATTCTTCTCATCTATAGTAATTAAATATAGGTAGAAGGACTATTTTCCTAATTAAAATTAAACTGCTCAATAAATATAATCTATGCAAATCTAGTAGTATTTCCAAATGTTCTGATAATAGATCTAAAGAGGGGAGAAAAAAGTTCATTATTCATATTTAAGCAGTTTGCATGAGCTAAGCTGTAGCTACTTACCAACTTCACAATGGAATCTGTGAAACAACAACAAGTGAGTAATGAGCGCGGTGTATACATTTCAAATTGCAAATACAAAGAGTGCACTTTTTGAATGCAACATTCCACTACAAATGGGTCTGCACTGCAGCAGTAGTGCTTCAGGTACTAGCCAAGGAGTTTTTAATAAGTTAGTAAGTGTAACATCCCATGTATGTAATCATTCAAGTCAGTTCAACATCCTTTCCACTCCCTAAATGTGGGCAGGATCAATTAAGCTGAACACAAAACTGGCAACGCAACCAAGGCAGTTAGTTAGTTAGCTAGTAAGTTAGTATTTCAACATATTATACTATTTGTGCATCCTATTTGTCTTGGGAAAGCAATAGAGAAAGGATGGGAATCATGATAATACAGCAGTCAATGAATAAATATCGTGTGAATGGATATGATAGTACTTGATATGCTCGTATTTATCCACTTTTTTTACTAACTAACTAACAAAATATCTGGGATCGTGGCTCATTACATTATTATTTGCAACGGTACAGACTTGCAGGCAACCCTATCTAATGCGCCTTCCCTCCCAGGCATACTAGTTGTTTGAATGATCTTAAACATTTTATCTAGGCTAAACAAAAATGCCTATGATAATGTAATTAAGGTGTCGGCGAGTTGGCCGTTAATCTTTTGAACTGACTTATTAGTTTAAATCATCACGACAATAAAGGATACACTAAACGATTGATTTTTTTGTAGAGCCATATTTTACTGCATGTGGAATGTGGGCAGATAATAAATCCAGACAAAATTATTTAAACTTGTCGCTATTTCTTGAACTTTACTATAATCGCAGAGAGTTAGTAGACTGGCAAACCAATGTTATTTAAAGGTTTAGATGATGCAAAATGCATAGGCGATTTTTCTGGCTTTAGTTAATTAGTTGGTAGTGCCATTGTACATTATACTTACAAATTGCCCATCTGCTATCGTTCATGTAAGACAACTGATTCTCGACACCTCGTCATGGATAAAAACTTAGCATGCCTACAGAATGGAGCACAAGCCAGCTATCAATACTCTACAATAATGTTAAAAAATATAATAATATATTATCAACTATAAAGAAAACTTGATTGGCTCCGTGGGAAACCTGGTTTGGTCATTGGTCACAATAGCACAATAGAATTAACAGGACACAGAGAGACTGAAAGAAATATATAGGATGAAATAGATGGTACCTGTCGATAACAAATTTTGCTCTCATTTCAAAAGTTCGACTTGAGGAAACGCCCAAAGTAAAAAAATCATGAGAAGAATATCCGCATCAATTCAATCCTTTACCTACTTATAGTACACAGTATGCATGCAAAACGGCAAACACATCCTACTGCAATACTCATATTTGTAATAATTATGGATTTTTCAATACAGATCCGTTCTCATCAAGCCACAAGAAAGTATGGTTGAGAAATCCTGCACTAACTTACAAACTAACTAGGCTAAAAACGTCAAAATTTTGAAACGTAACCTCAAATATGTGCAAAATTGATCATACATTTAAAAAAACTTCTTTCCGTAAACATTTCTGTAATATACCTATATTTAATATGTAATATATTTTATATACCTTGCGTAAAACGATAACTGTTATTGCATAACAATAAATTGCATTTAGTTGTAAACAAAAAATTTTGACAATGAATGTTCAAAATTCAATTTAGTTAACTATAAATAAATACTTTTTGCAAAACAAAACAACAAATTGTACTATATAATAATTCCCACCCAAATCATTCAATAATGCGATAAACACCAAAACCCCACAGTGTCAATCATCATAGGCATTCAGCATTAAAAGCTTTCAGTCATTTTCACGCCTACTTGTCTGATGCAATATCTGCCATGGCTGCATAAAAAGTCTTTCTTGACCCTTCACCACGACCACTTTTTCCTATTTATTTTTCCCTCATCCATAAGCTACCTATAAAATGAGCCAGCTAATAAATCCTCCATGTTTACTAGTTGAAGCCAGCAAAATCTAATCCTTTAATTATATAGTTGGTATTTGCGACACACACTGTATAAAGTCAGTCTCTGGTTGGGCTACCAGGTTTTAATGAAATTCACTTACTCAACCATACTTAAAAACAACTAAACGCATCTTCCAATCTAATGTACTTTTACATGCATTCTTAACCCCCCATTTATTCACATGTGTGTGTGTGTGTACGTGTGTACAAACCTGTGAAGAAGAAGTTTGCAATTTACAAACTCCACCAACTAGCTTGAATCCTCATCTTGTTTTCGCTCCAAGAAAACCGAAACTCTGCTCACGAGAAGTAACATGACAAGACCTATCCAAAGCCATTAAAATTCATAGTATGTTGTTCTTCACACAAAGATAGATACAGGTAAATCGACTAGACATGGTAAAAAAATAGTTCAAACCTGCTCTCGCAGTCAGTCACTCACTAACTCTTTTAATATGGTTAGTTATGCATGCATAACACGATGCAAGTGCTAGCTGCACTATATATTGTTGCACTACGGAGAGAAAGACTATAAGAAAGACTCATCAATAATGGTGCTAGTGCAATCTTACCATATTATTATCAACCATCAAATAGTTGCACACAGGAGAATTATAGGAGCCAAATATTTTTGCTCCGAGCGTGTTTTTATTTTACCATTCAAACGTTACATTTGATCACATACTACACGCTCGCTCAACTAGCTCATTATCCTGACCATTTGGTTAAGCTAAAAGCTTTTGCTTCACTTTTCACACTACCAGTACCATGCATTCCCATAGTCTGTCACATTAGGGGGAAACTTTGTACAACGACAGAGCTCAAGATAAGTATCAATAAATTGCAACAGAGAAGACGAAAGTTTCTTATGATAGCATGTTTTTGGAGGCGCCAATTCCCATGTGTGACACATGAGAGAGTGCGTAGCTAAAAGCGTTATTTTAGAGAAAACATTCAGTGAACCGAAAAGCGTACACGAGAAGTGAGAAGGAAAAAAATTACAAGTCTCTAAAAAAAGACAGTTCAAGAGAGACACACACAAGGTATTCAGGGCAAGTTGGTTGGTTGTTCCTACAAACATGAATTCTATTTGCGACGAAGGATTGCATGATAGATGACTTGCACAAAAAAATGTCACAATCTTGCATAGTTTACTTAGAACAGGATAAGTTAGTTAGTTAGCTCGTTGGTAACATTGTTTTCCTCACAAAGTGAAACAAATGGGCTTGCCGCTAGCTAAAACTTAGTAGTGTAGCGCTATACAATTCCGAAGAGATTGGCTAAACTGAAGAGTGTAAAAATACGAACTAAAAGAAGAATGCAACTATTCATTCATTTAATGACTGCCTATGTGATATGGATACCGTTCTAGCTACCATCATCACACGGATTTAATGCATTTTGCTTGCAAATCGCATGCATTGTAAGACAAAACAGCATATAAGTAGCTTTTTTATGCTTACTATATCTTGTGATGTGTATTATTGTATTGTACAGAGTAAGCTATTGTTGCAAAGCCCTGTGATGAATCTTTATGCTACTTCTACAACTAACTATAGCAATGGAGACTTTTCCTACTAAAAATACGGTCTAGGAAAGAAATGATGTCATATGAATAAGATTTAAGTTTTCTTTCTTCTGCATTTATAATGACATGCACTTTGCCTACTACTAACTACATTAAGTGCATTCCACATATCCTTGAAAAGTTATGGAAGGAGACGATGCACTTCTGTAATCAAATGGTCATCACAGACATTATTACCTATTTCTTGCTCATTCATGTACACACAAGCAATAATAATAATGCATCTCCTTATCTGTGCAATAAATCGTGAGTATAATGGCTAGCCAACTTAACAATGTTAGAACTCAACTACTACACGTACACACATCTTGGTTACTTTTCCTGCCCCTATAATAAAATAAACTCAAGACGATTTATAAGACCATGGATATTACCACAGGGTATGCGAGCGAAAAAAGTGGTCACAAGCATAATGACGAAGCCCAGACAGACTATAGTGCAGAACGAAAGGCTGCAATCTTTTTCTTTCACTTGTTCTTACTTACTTACATACTTAGTACAATGCAACACAAAGAGAACAGCTATAGCTCATTTTGTAGTACGTTCACACACTGACTTTGCAAAATTTCATCCCTTTCAATGAATCATGCTGACCAATATGTAGTAGTAGTAGGATGAAATGAAAGTTGCAGGTAGACTGCAGCAGTTTGCTTATTTCACTGATAAATGAAAAGAACGGGGATGAACTATGCATGCAATGCAAGTAACCAACTAAGCGCAGAAACTTCCCCAAATCCACCACAAAAGTCGTGACTGACTGCAGCAGCCAAAGATATTGTAACAGATCATCATTCGGTGGTTCAACAATGTAGACACCATGCGTGGTATGTATATGTTATGTTCTTCTGTCTGGTATGCGTCAATCAGTCATAGTCAAACTAACTGTCCTGCTCTCAAAATTTAATGATGAGAAAGGAGAAAGGGCATAAAGAATACACGGATGCAAAGTTTGGAAAAATTATTCTTAAAGTTCGAAACACACAATAACACAAGAATATAAATTGGCTGTAGGATGTTTAGTTAGATAGATCATAGAGAAAAACGTGCAAAGCGTAAGCTAGAGATAGGTAAGTTAGTTAGTTTGTTTGTCATTCATTGTTAAAGCTAACTTATTGTATAGGCTATCAAGTCTGATTACATCAAGAAAATGAGGTAGAGTTTCTCTTAAGATTTGTCTCAATGAAAAAGGAATGAGAAAACGGTTTTCAATCACTAGGTCTCACAGGTAGAGACTAAATTTTACATAGTTTGTTGTTAGAAAATGTAGCTTTCATTAGATGATCTATGTATAGTTATCAAGTAGCCAAAAACGAGCAATGAATTTGCTTGCTCATTATAAATCATTGGCAGCGTGGCAGCATTGAATAGAAAAAATATAAAGCCAGAGAGCTAATTTTCCGACTGATATACATTAGGTACAGAAGTTCGTATAATTGGCTTTGAGTTCATTCAGCATTTGCCACATAGGTTGGGTACCTCATTACTGTCGAGACATTACTTTTGTCTATCAATGTACCGATTTACCGATGGGAGATAAAGTAAAATTTGCTAATTCAGCACCAAACGATTTTAAAAGGTAATTTAATGATGATGATGTGGGATTTTCAAGATTTAATGAAAACGAGCCTTAACATCCATGTGGGAAAGAAAACTTAATGATTTTGATCTAGGAATGATAAATGAGAAATCAATTTTGCGGTAAAACTACAAGTAAATAAATTAATGAGGTTTTGATTTTCCACTAATCAACTCAACGATGATTAGCTTTCCAATGCTAAAGTGGGGCAAAAAACCCACACACAAACACAATGATGATTTTGTCCTCTTATCAGTGGTTAAGTACTACTAGCTAAGCTACTATATAACTAAACTTGATGACAATGAGTGTCAGTCAAAATAATATTTTTGCCTGAATTAGGTTGTGGGAAATATTGGGGAAGACTTAATGTATTGCATTATTGCAATGATTAAAAGGTAGTTAGGATAATCACTGTAACTGCTTTAAAAACCTCTAGCTAATCTCGTTTTAAGCAGCAAATATAAATGTTAACCTATAGTTAGTTAGTAACAAAGTAGTAGAATATAAAGACTATATTCTAACACCTTGAGTTAGTAATATACACCATGACTTGTACAAAAAATTTCCCCACGCTTTATTTAGTATATACACACCTCTATCTAAGGAAGTTTCTTCGAGAGAACCTCAAAACCGCATCTTATGTAAAAGAAGTGCAGGAAATAGTAGACTCTCTTCATTATATGGAAACTGAACAAAAAAATCACATCATCTATACTACGAACTAAATGACACACTAACTACAATGGTTAAAGTGATATAGCTGACAAATTACTTTCAATAGACGAAATAGATTATCCCAAGATTTGGTAACATTGCAGCTATAGATATAAAAAAATATTTACCAAAGGAAAAAGATGGGCACGTTTTTTTTCATTCATATCATCTATCATGACTACTTAGCGAATTTGCTGCAAACATAATGTTTCGAGCCACGAAAACACCTCAAAACTACAGAGGGAAATGGAAAGTGGAACCAAATGAATTAACTAGGGGGATTACAGTGTGGAGGATATTATGTAGCAAATTATTTGTCTGGGCGCAACAACACAATAGAAAAATTATAATCTTCACACTCATAGTAAGTTGGTCGGTACCTACTAGCTTTTTAACTATACAAGCACCATAAAGATATAAATTTCCATGAAGACGCTCTTTTGAATGTAGTTCAAGGCACTTTTATTTGTGTTTGATTAGCACACCGAGACGAACGTATACAGAAGCCTGATATTTTTTCTGACCAGACAAAAAAAAACTTTCTACAACGTTTGTTAGTTCTCGGATTATCCGCTCTTGAAAGTACATTACAATCATATCTGATGTTTGGTATTAAAACAGGAGCACTGTTAGAATAAGTTTACATGCTTGAAAAATTAGCTGCAAAAAAGTTGTTTCAGTCAACTTACTCAATTTCATGTGGATAACATAAATGACACTCAAATGCTGAGAAATAATGCAAAATACTGATTTCTGCATACAAATACACACTAGTAGTTTACTTTTTTCACTTTGGGAAAAGAGTTGACTGACGGCATGGAATTTCAATCTTTCGATACTTGCTACTCTCTAATATACCTACCACACGAGCTTAAGACCCATTGCAAACCTTTTTTTCTGAAAAAACTGAATTTCCTCTCCCTTCAAGTGTGAAATTATGTATGCATATACATAGTGACTAACTGTGAGTGAGTCTCACATACAATATTTGTATGACTTCTAATGTGACAAAAGGGTTGATGATGATACCTTGTGGAGCCAAAATGAGACGTTGTCATAAAATCTACAGTTATCATTGCATGCATGTTCTAGCTAAAGAGGTTTCTGATTTCCCTATCTACTGTATTTCTACTTATGAGACAATTACCAACAACTCTAAAACTCACTCTAAAATCAACACAATTCATACAATGTAGTATTATAAGTGATGATATCAAAGAAAACTTAATACTGCGAAATTGAATACCATATATTGTCACCAAGTACATTTATTTCATCTTTTAAAACAAGGATGCAGAGCAGCAAAAAAAGAAACGATTAGTTAGTATCGTAAGACACAAGTTAGTTAGTGTAGATTGAAGCCATAGATACTTTATAGAAAGTCACAAATTCCTTCAGTCCTAGACTATTCCAATTTTAGACGACTCTCCAGCTCAGCATGAAACAAAAAATATTTCGAGTGCAATGGCCTACAGCCAATTAGATGAGCTAAACTGCAGATAGGGTATTTTGATGTGGCCCACGAGTTTTGTGTCACGCTAAAAAAAATAATAGAATCATACTCCAATCAGCGCCTATCAGTGTCACTTCAAATCAAACTAACCAAGGCTATCTTTATCCTTCATTGACTATTTTGAACTTCAATTCAAGTGGGAAGTAATTTATTTCACCTTTCATTTATCTCCTTCATATTCCATCAAGTTTCAAACAATAATATGCACTTTTGTTGGAAAACCAATAAAGGAGTGAAGAAATGTAATAGTGACGACAGCATTGAAGGATTTTCTTCATATTTATTGGGGACTAATAAACAGTGAAACAAAATGTAGTTAATGACGCTTGCTCAAATTAGTATTGAAGTGCATGTTGATCAGTAGCAATAGACGAATATTAGTGAGTCGTTAACTTCACTTTGAAATCATAAAAACTTTTACTGACCAATTGTAATCCATTGTTTGGTATTATTTTACAGATGCCGGCGATTTCCATAATAATTAACTAACTGTACAAGAGAAATTAAATTTGCACAATCCTTGGGAGCTATTATAAATTTAAAGCAACAGGGTTGTATGCATGATAATTTTTTTGACATAAATCCTGCTTATCGTATAATGGAATACCGTCATATAAATATGTATGCCAAAAGTTATTATTGTTCTTGAGGCTTAGTCCAAAATATTTATAAAGTTAAATGTTTTGTTGAGCAATATGGATTTATTTACAGAATTTGTGTAGTATGCCATTGAATTCAATGGGAATTCACAGAGACACGAATAATCATGAGATAACAAGAAAAAAGCATTTGGGAATAAGTAATTTTCAACAAGGAAGGAATTAGCATAAAGATACTATATACTTGTGTCCATGATTATGATTAGGTCCTGTATCGAATTGAATATACGCTCGATTCCCAAATACAGTTTTGGTTCAGTTTTATCTGGCAAACATTCCTAACAAACTGAAGCTAACTTAAACTTACTAACTAAAGCTTTCATAATTAATTGCAGTTCATTTGCTCTTGTAAAACTGTGTCGAATCAAAACAATATTGTGTGCCGCCTGTTATCGATGCAAAATGAATAAGCAGAAGCAGCAATATTTTTCTCGATCCAAGGCCAGGAAGTTCTTTTAAAATTGGATTGTATGCTCAAACTAAGGCCATTATTAAACTGGATACGTAGTGAGTGAATGAACCAACTGCACTTTGACCAAAGCATTGACTTTTTTTTATTTGCGATTTTTTAAACCGAATAGCTTGCATAGCAAAATTATAACACCAAGTTGACCTAAAGTATTCAGCTTATCATTGATGGAAGATTATTAAAAAATAGTTTTTTATTAAAGGGGAAAGTACAGTGCACAATTTACATCATGCGAATGCATAGTTTTAAATCGACGTGTTTTTTGTACACAGTGTAACAGAGACATCAATCTGGAAACAGTGATTGCTTAAGCTTTAAATAAAATGTTATGATAAACCAGATACAATGAATTGACATTTGAATGTATACTTTTACGTCTAATCAGCCTGAATGCATTTACTTCATTATGCCACAGTCGAATTAAATTCAAAGTCGTGCATTTAACATTTATTAGACAGATAATAATAATTGACTCGAGTGACCTATTTCATTCAAACAAATTGCTTTCGTGAGCAATTTCACCGCATAAATGGATTTATTCATAGAACGCAAAAAATTAGAGGGTCACTCCGCTGAATCCATGTAGTTAGTGATGCTGCACGAAAAAGAGAAAAGCTTCTAGCTAAATCCTCGTATCAATTTATCTGGAAGGCAGAAGGCCATCCTATCTTCATTTTTTTATCAAAATTTTTACGTACTAAACTACAAAGTTGCACTGGAAACTTGATAAACCTACATTTTACCACCGGGAATCAGTTTTATTACGAAGCCTTTTCATTGATAAACGCAATTTTTGCAAACACGCTTAGACAGCATGTCCATAGTAAAATATGAATTAAACAGTTTCTTAGACCGTTACAGGGCTTATGTACCCGTGCCAGTTTTTTTTTGGTGTTTCCACGATAACTTTCGAATAACGCATCAATCGATTGACTTCAAATTTTGCACACCTTGAGATTACGCAAAAGTGGAAAAGGGATTACAAATCGTCACCGTCGGAAAATGTCTAAGTTGTTTTTAGGCAAATAAACGGTGTTCATGGTGACTATTTCAATGATGGCACGATTAAGCTCTTAATATACCGACACCAGCTAAAAATACGTATTGAGACTGAGATTATAATTTTCAATTAGACTTAACCTTAACCTATCATTATATCATTTAGCCGTAATCTTGGTAACCACTGATGTAATTCTCAAGTGGACTGCACCAAAATTATTTAAAAAGCAATATATTCATTATATTATAGGGTCACTTTATGGAAAATGTAGGAGAACAATGCTATTTATCATTGATCAAAGATGTTGAAAACGTAAAGCCAATCTGTCAATACGCTCCAAACTAAGGCATTTCTTTCAACACCTGTATCGGGCTCAGCCGCTCACCCTATTGATCCTTTTTAGAGGATTGGACGTCCAGAAAATAACATTGCAGGCCTATGCCACGTTGTAGTCCAGAGTATGCTGAAACTGGGACAACGTGGTGGCCACTGGCATCCAATACCGCCAATACCGCAGGAATTTGGACGACCAAAATATGGCATGCCACTTGAACTGCCAATAATTGGCAATGCCAGAAAATGACGGCACATGCGCACAGACTAGCCACTTGCTACCAATTGATGGCATCCAGTAGTTATACCAGTACATGCTAATTATTAGTGCCAATTAGTAATGCCAATTGATGCTAATTATTGGTGCCCATTAGTAATGCCAATTGATGCTAATTATTGGTGCCCATTAGTAATGCCAATTAATGCTAATCATTGGTTTAAATTAGCAGCGTCACCTAAAAATCAATATTGTCCGTTTCACATTAAAATATGTATAATATTCTCAATCAAGTAATATATGGTATTCAATTTATTATACAGGATTTGTTTACATGACTTGCAAAACCTGAGACAATAAAATGTATGCAACACGAAAGTAAATTGGATGGAAGCAATAAAAGTAAAAACAAATAAAAACTCGAAATGAAGTTACAACTTCAAAATTATGTTAAAAAACAGTATCTACGATATTCAGATTAAAAATGTAGTTGTGCTGGGTGACGGAGTGTAAAGCTAGCTTGACACTCAGTCACGTCAGTCATTTATAAATCTTGGTAACATGGAGAATATTGTGATTTTAGTTCTTCGTCATTATCTTGTCTATTGTTTGAATTTGGCATTAATTTCAGTATTTCAGCTGAATCACTTTCTTCGGTCTCCTCTAAGTCTGGTAATTTGGCTATCCGGATATTTGGCCGAAAGCGTTTCCTCTTGAGGGGAATTATTGGCGACTCCTGTTTATTATTTGTGCTCCTTTTGTATTGAAAAATTTTACGAACAAATTCTCTGCATTCTTTTTGTAAAGTTGCACCTTTGTGGTCGTTTCCATACGCCTTGAGCATCTCGTTAGCAATCATTCCTTAAAGAGATCATTTTCAATTAATAAACAAACGTAGATCAGAAGAACTTCATTATTGTCTGTTTTGTGAACTTACCGTACATAAAAAACATAGTTTTCATGGGGACAGCGTTCATCGCTGACTCATCCAGTCCTTCTTCCGACTCCATGTCTTTTCGTTTGGTAGATGTTCTACAATGCGTAAAAAACTCTATCAGTAGGTATTTTTAAAACACCCCTACAGTTCTTTAAGGAACGATAAAAACTAAGATCATATTGCCCACTAATTTTCATCGACAACAAATATTCGGGTGAGTGCAAAGCTTCCAAGAGAATTCGTATCATTGCTCGCGCTAGACGGTTAGAAGTCAATTGATCTATTGTATTTGAATCCAGATAAAGCCTCTCTAGCTTTTTATCCACTTCAACGCTGAGATACAACTTCTGAGAATATTTAAATAAAATGAAATCTATTAGATATATAGCTTTATTGAGACTTTCACGAGTGGTATGCTAGCATTCCACTCGTAAAACGATAGATTCAAAAAAAAATTTAAATGTCTTTTGGTTTTGTAACTTTAGGATTGGATGTATCCAGCTCCTCCCTAATAACCCTGGGTGACGGCGACGCTTCCAATAGCAAACTTTGGCTCTCCATTGAGTCCCCTTCTTTGTTGTTAGCCTCTTGCTGGGCTCTTAACAATGACATAACGTTGTCAAACTCTAAAACACAAGTCAATTGATACATTTCATAGAATGACTTTATAACGTAATTAATGATATTTTCCTTACTTCGCTCTATCACTTTGTCAGAGTGGTTATGAGCATCCAATTTTGCACATGTACGTACTAGCATGTCAGCAGATTCTTTGAACTTTTTGTCAATGTATGCCTGCATGGCTGGCCAAAGAACATCTACATCTACGCTTTCGATCTATAGAAATTTTAGTGATATAGACTAAAGAAATACAATTTAAGAGACATTTAAGAGATTTTAGCTGTTGAAAAATGTTACTTCGTCTGTCAAGAACATAGGCGCACTTGGATCCTGGGCTTCCCGGATCGTCTTCTAATCCTCTTCTAATTCCTAACCCTCCACTGATTGGAGGCGTGATCCCAACAGAGTGAAAATCTAGATTTTCACTCTAATTGGAATTGTTTTCTAGTCTCTGTCTTCTCTGGTTTGCTCGGAGATTCACCTGACGATTTTTTTTCTGATTTTTTTCAATCTCCGGATGCATATCTCTGTATCTTTCAGGGCTTCTATATCCCTGGGTTTCCAGCATGCCCAGCCCATGTGTTTTGTCATGGAACAATTGTGGCATAGGATGTCAAAAGTATCATAATGTATTCCATCGGTGACGATACTGGATAGCTTGCTCAACTGTGGCTTTAAGAAATCATTACAATTATTTCCCAGCAAATTTTCAATCTCTGATTCATGTGTCACGTTTGTTTCTGCTATCGAATATAGAACTGATGAAGGAAGAAGCGATTCCGGGGATTCATCTAACATTTTGCAGGAATTTAAGCGCCAGATGTGTAGATTTAGAAATCTGAGCGTTGTTTGGGAGCTGGGCGATCGTTGTACTTTTCGCAATGACACATAGGCATCTTCGGCTTTAAGCAGTTTGTATACTGCTCGCAAAAACCTCTTTGTTTGGTCGGCAGCTTCTTGCAAGTCCTTGTTTTTTTTTTTCATCTATTCATGACGATAAATTTTCAATTATTAGAAAGAGATAAAAAATTGTAAACTATAGTTTAATAAAAAAAGTTTGGACGAGTGAGAATCTAGATTCTCACTAGTCCCAACTTTTTTGTTTTTTACCTGAATTTTTATTTTAAGCCAAGCTCTTAAGAGAAGATGTGTGTCGTTTCTGGCATACCGTTGGAGTTCTTTGTAGAGGGGCCGGATTCGCCAGTCGGCTAGTTGAGCCACGTCTTTTTTGAGCCCTCTAGGTATAGGGTCTTTGATCTCCATTTCTTCACACAAAGATTCAAATCCAATTGCGTTTTGGAGAAAGCGAATAGATTTTACTGCTTCTTTTGTGTCAATGACTGCATTTAGGCAAACTCCAAAATCTCTGCG
>Ga0210040_10000894_pt1 | contig 47323 bp, 51 predicted proteins | sample CryGeyCG12114_NA_FD_185462 | JGI IMG/M metagenome (GOLD analysis project Ga0210040, IMG submission 185462) | Groundwater microbial communities from aquifer - Crystal Geyser CG19_WC_8/21/14_NA (SPAdes) (version 2) | ecosystem: Environmental > Aquatic > Deep subsurface > Groundwater | place: USA...
GTACGTATCGGCATGCTTGGCTTCCCGCGCCCGCCACACCGACATCGCGATCGCCACGACGACCGAGGCTAACCCGCCCGCCCCGGCGATGTAGGCGCCCTTCTCAAACACCTGCGGAGCATAAGCGTCGTATGCGAACCACCACCAGAAGAAGGCGGGCGGATGATACACGGGGTAATGCCCGACCATGAACCACGGGTGGCCGAGCTGGGCCTGGTAGCCGAGCTGCGCAGCCGTCCACTGCGTGGCGGCCCAGATGCAGGCCGAGGCGATCAAGCAAACGGTGAGGACCTGGCCCCAGAGAATACGGGTTGCGTTCACGACTACTCCGCCTTTGCGACGGAGCACGACTGAGATCATCTGCAACGAGGCGGGCAACGTCTAATCGGCGGGGATCGCACGTTAGCGAACCATGGCGTGCAATGGCCGAGGTTCGCCGTCAGCCGGCTCCTGCTTCGCGTGGCCGGACTCGACCCATACTTCGTGCGGTTCAGCGTCTTGGATCTCACGCATTGTCCATCCTCGCTGCACACCGGGCCTATGTAGACGATGACCGCGCGTACTAAGAAGGTCGTTGGCTCCGGCTTCGCACCAGCACGATCAGCGCGATGGGCGGACCGACCGACTCCGTTGATGCCGTTGGCCAGACCTTCCGCCCCGCGCCAGCGCGGGATCGAGCACATCGGGGCGGTTGGTGGCGGCAACGGTGGCCCCGATGCTTCATGAAGTCCGGCGAGCTGCTGAGCGGAGGGTCGCTCGATCGCCTTCGTGCAAACTCTTCTCTAATTGATAGCCTGATCGCATACCCGCTGCGGCGCCGCGTAGTGGAGAATGTGGCCCTGACCGGGCACGGTGCGCAGCTCCGCTCTCTTGAGACGCTGCACAAGTGAGTGAAGAGGCCGACATCGACAGCGGTGCGCGCGGAAACGTCCGCGACGAAGTTTCGAAGCCTGCCACCGGATTCGCGCGGGTGCGGAGGATCACGAATGGTGCCCCCTACCTCCGCCGCGTATTCGCCTGTGGAGAGGAAACGACGATGAAAAACGTGCTGCTCATGACCCACATCGACGCCGGACAGGAAGCTCGCTTGCAAGCGGCGCTGGACCTCACGCGCGCGCTCGGTGGTCACCTCACCTGCATCGAGGTATTCGTGCCGCCCACCCTGGCAGAAGAGATGGATCGAGGTGACGCAAGTGTTGGCGCCGTGGCAGCGGGACACACGAGCGAATACATGCGCGCAGCGCTCCTGCGAGAGCGCCTCAGCGTACAGGACGTACCCTGGGACTGGCTCGGTGCCACGAGCGGCCCCGCCGAGCAGATCGCCGCGGAAGCGGGGCTGGCCGATGTCATTGTGTCGAGCCGGCAAGCGGATCGGCTCTTTGACCCCAACCTCCCACGGGTGACGGCCGATGTCGCGCTCGCCAACGCGCAGCCCGTGGTGGCCGTGCCTGCCGACAGCAAGGGCATCGATTGGCAAGGTCGAGCGCTGGTTGCCTGGGACGGGTCGCCTGCCTGCATGGCGGTGCTGCGCAACAGCACGCCGATACTCACGCTGGCGTCAGACGTCGAAATCCTGGAGATCGACGACCGCCTGTCGGGACCGTCGGCGGAAGCGGCTGCACGGTACCTGTCGAGGTACGACGTGGCGAGCACGGTTCACCGAATCCATTCGCTGATCCGTCCCACCGCCGAACTCATCGAGGGGCGTGCCGACGTGATGGGCGCGGACTACATCGTTATGGGCGCCTATGGCCACAATCGCATGCGCGAGCTGTTCTTCGGCGGGGTGACGCGATCCATGATCAGGGACAGTCGCCACCCGCTTGTGCTGGCGCACTGACCGAAAGCTGGCCCGCTCATACGGGCTGCATCAGTCCTGCGTGCGGCAGCGAAGCTACGTACATGACACAGATGCCCGCCCGGTGGCGGTGCCCTAACCTCCCCCCTACCAAGGAGGAGTGACGGCGCATGATCAAGGATTTGCTGCTCGTGGTCGATTACGACCGGGACGACGATGCCATCATCAAAGGTGTGGTGCAGTTCGCCCGTGAGCGCCAGGCTCAGTTGGCGGTGATGATCGTCGCCGCAGAGCCCGTTCCCGACTATCACATGAGCGTGTATCCTCCGTTCATCACGCTCGACGAATACCGGGAAAAGACCAAGGCCAAGGAAGCCGCCATCCGCGGTCACGCCGAGCGCGGTGGGATGGAGGTTGAGGTCCGAATTCTGTCGGACACGGTTCAGGCGCTGCTCGACGAGACTCCTGCTCAGACGCGCTACGCCGACCTAGTGATCTTCGGCCCGGTGGAGAGTTGGGGTGACCGCTGGCTTAGACGGCGAGTGCTGGAGAATGTCGTGCTCGGGTCCGGCAGGCCGGTACTTCTAATTCCCGCTGACGGTGCCACGCCGGCATTTCAGCGGATCATGATCGGCTGGAATGCCAGTGCGGAGGCGACCCGCGCCGTCCAGATCGCGTTGGCGTACCTGGAGAGCGGCGCAGAGGTGACCGTCGTCACCATCAACGCGGAGGATGCAAAGGCCGATCATGGCAGCGAGGCCGGCACGCACCTCGGCTGCCACTTGTCCCGTCATGGTCTGCAGGTGGACGTGATGAACGCCGCGGCCCCGAGCGGAAACGAAGCGGAAGCGCTCCGCGACCTCGCGCGGGGACGCGGAGCGGACCTTCTGGTGCTCGGCGCCTTTGCCCGGTCCCGGCTCCGCGAACTCATCTTTGGCGGCGTGACGCACGACATCATAGAGAATGGCAACGTCCCGGTTCTTCTGATGCACTGAGGCAACGGCGCCAGCACTCGTTCTCCCGCTGGCTTCCACAGTCGCAACGTCGACCGATGAGCCGAGCAGAGAGGGTCAGGATCGGGCGGTCCTCACACCGGGCCGTGCGTTCCGCGCCGCGTGATATTCCGAGAGGACGCGGTCCATGGCTGCGATCGTGCGGCGCCTATCCTCCTCGTGCTCGATCAAGGCGAGCCGGCTCTTCAGCTCGGTAGCGAAGGCCGCATAATCATTCTGCCAATCGTGTTCGAGCACGGCATCGAGATCTGTACGTCCGCTGCGCGTCCTCGAAGGCGCTGCCGCCGCCGGCAAATCCCAAGTCTCGCCGATGGACGGAACGACGACGGTCCCGCCGAACTTTCCCGCTGCCTCTGCGAGCGAACGGATCGCGGCCTCGTCGCCATGGGTCAGGAACAGGCCACCCGCAATGGGCCGGCGCGCTTCGATCCAGCGCAGCAGGTCCGCGCGATCGGCATGGGCTGAGTAGCTGTCGATGCGGTGCACGCGCGCCCGCACCGCGACGTCGCGGCCGGAGATGCGGACATGCCGCGCGCCGTCAAGGATCGTGCGCCCCAGCGTGCCGGCGGCCTGAAAGCCCACGAACAGGATGGTCGAGTCCTCGCGCGGCAGGTTATGCAGCAGGTGATGACGGATGCGGCCCGCCTCGCACATGCCCGAGGCCGCCATGATGATCGCACCCGACATGTCGTTGAGGCGCATCGACTCCAGCGCCATGTCGGTGAAGTGGAACGAGGCGTTGTCGAACACGGATCCCTGACCGAGATCTTCCAGCTCACCGGTGTGCCGGGCGAAGACATGGGTGATCCGGCTGGCGAGCGGTGAGTCGATGAAGACGGTGGCGCGGGACAGCTCTCCGCTCCTGAGCAGCAGGGCGAGGTCGAGCATGAGTTCCTGCGTCCGCTCCACGGCGAAGACCGGAATGACGAGGTTGCCGCCGCGGGCGAGCGCCTCGCGCACCTCCTTACCGAGGATCGCTCGCCGCTCCTCGGCCGTGACTTCCTCCCGCTGCCGGTCGCCGTACGTGCTTTCACAGAAGACGTGGTCCAGCCCCGCCGGCCCCTCCGGGTCGGGATGGAAGGATTTCCATTCCGGGCCGAGGTCGCCCGAGAAGAGCAGCCGGCTGCCGCCGACCTCCACCTCCACTGACGCCGACCCCAGAATGTGGCCGGCGTTCCAAAGCCGCGCCCGAAAACCTGGGGCCGGCTCGAACCAGCGCTCCAGGTCGACAGGCTTGGCCCGCATCGCCGTCGTGATCGCATCGGCCTCGGTGTAGATGGGCTCGATCGGCGGTTCGCCGCGCCGGTCAGACCGCTGGTTGCGGCGCTGCGCGGCCCATTCCTGAATACGCCCCGCATCGGCGAGCATCGGCGGCAGCAGGTCGGCGGTACCGCTCGTGCACCAGATTTCGCCTGCGAACCCCTCCCTGACGAGGCGGGGCAGCAGCCCGCTATGATCGATGTGGGCGTGGGTGAGCACCACCGCGTCGATGCGCTTGGGGTGGAACGCGAACGGCTGGAAGTTCAGCGCCTCCATGCTGCGAGGGCCCTGGAATAGTCCGCAGTCGATCAGCACGCGGCGATTGGCCCAGGCGAGTTCGTAGCACGAGCCGGTAACCGTCCGGGCCGCGCCGTGGATCGTCACGGAGGGTAAGGCCATCTGCTTGATCTCCCAAGGGCGAAGGGTCGCATGGACAGGCGGGCCGAACGTCGCACCGCCTGGTCGAAGGCGTCAGGCCACCATCGCGTGCTCAAGGCGCTAAGCCGTTCACGCCCGGCGGGCTGTACGTGTTTCCACGTGGGTCAGGGTCGTGACCGCGAAGCCGGCCAGGGCGAACATGGCCAGTCCCGCGCCGGCCAGCATGGCCGTGGTCAGATCCGGCAGCCCGAAGCCCAGCGCCAACCTGGCGAACGGCAGGGAGAAGATCACGGTGAGCAAGCCGGTCACCGCGGCAAGCACCCGCCATGCAAGATAGCGGCGGGCGGTTCCCGCTGGCCTGCGGAACCCCAAGTGCATCTGCACCAACCCGACCAATGCGCCGACCAGCACCAGAAAGACCGCAGTGCGCGCCTGATCGGGCGCGGCGATCCGTTCCCCGATCATCCCAACCAGTGCCGCCGCCGCCATTGCGAGGCCGCCGAGCACGCCGCTCCACACCAGCATGTATCGATCGAACAGCTTGGCGCCTGGGGAGCGCGGGGGCCGCGTCATCACGTCCGCTGGTTCCGGCTCGGCCTCGAACACCAGCGCGCATACGGGATCGATAACGATTTCAAGCAAGGCGATGTGGAGAGGGCCGAGGAGGATCGGGGCCCCCGTGATCAGTGGCAGCACCGTGAGTCCTGCGATCGGGACGTGGACCGATACGATAAATCCGGCGGCCTTCCTGATGTTGTCGTAGATTCGCCGGCCGAGCCGCACCGCGTCGGGGATGGAGGAGAAGCGGTCGTCGAGCAGAACGATGTCGCCGGCTTCACGCGCCACAGCCGTGCCGCGCCGCCCCATTGCCACCCCTATATCGGCGGCGCGGAGCGCTGGCGCGTCGTTGACGCCATCACCGATCATCGCGACCACCTCGCCGATGCCCTGCAGTGCCTGCACCAGTTCGACCTTCTGATCGGGAGACACTCTGGCCAGCACTGCGAGCCCGGCGAGCGTTGCCTCCAACCGGTCCGCCGGGATGAGCCTGAGATCGGCGCCGGATAGCACCTCGCCCTCCTCGATGCCGGCCTGGCGGGCGATGGCCCGAGCGGTGGCGGGGTGATCGCCGGTGATCATGATGACCCGGATGCCTGCGTGCCGAAGGCGCTCCACGGCCTCTGGCACATCCGGTCGTACGGGGTCGATCAGGCCAACCAACCCCAGGAACCGGCAATGGAGAGAGTCCAACGCGGCGGGAGGCGCATCGGGTTCGCAGTTCGCTTGGCCGACCGCGAGAACCCGGAAGCCCTCGGCAGCCATCGCCGCGACCTGCGAAAGGATCTGGTCCATGTCGGCATCGTTCCCTCGGCAAAGCGACAGCACGGCCTCGGGTGCGCCCTTCACCGCAACCGTCCCGCGGCCGTCCTCCAAGGCATAGGCCACTGCTACGGCGAGGAGATCTCGGCGGAGGCCATAGGTGCGGATCACCTTGCCGTGTGGTGGAAACGCCGCGCCGGCGAGGATGGCGGTGTCCATCGGATCGGCGGATGCGGGCTCACACGCCCAAGCGGCGGCGTTCTTGAGTTCATCCAGCGCAACGGGCGCATCGCCCTGCGTCCACCAGCGCTCGACACGCATGCGGTTCTCGGTCAACGTGCCCGTCTTGTCGGTACAAAGCACCGTTGCGGCGCCGATTGTCTCGATCGCGGCCGCGCGACGGGTAAGGACACCCACCGAGGCGATACGCCGCGCGCCCATGGCCAGATACACCGCCAGCACCACGGCGAATTCCTCCGGCAGCAGCGCCATGCCCACCGCGATGCCCGACAGCATGCCACCCGACCAATCCCCTCGGAAAAAACCGTGAATCGCGATCACGAACAGCGACACCGCGGCCGCAGCGATCCCGCAGACCCGCACCACAGCGCGTGTTTCCTGCCGCAAACGCGGCGCAGTGACATCCAGGGAGGCGAGCGCGCCGGCTATCCGACCGATCGCACTTCCCATTCCCGTTTCGATGACGCGGGCCCGACCGCTTCCTCGCGTGATCAGCGTCCCTCCCATCAGCGTAGCGGCACCGCCCGCAACCTTCGCCACCGGCACAGATTCGCCCGTCAGGATCGATTCGTCGACTTCCAGGGCCGCGTCGTCGAGCAGCGTGGCGTCCGCGGCTATGCGATCGCCCGCGTCCAGCAGCAGCACGTCGTCCCTGACGACCTCTCGTGCCGCGATGTCGATGGCTGCGCCATCGCGAACCACCCTGGCGCGCGGTGCCGCCAATGCCCGCAGCGCATCCAGCGCTCGCTCGCTGCGCACTTCCTGGACAATGGTGAGCGCCACCGATGCACAGGCGAAGACGGCGAGGATCAACGCCTCGACGACGTCGCCGACGACGAAATAGGTTGCGCCGCCTGCCACCAGTAGCAGGAACATCGGCTCGCTCATGATCCCGATGACGATCATGGGGATCGTCCGCCGGGTCGATCCCTCTACCTCGTTGGCCCCATCGGCGCGAAGCCGCGCCTGGGCCTCGGCCGAGCTCAGCCCCTCGATGACCGGTCTGGCGTCGACACGCTGTGACTTGCCGGATCCTGGAGCTGGGGAAGCGGGAGCATCGGTGCGCGCGGAGGCGAGCATCCAGAAATCTAGCTCAGCCGATCCGCAGCGGTCCGGGAAAGATGCAGCCATGCGGCGTGCAGCCCGAAGAACGCCAACGAGACCAGCATGATGGTCAGGCCCACGGCAACGGTGATCCAGCCCGCCAGCGTCAGCATGGACGTAACGAGGGCGGCCATGAATTCTGCAAATCCCCAGAGCAGATACGGCATCGAAGATGTCCTTGATGATGCGGTGTGATCCGCCGGTTGGTGGATCAGCCGAGCAACTGACATTCGAGGAAATGGGCGCGCAGATCCCAACGCGGGGTTCCTTCCAGGCGCTCGAATTCCCGCTTCGCGATCTCGACGGCGGACTCGGCGGCACCGCTTCGGGTGACGATCTCGCGCTGCACGCAGCGATGAACATGGCCGGTGGAATCCGGCAGGTGATTGACGAAGCTGATGCGGAATGATGCCATCGGTGATCTCCTTTGAGATCACGCTAGCGTCGTGGCGACGTGAGCCTATCCGCAATGAACCGTAGAGGATGCCGACGAGATTGCGGATCGGCCAGCTCACCCGGCCGGTCGGGCCGTCACGTTCGGCAACCCCGGACAACTGCGTACGGACGCGCCTGACGGCACGGCGCTATTGGCCTCCGATCTAAAGCCACCTGCTCTTCGGAGGGAGGAATGCTCCAGTTCGTTCAAGACCATGCCCCCTATTTCGTTTTCGAGACGATCCTGCTGTTGGCCACACTGATCAGCGTGATCTTGTCCGATGGCACAAGGCCGATGGCGGGGCCGCCGCCTGACTGACGGGCATTGCCGGACGATCCGGGTGGCGCACGGATTGACCTTCAATCGTCGTGCTTGCTCCGTGCGGGCTGAACCACTTCCTCCGCCACATGCGCCAGCTCCTGGCGCGCCTGCTCCAGAAGGCGCAACACCACTGCGCGCTTGTCGTCCGACATCGACTCTAGGAGCGCCCGCTCATACCGCAGAATATTCTGCTCCACCACGAAACGTCGCATGGTCGCGCCTTTCGCCGTTCGAGGATGACCGGGAGTCGGATGACCTGAACACGTTCAATGTGCCACAGGTACGGGCCGAATCCTAATCACGGACCAAGCGGCTCAGGCACTCCAGCAGGGGGCGCTGGCTCGGCAGTATCTCCGTCCTTGCCTGATCGAGGGTAAACCAGCGCGCTTCGTCCACTTCCGGAAATCTCTCGAACCGCCCGCTGCCACGCGGCCATTCCAAGCTGAACCTGTTGCTCGCCAGCAAAGCGGGATCGAAATCTCCCTCGAGCGCAAACGCCGTCACGACCTTGCCGCCTCGCTGCCGCACCTCGCCAAGGCGAACCGGGTCTCCCGCGCATGGTGCCCCGATCTCCTCCGCATATTCGCGGCGCGCCGCCGCCAGCGGATCTTCTCCGGCCTCCATCGCTCCCTTGGGCAGCTGCCACCACCCGGAACGACGATGACGCCAGAGCGGCCCGCCGGGGTGAACGAGCATGACCTCGATGACATCCAGCCGCCGACGGTACAGAAGTATGCCCGCGCTGTGCTGAATGGCTGATGGATCACGCGGCACGAGCGACCGTTAGGCGGGCAATCGTGGCTGAACAAGCACCGACCGGGACTTACGTATGGTCACGGATAGCCCGTGCCGGGTCTCCGTCTAGAACAGGTGCTGTTGTGGGAGGCCGACAATGAAGAACATCCTTGTTCTGGTTCACGACGACGAAGGTCAGGAGTCGAGGCTGCAGGTCGCATTGGACGTCGCGAAGACGTTGGAGGCACACCTGACCTGTCTTCACGAAACGCTTATTCCAGAGTTCGTCGGGTCCTACGCGCTCCAGGGCGCCCCTTTGCTGATCGCTCGCGAGGAAGGCCTGGAGCGGCTCAACAGGCCGCGCGTCGAACAGCGGCTGGCGCGAGAGGGAGTGTCGGTCGACTGGATCGAGGTCACCGGCTTCGCAGCACCGGCTACGGAGCAGCATCTCGGGCTGGTCGACCTGGTGATCCTCAGCCGTCGGCTCGACCATGACCGGATGCCGGACATGGTGCAGCTAGCCGACAACCTGCTGCGACGCAGCCGCAAGCCGCTTCTGCTGGTTCCTCCCTCGGCGGGGGGGCTCGATCTTCACGGCACGGCGATGGTGGCCTGGGACGGATCGGCCCAGGCGGAGGCGGCGCTGACCGCCGCGGTTCCGCTGCTGCGCCACGCGGCGCAGGTGGCGCTCGTTCAGATCGAAGATCGACCCGTCGAGGTTTCCACCAGCGACGCGGCGCGCTATCTCCGCCGGGAGGGCATGGAGGTCACCAGCGCGACGCTGGCACCGAGTGACTACCCGATCCCGCAGATGCTGCTCCAGCATGGGCAGGACATCGGCGCCACCTACCTAGTCGCGGGCGCCTACCGCCACGGACCAACCTTCGAGAAGCTGTTCGGAGGCGTGACGCGGCACCTGATCCGGCATAGCCCCATCCCAGTGCTGCTGGCACGTTGACGCACTCCATGAGCCGGAGAGCGCTCGGCACGGGCCGCGGCTCGGCTGGAGCCGGTTTGGCGGTGGCATATATCGGGACCAGTTCGGCAGCCTCCCCATGACGCGTGATCGGCACGGCCGTCTGGTGCTGCTCGTCGCAAGCTCGTCGATCGCCTTCATCTGGGTGGTGGCACCGCTGCGCAGCGCACTGGTGTGGGCGATCGTCGTGGCCATGCTGTGTTCGCCCGGGTTTCGCCTCCTCGAGCGGCGGTTGCCGGGACGACGCAATCTCGCCGCTGGGCTCACCGTCATGGCGATGATCCTGACGCTGGTGCTTCCGGCGATGGTGGTCGCCGGGGCCCTGTTGCGCCAGGCGACGTCTCTCGTGACGCAGCAGGGCGCGTCCGTTCACCTGCCTGCCTCGCTCCAACAGGTGCATGCGGCGTTGCCCGAATGGCTCCATGGCGCCTTGCGATCGCTGGGCGTCGACGATGCCGAGGCGTTCAGGCGCTATTGCGTCCGCTTTGTGGAGGGGACCGTCGGTTCGCTGCTTGGCGGTGCGGTGGGACTGGGACAAGGGGCATTTACGTTCTCTGCCAAGCTGGGCGTGATGATCTACGTCTCCTTCTTCTTCATCAGGGACGGCCGGCAGATCTACGCCAGCATCGGCGAGCACTTGCCCGTGCCGCAGCCCACCCGCGGCCGACTGTTGAACGAGCTGCACGACGTGCTTCGTGCAACGTTGCGGGGCAGCCTGATCGTGGCCATCGTGCAAGGATCACTCGGCGGGGTGATCTTCTGGGCGATCGGTATCCCGGCGCCGGCGCTGTGGGCCGTGGCGATGGCCTTCATGTCGCTGCTACCTCCTTTCGGCTCGGCGGTCGTCTGGGTCCCGGTCGCGCTGTTTCTGCTTGTCATCGGTGCCGTCTGGCAGGGAATCGCGCTGATCGCGTGCGGGTTGTTCGTGATCGGGCTGGTGGACAACTTCCTGCGACCGCTCCTGGTGGGCCGGGAAGCGCGCATGCCGGAATTCCTGGTGCTGGTCTCGACGCTCGGCGGGCTGACCCTGGTGGGCGTGGACGGCATCGTCATCGGGCCGCTGATCGTGTCTGCGTTCCTGCTAAGCTGGCAGGAATGGCGCGCCAGCACTGCTGATGCGGGGCGGATTCGTGACACTCTCGGGAGCGCAACGGACCACCCGACCGACTGAGGATCGGCTGGAGTTGGGATCCGAGTTTCTCCCCTCCGTAACTTTCCCAATCGAAGGCGGTGCGGCCGCTCCGTATTCCGACCTCGTTCACGAAGGAGCGCCGGATGATCAGCGTAGGGATGTTGACGAGGGAACACGAACCGAAGGTCCCAAGCGCGCTGGCGTCTTCTTCCCCCCTCGCCGGAAGCCGAGGCGCCCACCAGGAACTGGTGCAGGAGAACGAGGCCACCTTTCCCGATGCCGATCCCTCGCACCTTCATCATCTCGTGGTGCTCGGGCATCCGGCGTCGGACAGTTTCAATCACGCGATCGCCCGAGAGTATTGCGACGCCGTGCGCGCCTGCGGGCAGGTTCCCGTTCTTCGCGATCTCTACGGACTCGGTTTCGACCCGCTGTTGAAGGCACACGAGCGCCCGGGCGCGGCGGACTTCGCGTTGTCGCCCGACGTGGAGCGAGAACTCACCTTGATCTATCGGTGCAGCGCGGTGACGATGATCTATCCGATCTGGTTCGGCATGCCGCCAGCCATCATCACCGGCTACGTGGATCGGGTTCTCGGGGCAGGCCTGACCCCGAAAGCCATTCGCGAAGGGCAGCGGCATGACACGCTGTTCAACAAGCAGCTGGTGCTGATCACCACGTCGGGCTCCACCAAACCGTGGCTGGCCGAGCGGGGTCAATGGCACGGTCTGCGCGAAGCGTTCGACTTCTACCTCGAGTCGATATTTTCGTTCGCGGACTGCCAGCACGAGCACTTCGACACGATCGTGTCGCCGCTGCTGCCCGACTATGCCCAGGAATGCCTCGGCAGAGTGGCGCAACAGGCACGCCAGACCTGCAGCACCGTGCTCAGCACCGCCCATGAGCGGCAGAAGCGCCTGAAGCTCGGGCTGTGGCGGCAGGCCCATCGAGTGGCCTGACCGGACCTTCCATCCACCTTTGAAGCAGGAGAAGTGACGATGAAAACCGACTCTCAGATTCAGCACGACGTTCAGGCCGAACTGGAATGGGAACCGACCATCGACCACGCCGATATCGGGGTCGCCGTGCAGGACGGCGTGGTCTCGCTTTTCGGTCAGGTCGGCAGCTATTTCGCGAAGACCGAGGCCGAACGGGCGGCGAGGCGCGTCAGCGGGGTCAAGGCCATCGCCGAGGAACTCGTCGTCCGCTACCCGTCGGACAGCAAAACCGGTGATGCAGAGATCGCCAAACGCATCTGCGACCTGTTCTCCTGGGACGTCCGTGTCCCCCACGATACGGTCGGCGTGAAGGTCGAACATGGCTGGGTGACGCTCACCGGCACGGTTGACTGGAACTATCAGCGCGAGGCGGCGCGCAAGGCAGCCGCCCGAATCGGCGGCGTGATCGGCGTCAGCAACCTTATTGAGTTGCGCAAGGTGCCGACTGCCGCTGATGTGCGCGAGCGCATCGTGAATGCGTTTAAACGCAACGCGAACCTTGATGCCAACGCGGTGAGCGTCGTCGCGGATGGCGGCACCGTGATCCTCGGCGGCCGTGTGCACGCCTGGCATGAGCGCGAGATCGCCGAGCGCGCCGCCTGGGCCGCCCCGGGCGTGACGGAGATCAAGGATAACATTATCGTCGGCATCTAGCCGATCACCTGATCGGGGTGGCTGCGGCCGCCCCGGTCTTTCCTGCGAGCCAGCCGCGAGGTGCCTCAGGTGCGTCTACGGCTGGCTCTCCGCCCCTCCGCCCGCCCTGCACCTGTGGAGTGACGGCACATGAAGAATATCCTGCTCCTTGCCCATGACGATCTTGGCCAGGAAGCGCGGCTCCGGGCCGCTCTCGATGTGACGCGAGCTCTGCACGGCCGACTCACCTGTCTCGAGGTGACGATCGCGCCCCCGCTCATCGGCGAAGGCTCTCCGGCAGGGGATCTGCTTCTGCGCGTCCAACGGAACGCCGAGCGCCACAACACAACGGCGCTCCGCGCACGCATCGAGGCGGAGCGCATCGCGTGCGAATGGCAGGCGGTCCCGGGAGACGCGATCGCCGCGCTGATCGGTGCAGCGCGGCTGGCGGACCTGGTCGTTCTGAATTGTCTGCTGGAAGCCGACGAAGAACCCGACATGGTGGCCCTGACCCAGAAGCTGGTCGACAAAATCCGAGCGCCCGTGCTGGCCGTCCCGCAGAACATCCCTGGCCTGGAGCCCACCGGCCACGCGGTCGTGCTGTGGGATGGGTCATCGGATGCCGAGGCCGCGCTTTGCGCCGCGATGCCGCTACTAAGCCTCTCGCGCCAGGTGTCGGTCCTCTACGTCGACGATGGCTCGCTGGATGCTCCGCTGGATGAGGTGATGCGGTACCTGATGGCGAACGGCGTTGCGGCGCATCCCTGTCGACGGGACGCAGGCGGTCAGCGGGCGGCGGTGGTGATCGAGCAATACCTTCGCCGCAACGCGCCGGCTTTTGCCGTCATGGGCGCCTTCGGGCACAGCCGGTTGCACGACGCGGTGTTCGGCAGCGTCACCCGGCACCTGATGGCGACAGCCCCGGTTGCGCTACTGCTGGCGCACGCGTGAGCCAGCCACTTACGTAGATTCACGCATGGGGTGACACGCACGCCCTCCCTAGTCCGGCGGCATGAGCCTCTTCACGCAGCTTGCCGCCGCCACGGGCATGGTGTTGCTGACCGTGCTCATCCACCTGGCTGGGCTCGCTGTTCTTCTGCCGGTGATTCGCCGCCAGCGTCGATCCCAGGGAAAGCACGTGCTTGCCAGCGAAGTCATCGGCATAGTCGCGGCGGCCTTGGGGCTGTTCGTCCTGCACGGCGTCGAGATCTGGGCCTATGCAGCCCTGTTCGACTTTGTCGGAGCAACGGCTGACTTCGAGACGGCACTGTACTTCTCGACCGCCACCTATACGACCGTGGGTTATGGTGACGTGCTGCTGACGCCGCCATGGCGCCTGGTCGGCGCAATCGAGGGCGCGAACGGAATCATCCTGCTGGGCTGGTCCACCGCCTTCTTCGTCGCCATGGTAGGACGCATCAGGTTCGTGGAAAGCGAGTTGGGCCGCTCCGTATGACTGAATCCCAGCAGCACCGCGCCCGGCTGAAGGAGCAGATGGCCCTGTTCGTCGAAAGCACGACGGATCGTGCCCTGTTCCTGATCGACCCTGCGGGGATCGTCACCAAGTGGACCCGCGGTGCCGAGTTGCTCACCGGCTGGCGCGCAGACATGATCGTCGGCCAATCGTTCGAACTGCTCTACACGTCGGCGGATCGCGAGGCCCGGCGCCCATCGGCCGATGTTGCTCAGGCCACTGCTCAGTCGGTCAGTCGCGACGAGGAATGGCGCGTGCGGAGCGACGGCTCCGAGTTCCTGGCTGACGTCACGCTTGTCGCCCTGCGCGGGCCCGACGGAACGCTGCTCGGCTTCGGCCAGAGTATTCACGATATCACGCGGCGCCGGGCGGCCGAGCAGGCGCAGCAGCAAAGCGAGCTGCATTTCCGTTCGATCCTGGCGACCGTGCCCAGCGCGATGATCGTGATCGATGATCAAGGGCTGATCCTGTCGTTCAGCGCGGCTGCCGAGCGCCTGTTCGGCTATACCGAGCAAGAGGTGACAGGACGCAACGTCAGCATGCTCATGCCCAGCCCCGACCGGGAACGCCACGACGAGTACCTCGCCAGCTACCAGCGAACGGGCGAGCGGCGGATCATCGGCATCGGCCGGATCGTGACGGGGCAACGCCGGGACGGCACCCAGTTCCCGATGGAGCTCTCGGTCGGCGAGGCAAAGTCGGAAGGCCGCCGTATCTTCACCGGCTTCATCCGCGATCTGACCGCACAACAGCTTGCCGAGCTGCGGCTGAAGGAACTCCAGAGCGAATTGATCCATGTCTCCCGGGTCAGCGCGATGGGGACCATGGCCTCAACCCTTGCGCACGAACTTAATCAGCCATTGACCGCCATCGCCAACTACCTCGAAGCCGGGCGCGATCTGATCGACGCTGCGGATGACCCAGATGCGAGACCCTATCTGCGCGAAGCGGTGGACGAGGCCGCGCGCGAGGCGTTGCGCGCCGGCCAACTCGTTCGGCGGCTCCGCGAGTTCGTGGCCCGCGGAGAGACGGAGCGGGGCGTCCATGACCTCCCAACCGTGGTCGATGAGTCGACCCGTCTGGGGCTGCTCGGCGCGACCGAAAACGGCATCCGCGTGTTCACCGAATATGATGTCCAGGCGCAGCGGGTGTTGGTCGATCGCGTCCAGATCCAGCAGGTCCTGGTCAATCTGCTCCGCAACGCTGGCGAAGCTGTCGCCGGCTGTAACCGCCGCGAGATTACGATCACGACCAGACGCGATGACAATTGCGTGCGGGTGTCGGTGGCGGATACCGGATGTGGGCTGGCCCCCGACGTCGCGCCAAGACTATTCCAGGCGTTCGCAAGCGGCAAGGAGCTAGGCATGGGGCTCGGCCTCTCGATCTCCCGAACCATCGTCGAGGCGCACGGCGGCCGCATCTGGGCCGAACCGAACCCCAATGGCGGCACGATCTTTCACTTCACCATCATGAGCGCAGAGACAGGAGTTGGCGATGAGTGAAAAGCGACTGGTCCACATCGTCGATGACGAGGAGGCCATCCGGCGCTCGGCGGGGTTCATGTTGCGCACTTCCGGCTTCGCTGTGGAGACGTGGGAGTCCGGCGTCTCGTTCTTGCGGGAGGCCAAGCATGTAGACCCCGGCTGCATCCTGCTGGACGTGCGAATGCCTGAGATGAACGGGCTGGAGGTGCAGCGCGAGCTTGCAGCACGCGGCATCGGTCTGCCGGTGATCGTGCTGACTGGACATGGCGACGTCGACACCGCGGTGGAGGCGATGAAGAACGGGGCGGTCGACTTCCTCGAAAAGCCGTTCGAAAAGGCGCACCTGCTGCGGGCGCTCGAGACGGGGTTCCATCGACTGGATCGTCGTGGTGAGGAACTCGCCTCCGCCCGAGAGGCCGCTGTCTGCGTCGCCGCGCTGACCCCGCGCGAACAAGACGTGCTGCGCGGGCTGGCGCGCGGGCATCCCAACAAGACCATCGCCTTCGACCTCGGCATCTCCCCGCGAACCGTCGAAGTTCATCGCGCTAACGTGATGAGCAAGCTCAACGTCCACAGCCTGTCCGATGCGCTCAGGATCGCCTTCGCCGCTGGCCTCGGCGGCGCGGGATAGGATCATTCCTTAGAGACGGCGGCCCTTCGTTGATCGCAGAAACAGCCTCTTGCTCGAAGGAGTGCGTGCGTTGACGAAGAATTCTCAAGCCACCGACGTTGGCCGGTTGGCCCTGCTGGTCGAGGATGACGAAGGCGTCCGCCGGTCGCTGCAGCTGCTTCTGCACTGGCGAGGCTATGACGTGCGTTCCTACCCCTCGGCGAAGCCGCTGCTCGGCAGCGATCAGGCAATGGGCGCTGACGTTCTGGTTGCCGACTACCGGCTCCCCGACGGCGACGGCATCGCGGTCCTGCGCGACCTGCGGGCGCGGGGATGGTCGGGACGTTCGGTGCTGATCACCGCCTTTCCGACTCCCGAACTGATCCGGGAAGCGCAGGCCAGTGGCTTCGACGCCGTACTGGAGAAGCCGTTGCGCCAGCAGGCGCTGATCGCCGCGCTAAGCGCTTTGTGATCGCATCCGTGCAATCACCAATGCCGCCCCGCGCCGCAGCTGCTTAGCACCATTCCCGAAACCGCAATCGGAGGTGCTGCCATGAAGAACATCCTTCTCCTCGTTCACGACGATAGCGGCCAGGAAGCCCGCTTCCAGGCCGCGCTCGACCTCGGCCGTGCGCTCGAAGGCCATATCACCTGCCTCGACGTCGCCTATACCCCGCCACTGGTCGGCACCGGCTTCTATGAAGAAGCTTATGTCGCGGCCGATCTGATGACGCAGGAGGTCGCGCGCGAGGCGGCGAACCGCGTCAAGCTGGAGAAGCGGCTCGCGCATGAAGACGTGCCGTGGGACTGGATAAACACGACCGGCGACATTGCTCCGTGCGTGAAGCGCGCCTGCGACTTGGCGGATGTCGTGGTCATCAACCGCCAGCTGGACGATTTCTCCGTACCCGAGATGCGCGCGGCGGCCGGCGAGGTGATCACCCGCTCGGGCAAACCGGTGCTGGCCGTCCCGGGCAGTTGCGAGCGGCTGGACCTCAGCAGCGCGCTGATCGCTTGGGATGGGTCCCCTTGCGCCGCGGCCGCGCTCCGAGCGGCGGTGCCGCTGCTTCGGCAGGCCGAGCGCGTCACGATCCTGGAGGTCACGGACGGCTCGGTCGCCGCGCCGGCCGAGGATGCCGCAGCCTATCTGTCCCGCCACGACGTGCACGCCGAGATCCGCCGGATCCCCGTACCGCAGGGGGGTGCCCGGCGGGTCATCCTTCAGGAAGCCTCGGGCGGGCGGTTCGGCTACCTCGTCATGGGCGGCTTTGGCCACCTGCGCTTCGTGGAAGCCCTGTTCGGCGGCGTGACGCGCGAGATGCTGACCAACAGCCCGATCCCGGTGTTTCTCGCCCACTGACACTATCGCCAAAACGGTCCGGGGCCAGACGGTTCAGGGGCAGGCGGATCTGCTCCGGTCCGCCCGCGCTCAAGGCGCAGCTTTGCCTGACGCCTTCAGGGCTTGCTCCGGACGCGTCCCTCGCCGCCCCTGAAAGCAAGACATGCGCCTCCGTTCCATGTTGCCCCTCCTGCTCCTCGTCGCTGTGCCCGCGCTTGCGCAGGAGCGGGCGGTGGACGGCCCCATCGAGCGGCTGAAACCTGGTGAGTTCCTGTGGGCGCCCGAACTTGCCCCGGAGGGCCCCGTCACCATCGTGATCAGTCTGGCCACCCAGCGAGCCTACACCTACCGCAACGGCGTTCCAATCGGGGTCAGCACCGTGTCGACCGGTAAGAAGGGGCATTCGACGCCAACGGGTGTGTTCACAATCCTCCAGAAGGACGTCGACCACCATTCCAGCAAGTACGACAACGCGCCCATGCCGTTCATGCAGCGCCTGACCTGGGACGGCGTGGCTCTTCATGGCGGCGTGCTGCCAGGTTATCCCGCCAGTCACGGCTGCGTGCGCCTGCCGCTCGAGTTTGCCAGGCACCTGTTCGGCATCACCCGCAAGGGCATGACGGTCGTGATCACCGAGGCGGCTTCGGTACCGCCGATCGCGCCCTCGGCCGCTCCCCTGCTGCCGACCAAGAACGATGGCCACCAGGCTCCGGAGAGCTACAGCTGGACGCCGGAGCGTTCACCCACCGGGCCGCTGTCCATCGTGGTGAGCGGCCGCGAACGACGCGTGATCGTATTGCGCAACGGCAAGCAGATCGGCTCGGCGAGCTTGCTGCTCGACGCGCCGGTGACGGTAACGACAGCCTATACGCTGCGTGCGGTCGATGAGTCGGGGACGCACTGGATGCGGTTGCCGCTACCCGGCCAGCCATTTACGCAAACTGGCGAGCTGACCGTCGCCGAGCGCGCGCAGGGTCATGTGCCGGACGCCTTTCGCCAGGCGCTCATGCAGGTCCTCCAGCCCGGGGCGACCATGCTGGTCACGCGCGACACGCTGGCGACCAGCGGCACGGGCCAGCGGCTGCGCTTGCTCGACACCGACCCTTAGCGTCGCGCCAGGCCGGCTTTTGGGACGTGGGGCTTCACCACGGAGTTTGCGCGCAGTCGGCAAGCCTGATAGCTCCGGTTCGGTCCTAACGAGGGGTTATGCATCGGCTCTGGGCAACACTGGACGAGCAGGCACAATCTGGCAGCCCGCATCTCGGCCTGGCCACGGCCGGCGCGCTCGCGCTCGTTGCACTGATCGTCACCAGATCTCTTTCCGAAACTCTGTCGATCGATCTGCCTTACCTGTTCTGCATCGCCGCGGTGCTGTTCAGTGCGGTGCGCAACGGCCTTCCCGCTGCCCTGCTGACGATGGCTATCAGCCTGACGGGAACTACGCTCTTGGCACCGCGCACGGGCGTTGCAAATCCGCGCAGCACGGTGGTGGTCGCGCTCTTCTGCCTTGGCATCGCCATTGCCGGCGAAGCCGGAGTCCGCCTGCGCCGTCGCGAGCGCGTGCTCGCTGCCCATGCGGCCTCGCGGCAGCAGGCGCTTCAGGTGATGTTTGACGCCTCGCCTGCCGTGACGTTGATCGTCGACGGCCATGGCCGAGTTGCCGCGGCAAACGAGGCGGCACGCCGGCTGTTCGGCCGGGATCAGCCTGGGCTGGTGGGGCGGCTCATCGACGAGCTGGCCCCCCCTGCTTCCGGTGGCGATCTCACATCCGTCATCACGGAAGACGGGCGAACACTTCATCTGCGCGTAACGGAGGCGGTGCTGCCGCTCGGCGCCCAATCCCTCCGCACCGTGTACATTCGCGACGAGACCGCGGCGGTGGCGGCGTCGGAGCGGCTCGCCCTCACCCAGCGCGAGTTGTACCAGATCGCGCGCGCGACCTCGCTGGGCCAACTCGGCTCCAGCATCGCGCACGAACTCAATCAGCCGTTGGCCTTTGCCGCGAATTACGGCGGGGCGGCACGCGCCATGCTTGACCGACCTCATCCCGACCTGCCGGCAGTCACCGCGGCGATCGACGACATGCTGAAGCAGGTGTTCCGGGCGGCGGCGGTGCTGAAGCGGTTGCGCAACTTCGTCGCGCGGCACTCACCGACGCTGGCCTGGCTGGGAGCAGCCGCGATGCTCGACGAGGCGGCGCGCCTCGGCAGCCTTGCCGTCAAGGAAGCCCGGGCGGCGCTGGAAATCGACGTCGCCGGCGCCGAAGGCGAAGTGCTGGTGGACGCCGTTCAGGTCCAGCAGATCATCCTCAACCTGCTCGTCAACGCAGCCGAAGCCGTCCGCGGGCACGATCAGCGTCGCATCGTGCTGCGCGCGTGGGTGGAGCGCGGCGAGCTAATGGTTGCGGTGGAGGATAGCGGCCCCGGCGTGCCCAACAAAGCTAGGCGCGACGTCTTTGCCCCGTTCCGATCGACCAAGCCGGACGGCGTCGGCATCGGGCTGGCGGTCTGCCGCACCATTGTGGAGGCGCATAGCGGCCGCATCTGGTGCGACGATCAGACTTTCCTTGGCGGCGCGCGCTTTGTGTTCACGCTGCCCTGGCGTGCCTCTCGGGAGAAGAGTGATGGCGGATGAGAAGCAGGTCTACATCGTCGATGACGAACCGGAGATGTGCCGGTCGCTCGCGCTGCTGCTGGCGACCGGCGGCGTGCCGGCTCGATCTTTTCCATGCGCCGACATGTTCCTCGACACGCTCGATCATCTGGGACCCGGGGTGATCGTGTGCGACGTCATCATGCCGGGAACCTCGGGCATCGAGCTTGTCCGGGCATTGCCGGAGCGCGGCAGGGATGACCCCGTGATCATCATCGCCGGCCACGCGGATATCGCACTCGCCGTTGAAGCCATGAAGGCGGGTGCCTACGACTTTTTGGAAAAGCCGTTCGAGGCGCATGCAATCCTGGATGCCGTGAAGGCCGCGCGCGATCACTCGTGTCACCAGTGCGAGCCGATGCGCCTGATCGAGCAACTCTCGCCGCGCGAACGCCAAGTGCTGGAACTGGTCATGGCCGGCCTGACCAGCAAGGAGGCCGCGAGACGGCTGTCGATCAGCCCTCGCACCGTCGAGACCTACCGGGCCAAGCTGATGGAAAAGACACAGGCGAACAGCACCGCCCAACTCATCAGGCTCGGCATCGAAGCCGGCTTGCGCGGTCCTGCGTCAGTCGCGAACCTGGGCGGCGATCAGTTGTAGGGTGAGTTCGTAGATCAGGCCGGTAGCCGGCAGGCGCAGCGTCGCCTGGCAGCGGGAATTGCTGCCGGTCAGCTCGCGCAACAGTCTGGTGCCGACACCGGTGTGCAGGTGTTCGGCGACGGGCGGGCCGTCCCGCTCCCGCCAGGTCAGCATAAACCGGACGCTGTCGCCCTCCAGTTCGCGCGCGGTCGTCCACCGCAGATCGACGCGCCCTGTCGGGCCGCTGAGGGCGCCGTGCCGAAGTGCATTTGTCGCCAGTTCGTGCAACACCATCGCCAGCAGATGCGCCCAGCGTGCCGGCAGCGAGACGTCGAGACCCTCGCGATGGATGCGCGGAGCGAGCGGGTCGTCGAGCCGCATCGTGACCTGCCTCGCGACCATGCCGACCGAACAGAAATCGCCCTCGACCTCGCATCCGACGCGAGCAACCGCATCCAGACTGCGGACCCGGTCCAGAAACGCGGCAACTTCGGGCAGTCGCGCGGTCTCCCGAAGCGATTGGTGCGCGATTGCAAGCACCACCGACATCAGGTTGCGCGCCCGATGCTGGGTTTCGACAAGCGTCAGCGCCTCGAGCGGATCCGGCGCGGGGAGCGGGAACCGGACCTGCACAGCCTCGCCCGAGTCCAACATGCCCGGGATCAGAAGGTCGTCGGCCGACGGGGCCGCCGTCGTCCCGGCAGCGGCAACCGTCGGCGGCCAGATCACGCCACCTGCCTCGGCAAGGATCACCGCGCCATTGGGCAGCGCGTCCAGGCCGATTGCGACATACACCGGGTTTCGTTTCGCTAACATGAGCTTGTCTCCACATGGACATGGGAGCGTCATCCCAAGACGTCGTGCTGCATGCGACAACATCGGCCCCACTGGTCGCAGTCCTGAGATAGCCGGAGTGGACGTGCAATTCCGTGTCTATACGGAACGACTACGATGCGCTTCCGTAAGCACGCGGATTTTCGATTCCTTTTCTACCGTCTAACTTGCTCGAACAGGAGGCGATCGATGACGTTAGGGCTGGATCAGTTGTTGATGGACGACGACCGGGAAAGCTCCCGCCGGAACGTCCAGGATGGCGGATCAGACGTCCGGCCGTCATTCCGCCTTCTGGAGCATCGGACGCCAGTGGCGTCTCCTGGCTCTGGAGCCGGTGACGCCGGCTTGTCGGCCCCTGTGGCATCGTATGATCGTTCCGAAGACCGGTCGAGCCGGCTGGAGCCGCAGGCGGGACATGTCGGTTCCTCGGCTCCGGCGGTGTCCACCCGCGCGCCTTTCCCCCAGTCGCGGATGGCACTGCTGGACCGGCACTTCAGGGCGAGCTCACCACCCCGGGTGGTCAGGGTCCTTTATCCAGGTCTGTCGTCAGGTTGGCGACCGATGCGTGCGGAACAGGCTGCGGATGCCTGAACCCGCCCCCCGGCGCTGCGCTGCTGCACAGCGCCGGCACCATCGATCCGCCGCTACGGGACCGCCGATCCCGCAGTGTCACCAGGCCACGCGGTGGATGGTCCACCGGGTGTGAATCAACCCTGTCGTGGGCGGCGGGGCAGAGGAGTTGAAGCAATGAACAAGGCAATTCAAGGCGTCATTTCGGCACTCGCACTCTCGGTGGCGATGCCCGCTCTGGCCCAGACCTCGGGAACGGTGACCGGCGGTGTCGGGGTCGGACTGGGGCTTGGTGGATTCACCAACGGATCCATCGACACCTCGACGATGACCGGCACGAACTCCACCACCATCGGCGTCGATATCGGCCGCGAGATCTCCGCCGCGTCGGGCAGCGGCTTCGGCGGCAGCATGGACATCAACAGCTTGCCCAGCGGCACCAGCTATGCAGTGGTCGGCGGTGTCGGTACCGCCGGCACGGCGATCAACGCCAACATCGATCTCGCGAACAATGGGTCGATCACCTCCAACAGCTTCAACGCCGGCCTGTACGGCGGCCTGACTGGAGGAAATGCGGCGCTGGACATGCAGGTCATGAACTTCGGCCAGAGCAGCGCCGACTTCAAGCTGACGGCCGCCTTCGATGCGACCCATACCGATCAGCTCAGCGACTTCTCGACTGACTGGACCGCTGCCGGCGCCGCCGGTGCCACGGCCTTCGGGTTCGGCTCGCTCGGCTGGGACATAGACTGATCATCCGCCTGACGGGGTGGCCTTCGCGCCACCCCGTCTTTTCCGCGCTGAACGGGGAGGATTTCAATCATGAGAACACTTGTTTGCGGCTTGCTGGCCACCATCACCTGTCTTCCTGCCGCCGCTCACGCGCAGCAGACGGACGCCCAGACGAACAGCACGGTAAACGTCGTCGCGATCACCGGTCCGCAAACCGATGTGCCGACGCGCCAGGTGGTCGAGCATGACGGTCACACCTGGACCACACCGAGCGCGCAGGGCAGCTATTTCGGCGGTGCCAACCCATGCCTGGTCGGCACCGGCGGCGGCGCGGCGGGCGGGCCGATCGCCTTCAACCTGAATTTCGGGCGCAATGACGAAGGCTGCCAACGGCGCTCGGACGCTGCGGCATGGCACGCGATGGGTTTCGACAACGTCGCCGTGGCGCGCATGTGTCAGGACCTCAAGAGTGCGGATGCCTTCTTCGCCGCAACGGGCCAGGCGTGCCCTGGGTCCACCGCCGGGCGCTACAAGCTCACCAGCGGTGCGTCGGCGCCTACGGCATCCCTGGTCGCGAACAGCCGGGCAATTCCCAACAACCCGTATGGCGGTGTCATCGACCTGACCAATCCAGCGGTGCAGGCCGCCATCCGCGCCGAGGCGCAGCGCTTGGTCAAAAACGGCGGCCCGCTGGCGCAGCGCAGCGGGGCTCCGCCGACCCCCGCGGCCTCGGCCACATCGGCCACACCGCATGCTGAAGGGCCTACCGTTGCGTCTCAACCGGCAGCGGCGGCGAAGCCGAGCGGCTGAGCCGCGCGGGCCCCATCGTCGCTGCGCGCGCGAGGATCTGGCGGCGCCGGCGGCTCGCAGGCTCCACGCCTTCCCGAAAGCGCGGACGTGCATCACCTGTCCGCGTCGCGCTGCTCCGGGTAATGCTTTCCTGCAACAACCTGCGTGCAAGTGCAACGGCTTGACGATGCGCCTTGAAGCCAAACGCCGTCCCTTTCCTGCGTTTAGCGAGCCTCCACGTCTTGGCTCTGTTGCGCGATCTGACCGGTTCGTCGCCGGCACCCATGCCCGCGGCGATTCCGCCTGGGCATTCCCCCCCCCTGTGCACCCGTGTTGAGCCGTGGGGGCCCAAACTGATCCACAGCATGGCCGATTGACAGGACACTGCCGACGAGCTCAATCGGCGCATCGAGTCATCGGCACTTCGCCTAGATCATGGCCAGAAATCCTTTCCTCGCCAGTTCTTTACAGGCTATGTTCGGGAACTGGGCTGGACGGGAGTGCTCCGGATGACACGTCATGCCTGGACGATAGGGCTGGTTGGCCTGGTCGGACTGATCGCGCTGCTTGCAACGCTTACGGCCGGCAACGTGCATGCTTCCTCGCAACGCCTCCAGGCAGATCGCTGGCGAGTGCACACGCTGAACGTACTGGCAGATACAGCGCGCCTGAACTCGGAACTGCAGGCGATGCAGCTTGGGCAGCGCGGCTATCTCCTCACCGGCGAGCGCGTCTATCTTGAACCCTATCGCGCAGGAATGAGCGCCGCTCGCTGGCGAATGGCACGCCTCCATCGAGCCACGGCGGACAATCCCGTCCAGCGCGCGAACCTGGCGATCCTGGACAGGGCGGCCAACGGCCTTTGGGCGGAACTTGCGCAGACCATCGCCTTATATGACCGCTCTCGATCGGCGGAGGCGTTGGCGCTGATCCGGACCGGGCAAGGGCTGAGGCTGATGTCGCGGATAGGGGCTGCACTGGATCGTGTCAGCGCGGAGGAGCAGCGCCTGCTCCTGCTGCGGACCACGGCAGCGGACGCGGCGGATGCGCGGCTGAGGACCTACACGATTCTTTCCGCCCTGGTCGGCGTGGGCCTGCTCGCGCTCGCGGTCCTGCTCGGGATCGCGGCGCTCCTTGCGTCTGCGAAGCGCGAGCAGCTGGACCGTTTGCTCCGTGCCATGATCGAAGCCACGCCGGGGCTGATCTACGCGAAGGACCGCCAGAGCCGCTTTACCCTAGCTAATCGTGCCGTGACCGAGTTCCTCGGTAGGCCATGGCCGGAAATCAGGGGCCGATCGAACCGGGAACTGCGCGGCCAGACTGCGGACGCCGAGCGGGTCATGGCCAACGATTCTCGCGTCATGGATCAGAAACAGACGCAGACAGTCGAAGAGGTGGTCGCCGACGCGCAAGGTCGGGAACGCGTCTGGCTATCGACCAAATCGCCGCTCCTCGACAGCAGCGGCAATGTCGAGGGCATCGTCGGCGTCTCGGTCGAGATCACCGCGCGCAAGGAAGCGGAAGCGGAGGCGATTGCGGTCGGCAACCGGCTTCGCGCAGCCAATGAGGCGCTTCAAAAAAGCGAGGCACGGTTGAACCTCGCTGTCGACCTTGCCGACCTCGGGATCTTCGAGATCACCCGGGAGAGCGGTGAATACGTGCTGTCGGCAGAGATGCGCGCCATTCTCGAGCTCGATCAGGAACTCGTCTCCGAAGAGACATTCCTCGCCCACATCCATCCCGACGACCGGAGGCGCTTTCGCGAGGCCGTCGTCAATCCGCAGGCCGGACATAAGGGCGACCAGATCCACCGATACCGGCTGGTCAGCGAAGGCGGCAAAGTGCGCCGCATCGAGAAACGCGCGCGAACGATTTCCGGCGCGGGGACTTCAGGACAGGAGATCCGCGTTCTCGGGGTCATCCAGGACATCACCGAGCTGACCGACGCCGAGGAGGCTGCGGTCCGGAGGGAGGAACACCTGCGGTCGATACTGGCGACGATCCCCGACGCGATGATCGTCATCGACAAGGAGGGGCGCATCACATCGTTCAGTGCCGCGGCGGAGAGCCTGTTCGGCTATGCAGAGACGGAGGTGCTCGGCCGCAACGTCGCCATCCTCATGCCGCCTCCCGATCGGGAGAAACATGACGAGTATCTCCGGCGGTACAGGCAGACAGGCGAGCGGCACATGATCGGCATAGGCCGTGCTGCCACCGCCCTGCGCAAGGACGGCACGTCCTTTCCGATCGAACTGTCGGTGGGCGAGACACTGATCGACCGCGATCCCATCTACACCGGCTTTGTTCGCGATCTCACGGAGAAGCGGGACACGGAGGCCAGGATGGCGGACCTTCAGGCCGAGCTCATCCACACGACGAGACTGACGGCGATGGGCACCATGGCATCGACGCTGGCTCACGAAATCAACCAGCCGCTCACCGCCGTCGCCAACTATACGGCGGCTGGCCGGGACCTGCTCGACGCGTTCAGCCAGGACATGCTGCCGATGCTGCGAGAGGCACTTGACGGAGCGGCGACCCAATCGGTGCGGGCTGGTCAGATCGTCAGGCGACTGCGAGAGTTCGTCACCCGGGGCGATACGGAAAAGCGTGTCGAGCCGCTGTCAAAGCTGCTGGAAGACGCCAACACCCTAGCGCTGGCAGGTGCCCGCGAGAAGGGCGTAGCCGTGACCATCGATCTCGCGGCGAGCGTCTGCCATGTGTTGGCCGATCGCATCCAGATACAGCAAGTGGTCGTGAACCTCGTGCGTAACGCGGTCGAGGCGATGGACGGCTGCAAGCGGCGCGAACTCTGGATCCGTTCAGATCTTGTAGTCCAGGACGCAGTCGAAGTCCTCGTCGCAGATACCGGCCCGGGATTGCCGCCGCACCTCAAGGACCGGCTTTTCCAGCCATTCGTGAGCACCAAGGCCAGCGGTATGGGCGTCGGCCTGTCGATCTGCAGAACGATCATCGAAGCCCATGGCGGTAAATTGACCGCAGCGCCCAATGAGAACGGCGGGACCACGTTCCGCTTCACCCTTCCGTGCGTCGAACTGGAACCTGACGTGGCGGACAAGGGAGCGGTCTAAGTCGTCGATGACGATGACGCGGTCCGCCGCTCCGTGGGGTTCATGCTCCGCGCTGCCGGCTATCGGGTCCGAAGCTTCGCCAGCGGCCAAGCATTCCTCTCCGCGCCGACGAGACTGGACGATGGGTGCATCCTGCTCGATCTGCACATGCCCGACCTCGGTGGCCTCGACGTGCAGCAGGGGCTGCGCGATCGAAGCAGCGAGATGGCCGTCATCATTGCGACCGGTGACGGGGATCTGGGCGCGGTCGTGCAGGCAATGAACAACGGTGCCGTAGGCTTTCTCGAACAGCCCTATGCCAAGGCGCAGCTCATCGGCCTGCTGGAGCGTGCCCGGAAAGAGCGCCTCGGCGAAGAGGTGCGCGTCGCCGCAGCCAGGCTTGCAGGTCTCAACGACGCCGAGCGCGCGGTGCTGAACCGCATGATGCAAGGAAGCACCAACGCCGCGATCGCCGATCGCCTGGGCGTGAGAACGCGGACGGTTGAAATACATCGGGCCTGGCTGATGCAGGTGACCGGGGCATCCACCCTGTCCATGATACGCGTCGGCATCGTGGCGCGCGGATCAGCCGACCCTCCTCAGCCTTGAGCGCGGTCGCGTGGTATTCCTGACCTCGGCAGAGGGCCCTCTCTGCCCGTGATTTTCAGGTGGCGTGAAGCAGCTGCCGAACGCGGCTCACCGGAACCTTGTGGAGTTCACCGAGATCCTGCAGCCCATAGGGACCATCGAGCGATACCTTGGGCCCAAGGCTCCGGCGCGCTTGCCCGACCCGATTTGTCGCCACGATGATCGGCACGCCGGCTTCCTCGCTGATCAGCTGCAACGCGCTGGGCGAGAATTGCGAGGCGTCGGGCAGCAGCAGGATCAAGTCGGGATGAACGCATCTCAAGATGGACAGCGCCTCCGCCGTGTTTCCCACACGTATGATCGAAAGATAGCCGGCGCTCCATAATCCATCCGTCAGAGCGTTCGCAGTCGGCCCGCTGCTTCCGATGATCATTGCATGCTTCATCACATCCTCGACGTTTAGTGGCGATGAAGGGCAAGATAACCATCTGCTGACATGCGGCACTACGTAATTACCGCGAGTGGCTACGGTGTTCGCACACGAGGGAGATGCACCTGGGGATATCAGCGCTATCGCGCCACAATCCGCAATTCTCCCAGCTGGAAACATCTGGTGATCGGCTTTAGCTGAATAGTGACCAGGTTAAGGCCCGACTTGCTCGACAACATGTTGTGGGTCGGAATGTGCGATCTAGCGGCAGGTGCCAGACTCAAGGCTTGAACGATGCACGACAAGATAGCGGCGATTCTCGGCGAGCACCGCATCGCAGCACTTGCAACGGTCAGACACGATGGCTGGCCACAGGCAACAAATATCAGCTATGTCAACGACAGACTGACGATATACTGCATGGTCTCTCGCCGCAGCCAGAAGTTCGTGAACCTTGAGCGGGATGCGCGTGCTTCCCTCGCCATCGGTGGGGACTACAATGACGTCTCGGACATCCACGGTTTGTCCATGGCGGCGATGGCAATGGAGGTCCGCGACGCGGAGCCGCGCGAGCGAGTTCTGTCGCTGCTGTTCGAACGGCACCCCAGATTACGAGTGCTCGGCACGCCTTCGTTTCAGGATGCGGCTCTGATGCGCCTGACGCCACGCATCGTCACCATCGTCGATTTCAGCAGCGCTACTGGTCACGCCGACGTCGTGACGGTCGGTGCGGACGGTTTGACCGAGATGCAGCCAGCCCGGCCCGCCGATTGGGGTTTCGTCCCTTGCCCTGAACGCCAGCCCGAGGTGCGCTGGAGATCGTAACGCAGCATCGAGGCTCCTTCATCAGCCGGCAATTCGTCAGCACAGCCGAGATGGAGGACAGGTGCCCACGGTTCTTCTTAGGTCAATGTTGGCAATGACAGAACATGGACGAGTCAGGCGGAGAGTATTGATGGATCAGCTAAAGAACCAGACTGCGCAGCATTACGTGGTGGTCGCAAACCCTCTACAGGAAAGTCTCGATCATGCACTCGCACGCGCTTATGCAGAGGAAGTCCAGGCTCAGGGTCAGCGATGTCGGATCTGCGATCTGAACGCCATCGCGTTTGATCCTGTGCTGAAGCGCCATGAAAAATGGGGGACGCGTCAAGCTACGCTCGATCCCTGGATCGATGCGGAACTCAACAGACTTGGGGAGAGCGCGGCCATCGTCCTGGTGTACCCGATCTGGTTCGGTGGACCTCCGGCTATCCTGAAGGGCTATATCGACCGGGTCTTCGGGGCGCACTGTGATGTTCGGAAATTCGCCGACGGCAACGGCCAGCCAGCACTGTGCGGTAAGTGGCTTCTGTCCATCAGTACGTCCGGCACCTCGCTCGGCTGGCTTCAAAGTCACGGTCAGTTGCAGGCGCTCCGGCAGAGCTTTGACGTCTATCTCGAACGCGGGTTCGGGATGCGCGATCAGGGCCATATATACATCGACAATGTCGTACCGAACCTCAGCAGGGCCTTTGTCGATGCCCAGCTTGAGCGGGCTCGTGAAGCGGCCCGGCACCTGTGCGGGAGCATAATCGGAGCCGAACGGGTCCGCACCGGAGTCGCGCTGCCTGCCTTTGCCGAGGGCGAGTAAGCCGGCACTCGGTTCCCGGAGCTTGCTCTCCCAGGGCGGACGCAACTCCGAGAAAGACGCTTCTTCATCACCCCACGCCGCAGGGGAGGACGCTGGGCGTCCCAGGATTTCCGCTCTTCGCGCCAGCGCTTTTCGTTCGGAGCTTCGCTCAACACCTAGATGCACTGATCCGAAAGGCAGGTGGGCCATGACACGGGAGAAATCAGCGCGATGGTCGCCGGATCCGCGATCCGGCAGCCTCTCGTTCGCCGGGCTCGCTGTATCCGCACTGTTACTGGGCATGGTTGTGCTGACCCGGCGTACGGGCAGTGACTTCTGGTGGGTGATGAACGCGCTGCTCCAACGCTGAGGCGGCTTCCGCCTCGGTCATCTCGGCCGCATGCCTGCGGTGGAACATCCCCAGTGTCACACCGGTCGCGCCGGCTGTGCAGAGGATGTTCGCCAAAGACCGGAGCCTGTTCGCGACCCCTTGTGCCGAGTTCGCATGAGCGGGCGGTGTCCTTCAGAACTGGCGGCTTGACCGGTCGCCGCCAGCTCCTAGCGCCGACGGGCCGTCAGGCGCAGCGCCGACAAAATCAGGTTCAGGAAGTCGAGGGACAGCGTCAGGGCGCCGAGGGTGGCGAACTTGGCTTCTGCTCCCGCGGTCACGGCGCCGCCTTCGTAAAGCCGCTGAAGGCGCTCGATGTCGTAGGCTGCGAGGCCGGTGAACACGATCATGCCGACCAAGGCGAGCAGAGTGGCTATGGGCTCAACGCCCATGAGCGTGTTGAGCAGGAGAACCACCAGGGTGCCCAGCATGGCAGCTACCCCGAACATGCCGAGCCGATGCATGTTGCCATGGGCGAACAGCCCTACCCAAGCCACCAGTCCAAAGCCTGCCGCGCTCCCTACGAATGTGGTCACGATACTGACCTCAGTGTACGCGCGCAGGAACGTGGCAAGTGAAGCTCCGATCGCCAAGGACCAGAGCCACAGCGCCGCCCGCGCGCCTTCGATCGACATGCGTTCGACATTGCGGTCGAATACCAGCGCGAGTGGAAGCGGAGCCAGGATGACGATCCAGCCGATCGGGGTAGGTCCCCACGCGGCGAATAGCACATCCCACAGCCGTCCATTGTAGGCGACCAGCGCAGCCGCAGCCGTGGCGACCAGCATCGCTCCGGCCGCGCGCGCGAAGACGCTGCCTACGAAATGCGCGGAATCCGGCTGACGTACCTTCCAGCCCGCCGTCCGATTGCCCGTAATCTGCATGTCCGCCTCCGTTCCTGGGAAGCCCGTATTGCGGATTCGGGCGAGCAGGTGGCATCCGCAATCTTACGCAGTGGTCAGGGCACGAGCACGGCTCCACCTTCGAACGCTCCAGCCCTGAGCGCCTGCAGCGCCTCGGCGGCCCGCTCGAGCGGGAAGACGGTGGTTGTGGTGCGGACCGGCACCTTTGCCGCGAGCTCCAGGAACTCGCGTGCGTCGGCGCGGGTCAGGTTGGCGACGGAGATGATCGAGCGCTCTCCCCAGAGTCGGTCGTAGGGGAAGCCGGGAATGTCGCTCATGTGGATGCCGGCGCAGACCACGCGGCTCCCTTTGCCAACTGCCGCCAGGGCCGACGGCACGAGCGTGCCGTCGGCCGCGAAGATGATCGCCGCGTCGAGCAAGGCGGGCGGCATCTCGTCGGATCCGCCGGCCCAGACGCAACCGAGATCCAGCGCGAACCGCTGCCCTGCCGTGTCACCGGGTCTGGTGAACGCATACACCACGACCCCTTGCGACTTCGCGACCTGCGCGACGATGTGCGCGGAGGCGCCGAAGCCGTACAATCCGAGGCGTTGCGGCTGACCGGCCAGTCGCAGCGAGCGGTAGCCGATCAGCCCAGCGCACAGCAGTGGCGCCGCCTCGACATCCCCGAACGCCGCCGGGATCGGGAAGCAGAAGCGCGGGTCGGCCAGCATGTGCGTCGCGTATCCACCGTCCCGCGTGGCACCGGTGAAGACGGGCTGGTCGCACAGGTTCTCGCGGTCGCTGCGGCAATAGGGGCACCGGCCGCAGCTCGCCCCCAGCCAGGCCACGCCGACCCGATCGCCGGGCGCGAATCCGTCGGCACCGGAGCCCATGGCGAGGACGCGCCCGACCACCTCATGTCCGGGCACGATCGGGTAGCGAGCGGCGGCGACCTCCCCGTCGAGCACGTGAAGGTCGGTGCGACACACGCCGCAGGCGAGAACCTCCAGCAGCATATCACCCCGACCCGGCTGCGGCACCGGGCGCACCACCTTGCGCAGCGGCGCTCCCGGAGCGTCGATGATCATGGCGTAGCCGGCGTCCATGTCCTTCAATCAAGACGTGGTGCGCTTACTGCGCCATCCGTAATGTCCCGCACTTGCAGGCTCGACGTCGCTCCGATCATGGCCGATTGCGCCCATCGGGTCCGTGATGTTGCGTATGCTCTCCTCGCCGCGCAAACGGTACGCGGTGGCAAGTCACTGGAGTTGCCGCCGATGCTCGACCGTCTGTTCACCCGCATCGCCGGCCGAGTCGCGGCGTTCGCGGGCCAGCCAGCAGCCTTCGTGATCGCGATAGCGACCATTCTCCTCTGGCTGCTGTCTGGCCCGGTCTTCCACTATTCGGATACCTGGCAGCTGGTCGTGAACACCGCGACGACGATCGTGACGTTCCTGATGGTCTTCCTCATCCAGAATTCGCAAAACCGCGATGCTGGCGCGATGCAGGCAAAGCTCGACGAGGTGATCCGGTCGATCGAAGCCGCTCGCAACCAGTTCATCGGCATCGAGCATCGCACCGACCGCGAGATCGATCGGATCCGCGACGAGATCGAGCGTGAATGCGCCGCCGGCGATCCTGACCACCCCGCTGTTGCGGCTTTGGACCGGCTAAGCCAGCGCTACTGAGTGAGGGTCGCCACTCGCGAGCCGTTGGAACTGGAGTTGCGGACGGTCGAAGCGGCGACGTGGTTCCTTGTCTCCGCCAGCCCGACCAAAACTGTGCTCGACGCCATGCCGACAGCCGCAGCATAGGTGAGAAGGGCTGCGCGTGTCGCGATCCCCGGGAGCCGATCCATCGCGCTACCCAGCATCGACGTGAGAGCTAGCGGGGCCACCGCGACAATCCATCCAAGCGTCGTCAGACCGGTCGAGCTGACCATCACACTTTGTACACGGGCGTCGGTCAGGACGATCATCCCTGCCACCTCGGCCGCGAGCATGCCTGCGGCAATGCGCAGAATGGTCCACCCCGGCGATGGACGGCCGTGCTCGTCCGAAGGTCGGTTGCGCTCGATGGTCAGGGTTGGAAGCGGCGCTTCCCAAAAGTCATGGCCACGCTGTGACATGGCGACTCTCTTGCAAGGCAAACGCCAACAGATTGATGTTCGCGTGAGGACGTTAGAGTCCGTTAAGCTACTCAACAGCTGCAACCTTGAGCGGCTCAGCTGGGATAGCGTGCGCGGTCATCCACTCGAACGTTGCCGTGGCGGGGCCGACATGAGTTGCCGCCCCTGCGGAGGCGAAGCGGAGCACCGCATATTGTCCGACCGGCGCACTGCCGATGCCTGCGCGATCCCGACCGCGCACCTAAGCTACGTCAAGGCCATTGCGGATAGTTCATCAGGCGGTGACGGTTCGCCTGACGACGCGCTCGGTCCCACTCTGCTCGACGGCGCGGAACCCCATTTCCCGCTCCAGAGCCAGCGCGGCGTGGTTCTCGGCACTTTCTACCGACTCGACGGTCCCAATCCCCTCGGCCTCGGCGTACCGCAGCACATGCTGCATCAGGGTCCAGCTGACGCCCTTGCCCTTGAAGTCGGACCTGACGGAGATGGCCAGCTCCGCCTTCGTCCTGTCGGGATCGCAGGCCAGCATCGCCGTCGCGACCAGCACGTTCCCGGCGAAGGCCAGGAAGTTCATGGTCCGCGCATAGTCGATCTGAGTCATGGCGACGAGGCGGTCGCGGCCTACCTCACGTAATCCGGTGAGGAACCGGAACCGCAGGTCTTCAGGCGTAACGTGGCGAAACAGGTCCGCCAACGCGGCCTCGTCGTCGGGCCTGACTGGCCGCACCTGCAGCGCCACGCCGGCGCGGGTCGTGAGGTCGGCGGCCCAGTCGATCGGCATCGGCCGAATGACTTGGCGGCTGCGGCATGTGGCGTCCGACACGCGGATCCGTACGTCCAGTGCGGTGACGCGGTCGGGCCCGACCAGCAGCGGGTTGATGTCGAGTTCGACGATGTCGGGAAAGTCCGCGATCATCGTCGACACCGCTTCCAGCACCTGAACGACCGCCTCGACATTCGCTGGCGGTACGTCCCGATAGCCGGCAAGCAGTACCGCCACCCGCGTACGGGCGATCATGCGGCGCGCAAGCTCGTCGTCGAGCGGCGGAAGTTCGAGCGCTCGGTCCCGCAGCACCTCGACCGCCTTTCCTCCCGCTCCCACCGCCAGCACCGGTCCAAAGGTGGCATCGTCCGCGACGCCTACGATCAGCTCGACGCCGTTCGGTTCTGTGATCATCGGCTCGACTTCGAAGCCCACGATGCATGCGCTCGGATGCTCGCGCGCGATGCGGTGCCCCATGATCTGGGCTGCCTGCTTCGCTGCGGCTGCGTCCGGGAGGCCGGTCGCGACGCCGCCGACATCCGACTTGTGTGACAGGTCGGGGGACGCGATCTTCACGACATAGGGTGGTGCAAGCTCGCTGCAGGCGGCGACCACGGCGTCGGCGTCCCGTGCGAACCTCGTCGGGACCGTCGGCACGCCGTAGGCCGAAAGAATTGCTCGCGCTTCGACTGCGGACAGCAGAGTGCGGCCATCGAGGTGCGCCCCACCGATGATGGCCTGGGCACGCGAGCGATCGTGGTCTGGAATGGTCATCTTAGCGGGGGCCCGAAGCACCGCTGCCCGCCCCTCAGACGCCTGCCGCAGGAAGCCGAGCCCGCGCACCGCGTCCTCGATCGACTCGAACAGCGCGAGGTGTGCCGCTTCGAAGCGAGGGCGCGCGGCCGAGGCGTTGTCCGGCCCGAGCCAGCAGCCGACCACGGGCTTGGTGACGTTCGCAGCCCCCCGCAAGGCGCCCTCGGCCATAGCGGCGCCGCTCTCCACCGCCGTGGGGCAATGGATCACCAGCACCGCGTCGGTGTTCGGGTCGTTGCCGGCCGCCGCCACGGCGGCCTCGAACCGGTCGGCATGGGCATCGCCGACGACGTCGATGGGATTGCCTCGCGACCAGCCGGCAGGCAGCACCTCGTCGAGGCTCGTCAGGGTATGATCCGCCAGTGGTGCAAGGGGATGGCCACCCGCCTGCAGGGCGTCGACCGCGAGGACGCCGGCACCGCCGCCATTGGTCACCACTGCGACCCGCTGGCCGCAGACGGGGCGATAGCGGCAGAGCATCTCCGCGGCGTCGAACAGTTCGGTGATGCTCTCGACCAGGATGATGCCGGCCCGCCGGAACGCTGCCTCATAGACGTCGTAGGAGCCGGTCATGGCGCCGGTGTGCGACAGCGCCGCATGACCCGCAGCCGTCGAGCGCCCTGCCTTGATCGCCACCACCGGCTTGATGCGCGTGGCGGCCCGCGCGGCAGACATGAACTTGGCGGCGTCGGTGACGCCCTCGACATACATCAGGATCGCGTCGGTGTGCGGGTCGGCCGCGTAGAGGTCGAGCAGGTCGCCGAGATCAACATCGAGCATGTCGCCCGCTGAGACCACGCCGGAAAAGCCCACGTGGCGCGATGCGGCCCAATCGAGCATTGCGGTGATGACGGCCCCGCTCTGCGACAGCAGCGCCATGCGGCCCAGACCCGCCGCCCGAGGAGCGAAGGACGCGTTCAGCCCCGCGGCCGGCACCTGCACGCCGAGGCTGTTCGGCCCGATGATGCGCACGCCGTGCTCGCGGGCCGCAGCGGCGAGCAGTGTCCGGCTGTCCGCCTGAGCGAAGCCGTTGGCGAGGATCACGGCGTCGCGTGTGCCGAGGGCGCCCAGTTCTCGCACCACACCAGGTACATGTGGTGCCGGGCAGGTGATCACCGCCAGATCAGGTGGGGATGGCAGAGCGGATACCGAACTCACCCAGGTGGCCCCCTCCACCTGGGCCCGATGCGGATTGACCGCGAAGACCGGGCCCTGAAAGCCGCCGGCCAGGATGTTCGCAAGCACCGTGTGCCCGATCGACCCTTCTTGGCGCGAAGCGCCGACCACCGCGACGCTCTTTGGGCACAGCAGGGTCTGGAGGTGGCGAACTGTCATGGCGGAATCCTCGGTGTGGAGCGACGGTGCTCTCTTGCCGTCGTGATCGGTGATCGGCCGACCTGCGCCCATGCGTAAATCTCCGAATATCGGCCCTGCGCAGGTCAGGCGTACCCGTTCCACGTCGAAAGGAACGCCCATGCACGCCCTGCTCAACGCCATCGGCAATCATCTGCCCGCACCCGTTCACCGGCAGCCGCGGATCGTCGTAGGTGCGTCAGGGCTCGGCCTCGTGATCGCGGCCCAACTCGCCGCGATCCTGGTCCACCACGGCATCTAGGCTCCTTTCGGCACTCAACCTGAAAGGAAATGACGATGAACGACATCACTCCTGCCGTCACCGGCTCTCGCGCCATCGCCACGCCATTGAATTGGCTGCGCAGCGAGATCGACCGGCTGTTCGACGACTTCTACCGTCCTGCGCGCGATCTGGCGCTCACCGGCGGCACCTTGCCCGTGCCGGCCATCGAGATGGTCGAGCGGGACAAGGACTACTGCCTGACGGCCGAGCTGCCGGGCATGAAGGACGACGACGTCAAGATCACCGTCGCCGACCGCGCGCTCGTCATCGCCGGCGAGAAGCGCGAAGACGAAGAGCGCAAGGAAGGCGGCTTTATGCTGCGTGAGCGCCGCTATGGCTCGTTCGAGCGGCGCATCCCGCTGCCTGCCACCGTCGACGAGGACGCAATCGAGGCGGACTTCAGCAAGGGCGTGCTGACGGTCACGCTGCCCAAGAGCAAGGACGCGGCCGAGCGGGTGCGCCGCATCGACATCCGCAAGGATTGATTCCGCAGCCTCGGACCCGGGCGTCCTGATGCCCGGGTCTCTCCGGCGCGCCTTGGCCGAGGCTCAGCTGCCTTTCGGGCTGACCACCGTCGCAACCCCATCCGGCGCGACATCGACGAGGTGTTCGATTCCATCATCGCAACGTGCACGCCACTGCGCATGACCATGACTGTCGGGCATCTGCTCGGCACCGGCGACGTGCTGGCAGGCGAGACCCGCATCACGGATCGCACGGAACAGAACGCCGCGCTGTTGGCCCGGCGCCAGTCCGGCGACCGTCGCGGCAACGTTGCCGTCGGCAGGTTGCGCAGCGTCGTTGGCCTGCGGCGAGCATCCACCCAAGCCGAGGGCGGCGAGTGCCACGGTGGAACTCAGCATGATCGTGCGCATTTGAATCCCTTTCTGTTATTGCCGCGCGGAGCGAGCCGGCGTGTGAGCGGTTCGGCCCCGTTCGTGTCATCAGGATTGTTCCCGATGCGATGTGGATCGGTCCTGGTGCCGTCGCCTCAGTGGGCGAGGAGCAGCGGGATCGGCATCCACCCGACGAGATCGTTGCTGACACCCCCGAGCACGATCTCCGTCATCCGGGAGTGGCCGTAGGCGCCCATCACGAGCAGTCCGGCGCCGAGCGCGAGCGTGGCGTCGCGCAGGGCGTCCGACACAGCCCGGCCATCGCTGTCGACCTTGCGGATAGCGGCGGTGATGCCACGCAGCTCGAGAAACCTCGCCGCGGCCTCCACCGCAATGGCATGATGCCGCCCGGTCACCTCGATCAGGTGGACTTCGGCGGCGCGGGCGACGAGCGGCAGTGACGCGCGCAGTGCCCGCGCCGACTGCGCGGACCCGTTCCAGGCGATCGCGGCGACCGCCTGGGGATCGACGCGATGCTCGCCCGCAGGGAGCGCCAGGACCGGCGCGACACCCTTGGTCGCCACTTCCGGAATGACCTTCACCGGTCGGATGCCCTCGCAATGGCCGCGCCGCGGCTGGCTCAGGATCGTGACGTCGTTGAGCGCGCCGGCTTCGATGAGGCCTGCGGCGATGTTGCCGTCCACCTGCTCCCAGATCGAACGCAGACCCGCCCCGTCGATCTGCGCCAGCGTGCGTTCGCGAATGTGCGTCTCCCGCTCGCGGATCTCGTCCATGATCGGCTGGTAGGCGTACATTCCGCCGAACGGATCGACTGTGATGTAGTCGGGCAACGGCGTCACCTGGAGGCAGGCGACCTCGGCATCAAAGGCCCGAGCGAGGGCGATTGCGGCGGCGACCCGGTGACCGAGATCGACGTCGTCGTAGATGTGCAGCAGGATCGATTTCATGGCCGTTCCTTTGCTTCTGGCAGTCGCAAGCGGTTTGCATCCGGTGCCGCGGCGCAGATATCCGCAACCCTACTTAGTGAATGCCGGAACACCGGCTGGGTGGCGGCAGCCTGCGCTCGGAGGGCCGGAGGTGCGGTGCGATGACGGAGCCGTTCTACTTCAGCCGAGCTTCGTCAGGATGGCCTGGATCATCCAGGCGAGGACGATGGCCGTTCCGACGTAAAGGAGAACACGTTGAACGAGTCCAGGTTGCGAGGCTTGCCGAGCATGTGCATTCTCCTTCGGCTCGTCATGAGCTCGGGCCGAAGCGACGGGAATCGGGTTCTCTACGTAAAGCGTCGAGGGCGCAGCTCAGACGCCGGTGGTGGGATGCGTTCGGTGGGCTCGACGGAAACGGCCTGACGTGGCTGTCGGGAGCAAGGCTTGCGTCGCGACCTGTCCAAACGCCTGCCACCTCGGGACGGTGAAACTCAGCTGCAACCGCGCCAACCGGCGTCGATGATGGTTACAGCGGTGGACGGCCTCTGGCCGCCTAGCGGTCACTCACAAGCGGCGAGTCCGCGGATCGCCTGGGTGCGCTTTTCGCAGTCCACGCCTATCCGGCAGCCATTGTCAGCGTCTTCATCATCGCGAGAAGAGCGCCGACGTCGGCAAGGGACAACGGCTCAGCGTGCTTAGTTCTGGGCTGGATGAAACGGCGGTCGAAGCTGGTTTCGGCAAAGCACGCGAGATGCCATGTGGGGAAGCGTCGATCCGGCGACGCGGACACCTCTGACAGGACCAGATCGTCGTGCCGAGCGTCGGCACTCATGCTCGCCATCACCGCATCGAGGTGGAGCTGGTGGCCCTCGAGGTACTGGGCGAAATGGCTCTCGCTTGTAACCAGCACGCCCGTAAGATCGAGGCTCGAGTTCCGGGCGAGCGAGGCTGTCCGGATGGCGTCGACCTCGCGCTGCTGCATCGCGCGTGCCGTTCGCCGCTGGCTGACGTAGAGGAGCGAATCAATGATCGGGTCGGTGTCCAGGTCTGAGCGCCAGGTGCAGCAGGATCGGCGATTGCCAGCAACCTCGTTCCGTTACATCGGATGCGCACGTCAGGCTCCCGAGATCGAGTGTGCCACGCTTACGAACACGTCTCGATGAACGGGGTCCGCTGACTGCATTGGCGTGGTTCCGGTCGACGCGGGCGTGCCCGATGTGCCGCACCGCGATGCAGGCCACCTACCATCCGTCAGGAGAGAGCCAGCTCCCTTTCGGCCAGGCTAACGCGGCATGCGTGACGTCAGCCCGCCGTTGCCGCCGTGGCTGGCGACGTCGTGGGCCGCTCGACCGGGATGCCCTTGCGGGCCTTTGAGCGACGTCCGGCATACACTGTCGCCGCCGCGACCGTCGGAGCGATGACAGCTGCCGCAAGCCGCAGTGTCTCGCCCGTCGTGAGATGGTTCACGCTCTTGCGCAGAGACTTGGGTATCCGAACGCCGGCGAAGGTCTTGTGGAGCTTCAACATGTCAGTTCTCCCGAAGGGTGGGAGTTCTGGCTATTCGTTTATGATGCCTCGGGCACTTGGGTAGAGTACGTAGCCGGCTGCAGCACGATTCCATTCAGCACCGATCTGCGGCGGGCGGGAAGCTGTGCAATTGCGTTTTCCCGAAAGCGTGCCGCCGTCGGGCCCTGCGCCGATGGGCGTTCGTGTCCGGTGAAGGTGGGCCGCCGTCCAACCTATCGGCGGCGCGAGTTCGTGACGCTCATCCGCCTTTCGCGTCCGCGACAGTCGTGGCACCGGCCTTGCCGATGGTGACCAGATGTTCGGTGCCGTTCTCGCAGCGGACGCGCCATCGGCCCTCCGCACCGCCATCCGCAAGCCTCACGGCCTCCGTGACCTGCTGGCAGATCCGCCCCGCGGCACGGATGGCGTGAAGCAGCACGCCTCGTTCCAAGTCGCGCTGCAGCTCGACGGGCGACGCCGAATTGCCCTGATCGGCTGCCTGGACCTGGTCTGCTGGCGGGGAACATGCCCCGAGGGCGAGAGGCGTGATTGCCACCCACATCGTGCAGCGCATCGGGAATTCCTTTCTGCGATTTGGTGGCTCGGCGACGAAGATACTCGTCCTTCCGGTTCCACGACAGCAGTTCGCGAGCGGCGGTGCATCCGATGGCGGTGCCCAATGCCAAGCCGAATTATCGCTAGGGCACGGGCGCGCGCCGTTCCATCCTGCCGCAGGTGGAACACGGTCGCATTCCCGCGTCGTGTCGCTCTGACGCGCCCGCGCCTCGGTCTCAGGCGATTTCGAGTCGCTTCTCAGCTTGAGGAGAGGAGGCAGGAACGCCGGCGAGGTCGAGAACCACACGCCCTTGGATCGCACCCCGGTGCATGCGCGCGAAGACCTGGTTGATGTCGTCGAGTGCGGCAGTCTCGACGGTCGCGTGAACCTTGCCGCGCGCGGCGAAGTCGAGCGCCTCCTGCAGGTCAAGCCGGGTGCCGACGATCGAGCCGCGCACGGTGATCCCGTTCAGCACCGTATCGAAGATTGACAGCGGGAAGTCACCGGGAGGCAGTCCGTTGAGCGACACCGTGCCGCCGCGCCGGGTCATGCCCACCGCCTGGCTGAAGGCCTTGGTCGACACCGCCGTCACCAGCACGCCCTGCGCCCCGCCGATCGCCTTCTTCACGAACGCGCCCGGATCGGTCTCCGCCGCGTTGACGGTCAGCGTGGCCCCGAGGCGCTCGGCAAGGCGGAGCTTCGCGTCGTCCACGTCGACTGCGACGACATTGAGCCCCATCGCCGTCGCATATTGGACCGCCATGTGGCCGAGCCCTCCAATACCCGATACCACGACCCAGTCGCCGGGCTTGGTGTCCGTCACCTTCAGCCCCTTGTAGACGGTGACGCCGGCGCACAGGATCGGCGCGATGTCGATGAAGCCGATGCCGTCGGGCAGGTGGCCGACATAGTTCGCGTCTGCGATGACGTAGTCGGCGAAGCTGCCGTTGACCGAATAGCCGGTGTTCTGCTGCGTCTCGCACAGCGTCTCCCAGCCCCCTAGGCAATGCGGGCAGTGGCCGCAGGCGGAATAGAGCCAGGGCACGCCGACCCGGTCGCCCTCCCGGACATGAGTGACGCCCGCTCCGATCGCGGCGACGTGCCCGACGCCTTCGTGGCCGGGAATGAAAGGCGGCTGGGGCTTCACCGGCCAATCTCCGCGCGCGGCATGCAGGTCGGTGTGGCAGACGCCGCACGCTGCGACCTTGACCAGGATCTGCCCCGGGCCTGGCCGCGGCACGGCGACCTCCTCGATCACCAGCGGTTCGCCAAACGCGCGGACCACGGCCGCCTTCATCGTCTTGTCCATTGCGAACGTCCCTCTCGATTGAAATCAGAACAGGCCGAGCGGCTTCTCGTCGTAGCTCACCAGCAGGTTCTTGGTCTGCTGGTAGTGGCTCAGCATCATGCGGTGGTTCTCGCGGCCGAAGCCCGAATCCTTGTACCCGCCGAAGGCGGCATGGGCCGGATAAGCGTGGTAGCAGTTAGTCCAGACCCGGCCCGCCTGGATCGCGCGGCCGAGCCGGTAGGCGTTGTTGCCATTGCGGGTCCAGACGCCGGCACCGAGGCCGAAGCGGGTGTCGTTGGCGATGCGGATCGCATCGTCCAGGTCCTTGAACGGGGTGACGGACACGACCGGTCCGAAGATCTCCTCCTGGAAGATGCGCATGCTGTTGTCGCCGACGAACACGGTGGGCTGCACGAAGAAGCCGTTGTCGAGTTCGCCGCCGGGACGGAGCCGCTCGCCGCCGATCCGGCATTCCGCTCCCTCCCGTTTGCCGATGTCGATATAGTCGAGCACCTTGACGAGCTGTTCGGACGAGGCCTGCGGCCCCATCTGCGTGGCCGGATCGAGCGGGTCGCCGACGCGGATGCGGTCGACGCGGGCGAGCACCTTCTGCATGAAGGGCTCGAAGATGGACTCGTGGACGAGGGCTCGGCTCGGCGAGGTGCACACCTCGCCCTTGTTGAAGGCGAACAGCGTGAAGCCCTCCACCGCCTTGTCGAGGAAGGCGTCGTCCTCGGCCATCACGTCGGCCATGAAAATGTTGGGGGACTTGCCGCCGAGCTCCATGGTCTGCGGGATCAGGTGCTCCGCCGCGTAGTGCATGATCGTGCCGCCGGTCTGGGTGGAGCCGGTGAAGGCGATCTTGGCTATGCGCTGGCTTTCGGCGATGGCGCGGCCGACGATGTGACCAGCGCCGGTGACCACGTTCACGACGCCCGGCGGCAGGATGTCCGCCGTCAGCTCGGCGAACATCATCAGCGAAAGCGGCGTCTGCTCGGCCGGCTTGATGACGACGCAATTGCCGGCGGCGAGTGCCGGCGCGAGCTTCCACGCCGCCATCAGGAGCGGGAAGTTCCAGGGGATGATCTGGCCGACGACGCCGAGTGGTTCCTTGAAGTGGTAGGCGATCGTGTTCTCGTCGATGGTGGAGATCGCGCCTTCCTCGGCGCGGATGCAGCCGGCGAAATAGCGGAAATGATCGATCGCGAGGGGCAGGTCGGCGCCGCGCGTCTCCCGGATCGGCTTGCCGTTGTCCATCGTCTCGGCGAGCGCCAGCACCTCGAGATTGTCCTCCAGCCGGTCCGCCACCCTATTGAGGATGCGCGCCCGCTCGACCGGCGGGACGCTGGCCCAAGCCGCCTTCGCGGCATGCGCCGCGTTGAGCGCCAGTTCGACGTCCGGGACGGTGGACTCCGCGAACTCGGCGACCAGATGACCATTAATGGGGCTGTGGTCGGCGAAGTAGCGGCCTTCGGCCGGATCGACCCACGTGCCCCCAATGAAGTTACCGTAGCGGGACGCGGTGAGCCCCTTGGCGCGGACGGTGTCGATTGCCTGCTGAAACATGACGCTCCTGTCGGTCGGCGATGTGTCGATCCGCCGAAGCTGAACCCAGGCCGTGCGGTTCGCCATTGGGAAGGATGCGTAGTCGCGAGCGGCCGGCCGATCCCGAACTTGGGGGAATCCCCGATGGCGGCGCGCGGCGGCTTGCTCGCAATGGCGCCCCTGGAGGTGCCCATGGCCACGCAATCGCCGTCACGATCGTCCGACGTTCCGTCCGCTGCTGTTGAGCTTGACCTCGTTGATCGCTACTGGCGGGCCGCCAACTACCTGACTGCGGGCCAGATCTACCTTCTTGCCAATCCGCTGCTGCGTGAGCCCCTCGCACCCGAGCACATCAAGCCGCGGCTGCTCGGCCACTGGGGGACGAGCCCTGGCCTGAACTTCATTTACGCGCATCTCACTCGGGTCATCCGGGCGCGAGATGCCGACGTGCTGTTCGTCTGCGGTCCCGGCCATGGGGGCCCGGCGCTGGTCGCCAACAGCTGGCTGGAGGGCACGTACAGCGAGACCTATCCCGAAGTCAGCGACGATGCCGCCGGCATGGCGCTGCTCTTCCGCCAGTTCTCATTTCCCGGCGGCATTCCCAGCCACGCCGGCCCGCACCTGCCGGGATCGATTCACGAAGGGGGCGAGCTAGGCTATTCGCTCGCGCACGCATTCGGCGCGGTGCTCGACAAGCCCGGCCTGGTCGCCGCCTGCGTCGTCGGCGATGGCGAGGCCGAGACGGGACCGCTGGCGGCGGCGTGGCACGGCACCACCTTCCTCGATCCTGCGCGGGACGGCGCGGTGCTGCCGATCCTCCACCTCAACGGCTACAAGATCGCCAACCCGACCATCCTCGGGCGCATGACGAATCACCAGCTCCGCGAGTATTTCTCAGGCTTGGGCTACGAACCGCTGATCGTGTCGGGCCATGAGCCCGACACGATGCACGCGGACATGGCGCTCGCGCTCGACCACGCATTCGACGCCATCGCCGCCATTCGCGACGCCGCGCTCCAACCAGCCGGCAATGGCGTCCCCCGGTGGCCGCTCATCGTCCTGCGCAGCCCCAAGGGATGGACCGGACCCAAGACCGTCGACGGCAAGCGGGTCGAAGGCTTCTGGCGAGCGCATCAGCTGCCCATTCTCGATCCACGCGGCGACGAAGGGCAGCGGCGCCAGCTGTCGGAATGGATGCACAGCTACGAGCCGGCGCACCTGTTCGATGGGGACGGTCGCCTTCGTCCGGAACTGCGCGCTCTTGCCCCGGTGGGCAGCCGCCGCATGAGCGCCAACCCGCGTGCGAACCCGGGGCGCTCCTACCTGTCGAGGCCAGACTGGCGCCAGTTCGCGATCGCCGTGGATCGACCGGGTAGCGTCATGGCGGAGGCGCCACGTGCGCTTGGGCAGTATCTGGCCGAACTGATTCGGCTCGACGGTGACTCGGCCAACTTCCGCATCGTCGGCCCCGACGAAACGAGTTCCAACCGCCTGGACGCGGTGTTCGCCGTAACGGATCGCGTCTGGGCCGAACCGATCAAGTCATATGATGAGCACCTTGCCCGTACCGGGCGGGTGATGGAAGTCCTGTCCGAGCATTGCTGCCAGGGCTGGCTGGAAGGGTATCTCCTCACCGGCGGACACGGCCTTTTCAGCTGCTACGAGGCTTTCGCGCCCATCGTCGATTCGATGGTGAACCAGCATGCCAAATGGTTGAAGATGTCTGGCGAGCTGGAGTGGCGTCGGCCCATCGCCTCGCTCAACTATCTCCTTACCAGCCACGTATGGCGGCAGGACCACAATGGCTTCAGCCATCAGGATCCGGGCTTCATCGACCACCTGGCGAACAAGAAGGCGGATGTCGCGCGCATCTACTTCCCGCCGGATGCCAACTGTCTGCTGCGCGTGATGGACCACTGCCTCGCGACCTATGGCAGGATCAATGCCGTCGTCATCGGCAAGCAGCCGGCGCCGCAGTGGCTCACGGCGGAGGAGGCGGAGTGCCACTGCGCGGCCGGCGCGGGCATCTGGGACTGGGCGAGCAGCGACCGCGAGGGCATCGAGCCCGACGTGGTCATGGCCTGCGCCGGCGACGTGCCGACGATGGAGACGCTGGCGGCGGTGGAACTGCTCCGCGACCTGGTGCCTGCGATGCGGGTGCGGGTCGTCAACGTCGTGGACATCATGGTGCTGCAGGATCGTGGCGATCATCCGCACGGCCTCGACGAAAGCGCGTTCAATGCGCTGTTCACGCCCGACAAGCCCATCGTGTTCGCCTTCCATGGCTACCCGCACCTGATCCACCGCCTAACGTACGCTCGGCCGGCTCATGGCAACTTGCATGTACACGGCTTCCAGGAGGAAGGGACGACCACCACGCCCTTCGACATGGCGGTCCGCAATTGCATCGACCGCTTCCACCTCGCGCTCGCCGCAATGGATCACGCGGGATTTGGCGCCCGAGCAGCCCACGCCCGGCAGCGCCTGCTCGCTCTGCTTTCCCAGCATAAGCGTTACGTCGTGGAGAACGGCGAGGATCTGCCGCAGGTCGCCGGATGGCGATGGTTCGGCTTTCCTCCGGCTGTCTCGGAGCCGGCTGATGCCTGTGCCTAAATTAGGTGTACGGATAGCTCCCCGTCAGACGCGAGAGCATTCCCATGACGCCCGCGCACGCCTACCTGGCCTGCAGCGACTGCGCGGTGACGAGGTGCTTCTGCAGGATCGGTAACGTGCGCTTGGCCAGCGCGCGCACCTCGGCCGGATCGCCGCTCTTCAGCTCGCCCTGGAAGTCCGAGATGTCATTTGTGTGGTCCTGGATCATGTAGCGGACGAACTCGCGATCGAATGCCGGCCGCGCAGCCCGGCCAGCTTTTGCTGCTGCGCATCGGCCTCGGGCGCGAGCGCGGCCGTAGCCGGAACATGGTAGCGCCTGGCCAGTGGCAGCACCTCGCGGCGGCCCTTGCTGTGATCGGCGGCTAGCATGGCGCCGTAATGGCGGACCGCCGGTGTTGCTGCATGCAAGGCAGCCACCTTGCCCAGCGCCGACTCGGAATTGTCTCCCATGAGCGCCTTGTTCAGGAAGTCCTGCGGGTTGGCGAGCGCGGGCGAGGCCATCGCCAGCAGCGGGACCAAAATCGACAACGCGTATCGCATATCATTCCTCCTCATCCGGCACAGGTGCCCCGTCGTTCGCTCAACGACCTGGGCTGGCGAAACGATGCGCCTTGCGGGGACAGGCGCTCCGCCACCGGGGGCGCAGTCAGCGCCCAGGACCTCTCCTTACTGCTCCGGCATGCGACCGCGCTTGGGGAGCGACGCCTCGACGGACGGTTTGGGATGCCCTGGGAGAGCCGGCCCGCCCCCTTCCCCGCCGGCCTCCTCGCCATCTGGATCGTGACCATGCTGCCCGACGATCCGGCGCTCAGGGGCGAATACTGATCTTCCCCCGGCTTGGCGGACACGCTGGGCTAGTCGGACCGTCGCCAAGCGAGCCTACGTCTTCAACCAATAGCGAAGCACAGCGGCGACAACGCCGAGCGTCGTCACGCTCGCGGCCCAGATCGCGACCAGCCAGAGGAGGCGCTTCCACAGCGAAGCGGCTTCGTCCGTCATCAGTGATAGCCATGCGTTCCGACCTTTCCACGGAACACCCAATAGGCCCAGGCGGTGTAGGCGAGGATTACCGGCATGATGATGGCGGTGCCGACCAGCATGAACACCTGGCTCTTTTCGGGCGCCGCGGCGTCCCAGATCGAGATGCTGTCGGGCACGATGTAGGGGAAGAGGCTGATCCCAAGGCCGGCGAAACCCAGCGCGAAGATTGTCAGCGACAGCAGGAAGGGAGCGGCGACGCCGCCGTTGCGCAAGGCTCGGAAGAACAGGAAGGCGACGATCGCGGTGAGAAGCGGCACCTGCGCCGTCGCCAGCACCCCGGGCATGTCGAACCAACGCCGCCAATACTCATGGTGCAGGAATGGGGTCGCCGCGCTGACCGCGGCAATCGCGACCAACGTCGCGACGGCGGCGTATCGCGCGAGGCGGCGGGCGTGCGCCTCGGCCGCGCCCTCGACCTTCCAGACGAGCCATGTCGAGCCGAGCAGCGCATAGCCGGCGACGACGCTCGCGCCCGTCAGCATAGTGAACGGTGTCAGCCAGTCCAGCCAGCCGCCGGCATAGGCCTGGTTCTCTACCCGCATCCCCTGCAGGATGGCGCCGAGGATCACACCCTGCGCGAAGGCGGCGACGAACGAGCCGAGGCTGAACGCCGCATCCCAGAGCCAACGGTGCCGGGGGTCACGCCAGCGGAACTCGAAAGCGACGCCGCGGAAGACGAGACCGAGCAGCATGGCGATCGCGAGCGGGTAGGTCGCGGTGAGGATCACGCCATAGGCGAGCGGGAAGGCCGCAAACAGGCCGCCGCCCCCCAGCACCAGCCAGGTTTCGTTCCCGTCCCAGACCGGCGCGATCGAGTTCATCGCCTGGTCGCGTTCGCTGCCCACTCGAAAGGACGGGAACAGGATGCCGATGCCGAGGTCGAACCCGTCCATGACGACGTACATGAAGACCGCGAAGGCGATGATGAATGCCCAGACGGTGGTGAGATCTACGTTGACGCTCATCGCCTTCACTCCGCCGTTGCCGCGCCAAGCGCCGGCGCGGGAGTGATGCCGGCGGTGCGCACCGGCGTCGCCTCAGGCTCCGGCTCGTGCGACACGGCGGACCGGTGCATGAGGTGGAGGATGTACCAGGTGCCCGCACCGAACACCGCGAAATAGACAAGCACGAACGCGACCAGCGATGAGGCGACGGCGGGCGCAGCGAGCGGTGAGTGCGACTGCGCGGTCAGGAGCTGTCCGTAGACGGTGTAGGGCTGACGGCCGACCTCGGTCGTGACCCAGCCGGCGATTACCGCGACGAAGCCCGAAGGGCCCATCAGCACGGCCGCCCGGTGCAGCCACGACCA
>Ga0210040_10000895_pt1 | contig 47319 bp, 40 predicted proteins | sample CryGeyCG12114_NA_FD_185462 | JGI IMG/M metagenome (GOLD analysis project Ga0210040, IMG submission 185462) | Groundwater microbial communities from aquifer - Crystal Geyser CG19_WC_8/21/14_NA (SPAdes) (version 2) | ecosystem: Environmental > Aquatic > Deep subsurface > Groundwater | place: USA...
CTAAAGTGCCTCGTTTGCTGCCGATAATCATGGCTAGTAAGGTAAGCACCGTTACCTGGGCGGTAAAAGCTTTGGTACTGGCTACCCCAATTTCAGGACCGGCATGGGTATAAGCACCCGCATCGGTAGCCCGTGCAATAGAGGACCCTACCACATTGCAAATACCAAAAATGGTAGCGCCTTTTGATTTCGCTAACTCAATGGCAGCTAAAGTATCGGCCGTTTCCCCGGATTGCGAAATAGCAATAACAATATCGTCTTCCGTAATAATGGGGTTACGGTACCGGAATTCCGAAGCATATTCTACTTCAACCGGAATGCGAGCCAAATCTTCTATCAAATATTCGGCTACTAAACCGGCATGCCACGAAGTGCCGCAAGCCACAATTATTATGCGACGGGCATTAACAAATTTATTTTCAAATTCCCGGAAACCACTCATCACCAGTTGGTCGGCATCGGCCAATAAACGGCCGCGCATGCTGTCGTAAATAGAGCGGGGTTGCTCAAAGATTTCCTTCAGCATGAAGTGGTCGTAACCACCTTTTTCGATGGATTCGAGTTCCAGGGCCAGCGTTTGGATGTAAGGCGTTTTCTCCTCGTCTTCGCGGGTTCTGATGTTTAGCTCGCCATCTTTAACAACTGCAATTTCGTAGTCGTTTACGTAAATTACTTCGTTGGTATATTCAATAATTGGTGTCGCGTCGGAGGCTAAAAAATATTCGTCTTTGTCTTTGCCTACTCCAATTACCAGCGGGCTGCCTTTACGAGCCGCAATGAGTTGATTAGGCTCGTCTTTAGATAATACTACAATGGCATAAGCACCTACTACTTCGTGCAAAGCCAGGCGTACGGCTTCTTCCAGCGAGCATTGGTGCTCTACCTGAATATCCTCGATCAGGTTAATAAATACCTCCGTATCGGTATCGCTGTAAAAGGTATATCCTTTGGATTGCAACAAAGTTTTTAAAGCACTGTAATTCTCGATAATGCCGTTATGAATAATGGCAATGCGGCTGGAATTGGAATAATGCGGGTGGGCATTAATATCGTTAGGTTCGCCGTGGGTAGCCCAGCGGGTATGGCCCATACCAATAGAGCTATGGGTATCTTTACCTACAATAAAATCTTCGAGGTCTTTTACCTTGCCCTTTTTCTTATAAACATTCAGGGTGCCGTTTAACAAGGCTATTCCGGCACTATCGTAACCCCGGTATTCTAATCTTTTTAATCCTTTAATTATAATCGGACAAGCTTCCCGATGCCCAATATAGGCTACAATCCCGCACATATCTTCTGCTGAATAATTTTAAAGAAATATCTTAACTGATTTTTGATTGATTACTATTTTTTAGCAGTATAATAAACCCGTAGCGCAATTCGCTTATCTCCGGCGGTATTGATTATGGTTTGCCGCAAAGTTTGTAAACCCAGCAGGTCTAAGGGATCTGTTCCGGTAGTAAAGGCAATAGAAGCCGGCGAAATAATAAGGCCGTTACTAGGTGCTATGTTTGCCGGCATGGTATTATAAAGCAAGGCCTGCACATAAGAGGTAATATTAATTTTATATTCCTGATTAGTAGCAGAATAAGCTCCCGGGTAAGGACTAGTATAATAGAAGGGATTACTATTACCATCACTAAGGCCCCTTGGCGTACTTTTGCTGTCTGTATTGCGTAGTATTCGATTACTCTTATTGGTTTCGTATAAATAAATATAAGGCGAAACTATGTTAAATGGCACCGAGGCGGCCGGGATAATTAATTCGGCCCGGTTAATAGCTACATCGCCTAACGTTTGTTTAAAATTCTTTAAATCCGGGAAAGAGATCTTGGTTTTAAGTCCTACCGATTCCTGCAAAAAAGCTTGGTTATTTACATTAAGGGCAGGCAGCGAATCGCCGGCTTGCCTTAACGCAGCCAGCGGGGTGCCGGTAAAATCAGCGTTAATATTGCTGAAATAATTATTACCGGTCGTAATGCTAAGCTGATACTGGTATTTGGTGCCGCCGGAGGTATAATATATTTTCAGGTAAGTGCTATCAGCGGTGGGCCGGAAGCCCAGTACTGCTTTGGCGTCGGTATTGGCCGTAATAGCAATACCCGGAAAAAATTTAACGAACTCGGTCTGGCTGCCCAGGGTACTGCTGCTTTGGGCCAGTATTTGCGCGGCTAAAGCGTTGTTTAAACGAATCCGCGCCGGCAGGGAGCGCTTAACCGTGCTAGACGTTGTTGTTCCGCTGTTGGTAGTACTTACAACTTCTGTTTTTACTATTTTGGGAGCAGGCTTAAACGTGGCCGAACCCAAAGTTGCCGGTTCATAAGGCAAAGTACTGTTGGTATAATACGTCGAGGTTTCGGAAAACGGCTGTTGCAGTTGGTGTACGTTTATCGTCAGGTTTTGGGTAGTATCACCGTAAGATTCATCGTAATCTAGAGCCAGCACCATCGAATCGACCTGCGCCCCGGTCGCGCCGGTAACCGTACTCGTAATGGTTTCTACTTCTAAAAATGAAGTAGCCGTAACAGTCCCGAAATTATTATTGGTAATACGTCCGGTTAATAAATTGCCCCGGCCAAAAGCCAGAATAGAGTCCGGCGCTAAAACCGTAGCGGCTTCTATGGTAAAATCGTCCTTATAGGAGGTTCCTAATTCTATATCAGCGCCAACTTCTTCTAAACCAAGCTCGGTGTTATCTTCGCAGGAAAAAAAAGCAAAAACAGAAAATATAAAAAGAACAGTGGTTCTAGTTGGCCAATTCATTATACAGGTTGTAGTAGGAATCTAAAAAGTTTTCTTCGGAATCGTTGCTGATTTGCCGGGTTTTGGTTTCAGCGGTAAGTAAGGCATTGATGTTGTCGCTGAAGCTTTCTTCGTGCGATTTTACCACGATATCGGCATATTCCATGCCCATTTTCACAAAGCCTTCAAAATCTGCCGATTTTAAGTGCGTCAGCATGCTGTCTTCAATGTCCAGCATTTTTACTTTCTCTAAAAGATCGCCGTCAAATTTATGATCGAAGCCGTTGTTGTAAACGGTAAACATAGATTTGGCATCTTTAAAGATCGGATCTTTTTTGTAAGTTGTTTTCAGGTACATCGGAATCAGTCCTGTCATCCAGTCGTTGCAATGTACAATATCCGGCGACCAGCCTAATTTCTTCACCGTTTCTAAAACGCCTTTACAAAAAAATATTGCCCGCTCGTCGTTATCAGCGTGGAATTTGTTGTCTTTGTCTACCAAAACCGATTTGCGTTGAAAATAATCTTCGTTGTCGATGAAGTAAACCTGAAGTTTGGCATTAGGAATAGAAGCCACTTTGATAATAAGCGGTTTTTCTTCTTCGCCTACAGCGATGTTAATGCCCGATAATCTTACTACTTCGTGTAACCGGTTTTTGCGCTCATTTATTAAACCAAAACGCGGAACGAAAATACGGATTTCCATACCTCTTTCCTGCATTCCCTGGGGTAACATTCGCAGGAAATCTGCTACTTTTGTGGTTTGTAAAAAAGGATTGATTTCGGTTGCAGCGTATAAGATTCTTAGCTTTGACATATACTTGAAAAAGGTTGGTTTGAGTAAGGCCAAAAATTCGGCAGCACAAAACTACATATTTTTTCTCAGAATATCAATTTTATTCTTTTAAACATTACCTTTGCGCGCTTTTTGGCTTACTTTTCTGTTGACAGCATGCACGTAATTACATCTTTATCCGAAATAAAAAAACAAACAGCGCAGCTGCGGAGTTCTGGCAAAACCATTGGTTTTGTGCCTACTATGGGCGCTTTGCACGCCGGGCATTTGCAATTATTGCAAACGGCTGCCGAGCAAAACAATGTAACGGTATGCAGTATATTTGTAAACCCTACGCAGTTTAATAATGCCGATGATTACCGCTTGTATCCGCGTACTCTGGACGAAGATGCCCGGGTATTGGAAGCAGAGCAGTGCGATTTTCTGTTTGCTCCCACGGCCGCAGAGATGTACCCCGAAGCTACCCAGCTAAAATTTGACTTTGGGCCATTGGAACAGGTAATGGAAGGTAAATACCGGCCCGGCCATTTCAATGGGGTGGCTACAGTGGTAAGTAAGTTGTTTCATTTGGTAAACCCCCACCGGGCTTATTTCGGGCAGAAAGATTTGCAGCAATATACTATTCTGAACCAGATGGTGCAGGACCTGAACTTTGACTTGGAAATGGTGTGCCACCCGATAATAAGAGAAGCCGATGGGTTGGCCATGTCATCGCGTAACCGCCGCCTTACTGCTGAGCAACGGGCAATAGCTGTTCATTTGTATAAAGCTTTAAACCTGGCTGCTGAGTTGCTTAAAACCGAAACTATACCGCAGGTAAAAGAAACAGTAGCCGGTTATTTAAGTCAGTTTACCCAAATACAGCTAGAATATATGGAGATAGTGGATGTAAAAACTTTGCAGCCGCTAATGCAATTTAATGAGCAGGCGTGTACGGCCTTGTGTATTGCGGCTCACCTGGGCGATATCCGTCTGATTGATAATATTATACTTACCTAAATAAATACCGATTCGAAAGCCTTACAAAAGCAGGTAGTTACTATAGCATAAAAATAGCTACCTTTGCGTGTAATTATAAAGCTCAGGATTAAAATAAGTTTGGCTGGCACTTTAATAATAATTTTATAAAAAGTATGGTAACTAAGTGAGCCGTTACTACTTGCTTATTGCCGTACGTCAGTTTTTTTTCTTAATGTACAATAATGTTAATTGAAGTTTTAAAATCTAAAATACACCGGGTAAAAGTTACGCAGGCCGAGCTGCATTATGTGGGCAGTGTTACCATCGACGAAGATTTGCTGGATGCGGCCAATATGGTAGAAAATGAAAAAGTTACCATTGTAAATATAAACAATGGCGAACGTTTCGAAACTTATATTATAAAAGGCGAGCGCGGTACCGGTACTATTTGTTTAAACGGCCCGGCGGCTCGTAAGGTGCAGGTAGGCGATGTGGTGATTATATTTTCTTACGCCCAAATAGAATTTAGTAAAGCAAAAGAACATAAACCTACTTTGGTGTTCCCCGATCAGCATAACCGGCTTGTTTAATATATTACCATGAAAAAATTACTGGACTTTCTGAAGTACGCTGCTATTTTTGGATTGTCGATTTTTATGATGTGGTATGCTTTAAAGGGTATTGATTTTAAATTAGTCCTGAAGCATCTGAAAGAAACTGATTTTTTCTGGTTAAGTATATCGTTGCTGGTGGCACTATCGGGTTTTCTGAGCCGGGCTTATCGCTGGAAAATGCAGTTAGCACCTATCAACCCCAGGGTTACTTTTGCCGATACATATCATGCCATGATGATTGGTTACCTTGCTAACTTGGTGTTGCCGCGCATGGGCGAGGTTTTCCGATGCAGTGTATTAAAACGCAGCAGCAATATTCCGGTACAGGCCTCTTTTGGTACGGTTATAACCGAACGCCTCATTGATATGGTGATGCTCTTGTCTTTGATGGGCATTGCTTTTTTGGTAGAATTCGACCGTTTAAGTACCTTCTTTTTCTCTTTTATAAGCGATGAATTCCATTCGGCCAAGGAAAACCAAAAACTAATTTATACAGTAGTGGGGCTGTTTATTGCCGGCATTTTAGGAGTTATAATAATTTTGTTTTTTTACCTGAACAGGCTGCGGGAAAACCGTTACTTTCAGAAAGTAGCATCGCTGGTGCGGGGCTTTCTGGAAGGTATATTCAGTATTGGCAAACTGGAAAATAAACCTGGGTTTATTGCGCATACCTTGTTTGTTTGGGGCACTTATTATTTAATGGGGTATCTGGCTTTTTTTGCTTTGCCGGCTACCGCCAATTTAAGTCCCTTGGCAGCTTTCTCGGTTTTGGTAATTGGTAGTTTGGGCATGAGTGCTCCGGTACAGGGTGGTATTGGGGTTTTCCATATTATGGTAACCAACACCTTATTATTATATGGTGTTTCGAAAGAGGCCGGAATGGCTTTTGCTTTAATTAACCATACTTCCCAAACCCTGATGGTGGTATTACTGGGTGGTATCAGCTTTATCTTAAGTTTAGCCAAAAACCCGAAAAACAAAGAAATTCTGGAAACTCCCACCATCGGCTATGACCTCCAAAGATAAAATATATACCCGCGAAAATTTAGTAAAGCAAGCTGTTGCCTGGAAACAACAGGGCCAACGCCTGGTGTTTACCAACGGGTGCTTCGATATTCTGCATTTAGGCCACGTCGATTACCTGGAAAAAGCCCGCGCCTTGGGTGACAAATTAGTAGTGGGCGTGAATACCGATGCCTCGGTTAGTCGTTTAAAAGGCCCTTCCCGACCGCTGCAAGACGAGTTGTCGCGTGCGCGCATTATGGCATCTTTATTGTTTACAGATGCTATAGTATTGTTTGACGAAGAAACGCCTTACGAGTTAATTAAAAGCATAATGCCCGATATTTTGGTAAAAGGCGATGACTACACCGTAGAAAATATTGTGGGTCACGATATCGTTTTACAAAATGGGGGTGAAGTTAAAACCATTGCGCTCGTAAAGGGGTATTCTACATCAAACGTAGTAGCTAAAATAAGTAAACAACTAAAAGAATAGAGAAAATGGGTGGGATATATTTAATAATGATTATCTTCATGCTGGCCAGCATGGCGGTGAGTTGGAAATTAAAAAGTAAGTTTAAGAAATATTCGGAGATTGGTTTGCGCTCAGGCATGAGCGGCCGCGAAATAGCCGAAATGATGCTGGCTGATCATCACATTACTGATGTGCGGGTGATTTCGACGGAAGGAATGCTGACCGACCACTATGACCCCAGCAACAAAACGGTAAACCTGAGCGAGGGCGTTTATGCTTCTCGGAGTGCCGCCGCAGCCGCGGTAGCCGCGCACGAGTGTGGCCACGCTGTGCAGCACGCCACGGCTTACAGCATGCTTAAATTCCGGTCGGCCATGGTGCCGGCATTAAGCGTTGCTTCCCGGTACATGCAATGGATATTGTTGATTGGTATTTTTATGATGCAAACTACTTTAATACCATTAGGAGTAGGAGTAGCTTTGTTTGCCTTAACTACCTTATTCAGCTTTATTACTTTGCCGGTAGAGTTTGATGCCAGCAAGCGGGCTTTAGCCTGGATGGATACCCGGGGCGTAGTAACGCCGCAAGAACACGCTATGGCCAAAGACTCTTTAAAATGGGCCGCCATGACGTACGTAGTAGCCGCTTTAGGTTCGCTGGCTACCTTATTATATTATGCATCTATTTTATTAGGTGGCGGCCGTCGCGACTAATTATAAAAGCAAAGCAATTAAATCAGAACGCTGCGTTTAGAAATAAACGCAGCGTTTTTTATTTATAAACTACCCGGAACGGCTGAACGGGTAATTGTGCCTCTTAATTGATCTTTCACTTGTTTTAATTAAACTTGCATAATATCCACTACAATTTATAAAGTACCTATATGAATTTTGAACTAACCGAGGAGCAGCTGGCGGTGCAGGAAGCCGCCCGTGATTTTGCACAAACAGAACTATTACCAGGCGTAATTGAACGGGACGAGCAACAGAAGTTCCCGACCGAGCAGATAAAGAAAATGGGTGAGCTGGGTTTCCTGGGCATGATGGTTGATCCGCAGTACAATGGCGGCGGCATGGATTCTATTTCCTATGTGCTGGCTATGGAAGAAATATCCAAAATAGATGCTTCGGCTTCGGTGGTTATGTCGGTAAATAATTCGTTGGTTTGCTGGGGCCTGGAAAAATACGGTACCGAAGAACAAAAACAAAAATATTTAACCCGCCTGGCTACCGGCGAAATGATTGGGGCTTTCTGTTTATCGGAGCCGGAAGCCGGATCAGATGCAACGAGCCAGCGCACCACCGCCGACGACCACGGCGATTATTATGTTATAAATGGTACTAAAAACTGGATTACGAACGGCAGTTCGGCTTCCGTTTACCTGGTAATTGCCCAAACGCATCCCGAAAAAAAGCATAAAGGCATAAACGCGTTAATTGTGGAGCGCGATATGCCCGGTTTTGTAATCGGACCGAAAGAAAATAAATTAGGAATCCGGGGCTCCGATACGCACTCCTTAATGTTTACGGATGTAAAAGTGCCTAAAGAAAACCGCATTGGCGAAGACGGCTTCGGGTTTAAGTTTGCCATGAGCGTATTAAGCGGCGGACGGATTGGTATTGCGGCCCAGGCTTTGGGTATTGCTTCCGGGGCTTACGAGCTGGCCCTGAAATATGCCAAAGAACGCCAGGCTTTTGGTGTGCCCATTGCCCAGCACCAGGCCATCCAGTTTAAATTAGCCGATATGGCTACTAACATTGAAGCCGCCCGTTTATTATGCCTGCAGGCGGCTGCCGATAAAGATGCCGGCCGCGATTACGTGAAATCAGCGGCTATGGCTAAAGTGTTTGCCTCTAAAGTAGCCATGGAAACTACCATTGAGGCAGTGCAGGTACACGGCGGATATGGATTTGTTAAAGAATACCATGTAGAGCGTTTAATGCGCGATGCCAAGATCACCCAGATCTACGAGGGTACCACTGAAATACAAAAAATAGTAATATCGAGAGAAATATTAAAATAGGCTAAATCTTTGGTGTAGAAATAGTCCTGTAATTAATCCTATGCTTTTCTAAAATTTTTTATAAATTTTCTTGTTTATATTTTGAATTATAAAAACAAATCTATTAGCTTTAAGGGATTAAATATAATTTTAAAGGAAAGCATATAAAACTGCCGCATCATGGAAGATTACAATAAGGTTATCGAGTCTTTAGGCGTACGATATATTAAATCTAGGAACTTAGTTTTGCAACAGCCCTTTACGGTGCGCAATTTCTATGATGTAGGAAATAATATTATATTATTGCACAAAGGCACGATTGCATTTGGGGACGAAAAACAGGTGGTAGAAGAAGGCGAAATGCTCTTTGTACCAGGTGGCCGCAGTACAAAAATATATTACGGCGATCTGGAAGCCCGTACGATTTCGAACGACGACCTGATTTCAAACCGCGATAAGTTTTTCAAAAGCAACACCGACCTGGATTTAATTGGTGATGCCGACGAGAGCCACAGCGTGGTAAGCTTCGAAGCAAAAGTTTTTGATTCGGTAAACTTTTTTGCCTCCTTAGATGTGCCGGCATTCTTAATTGCCAACAACTCGAAGCTGGCTAACTTAATTATAAAGGTTATTGAAGAAAGCCTGCAGGATTTGCCGGGTAAAGAACGTTTAATAAATATCTATACCGAAAATATTGTTGTAGAGATTGTGCGTTATATTCTGCGCAACCGCATGTTTGTGGAGCAACTCGCTACCAACAGTACTTACTTTAAAGATCCGCGCCTAATTGATTTGTTTAATTACATTAAAGAAAACATCGGTGGCGATCTGTCTAATAAAGTATTATCTAATGTGGCCAACGTGTCGGAAGATTACGTAGGGCAATATTTTAAAATGCTGACCGGTATTAATCCACAGGATTATATTGAATACCAACGCATGGAGCGAGCCGTATTCCTGCTGCGTACTACTAAAAAGAGTATCCGGGAAATTGGTAAAGAAGTGGGCTACAAAGATACCGCTTACTTCTGCCGCCGATTTAAAATGATGTTTGGTATTCCGGCCGGTAAAATGCGCCGTCGCGAATCAGCTATGAACGAATAGCAAATATTAATCGCCTACTAAGGTAATTAACAGAAGCCCTGGCCCTAAAGCCGGGGCTTCTGCTTTTGTACCAAGAGGTTATGCTAAATACGCTTTATAAAATTGGAGCTAATAAAATTTAAAATATGGTTGAGAAAGGATGGCGCAATTTATTGCGAATTATCTCATGTTTCTATCGCGGGCGTCCTCACCCATGATGCTAACCTGCCGGCCTCTGGCCGCTGTAAATTTTACTGGGCTAAGTAAGATAAAATTAGTTTAAGTCAAATAACACACGGGTGGGTACAGATGCGGCAGACTTAACGCCTATAAAAAGGCTGACAGTTCTTTACTATTTCTCTAATCTTATCCGGTTAAATTCGCTTACTACTTCGGAAACTTCGCTAATAAAATCCGGATTTTTTTCTACCTGGTTGCCCACTACAATAATATCGGCACCGGCCGCTAAAGCAACGCTGGCTTTTTGTACGGTATTAATGCCACCGCCCACAATTAAAGGCACCGATATAGTTTTGCGTACCGCCTGAATCATATCGGAAGTTACGGGATGCAGGGCGCCGCTGCCACCGTCTAAATAAATAAACTGTAAACCTAATAATTCGCCGGCCAGCGCGGTGCTAGCGGCAATGCTGGGCTTATCGTAGGGTAAAGGCGTTGTGCCGCTCATATAAGAGGCCGTGGTTTGGCGACCGGAATCGACGAGGATATAACCCGTAGGCAACACCGTTAATTCACTTTCTTTTAATAAAGGCGCAGCCAGTACGTGTTGCCCGATCAGAAACTCGGGGTTTCGGCCGGAAATTAAGGATAATAAGAGAATAGCATCCGCCTGCGGATCGATATGTAAGCTGTGGCTGGGAAATAATATAACCGGAATAGTGGTTAACTGTTTTATCTGGCGGATAAGTTGGGTTTGGGTGCTTTTGGTAAGCAAGCTGCCCCCCACAAAAATATAATCTACATTATTTTGGTTGCAAAAGCGGATAATATCCGGACAACTGGCTTCGTGTAAGTTGTCCGGATCCAGCAGAACCGCAAAGGATTTCTGCCCCGCATTATTTTTGTTTAATTGTTTTAAATAAAGTTCACTAAACGGCATCCTCTTCGTGATAGGAAAAATCTATATCCCGCGTTTCCGGTTCTTTTGAAGATGCAATATCGTTAATTTTATTATCGTGCAGGTATTCTTCTAATTTTTTGGTAAGAAATACGAGCAAAAAGGCCGTAATCTGTTGGGTTAGAGCCTTGGTCATATCGGAATGCAAAATAGATTGCGCAAAGGACGGCTGCTGGGGCGGCTGTTGGTAACTGTTAACTGAGTAAACCTGAGTAGGATGTAAAGCTCCTTCGTAATTCAGGCTGCCGTCGGGGCGCACTACTTTATCGGCCGCAATATGAGAAGAGGCCGCCGGTAAAGCCAAAGTTTTACCTTTTGTTAGTTTTGCCGTTTTTGTTTTTTTTTTGCCGCGTAATGCCGATCCCAGAAACCATAAGCCGGCTAAAGCGCCTCCGGCCACCAGTAAGGTTTTGCCTACTTGCTGCGATTGCGTTTTTAACTGGGTTACATCATTCAAAAGGGCATTTTTGTATTCTTCTTTCTGTCTTTCTAAAAATTCTTTCTGATCTTCAAACAGAGGGTTGTTTATATCGCTCATAACGGATCGTTTCTTTTATCTTGTTTGTACACTGTGTTATCAAAAGTTTTGTCGGCTATTCCCTGGAAAGCTTTTTTATCTATTCCCATAAAGAATATTACTAGGAGTATAATATAAAATAAAGTAACTATACCAAAACCCCAGAAATGGCTGTCGAGCAAGTCGTTTAGCAACAAGCCGATAAATATGTTTAAGAAAATGAGGGCCATAAAAGCCGCAAACCCTAACATAATAGCATGTAACAAGCCTACAAAGCCGCTTTTCAGCTTCATTTGTACATCTAATTTTATCAGATCGATCCGGGTATCAATATAACCCATCAGGTTGCCGACCATGCTATCCGTTTTGGAGCCTTTTTCATCATTCATCATAGTTTTATTCGTTTATAATTAAAGAAAAGTTTTTCGCGTTCTTTATCAGATATATTTCTTTATCAGATATATTAAAGAAACCCTATTATATTCAAAAATTCTATTACGAAAATTAGTATAGATTGTCTGACTTTTTACGTAATTAAAAGTAAATCATCTTTATCGGGAGAACATACGCTTGCAATATAATTATTACCACATATTAGGTGTAAGTACTACGGCTACAACCCAGGAAATTAAACTGGCTTATAAAAAGCTAGCCATTCAGTACCATCCGGATAAGCATGGGGGTAACAGCTATTTCGAAGAAAAGTTTAAAGCCGTAAGCGAAGCTTACCAGGTGCTTTCGCATCCGCAGAAGCGCGCCACTTACGATTTAAAGCTTTATTATTTACTCCAGCAAAAGTTAAAGCAGCAAGCGGCGCACCAGCAACCCCGTTATCAGCCGCCGGTTCGCCGGCCGGCTTCGGTTACCGAACGGCATTACCGCACCATTCCGCAAACCCGTTTTTTAAAGAAAGATTGGTACGTAGTACTTATTATTTTCGGGAGTATTATTTTGCTCAGTTTGCTGGTAAGTGCGGTAATGAACCACGTAGCGGCTAAAAATAAATATAGTTCGGCTTTAGAGGCTTTACAGAAAAAAGAGTGGACGGTAGCGCACAGTTTCCTGAGCGAGGCAATTTATTTTAAACCCAAATTTGCCGAAGCTTATATGAAACGGGCCTATATAGAAATGGAAGTATACGGCGATTACCGGGCCGCCCTCTTGGATTTAGATGCTACCATTACCAATGCCGAGGTACAAACGCCGCAAATGTATTACCTGCGCGGCAAGTGTTACGAAGAATTAAAAAACAGTAGAGTAGCCGAACTGGATTTAAGTTATGCCATTCAGCGGGATAAAAACTTTTCGTTGGCTTATTACGATCGGGGGATGATTCGGGCGGCTTCGCTAAACAAATTCCCGGAAGCCATTCAGGACCTGACGCATTTTCTGAATGATAAGCTGCCGGATGTAGCCCTGCGCAACCGCGCCTTGTTTTACCGGGGCTTTTGCCTTTATTTAACGCAGCAAAATGCCGCCGCTATTTCGGACTATCGCCAAGTATTGAAGCAGGAACCCCAAAATGCACGGGTTTATTACTTAATAGGTAAAGCCCAATTAGAAACCGACAGTACGGCCGCGGCTTGTATCAGTTTTAATAAAGCTTTTTCGCTGGGCTACGGCGCGGCCTTCGGCGATATGCAGGAATATTGCGCAAAATAAACTTTCCGGACGGATTTAATTCGAATTTTATCTTTACCCCATACGGCAGGGGTAAGTAGTTTCGGTACGCAGACCGGTAATTATTAATTTTACGGTTAAATTAAGTATGGCTTAGACTAAGTAAAAATACGGGCTAAGGAAATTAGTTACTAAAAATAATTTTTTTTGAAACTTTCTTTTAATCCAAAACCTTTTATTACTACATTCGTAAAAGGGAGATTTTTATGTATTACAGGGAAAGAGATTTAAGGTTTTTCATCGATAATAAAGACAAGTTTACGAAAAGGTACCAGGATAAATATCTTTTAATTCGGGGTTCGAGTTTAGTAGGCGTTTTCGAGTCTTATAATTTAGCCGAAGAAGTGGCCGACCGCATGTACGTAAAAGACGAATATTTTATTCAATATTGCCAGGGCGCTGGCTCCGGTATTAAATAAAATATGCCTGTTTTATTTCCTGAACTTCTTCTGGCGTTTCATCCGCGTAATTCTAATGCTTTGCACTCACGGGCATATAAGCTTTTGGATATTATTTATTTTTACTAAGCTGATTTTAAAAAATAGGGCTGCTACATAATTTAATATAATTATATAATTACTTTTTTTGTAATAATTTATCGTAAACTACTTTCTGGCCCGCTATCAAAGCCACATCCCCGTCCATTTGTTTTATAATTGGTAAAGCAAGTATTTCGCAGGCTTGGGCATAGTAAGTATTAAATTGTGATCCGCCTACTAAATAAACCGGCGTTTTCCTGTCTAATTCAACTTGCAGTTCGGAGCCAATCAGCAGGCCGCTGAGATAGAAAAAGTTTTGTTTTTTAGGCAACTGATCTAAGACCTGGTTGGTTCTGACCATAAAGCTGGCATGTAGCAGATTAGTATTTAAACTAGCCCGAACGCCTTTTTTAAAACTTTCCTGGTTTTCCGGTTCTCTAAAATTTCCCTCTTTTTCTACCGAAGAAGATAAAATACTGCGGTTGGCCAGTAAATCGAAGAACTCACCGGTCATATAGGTTTTAAATCCAACGGCTTTATTGTCTTTTATGCTTATATGCTTAGAATGGGTACCCGGTAATATCAATAGCTTTTCCGGATGGGTATGATCCGTTAAGCCAGAACAGCCTATTACTTTGGTTTCTTCGCCCCGGATTACATCGTTTTTAGTTCTTACCCCCGAGATAATGATAAATTTGTTTGCCCCTGCAGCCGGGATAATTTCTGTCTTTAAGTCCGATCCATCCAAAGAAAACGGCAACTCTTTATAGGCTAAATCCAGCATGCCAATGGTGGAGGAAGCCATGCCGGAGAGCATAACCGGCATTTTATCTAAAGGAATATTAGCCTTTTTACTAAGAACTCCTATCTGATCGGTTATATAAGACTGGTAAAATTTAAACCGGTCCGATTCATTGCCGCCGGTTTGCTGCCAGGCCTGGTAAGTTTCCGCTATGCCGCGGCCGGTTTTTTCTTCCGCGATAATTTTCAGATCAGTTAGCTGAATAAGGCGTAATCTAAAAGAAGAAGTACCCCAATCGCAGCTTAAAAACATATCCATCTTCATTATCTCTTTATAGTTTGGGGCGCTGGTTCCGCATTGGGTTTTAACATAATACGCTCTACTTTTCCTACCAGGAATATATAAGAAAGGGCACCTAGCAGGCCTAAAACAGCTATAAAAATAAGCGCCGGCGCAAAATTGCCGTTACGGGCCAGAAAACCAATGGCAATGGGTACAATGATACCGGAAAGCTGGCCAATAAAATTGAAAACGCCGCCGGTAATATCTACCAAATGTTTAGGCGCTAAAGTGGAGACAAAAACCCAGGTGATAGAGGCAAAGCCCACGCCAAAGAAGGACAAGGCCATAAAGAAAATGATTAAGCCGGGGGTATGTACAAAGTTGGCGCCGATGATCAGTGCCGATACCAGCAGCCCGATAATGATGGGTTGTTTGCGGGCTTTGGCCACCGATACGCCTTTCCGGATTAAGTAATCGGACAGGAAACCGGAGCATAAAACGCCGGTAAAAGCCGCTAAATAGGGAATAGCCCCCCAGAACCCCGATTTTATAAAATCCAGGCCGCGGTAATCGACTAAATACTTGGGGAACCACGTTAAAAAGAACCACAAAGTGGAATTAACGGCAAATTGCCCGATATAAATGCCCCATAATTTACGATGCGAAAGCACTTCTTTCAGATCGCGCCAGTTAAACTTATGCTGGCCAGCAGGTTGCACAGACACTTTATTATCCAATATCCCGCCACCGCTTTCTATGTGCTCCAATTCGGCGGCATTTACTTTAGCATGTTTCAGCGGATCGCGGTAGAAAACGTACCAGATAATACCCCAGACAATACCGATTAAACCCGTTACGATAAACAAACCCTGCCAACCAATACGCAGTTGAATGGCCGAAAGAACCGGCATTAAAAAAGCCAGGCCCAGAAACTGTCCGGAAGTATATACCGCTATCGCCGAAGCTCTTTCGTTATCCGGAAACCAACTGGTTACCACCCGGTTATTAATAGGAAAAGCGGGCGCTTCGAAAGCGCCGGTGGCCATCCGCAGGCCAAACAAAGTATAAAATCCCCGGGCAAATCCCTGGAAAGTAGTAGCAACCGACCAGGTAATCAAACTAATTGCGTATAAAAGGCGGGGACTATAATGCTTTACCATAATGCCGCCCGGAATCTGGAAGGCCAGGTACGTCCAGCTGAAGGCAGAAAAAATAAGCCCCATTTGTACCGGGGAAAAGTTATAATCTTCGCTGATAGCCGAAGCTGCCACCGCCAGGTTGCTTCGGTCCATGTAGTTGATGACGACATTAACAAAGATAAGCCCCAGTATGCCGAACCGGATGCGGGTAGGTTTACCGGTAGAGTTTATAGTAGCCATGGTGCTTTACTTTACCATTCGGCTACACTGCCATCCTGATGCCGCCACAGCGGATTCCGCCAGTTATGTCCAATGGCCGCCATTTCCCGGACATAATCTTCGTTTATTTCGATGCCCAAGCCGGGTTTGTCCGGTATTTTTACATAGCCGGCTTCGTATTTAAATACGGTTTTATCGGTTAAATAATCCAGCAAGTCGCTGCCCTGGTTGTAATGAATGCCTAAGCTTTGCTCTTGGATAAAAGCATTGTGGCAGGTAGCATCCACCTGCAAACAGGCCGCCAACGCAATCGGGCCCAGCGGACAATGGGGCGCCGCCGCCACATCAAAGGCTTCGGCCATAGAAAGTATTTTTTTGCACTCCGTTATACCGCCGGCATGCGATACATCGGGCTGAATGATATCGGCGTAACCTTCTTTTAACAAGGTTTTAAACTGCCATTTAGAAAACATTCTTTCGCCGGTAGCAATTGGGATAGCAACATGGTTGGCTATTTCCCGGAGCGCTTCGTTGTTTTCGGGCAATACCGGTTCTTCAATAAACATCGGGTGATATTGCTCCAGTTCTTTAGCCAGGATCTTTGCCATCGGCTTGTGTACCCGGCCGTGAAAATCTATACCAATCCCCACGTTGGCGCCTACGGCCTCTCTTACCGCCGATATTCTTTTTACTGCCTGCTCTATTTTGCTGTAAGAATCAACATATTCCAATTCTTCGGTAGCGTTCATCTTTACCGCCAGAAATCCTTGCTCCACCATTTTTTGCGCCGCCAGGCTCACTTCGGCGGGCCGGTCGCCGCCAATCCACGAATATACTTTTATGGTATCGCGGGCTTTACCGCCCAGGAGCTGGTGTATTGGCGCATTGTAAAATTTGCCTTTTATGTCCCACAATGCCTGATCGATGCCGGCAATGGCACTCATTAAAATAGGTCCGCCTCTATAAAATCCGGCCCGGTACATGACGTTCCAATGGTCTTCTATATGCATGGGGTCTTTGCCAAGCAGGTATTCCATCAACTCATCCACCGCCGCTTTTACGGTAGCCGCTTTGCCTTCAATTACCGGTTCTCCCCAGCCCGTTATGCCTTCATCGGTTTCAATTTTTAAAAACAACCACCGCGGCGGAACCTGGAATAATTCGTAATTTTTAATTTTCATGGGTATAACTTATGTATCGTGGTGAGGAAGCTATTTCGGTCTAAGATAGGTGGATATAACAGTTATTAAGCATTATCCTATTTAATGATTATGGATTTTCTTACGGATTAGCTACTGCCTGCACAAATTTTTGGGCTTTCTCCGTTAGTTCGGATAGATATTGGGCGGTAACTTCTTTTTTGGTATCTACCAACGAACTGCCAATACCAAAGCCAACGGCCCCGGCTTTTTTAAAGGCGGCTATATTTTCAAGGTTTACGCCGCCGGTGGGCAGTAAAGGGATGTGTGGCAAAGGCCCTAGTATATTTTTTATATAATCCGGCGAAGTGGCCGGAAATACTTTAATAATATCGCCGCCTGTTTTATAAGCTTGTACTATTTCGGTGGCAGTATAGGCGCCCGGAATGTTTACAACCCCATAAGTTCGGGCCATTTTAATGGTTTTGGCGTCTACAATAGGCGAAAGTATAAATTTTGCTCCCGCCAGAATAGCCGCCCGGGCGGTTTCCGGATCCAGTACCGTTCCCGCGCCAATTATCATCTTGTCGCCTAATGTATCGACTAAGTCTTCTATAACGGCCAAAGGTTTAGTTGAATTCATGGTAATCTCCAGAATTCTTACGCCGCCGGCATGCAGCGCCTCTGCTATTTTTATCACATCGGCCGGGTTAGAACCTCTGATAATGGCTACAATTTTATTTTCTAATAGCTGGGTTAGGATGGACATGGTACTTATAAAAAATGCGTGAACGTTATGCTTTTAAATAAGAAGATAAAATTAAAATAAGCTGAATAATATAGTAAATGCTTATTCACACAATCAATTACTCATTCATTCTATCATTGCCCTTACCTCAAATCTACTTTGAGCAGGTGTTTATCGGCTGTAATAAATAACGTTTTGTCGTTATGGGCAAAGGCGCAGTTTGAAGTTAATACATTTACTTTAATGCGGCCTAATACCGCCCCCGATTGGTCGAAAATCCATACGCCTCCCGGGCCGGGTGCAAAAACATTTCCGCTTTTATCAATCTTTAATCCGTCGGGTGTTCTTTGTTCTTTCTGAAAAGCCTGGGTGCCATTATAAAACATACGGCCGTTAACTAGTTCGCCTTTATTATCCAAGTCATAAATATACCAATGCGGCTTTTCCGGATCGGAATTCGCAATTATCAAGCTTTTCTGGTCGGGGAAAAAAGCAATGCCGTTGGGTCGGGTAATGGTATCGGTAAGCAATGTAATTTTACCGGCTTCTGAAATTTTATATACGCCCTGGTACGGGACTTCTTTTGCCGGATCAGTTATGCCTTTTTCTAAGCCATAAGGCGGATCGGTAAAGTAAATATCGCCGTTACTTCTTACCGCCAGATCGTTCGGACTGTTAAACTTTTTCCCGTTAAAAGCATCCGCCAGTGTTTTAAAAGTTGGTTGAGGGTCGCTAATTGCTGAATTTAATAACGCAACTCTTCGGTCACCGTGCTGGCATAAAAGCAATTGTCCTTTGGGGTTCAGGGCTAAACCATTAGAACCTAATTCTCCGGCTCTTGGTTTGGCCTGGGTATAGCCTGAAGGTTCTAAATAAAGTTCTTTGCCTTTGTTTGCGGTCCATTTGTAAATTTGGTTTTTAAACACGTCCGAAACCAGCAGCATTTGCTGGCTTTCTACCCAAACCGGACCTTCCACCCAGGTAAATCCATCCGCAATCACTTCCACCTTGGTGCCTTTTTTAACGATGGCATCCAGCTTCGGATTGATTCGTTCTATTATCCCTTGCGGATAAGCTGCGCTGCTTTGGCTATAACCCTCAGAAGCCCAGTAGGTAAAAGCGCCGATGCATAGTAAAGCCCGCCAAGTCAGTTTGAAAGATTCGAAATAGTTTATCATGGGCCGAAATAAAATAATTGGTTTTACTAATGAACATAATTTTTCTGTTTATTCTAAAATTTTGCTGTTTGGCCGGCAATAAAAAGATAGCGGGAGTCTTTTTGTTTAAAACTTAGGCGACCGTTGGTGTACCAATACAAAGTATAAAACGCGGAGAGATGGAAATGAAGAGCAAATTGGCGCATCTGCGCAGTCTGGCGCTGCTGCCCGCGATAAACGAGACTACTGAAAACCAGGCATAATAAACATTTTACCTCATGCTACCTCTCAAAGTTCGTCAGGCTATTACCTTGCCGCTGCTATAAATTAGATTTAAAACATTGCGGGGCTAACCATTTTTAATAGCCTTCTTAATATACAATTCTCGCTTAAATAAGAGTAAGTTGGGGTTTGCTGAATGTTGATTGTTAGTGGAACTCATAGCCTTTGTCACTTAGAAGTCTAATATTCCTTCTTCGGGATAAAAGCAGCATAAGCTTTCAATTTGCTTTTAAAAATCTATTAAATGAAAAGTAACCATTTATTTACAATTAAGGCTCCCATAAATAAGCACCCTAAAAAAGCCCTTATAAATAAGCTTATCTTGCTATAGCCGAAAACGGAGAAGTATTGGTAGCAAAAAATAAATTCGTAGAAAAACTGCGCCAATGAAATAAACACATAAAAATGCTTTAAATCGGTGTGATGTGGAAAAACCAACCCGAGTACATGAAAAATTGCCATAATACAAAATGTAGCTCCTGATTTATACAAATTTATAACCAGGTGTTCGGCTAAGTTTTGATTGGACTTACGAAAAAGAAAGTAATTTATTACCGTAAATATCGGAATAGAAAATACCGCCATAAACTTGCCAAACCGGCCTATTAGCTCTTTGTTTAGGGTAATTATTTCCTGGCTTACATGGGTGTGAAATAAATTGTCTATTTGAACGCCCGATAAATGCCTTAAAAAAGTGATACTGGTAAGCGCTAATAAATAAAAAGAAAAGAAATTAAAATGGCTGGTTCGCTTTCCTGCAATATATTCCCGCACTGTATGCCCCGGCCGGATAAATAATTCTTTTAAGGTAAATAGTAAACCTTTATCTAAATGGAAAACACCATGCACAAAATCATGAAAGAAGTGCTGGTTAAAAGAAAACCGGTGTGTTGCGGCTCTTTGGCCACAAAACTCACAATAATTTAATTGAATAGGATGGTTGCAATTTAAACAAAGCATAATATTCTTTTTTAAAAGAGAAAATTGCCTTTATATGGTAAATCCTACAAACTAAATATTTGTAAAGCGGACAAAAATAAGCGTGAATAGCCTCCTTTGTTTTGGTGGCGTTTAAAACAGGAAGCTGCACGTTTTAAAAAAGTTATTTTTGAACATTTTCCTTTATTTTCTTAGTTCAAATGCAATTAACACCAGCACCTTTTATTATTTATTAAGGTTAGGTTATTATAAAAATACTGCGGGGGAAATGCCTTTTGGGCTAATAAGCAATAAATAAGCTGCATCAAATGCATTTCTTTTCTGGTCGAAATCTTCCTGAAGAATCCTTTATTCAGAAGTGATTTTCATATTCTTAAAACAGGTGCTGTTTCCCAATTCCCAGGGTAGTATCAAAACTTCAAACTACTTAGTAGTTACTTTCTTTCATAGCTGAGGCGCTGAAAATAAAGGGCGGAGCAATTCTGGCTGGTTTAAAACCTGCTAACTGGTTAACTAAGAATAAGATTAAGGAGAGTAAAGGCACTTCATTTGGTGTTTTGTCTGCTTCAATTACTTTTTATAGTAATTATTTTGCCGAAAACTGATATTAGCTTCAGAAAACGATAGCAGGTTGGGAATAAGGTTAAACCTATTAAATGTTACAGAATGAAACAAGTAGACTCTAATTCTTTTCTACATCTTCTAATTTAAAACCCTAATCCTTATGAAAACCATCATTGTTCCCATCGATTTCTCTGACCAAAGCTTTAAAGCACTACAATACGCCGGTAAACTGGCGGCTACTAATAAAGCCAAAGTAATTATTTTTCATAATTTAGCTATTATCCCGGGCCTGGTCGAAAAGTTTACTTTGGGTAATCAAATCTTTAAAATTTTAACTCAATTAGAAGCCAGATTACAAGATTTGATTCCGTTGTTGCGCCGGGAAAGTAATTTCTGGTACGAAGCTGAAACCTATTGCTGTGCCGGTTCTTTTATCCAAAACCTGAATGACCTGGTTTTTGAAAAAAAGGCCGATTTGGTGGTAATGGACACAAAAGGTGCCGATTCGACTTTGGAGAGATTTTTATGTGCTACGGCTGTTGGTTATATAAAAAAGGCTATTTGCCCCGTGCTGTTAGTGCCACAAGATACGGAACCGGCTTTACCCAAACGCCTGGCTTATGTTACCGAGTTTGAATATGACGAAAAACTAAATATAAACCAATTAGTACCCTTTATTCAAGACTATAAACCGGATGTATCTTTAGTGAATATTCGGCGTAGCCATGATGATGATACAACTAAAGATGATCAGTTATTTTACGATTTAGAAGACCAATTTCCGAATGAGAGGGTTTTTATGACCCAACTATTTACGGAAAATTTTACCGAAGCCCTCGATGAATTTATCCAAGTTCATCAAATAGATTTGCTAACGGTTCCCGTGCCAAAGCTTAGTTTCTTTGAGGATTTATTTAATACCAGTTTTGCCTGGGCATTGATTCATCGGGCTACTTTACCTGTACTTACCTTGCCGGACGCGCCTTACCGTTTTAGTTATAAAACAGACTGGAAATTAAAAAAGGTTGCTTCCTGATTATCCGGATATAGATTACCCCGAAACTGTCCTTATTTAGTATAAAGTATAATTTGGGGGTTTTTGAATTTTAACGAAAACTGTATTTCATTAGAGTTGGGGATAAGCATAAAAAAATAAATCAGCACCTAATTCACACGTAATCTGGGAAAGATATTCCGATTTAATGGTAAAACCGGTAACGTCCTTAAAAGCCGGTTTAAAAGTTTGCATTCAGGATGAATATTCTGATTTCACGCATATATCTAAAGAAAACAAAGCTACTTCTATCTCTTAATATTACTGGTTATTCCGGAGGACTAATCGGGTCGGATAATTTTGGCAAATTTAAACAAGCTTTAAGAGCAAAAATAGCTCAATCTTTAGGCTTAAATTAATACCAGCAAAGCAGCAGCCTATCGCAGAAAAGTAAGGGACAAATATTTCTGGAAAGCTTCTTTATATTTATCGGCAATGGGAATTTCGGCTTTGTCTATTACCACAAAACTTTTCTCAATAATACTTATTTTTTCCAGGTTAATGATGAAGGACCGGTGCACCCGCATAAACCGCTCCGGGGGCAATTGTTCTTCGAGCCACTTTAAGGTAATTAAGGATAAAATGGGTTTAGCTACGCCTTGCTGGTAGATTTTTACATAATCTTTTAACCCTTCAAAGTAAAGCACTTCTTTCAGTTCTACCTTAATTTGCTTGTATTCCGAATAAACCAGTAAACTATCTTTGGCTGGAGCCGGTGTATTTTGAGGTTCGGTCCGGTTTACCAGCTCAAACCATTCTTTGGCTTTATTGGCGGCTTTCAGAAATTCCGGGTAGCTAAAAGGCTTGAGCAGGTAATCGAGCGCATTTACTTTAAAACCCTGCAAGGCATATTGCTCAAAAGCGGTGGTAAAAATTATTTTCACTTCTTTGCCCAGCGTTTCCGACCACTCCATACCCGATAATTCCGGCATTTGAATATCCAGGAAAAGCAAATCTACGGGGGTAGTTTCCAGCACTTGCATGGCTTCTATGGCGCTCCGGCTTTTACCCACCAGTTCCAGAAAAGGCGTTTTGTTAATGTAACTTTCGAGTAAATCGCGGGCCAGGGGCTCATCGTCTACTACCAGGCATTTTATTTTCATAATTGTAAGGTCAGGGTAGATTCAAAAATATTATTCTCCAGCTTTTGGGTAAACGTGTGCCGGTTCGGGTACAACAAGTTTAAACGTTTTTTCAGGTTTTTCAGGCCAATGCCTGAGCCGCTTAAATCCTGCTCTTTTTTAGGAAAAGCGGTATTTTTTACGGAAAAGGTTAACACGTTGCCGGCGGTTATATTTAAATCCAGGGCAATTTCGGAGTTAGCAGTGGCGCTTACGCCATGTTTAAAAGCATTTTCTACCAGGGTAATAAACAGTAACGGCGCAATTTGCATGTTTTTATGAGGTACTTCGATAGTTCGGGTAACTTTAACATGGTCGGAAAGGCGCAGCCCCATTAACTCGATGTAATAATTTATAAAATCAATTTCTTTAGATAGGGGCACAAACGCACTGTTGCTTTCATATAAGTGGTACCGCATCATTTTGCTTAAATGCAGCACCACTTCCTGGGCCCGGTCCTGGTCTATGGCAATTAAAGAATAAATATTATTCAGGGTATTAAAAAAGAAGTGCGGGTTTAGCTGGTTTTTCAGGTTGGTTAACTCGCTTTCCAGGTGTTCCTGCTCCAATTGTTTTTGCCGCTGCTCGGTTTGGTACCACCGGCTCGTAGATTTAATAGCAATGGCTACCGCTACGGTTAAAAGTTGTGACGAAGCAATGCGGAAAAAAATCAGGAGTAAAGGCGGGTGCGGCGAATTATCAGGCTGGCTGGGGTTATCGATAAAACTCCGGAAAAAATCGAAGCTTAAAAAAGTTAACCAGGTGGTAAGCGCAATAAGTACTAAGTTAATAAGAATAAAAGCCAGGTAATTCGCTTTAAATAAATACCAGTTTATGAATATCAGGTAGTTCAGGTAAAAAATAACCCCGGAAAATAGCAGCGGCAACCAATCGCGCAGGTAACTAAAAAAATTATCGGGGGCATTATTTAAAGAAAAAATTACCGGCAAACAAAATAAGATTATCCATACCAGAATATGAATAACCTTACTGTCTTTATTGCCTTTAAGCCACTGATTTAAGCTCATATAAAAATTTATCTTGTAATTATTCAAATCGCAGGGCCACAATGGGGTCTAATGCGGCAGCTTTACGGGCCGGGTACCAGCCAAAAAATATACCGGTAATAGCACAAACGGCAAACGACAGGTACACCGATTCGGGCGTAATGGTGGTTGGCCAGCCTAAATATAAGGAAATACCCAGGGTACTTCCTAAACCTATCGCCACGCCCAATAATCCGCCGGTTATACTAATTAAAATAGCCTCTATTAAAAATTGCATCAGAATATCCGATCCCTGGCCGCCTACCGCCATACGCAAGCCAATTTCGCGGGTACGCTCCGTTACCGATACGTACATAATATTCATAATGCCTATGCCCCCCACCAAAAGCGAAATACCCGCTACAGCCGCCAGCAAAACCGTTAACATTTCGCTGGTAGAACTCATCGTAGAAATTAATTCATCCTGCGAACGCACGGCAAAGTCATCTTCAGCGGCACTTTGTAGTTTATGCGAAGCCCGGATAATGGTGGTCATTTCCTCGGTGGCCTGGCTGGCAACTTCTTCGCTTTTGGCCGAAGCGTAAATGGCATTCACGTAGGTAGTAGCTAAAATTCTTTTCTGCACGGTGGTGTACGGCGATAACAGAATATCGTCCTGGTCCTGGCCAAACGTATTTTCGCCTTTTTCTTTTAACACGCCCACTACTTTAAACGGAATAGAATTAAACCTAATGGTTTTGCCAATGGGGTCTTCGCCGGAGCTAAATAAATTCTCCACAATGGTTTGCCCGATAACAGCTACTTTCGCCGATGATTTCACATCTTCTTCCGTAAACATAATGCCGTCTTTTACTTCCAGCTTCCGGATAGGTAAATAATCGGGGCTGACGCCTTTGATGCTGGTTGGCCAGTTTTCGGAGCCCAGAATGGCCTGGCCGCTGCCGCTCACTTCCGGCGATACATGCGATAACAACTTGGCCTGCTCTTTCAGGGTATTTACATCGGTCATGGTGAGGGTTTGCACACTACTCCGGCCCATTTGTACGCCACTGCTTTGTTTATCCTCCGGCATCACAAATAGCATATTAGAACCCATCGCCGATATTTGCTGCTGAATGCTGTCTTTGGAGCCTTGCCCAATGGCCAGCATGGCAATAACCGAGGCCACCCCGATAATAATACCCAGCATGGTGAGGAAGGCCCGCAAACGGTTTCGCTGCAAAGCTTTCCACGCTATTTTTATTAGATTTAAACCTTTCATTTTCTTTCTTTGCTAATTTGTTTGTATCTCTTTTTTTTTTCTCTTTTGGAGGGGGTAGGGGAGGATGTTTTAACTTTTAAATATCAGATTAAAACTCATTCTATGGCGCGGAAGTTACTTTCGTGACTTTTTAAGCGTATCCGTAATTCAAGGAAGTAACTTCTGCGCCATAGCAGGCTAATCCTGTATCATCCTCCCCTTACCCCCTACAAAGGGGGACAAGAATTGTTTTATCAGTAATCTTCACTTACCGGCAGGTTGGCCAGTTCTTCTACCGCATTCGAAATAGCTGCTACCGGTTGGTCTTTAATAATGTGGCCATCGCGCAAGGTAAGGGTGCGGCTGCTGAAGGAGGCAATATCCGGTTCGTGGGTAACAAACGCGATGGTTTTGCCCTCGCTGTTTAGTTTCTGAAACAAGGCCATAATTTCGTAAGAAGTACGGGTGTCCAGGTTACCGGTCGCTTCATCGGCCAGCAAGATTACCGGGTCGTTTACCAGAGAGCGGGCAATGGCTACCCGTTGCTGCTGCCCCCCGGAAAGCTGGTTGGGCATGTGCCCCATCCGGCTGGTTAAACCAACGGCTTCCAGGGCCGCCATGGCGCGTTCTCTTCTTTCGGCGGCCGATACCTTATTGTTGTACATTAAGGGCAGTTCCACGTTTTCCAGCGCCGAAGTACGGGGCAGCAGGTTATAAGATTGAAAAACAAAACCTATTTTCTCGTTGCGCAGCCGGGCTAAATGGTTTTTATCCAGCTCTTTCACCGAAACTCCATCCAGTTCAAAAATTCCATCAGAAGGTTGGTCCAGGCAGCCCAGCACATTTAATAAGGTAGATTTACCCGAACCGCTGGTACCCATAATGGTTACAAACTCTCCTTCTGTAACAGAGACACTTATTCCTTTTAAAGCCCGCACGGTTTCGCCGCCTACCACAAATTCGCGCTTTAAATCTTGTATATTAATGATTGTTTTTTTCATGTTTTTGCTATAGAAAAATTATTTTTTACGGCCCGGAGGCGTTGGCATAAACGGACTCTGACCAGCACTACCAGTGCCTGATGCAGCATCCTGGCTTACAATTTCCATGGCGGTTACCACTTCGTCGCCGGCCGATAAACCCGCTACAATTTCAACGGTGGTACCATTACTTAAACCGGTAGTAACTTCCCGGGCTTCAATGGCATTACCGGCTTTTACATAAACCATTTGTTTTTTTTCGGTTTTGGTTTCGCCGGATTTCTGTCTGACCAACTGCACCGGAGTTTTAGGTTCGGCTGAAACTTGCGCCAGGTTGGGCTGGTTTTTTGCTTCCAAGCCTACTTTTTTATAGTAAGCTTGCAGTACTTCAGCGGTTGGCTCAAACTGTAAAGCGCCAGCCTCTACGGTTAACACATCTTTTACTTCTTCGGTAACAATAGACGTACTGGCGGTTAAGCCCGGCATTAATTTGCCATCCGGGTTACCGGCTTCTATTATAACCTGGTAAGTTACTACGTTTGATTCTTCCTGGGCATTTTTCCGGATTTGCACCACGGAGCCGGTGAATGAATCGTTCGGGTAGGCATCTACGGTAAACATGACGCGTTGCCCTTCCTTTACCTGCCCGATATCAGCTTCGTCTACATTTGCTTCTACCTGCATTTTAGTTAAGTCGCGGGCAATGGTAAACAACGTGGGCGTGCTGTAGCTGGCTGCTACGGTCTGGCCTTCGTCCACATCCTTCGATAAAATTACCCCATCTACCGGCGAATAAATATTTGCGTAACTCAGGTTGGTCTGGGCTTGTTTCAGTTCCGATGTTTGTTGCGCAACTGTGGCTTTGGCGCTGTTAAATTTATACAGAGCTTCTTCGTAATCGGACCGGCTGGATACCTTGGCTTCGTAGAGTTGGGTGGCCCGGTTGTAATTGGTTTTCTGATATTGCAACTCGTTCTGGGCGCTGGTTAAACTTGCCTGGGCTTTGGTTACAATTGATTTTAACGCGGTTTTATCTAATTCGGCAATCAGCTGGCCTTTTTTTACTTTGGAGTTATAATCCACGTAAATCTTCTGAATAACCCCCGATACCTGCGTACCTACTTCTACCTGATTAGTTGGTTCGATGGTACCAGTAGCGGTAATTACGTTGCTGATGGTTCCTGTTTTAACCTGGGTGGTTTCTACTGTTACTTCCTGGGCTTTTGCCCGGAAGAAAAGGAGGTAAGCGGCCGTTAATAAAGTAACTGCCACCACCGAGAATATAATTATTTTCTTTTTCATGTTCTTTATTAAATTATAATGTTATGTTGTTTCCCTGATAAAACTGTAATAATTGGTAATTCATGAGCAGCGTATATTTCGCTTGCAAATAGGCATTCCGGGCATTTTGTAAGGTGGTTTGCTCCGTTATAAAATCGGTTAAATCCAATGCTCCTAACTCATATTGCTTTTCGGCTAAGCGGTAACTTTCCTGGGCCGCTTCCAGCGCCATTTTAGCCGCTTCGGTCTGGCTTTTGCCCGCTACCACATTCTGGTAAGTCGATTCGATGGTCTTTAACAAATCCTTTTGTTCCGAAACTGCACTTAGCTGGGCGCTTTCAATATTCAGCTTAGCTTTCTGTACTTCGGTAGAAGTTTTTTTCTGGTTAAAAATCGGGATGCTTACTACTAGCCCAATTCTTTCGTTTTGGTTGTTATTCAGTTGGGTAAAGTAGGTATAATCCTGGGCACTGGTATATCCGCTCCCTAAACTCGCCGATAAAGAAACCGTTGGCGTATAACCTGCTTTGGCTTTCTTCAGGTCGTAGCTGGCAATATCCACGTTCATCTGGCTGCTTTTTATCTGGGGCATATTGGCCAAAGCATTCTGGTAGGCTTCAGTTTTGCTTTCTACGGGCAGGTTTAAATCGGAGCTTACTGCCAGGTTTTGAATTTGGAAATCGTCTGCTATACCCAGTTCCAAAAGTTGCTTCAGGGCTAATACCTGTTGCTCGTATTGGTTTTGCACCGAAATCAGGCTGGTTTGGTCCGAAGCATAATCCGATTTTAACTGGGCTACTTCTTTTGGGCTGGCGGCGCCAGCCTTTAATTTAATTTGTATCCGCTCCAGTTGTTTTTTAGAAGCATTTGCCGTTTCCTGGGCCGTGGAAATTCCCTCTTTGTAGTAAAGCGCCTGTAAATACGCCTGGGTAATAGCTATGGTAATGTCATTTTTGGCTTCTTCCACATTTAGTTTCGCCGCCTCAACTATCAGGGCACTTTGTTTGATATTGTTATTGATGTAATTGCCATTATAGACAGTTACCGTAGAAGTTGCCGCTAAACTGGTGGCGTTTATATTTTGTGAGATAAAATCACTGGTTACCGGGTCAATACTTTGCCCGATGGCCAACGATTGCTGCCCCGATACACTTAAAGTTGGTAACCGGCTGGCTTTGGCCAGTTCATAATCGGCCGCATTGCTTAGGTTGGTGAGGGAGGCTTGCTTTACCTGGATATTGTTATCTTTCGCGTATTGTATCATTTCCTGTAAGGTCCAGGTTTTATGGTCCTGGGCCTGGCTCTCCTGGTATCCTAAAAAGAACAGGAAGAGTAGGCATAAAAGGTGTTTTATCTTTTTCATCGGGCGCTGATTTTAATTTCTATTCAAAGATACTTAATGGAGCAGGCGTCCGAAATGAAGGATAGACGTTGGCCGGAATGGACTGGATGTTTGGGCAATTTGTACCGATGATTAAAAAAGCAAAAGGCTTGATTTTTAGGAATATTTCCTCTTTTGGGTTGGGGCTTACTTTTGCCGAAGCAGTTTAGGGGCCGCGTACGTCAGCACTTGGGCGATGCTTTCTTTGCTCATTTTACCGCGCCTGGTTGCTGCCGGCTACACCAAAAACCTAGGCCGGTATTTCTGCCGCCCGGCTTGCAGCAGACAACCGAAACAAATTATTATTTTAACGTGAGTTTATTTTTCTTAGAGCTTGCTTCATATCAGTCCTAAACCAATCAAAGCGTTTGCAAATAAATTTACTTTGATTTGTTCATTAGATAATGAAACAAAAACACAAGAAAAAAGCTGACCTGGTTAAAGTCAGCCTTTCTCTTATCTGGTAGTGGCATCCGGTTGCTAAATGGGTTCCTGCTTTTTAATTTTGGCAATTTACTTGATTAGCTCTTCCCACTAAAGTTTAGTTCGGGCGGAATTAGCTATGTTGGCCGCGGTAATGCTCTAATTGCTTGGGTGTTAAAATGCTTCTTAATTCCCGTTCCCGCTTTTGCTCCATTTCTCTTTCAAATTTCTGCATAGCCACACGGTCGTGGCCGTTGCGTTTTTGCCACGATTGCTTTTCGCGCTCCCATTTCAAGTTAAATTCGTTTAATTTTTTCTTTTGGGCCTGGTTCAGGTTATTTTTCCGGCTAAAGTCATCGGTATCGCGGCTGGCTATTCTTTCCGGTGAATCGTAATCCTGGCCACCTTTATCTGGGGTGCTTTGTTCGGAGCGGTTGTTATTTTTTGAGTCGTGCGGATTAGTTTGGGCATAGGTGGTTCCGGTAATGGTTAATCCCAAGGCAATCATGGTAATTAGCTTTTTCATATTCTTAATTTTTAAAGGTTTGATTTCTTTTTATAACCAGGTTTTTCTTCCTGCTTGCCTTACTTATTTCAAACCTGGGGCCAATTGTGCCGGTTTTTACCGTACAAAAGCCCTCCGGCAGGGGAGTGCCGACGATTTGTTTTTATGTACCGATGTTTAAAGAAAATAAACCGACCGATATTTTAAACCGCAGACCGGCTATTAAAAAGAAAGATGTTTCGGCTAATCTGAAAACTATAGCTTAAAGGTTTTCCCCCATCCTTAAAGCAACCTGATCTTGTAAGGGGAAATAAAAAGTGCTTTACCGAAAAAGGATAGATTTTGCAGCTTAACTATATTTACCCTAAAGAAGTCCGGCAAGGGCTATATAATTTGCGGTGATAACACCACCAATGGCGACTAATTTTGCTTTTAATCGAAATGCTAAACAGCTTCAATGCTAATTAGATTATTTGAAATGCTTGCTTTTATTCCATATTCATCAGCATGGGTAAAAACTGTAGCCGGATAATTTAAAATATTCGCTACCTATTTACCAGAATAAGCTCCAGCTTAAGCGGGCAAAGAACGGCGAACCGGGCGTAAAATGAATTTCGTTCACGGGTTCAGTTTCGGTTTGCAGGCGGCTTTCGGTAGCAAACTGCGTTTCTTTCCACTTGGTGTTAAAAAGGTTTTGCACCAATAAGCCAATTTGCTGTTGCTTAAAATTATAGTTCGCCTGTAAATCGGTAATAAAATAACCTTTGGCCACAATAGAATTATCTTCGTTGGCCGGGCGGTCAGCCATGTAGCGGTACCGGACAGAACCACTAAACCGGCCTAGATTCTGTAAGCTTAAACCACCCGCCGACGTAAAAACCGGCGCCAGCGGTAAATAATCAGCACCTTCGGTTTCGCCAAGGGCCCGCGGTTTGGCGGCACTCACATCGGCATCGGCGTATAAATAGTTGGTTAACTGGTAGCGCAACGATAAATTCAGGCCGGTGCGGCGCGATTGCCCGCTGGCTTCTACTACACCTTCGTCGCCGACGTAAACAAATTCCTGTTCCAGCCACAAATACCAGGCAGCCGCGTTTACCAGCAGGCGCGGCAGGGGTTTCCAGGTAAAGCCTAAATCGCTGCCGTAAGCAGCAGGTAGTATTTGCCTGCCGTTCTGGGGCACAACCACCCGCGTATCGTTAGAATGAAAGCCTTTGCCCATTTTTAAATAAAATTGCAGTTGCGCAGAAGGCGTGTAGTAGAAATTTAATTTAGGCGAAAGAATAGTTGCTGTGGCACTTGCTTTAGAAGCCGGGCTTGGCAGTAAATCGGTATATTGATTCCGGAAAATATCAAATCTTAAACCAGCCGTAGTAGAAAAACGGGGCGATAGTTGTAAAGATTCGTCGATGTAAACGCCGGTATTCATTTCATTGATATTGCCTAATTGGTATTGCGCTAAGGTTTCGCTGCGGTTTTTGGTATGCGAAAGCTCAGTGCTGTCGGTTATATCGTGGCGGTACTGCAGGCCAATGGTAGAAGTTAAATCTTTGGTGCCTAAAGTATAATTGCTGGTAAAGCTGCCGTTATAACCAAATAAATGCCGGTTTTCTTTTTGCCGGATTTGGTCGCCGTTTACCGCATCGTTCTTAAAAAAAGTAAAGTTAGAATAGAGCTCAAAATTATAGTGGCTGTAAAACAACTGGTGCCGGAATATATGGTTGCGCGGTGTTACGGTTATTACTTCGGCATTCAGGTTGGTGCGGCTGGTTTCGCCACCTTCGTTTGGGTCGATGGAACCAAAATAACCAATCAGCCCGATGGCCACAGCCCGTTCCGGAATTTGCCCCGAATGGTTCCAGCGGCTGAAAAACGTAGAAGCCGTAAAGGTAAGGCGCGTATTCTCCGCAATATGGCCGTGGTATTTACCTAATAAATTAAGCCGGTTAAATTTTTGCGGACTCTCAAAATAGCCATTTGAGAAAGAGTATTCCGACGCAATAAAAGCCGATTGATTTTTTTCTTTTGCCTTTTGCCCGAGTAAATCAAATAATCCGACCGCGCGGTACGTATCGTATTGTCCTACTTCCAGTTTCACCATATTGCTGTCTATTGCCGTCCGGGTTTTAAAATTGACATAACCAGCCGTAGCAAAATTGCCTTGGTTGGCGTTATAAGGGCCTTTGCCAAAATCTACATTCTGTACCAGTTCCGGAATCACAAAGTGTAAATCGGCGTAGCCTTGCCCGTGCGCGTGCGATACCATGTTTACCGGCATACCATCTACGGTTAACCGGATATCGGTACCATGGTCTAAATCGAAACCGCGTAAAAACAATTGCTCCGCTTTACCGCCACCCGCGTGCTGCCCGATAAACAACCCGGGCACCAGCCGCAGAATTTCCTGGGAGTTGGTAATCGGCCGTAATTTAATATAAAGGCTGCTGATGAGTTGTAAATCTTCGGTGGGCTGCGCGGCAATGCTAACCTGGCTTAACTCTACCGCCGTAGAGATTAATTTTGTGCTGATAACAGACGGGCGGTCTTCCTGCACCGTTACAGCAACGGTTTGCCGGACAAACCCGATGTGGGATATTTCTACCTGGTAAGTTCCGTCCGCTAAGTTTTCGAATTGATATTTGCCAAAAGCGTTGGTATAAACCGTGCGGGCGGGTTTTTTCAGCGTTATGGAAACATTGGGCAAAGGTTGCTGATTGGTGTTATCTATTACAGTTCCGGTAATGCTGCCGCCCAAGTGGGCCTGGGCAGAAAACGAAAAACCTACACATACTATAAAAAGTACCAGTAAATATTTCATCAATAACAGATTGGCGTAAATTACTTAAACAGTTGTTTGTTTTTTATTTCGTTCCAACCAGAAACCAACCAGCGCCACCAAGGCTAAAACTGCTAAAATATAAGGAGAGAATGCGGCAATTTCTTCTACCAGCCCGGTTACCGGGTTTGATTTTTTACTAATACGTTCCGTAATCCAGGCTAAGGCAGCAACAGCGGCAAAAAGTGCCCCGGCGTTACGGATGATAGGGTAAAAAGAAGTACGGCTTAATAAAATAAGCCAGGGCATTATCAGGCTTACTACAAAAAGCTGCATCAGCTCAATGCCAATATTGAAGCCCAATATACTCAAAGCCATATAAGTAGGCTCCAGGTTTAAATTAGATAAGGTACCGGCAAAGGCTAACCCATGAATCAAACCAAAACCCGCCGCTACGAAAGCCTCTTTTCCCGGAAAAAGGGGGCGAAATGCATGAACTGCTGAAACCAAAATAGAAAAGGCAATTAATATTTCTACCGGCTGACCAGGTAAGCGTAACCAACCTAATGCACCCGCTAATAAGGTTAAGGAATGGCCAATGGTAAAAGCGGTAACTACTTTTAACAGATGTTTAATGCTGTATTTTACGCCGCCGAAAGAGCTCCACCGTTTGCCGGCAACCAATAAAGGCGCGGGTAGCAATAAAACCAACAGGAATAGTAAATGGTCGGTGCCTTCAGAAATGTGCCTGATACCCAACTGCACCATACTCCTAAAACCATTCCAGATGCCGCCACCTTTTTGATTAATCTCCAGCGGAAGAATTTTGTTATTCACAATATCCAGCCGAATTACGCCTACTTCTACCGGTTGCTCAGCCAAAACACCGGTTTCCCAATCCTGCCGGATAGAAACCAATGCCGTATGTGTTACGACTTGATGAATAATAACATCATAATTTAATTTAAACGTGCGGCTACTGGCACCTGCTGGCGGAGATAACCACAAATAGACCGTTAATTCCTGGTAAGGGCCACTGGCACTTTCTACAACCGGCTGCACCAGCATATCCCGCACCTCAACTTTCCAGGGGCGGTTATCTGCACTAATTGGGTGTATATGCTGCAATAAATAGGCTTTTAGTTGCGGGCCAAAGCGCGTCACCAGCAATTCCGGATTTTTAGCGATGTTATTCCCGAAAGCGAGTTGCAGTTCACTTAATGGCAATTGCAATTCTGCAGCAACTCCTTCTGGCTGGATGTCTAATAAAACCAAGGAATTGGGCATGGGGTGAGCCTTTATTCGTTCCGGCCAGAAAGCCAGAACGAACAAAAGGAACCCACTTACAAAAGAAATCTTCAATTTAAGGAGCAAAATATGGGAGTTCAAAATTTACACTTATAAGCCGTTATAATCGCGGGTGTGGTCGCGGTATATGGTATGGTAATGGATTTGATTTTGAACTACTACTCCCGACTGGCACACAAATTCTATCCAGACACTTGGCCCATCAATGCGGGCATAATCGGCGTGGTTAGTTAAAGTAGCATTGCCGGAGTAAGAGATATAGGTACTATTAAGTTCATTTTCGTAAATCGCCAGCATGGCAGCACCTGTGGCATCATCCGCATCTTGTAGCCACGGTTTCATGGCATTTAGCACTAATTGCTTTTGGGCAGTGGTTAAGCTGCTTACTGCTAATCCTTGCTTGGTAGCCGGGAACTGACCGTCTTTATTTGGTCCTAATAATACATCACTAAAGGTAGCTGTAAGTTTGGCTGAGGTTAATTCCGCAGCGGAAAGGGAAGCTAACATGGCTTTCATGGCATCATATTCTGCTTTAAGCGGCGCATAGGTTAGGCCATTGCTGGTCCAGGAAGTTGGCTCAACGCCTTGGTGAGATGGCGTAATACTTACTACATTGCCACCGCTAAACGTAATATTCTGGGCATAATGGTGACCACCAAATTGTAACATCCAGGTGCCGGTTTCGCTCGGCGTACCTAAGAAGGCAATAATATATTCACCCGATGAGTACATGTTGCCACCACCTATGGTGCTTAAATAATCATCGGCGGCCCTAATTTGGGTAAACTCGCTGTAGCCTTCATCCGAAGTGGTACCAGAGGCGGCGGCAATTACGGCATTAGCAGCTGCTAACTGAGTAGCAGTTAAAGTACTAAATTCTAATCCGTTCCGGATACTTACGCCACCCGGTAAGTTAGACCATTTAATGGCATTGGCTTTGGTTAAAGATAGCTGCAAAGTAGCAATTTGTGTACTGGTTAGAGTTGCTTTAAAAGCATCGGCTAAACAGGCTACTTGGGCGGCTACCGTAGTGGCAGATGTACAACTGGCAGTAGTGGTAGTAGTTACGGTAAAACTAGCCGTAGAAGTAGCGGTCTGACCATTTACGGTTACGGAGATAGTACCCGTAGTAGCGCCCGCCGGAATGGTAACCGTGAGGGAAGTTGCCGTGGCCTCTGTTACTGTTGCCGTTACGCCGTTAATGGTAACCGTATTATTGGCAGCAGTTGTACTAAAATTAGTACCCGTAATCACTATACTGGTTCCGATAGCGCCGCTGGATGGCGTAAAACTGGTAATAGTTGGTGCTGTGGACGAGGTTGAATTTACGATAAAATCATCAGTGGAAGTGGTGGTATAATCGCCCACTTTTACGGTAATTTTACCGGTTGTGGCTCCTGTAGGTACCGTAACCGTGAGTTGGGTAGTAGTAGCGGCGGTAACGTTAGCGGCCGTGCCGTTAAAAGCAACGGTGTTGTTGGCGGCCGTAGCACTGAAATTGGTGCCCGTAATTGTTACGGTAGTACCAACAGTGCCATTCGTTGGCGTAAAGCTGGTAATAGTAGGAGCAATAACAGTTGTTGTATCATCAGTCTCTTCTTTACAGGCAAAGAATACGAAGAATGATAAAACTGCCAGCAAGGCGGTAGAGAAAATTTTGTTTTTCATCGGTATGTTAATAAGTTAGTAGTTCCGCCTCTCAGCAGGTTTTAATGGTAATTTAAATTACGTGGAAATAATTCAAACTGTGGCCTAAGTATGGATGAATAGTGTCTTCTTATCGATGAGTGGAAAAATAAATTGAGATTAACTTGTAATTTCTTATATAGAGCTCTCACGGCCTTTGCAGATAGTAAAGTATAGTTTCTTGCGGATGTTGTTTTTAGGCTCTACTTTTTCTTTCTGGAAAGTTACCTTTTGCGCCAAAGGCAGAGCCAAAAGTTGTTTTGAATTACAGTACAAAATTTTTTGGTTGACTTACTTTATTTACAAGACAGAAAATTTAATTAATAGAATTTATTGAATATAACTCCCTGAAAACTACTATTGGGTTTAAAGTCCAGCCGAGCCTTGTTGTAGTTAAAATGGGATTTATCTGGTGCGGATAAAGGGCGTTCCTTTTATTTGAAATGGTAGATGGAACGGTATTTATTTCAGTTCTGATTATTTTTGGGTTTATATATGAAGCAATAGGAAACCCCCAATACTACCGATTAGAATTATTATAACCGTATTTAATCTTTTCCAAAAAAGAGTTAAAGCAAGACATATTGCTAAAATTACTGCCCCTTGCCACTCTTGTACAGATGAAGTAAATAAATGAACACCTACTGCGGCTATTACTGAAATAGAAGCTGCGCTAAGCCCATCTAAAAAGAGCCTTAGATTTTGACTTTTCCGGGCAGACGAAATTATCTTATGCAGGAAAAAAGAAATGAAAAAAGAGGGTAAAAAAATGCCTGCTGTTGCCAGTACACCGCCCATTGTTCCATTAATCAGGTATCCGGCAAATGTAGCACTTGACAGTATAGGACCAGGAGTAATCTGTCCTACGGCAATGGCATCTATTAATTGTTGACGGCTTAGCCAATGATTATGGCGCACTAGAAATTCGTCCATGTACGCAAAAAGCACATAACCGCTTCCATACAAAACAGCGCCGATTTTTAGAAAAATGAAAAAGAGTTTACTATCCGAAAACCGGGAATTTATTTGTAGAAATATGGGCGAAAGAAACAAGCCGGTGAATACAGGTAGTTTATTCCTGGTGGTATCAGCAAAATAATTTATGGCGCCTGCTCCCAATATTAGCAGTACCTCGTTTAAACCAAAGAGAGAACCCACGAAAACCAAAAGGCATAACGCAATCAGGACTTTGTTGTTCTTGAGGGTGGTATTGGCCAGCCGGAAAACAGTGCCGATAACCAAGGCGGTCGTTGCCGGTCTAAGCCCGAAAATAAAGTTCTGAACATCCGGCAGCGAACTGTATTTCTGATAAAAATACCCAAAGAGCAGGCAGATTAGCATAGCCGGAAGGATATAACAAACGCCGGCTACTACTAATCCTAAGCGGCCGCCCCGTTCCTTGCCGCAGTGCATGACCACTTCAACGGCATTAGGGCCTGGTATAATGTAAGATGCACTTAGCACGTCCATGAAATGCTGGTGATCGATCCATTTTCGTTTAACCACCATTTCATTTTCTATGGTGGCAATCATCCCCGCTATACCACCAAACCCGATGGTTCCCAGTTTTAAACAGGAGACAGCAATTTCTCCTAACTTTTTCCCGGTACTTTCAATATTATTATCTGCATTTACTAACGACATACCCAAAGGCTCAACTTAAAAGGCTTATTTATTTCAAATATTTTTATTCCCTTTAGAGCCTTTTGACAATGGATTTAGCTGCAATCACGGCGCCTTCCATGTAACCGGAAAATTCCGTAGCCGTTTCTGTTCCGGCGAAAAAGAGTTTTCCGTTCATATAGCTTTGTTGTAATAACGGATGTCCATTATTTTGGTGCGGTCTATGGATAATCTGATCTCCTGCCAATACAAATTCGTCGGTCCAAACCTTATCAAAATAAGCTACAGGTTTTAATACCTTTTCTCCTAATAACGTGGCTAACTGGCGTAATACAAATTCCTTTCTTACCTCTGGTGAATAAGTTGCAGCCCCGCCGTTTAAGAAACCTGTAAAGCCGAATTTATTTTCCTCAAAGTTCGTGTGATCGTACATTTCCGTAATAATGCCAGCGTGACTGTATAACATGCCGGAATAACCTTCTTTTCGCCAAAAAGCCTCCTCATATTCCAGGGCAAACTTTATGGCACCAGCCATCCACGTCTGGACGCTTGGCAAAACCCGACGAACATTATCAGGTAGCTCCGGTAAAAATGTGATTTTTGATGCTGCTAACTGGGGAGGGAGACAAATAATAACTTTATCCGCCTGCCATATTCTGCCATCAGCAGTCTCTGTTAAAAGACTATCTTCTGTCTCTTTAATTGCAGAAACCGGTGTGTTTAGATGAATATTTTCGGCATCCAATTGCTGCTTTAAAGCATCAATTAACTTTTGGGTTCCCCCTGCAATCCGATAGGATGGGCTTTCGGCTTCGGGTACAAAGAATTTCTGCGGAGGCTCAAATGATTTTGTTTGAAACAAAGATATGCCTTCTGAATATTGAGGATATTTTGTTAATTCCAATTCATTCACCAGGGAAAGCAAATGGGGATGCATATCCGAAAACCAGGTTGCCCCTAATTCCAAAGGTGTTTCTAAAGCTCCTGTTATAGTTTGTATTCTTCCTCCTATCCTGGATGAAGCTTCTAAAACGGTTGCTTTTATATCCTTTTGTAACAACAACCAGGCTAGCGTAAGTCCGCTTAAACCACCGCCAACAATAACAATTTTACTTGATTTCATTTTGCAAAAGTAATTATGTGACTAGAGATTTCACTGTACATATCGGGGAATCAATGGTAGATATAAGATCAGGTACAGTATTTTGATTACAATCCCAACTATGAAAGTGTACTAATCCATTTTAGTGAGTTATTTTGGGCATATGAATAAAAGGATTGATTTCCTGGTGAAGTGCAGCCTAATTGATAACCCATATTAAACCCCTTCCTGTTGCATTGGCAGCGGAATTAAGCATTTGAAGGTTGGGTAAGCGTATGTTAAAATTTATTCGGTGTGTCTGAGAGTGCAAAGCAATCAAATATTTTTCACTGTCCACAACTTTTCGACTTGATTCCTCACTTAAACCTAAGTAGTACTCAATTATACTAAAAGCAGCCTAAACGCATATAAAAGGGCAATAAAAAAGCCCCAGATTTCTCTGAGGCTTTCAGTGTTGGTGGTGATGATTGGAATCGAACCAACGACACAAGGATTTTCAGTCCTTTGCTCTACCAACTGAGCTACATCACCAACACGCTTTCGTTAAAAAGTATGCAAAGGTAATCATCTTGGGTAATGTGCGCAATAGTCTGGCAAAATTATTTTTACTCGCTATTCTGTACTAAGTTTGTAAACTATACGTACTCGTTAAGCATAATAAAACGCTTTTTTCATGCTCGATAACCTTATCTTCCTGATAGTGGCCGCTTTAGGAATTGGTTTATTTGTCTGGCAAATCCGGAAAATAATCAAAAACATAAACCTGGGCCGCGAAAAAAAAATTTCCGGTAATACCCCGGAGCGCATAAATAAACTGTTGTTGGTGGCTTTTGGGCAGCAAAAAATGTTTAAACGTCCTTTGCCGGCCTTTCTGCACGCTATTGTATATGTCGGTTTCCTGGTGATTAATATAGAAGTGCTAGAAATTCTGATTGATGGTATTTTTGGCACGCACCGGGCGTTAAGTTTTTTAGGTCCGGTTTACAGTGTCCTGATGGCCGTAAATGAAATACTGGCATTCCTGGTTATTCTGGCTTGTGTTATTTTCCTGGTGCGCCGCAATGTTACCAAAGTGCCCCGCCTCACGCGCGGACCGGAAATGCGGGCCTGGTCTAAATTGGATGCCAACGTAATTTTAATAACCGAAATCGTGCTGATGGTAGCTTTGTTTGTTTTTAACACAGCCGATTTAAAAATAAGCCAACAGGCCGGGGAAGAACTGGCCGGTAGTTTCCCTGTCAGTAATATATTCGTAGGGGTATTGGGCAACAACGTGGGAACACTGGAGTTAATCCGGAGTGTGGGTTGGTGGTTTCATATTGTGGGTATTCTGGCGTTCCTCAATTATCTACCCAGTTCCAAGCATTTTCATATAATTACTTCTTTCCCCAACGTATATTATTCTAAGCTGGAACCGAAAGGCCAGTTTAGCACCAACGAAAGCATTACCCACGAAATAAAAGCCATGCTGGACCCGGCTTATCAGGTGCCGCCTGTGTCCGAAGGAACAGAACCGCAGAAGTTTGGGGCCAAAGACGTAGACGATCTGACCTGGAAACAGTTATTGGATGCTTATACCTGCACGGAGTGTGGCCGCTGTACCGATATGTGTCCGGCTAATATTACGGGTAAATTATTGTCGCCGCGCAAGATTGTAATGGATACCCGCGACCGGATGGAAGAAAAAGGCGAACATCCGGCCATTTTCCGGCCTAACCATTACCAGAAAATGGGTGAGGAGCGGGTAAAAACAACGGCCGAAAATACCTTGCTGCGCGGCTACGTAACTCCCGAAGAGCTTTGGGCCTGTACCACCTGTAATGCCTGCGTAGAAGCCTGCCCGGTCAACATCGATCAGCTTTCTTCTATTATGGATATGCGCCGTTTTTTAGTGCTGGAAGAATCGGCCGCGCCGGCTGCTTTAAATGCTATGTTTACGAACATCGAAAATAATGGCGCGCCCTGGGCGTTCTCACCCTCCGACCGTTTAAACTGGGCCGATAATTTATTTATGGCGGAGAAAGCAGTTAGCTAATTAGCGGTTAGCTTTTAGCTACAGGCTCTTTCAGAAGTTTATCAATATTGACATTAAAGGTTTTATTTTTACTGGATCAAAGGAATAATTTAGCTAATGGCTAATTGCTAAAAGCTAACAGCTATAAAAAATGGATAACAAAAGACAAATTACCGTGCCTACCATGGCCGATTACATGGCCCGGGGCGAAATGCCCGAAATCTTGTTTTGGGTGGGTTGCGCCGGTGCTTTCGACGATAGATATAAAAATGTAACGCGGGCTTTTGTGCGGATACTGGAACACGTAGGCATTAAATATGCCGTACTGGGCTTGGAAGAAAGCTGCACCGGCGACCCGGCCAAGCGGGCCGGAAATGAATTTTTGTTCCAGATGCAGGCCATGACCAATATCCAGGTGCTGGATGGGTACGGCATCAAAAAAATAGTGACTGCTTGTCCGCATTGTTTTAATACTATTAAAAACGAATACCCGGCTTTAGGCGGAAACTACGAAGTGATCCACCACAGCACGTTTTTGCAGCAGCTTATTAACGAAGGTAAAGTACGGATAACCGGGGGCGGCTCTTTTAAAGGCAAACGCATTACCTTTCATGATTCTTGTTATTTGGGCCGGGCCAACGGTATTTACGAAGCACCGCGCGAAGTACTGGCCGCTTTAGATGCCGACCTGGTAGAAATGAAAAGAAGCCGGGTCAGTGGTTTATGTTGCGGTGCGGGCGGCGCCCAGATGTGGAAAGAGCCGGAACCGGGCCGCAAGGACATTAACATCGAGCGAACTGAAGAAGCTTTAACGTTAAATCCCGCAATAATTGCTTCCGCTTGCCCGTTTTGTATGACCATGCTGTCGGATGGCGTAAAACACAAAGACCGCGAACAAGACGTACAGGTTTTTGATATTGCCGAACTGATTGCTTCGGCCGAAGGTATTAATGCTTGATTAGTCCACGGTTGATAGTCTATAGTCCACAGTCCACAGTAAAAGAAGAGAGATGGTTTGGGGAATCAGTAAATTCAGATAGTTGGCTTTAAGTATCAGTTTAGCGTGCTATCTGCCACGTAATTAGAAAATTAATACAGCCTGCTTTAAAAACTGTATCTTTGGGTGCAAGATATTGATAATGGCAGAATTTGCAGAAAAATACATCAATCCTTTTACCGATTATGGGTTTAAAAAGCTATTCGGGGAAGAGCCCAACAAAGATTTACTCCTGGATTTTTTAAACGTGCTTCTGCGGGAAGAGCAGGGAGAGATAAAAACATTAACCTACCTGAAAAATGAACATCTGGGCACAGGTGAATTGGACCGGAAAGCCATTTTTGATTTATACTGCGAAAATGAAAAAGGCGAAAAGTTTATTGTAGAGCTACAGAAGACCAAGCAAAACTTCTTCAAAGACCGGACCGTCTATTACGCCACCTTTCCCCTTAGAGAACAAGCCAAACGGGCCGATTGGAACTATGAACTACAAGCAGTTTATACCGTTGCCATTCTGGACTTTGTTTTTGATGAGGACAAGAATGATCAAAATAAATTCCGGTATGACATCAAGTTAACCGATACTGAAACAAAGGAAGTCTTTTACGATAAACTCACCTTTATTTATCTGGAAATGCCTAAGTTCAATAAAACAGTAGATGAATTGGAAACCAGGTTTGATAAATGGTTGTATGTTATCCGGAACCTCAACCGATTAGATAAAGTGCCGGATAAATTAAGTGAACGCGTGTTTGAAAAACTTTTCGAAACTGCCGAAATAGCAAAATTCACGCCTGACCAGGTTCGCTCCTACGAAGATAGTTTAAAATATTACCGGGACTTGAAGAATTCTCTGGATACGGCTAAAGAAGAAGGTAGAGAAATAGGGCGGGAAGAAAGAGAAGTAGAAATAGCCAGGGAAATGATAAAAGCGGGAGAGCCAATAGAAAAGATTATCCGATTCACCGGTTTGCCACCGGAACAAATAGAAAGATTAAAATAAACAGGTAGCGCGAAGGCATTATAGCCATCGCTACTTAAACTTTTAGTAACATCGGTTAAGACTTACTTGGGCTTAATAAATAATTTTGATGCATTGTAAGACCTTAATTGGGTCTTTAGAGATATAAATAAAAAAGGTCTGTAGCCAATCGGTCACAGACCGTGAACTAAAAAACTTCTATGGTCTATCGGCCATGGACTATGGACTAAAAAATGTATATTCCTTTTCACCAATTGCCACCCCAATCGCGGGTTTGGATCTATCAGGCCAGCCGGCCTTTAACCAATGCGGAAATAGAAGCGCTAAATCCGGTTTTAACCCGGTTTGTTACCGAATGGACCAGCCACGGCCAGAAATTACAAGCTTCGGCGCAGATTTTTCATAACCAGTTTTTAGTAATTGCCAACGACGAGGATGTTAACTCACCTAGTGGCTGCTCCATCGATGCGTCGGTACATTTCGTAAAGCAACTGGAAACCAGCTTAAACGTATCTTTTTTTGACCGGACCCAACTGGCTTTCCTGGAAAACGGCAACATACAAGTGGTGCCTTTAAAAGCGGTTAAAGAAGAAGTAAACGCCGGTCGTATAACATCCGATGCGTTGTATTTTGATAATACGGTTAGTACTGCTGATCAGCTAAATAATAGCTGGCCTAAACCAGCCCGTGAAACTTGGCTAAGCAAGTATTTTAATAGTTAAAAGATACAATATATTATTCTGAGTAATATTTACGTTCTTACCATAAGCTTTTACACTCTACTGCAAAATTAATGACGCATAAAATATACTCTTTATTGCTTTTGGTAACTTTGGTAATGGCAGGTGCCTGTAGTACCTTAACCAAAGTAGGCAAAGCTGATAAGCATTTTGCCCATGAAGAATATAATCTGGCCATTCCGCTTTATAACCAGGCTTTAAAAAACAAGCCCAATGATCCGGAACTCAATTATCAGTTAGCCGAATCGTACCGGTTATCTAACCGCATTCAGTTGGCGGAACCTTATTACAAAGCGGCTATTGATAATGGGCTTAAAAAAGAAGATCTCTTTTTAAATTACGGTTTGGCCTTGCGGGCCAACGGCAAATACGACGAAGCCAGCACCCAACTTACCCAATACGCCAGCGTCGGCGCCAATCAGAAATTAGTGGCCCAGGCCAAGCAACAAGCGGCCAACCTTACCCGCTTGCCCGAAGTACTTAAAACTCAAACCCGCTACGATATAAAACCCATGGAGCAGCTTAATACCGAAGCTGCCGAATACGGCATTAGTATGGCGAACGGGGAAATGGTGTTCTCTTCTACGCGGGGATCAGGACCGGCTTTTAAAGGCAACGGCCAGGGCTTTTCGGATCTGTATGCGTTTAAACCAGGTATGCCCAATAATTTTACCGGTATGGGGGCAGTGCGTAAGTTAGAAGATGTTCTTAATCTTTCCGGCATTCACGAGGCCGTAGCCACTTTTTCGCCGGACGGGACTTTAGTTGTTTTTGCCCGTGGTAACGAAGGCACGAAAAAAGGCCGTTTAAATGTAGATTTATTTGTTTCGCGTTTTCGGTCGGGTGCCTGGACCGAGCCGCGTGCACCCCGCCTGAACCGGGCCGATGCCTGGGATTCTACCCCGTTCTTAGCGCCCGATGGCAAAACCTTATATTTTGCTTCCGACCGCACCGGCGGCAAGGGCGGTACCGATATATATAAAGCAGTGCTGGATGATAATGGTAACTTCTCAGCCCCGGAAAACATGGGCGAAACCGTGAATACCCCCGGCAACGAAAGTTTCCCGGCCGTAGGCCCCGACGGTACTTTCTATTTTTCTTCGGATGGACATACGGGTTTAGGTAAACTGGATATCTATAAATTAGAAAATGGTAAAGTTGTAAACCTGGGCAACGAGATTAACTCTACCGGCGATGATTTTGGTATTTACCCCACCGCGGCTAATACCGGTTATTTTTCTTCCGAAAGAGAAGGCGGTAAAGGCAGCGATGATATTTATTTCTTTACCGAAAGCAAAATTAAGTTGGTGCGGTTCCTGGTAGATGTATTGGTACGGGAGCAACTGGAGCGGAGCACCAATACCCGCATTATGCCGGGCACCCGGGTGGTGTTACAAGATGCCGGCGGCAAGCAAGTAGATGTAGCCGTTAGTGATGCCGATGGTAGGGTAAGTTTTAACCTGGATACCGCCAGTACCTATTCGGTATTAGCCGAACGCAACGGTTATTTTGCTGCGCGCACCCCGGTAGTAACCAAAGGCAAAACGCCGCCGCAAGCTTCGCTTACGCGGCCCATCACCGATATCCGGCTAACAGCTACTTTAACCTTGAGCCGCATTGTAAAAGACCGGGCCATTGTGGTAGAAAATATTTTCTATGATTTAGATAAAGCCGATATCCGGCCGGATGCGGCCCAAGAGCTGGATAAGCTGGTACAAACTCTGAATGATAATCCGAAAATTACCATTGAGTTAAGCTCTCACACCGACGTACGGGGTAAAGATGCTTACAACTTAAATTTATCTCAACGACGGGCTCAGGCGGCGGTAGATTATATTATATCTAAAGGTATTGCCTCTGGCCGGATTACCGCCAAAGGTTACGGCGAAACCCGCCTGGTAGTAAAAGACGCTAAAACCGAAGAAGAACACCAACGGAACCGCCGCACCGAATTTAAGGTAACGCGTATTGCTGAGTAAGTATTCCTAATAAGAATCAACATAACCGAAAGCTCCGGTATCCGTTCAGATGCCGGGGCTTTTGTTTTTTGTAAATCACCATGTCATCATAGCTACTTTACCTTTGTAACATTTTCCGGAAAAACCACGATAATAACAGCAGACCAATTTTATTTAAGATGCCCTACTCCCGCCGCCAAGCTTTAAAATTGTTAGGTGCCACTGGTGCGGCGGCCCTGGGCGTAAACCTGGGCTTTGCCCAAACTCCCCCCAATACGATGCTAAAAAGATCTATTCCTTCCTCCGGAGAATCATTGCCTGTTGTCGGGCTGGGTACCTGGCAAACCTTCGATGTTGGGCCATCGCCGGTAAGCCGCCAAAGTTTAAAAGAAGTATTGCGTTTATTTGCCGAAAAAGGCGGGACTTTAATTGATTCTTCGCCCATGTACGGGAAATCGGAAGAAGTGGTAGGCGATTTAAGCAAAGTCCTGGGTTTGCAGAAGCAGTTGTTTATGGCTACCAAAGTCTGGACCCAGGGCGAGCAAGCCGGTATCGGGCAAATGGAAACCTCGATGCGGGAAATGCAGGCTAATCCGATAGATCTGATGCAGATTCATAACCTGGTAGATTGGCAAACGCACCTGAAAACCCTGCGCCGCTGGAAAGAAGAGAAAAAGATTCGTTACCTGGGCATTACCCATTATACCGTAAGTGCTTACCCCAGCCTGGAGCGGATACTTAAAACCGAGCCGGTAGATTTTGTGCAGCTTAATTACAACATTAGTACCCGCGAGGCTGCTGATCGCTTATTGCCTTTGGCGGCGGATAAAGGAGTAGCCGTTATTGTAAACCGCCCATTTGAAAGCGGATCGTTGTTTTCGGCGGTAAAAAATAAACCTTTACCCAGTTGGGCCACCGATTTTGATGCGAAAAGCTGGGGACAGTTTTTCCTGAAATATATTTTGGGCCATCCGGCCATTACCTGCATTATTCCGGCTACGGCCAAGCCGCATCACCTCACCGATAACATGGAGGCGGGCTATGGACGGTTGCCCGATGCGGCTACCCGCCTAAAAATGGAAGCATTTATTCAAACCCTGTAAGGAGTTCGGCGGTAAGAAAAGGAACATGAATCCTTTATTCCAGAAGTTTATTCACGAATCCCTGCAAAAACATAAGGGTTCGGAGGCCAATAATAAAACAGCGCCTTCGGCTTACAGCAACGCAAAAGAAGTTCGCCGGCAACGAGCCCGGATCAGGCGCGAAATCCGGAATGTGTTTTTTATCTGTGCGGGCATTCTCACGGCTGGTTTCGGACTGGAAAGTTTTCTGTTGCCTAATAAATTTATCGATGGGGGCGTAACCGGTATTTCGCTGTTGGTTGCCGGCTTAACCAATATCTCTTTATCGGTATTGATTGTAGCTCTGAATATACCTTTTATTGTGTTGGGCTTAACGCAAGTAAACCGCAATTTCGCCTTTAAAACCGCATTAGCCATTATCGGGTTGGCCTTGTGCATTAGTTTTATCCATTATCCTATCCTCACCAATGATAAATTGTTGGTTTCGGTTTTTGGTGGTTTCTTTTTAGGGGCGGGGATAGGTTTGGCCATGCGGGGCGGCGGGGTGCTGGACGGCACCGAAGTATTGGCGCTGTATGTGAGCCGCAAAGCTAGTACCACTATCGGCGATATTATTCTGATTATTAATATCCTGATATTTTTGGTGGCGGCTTTTCTGCTTTCCGTCGAAACTGCGTTATATTCTATTCTGACCTACCTGGCTGCTTCCAAGACCATCGATTTTATTATTGAAGGTATTGAAGAATATTTGGGCGTAACCATTATTTCTGCGCATAGCGAAGAAATCCGGGTGATGATTATTGAGCAAATGGGGCGGGGCGTAACCCTTTACCAGGGCAAAAGAGGTTTTGGCAAATACGGCGAGCACCTGCCTAATATTGATATTGTATTTACTGTTATTACCCGCCTGGAAATAGCTAAACTCAACGCCGAAATAGAACGCTTAGATCCCAACGCTTTTGTAGTAATGGGCAGCATAAAAGAAACCAAAGGCGGCATGATAAAAAAACGGCCGCTGGCACATTAGATTTCAGTGATCAGTAAACAGTTATCAGTAAATAGTTAGTAGTAAAGAATGATCAGTAAAGAATGATCAGTAAAGAGTAATCAGCTATCAGTTGATGGTAAACATGTATTAGGAAACCGGTAAGTTTTACGGGTATTTAGGTGATAAAAGATTGAAATTATGCAGGAATTTATGTAACCCCCACCCTGGAAAGCGGTACAACTGCTAACTGCTAACTGCTAACTGCTAACTGCTAACTGCTAACTGCTAACTGCTAACTGCTAACTGCTAACTGCTAACTGCTAACTGCTAACTGCTAACTGCTAACTGCTAACTGCTAACTGCTAACTGCTA
>Ga0210040_10000896_pt1 | contig 47297 bp, 46 predicted proteins | sample CryGeyCG12114_NA_FD_185462 | JGI IMG/M metagenome (GOLD analysis project Ga0210040, IMG submission 185462) | Groundwater microbial communities from aquifer - Crystal Geyser CG19_WC_8/21/14_NA (SPAdes) (version 2) | ecosystem: Environmental > Aquatic > Deep subsurface > Groundwater | place: USA...
GTTACTGACAAACGAAAGAGCATCGGATGGGAATATTTCAGGTGCATATACTAGAGGGTCTAAGGAAGACTTAGAAAGTGTTTTTAAGAAAATTCCTTACGAACATACTTCGGACTTACATTGTAAGTAAGTTCAATTACTTACCATAATAATTGCTAGCCAACCTGCAAGTCTGATGTTTCGTCAACAACATTACAACATTCATTCAGTATCTATTATGTTGTTGGCATGCATTGCCAAAAGTTTGATGAAGTATGTTTTCGTTTCCAATATATTTACGCTCGGGCATTTCACGTTTTGCAGACCCCACACGGTGCGTTGCAGCTGAAAGTGATCGATCTTTCACCAAGTCTTTTGAAATTGCCAGATCATTTGGGAGAAGCAGAAGAACATTTAAAAAACCATAGTCAAGTGATCAAGAACCTCCAGGTGCGTGTTCCACTTCACAATAAGGCCACGTCAGCCAATCTAATTTATGTAGGGTCCATTTAAGAAAATAAACAAAATGTCATTGAAAAATTAAACAGCATTAGCCAAAAGTATGCTTTAGCTTCAACCAAAGCCCTTCTTCATCCAAACAACTTTCGTAAATTTTCATTAACAAAGTAAAACCTACGAGATTTGCAAATTAAAAGAAACTGAGCTATTTTTTATTGTTTTAAATCTATTCTACATTTTGATTTATGTGTCTCAGTATCTGATCTTTAAAGAAATAATAAAATGCATGAGAATACTGACGGTAGAAATCCTAATTTCAGAATTTTATGGATATTCTTCAATATAAGATGTATTTAAATATTTACAGTAGATTATTCATTTTGGGTTTCAAAATGAGTACAGCTATGCAATATATTGGCTTATATTTAGGTTAAACAATTGTACAATTTTCGCGTTGTATTCTCGCCTACATAACTTTTTATGATGTCAGTCTAAACAAAGCCCAGTGGAAGAGTTACTACGACAAGCTGATAATTTGATCTCGACCCAAAAAACAAGGGCGGAAGTATATGCTGGGATGGCAGAAAGTTTAGGTCACACATGGAAAGACGTAAACGCCACCTTGGAAGAGAGGAAAACAGTTCTGCAATTGGTATTGGATGTCCATAGGTAATGCTTCATGCGTCTTTGTTTGCTTAACCGAGACCAAAATGTCAAATAAACCAATGTATGTTTGCATTTTCTTTTCAGAAATATCTTTACTTGCTTGGAACAGATTAACCGACTCCATGATATGTGTTCCAAACTGGGCAATACTAATAGTGAGGAGCGTTACAGTGCTGAACAAATTGATGACATTGTTCACACCGTGGAGAACTTGAAACAAGAACGTCAAGAGATCCTTCGTGGGGTGCAAAAATGTGTGGAATGCAGTGAAGCCCTTGTGCGGAAGATTGACAGTTTTCATGCCAGTGTGGATTCTAGGCATCTATTACTGGAAGCAGAAGTAGAAACAGGTATACTGAAAATGTACAAAAATGCAAAGGTTTTATTGATGTGATTGAATGATTGAGCTTATTTTTTTTGTTTCTTTTAGCTAAGAAGCAAATTAAAAGATGGTTAGAGCGATTAAGAGACCGTAAAATTATTCTGGAAGATAAATTAACTGTTAAGCAAGAGCAGTGGGATGAATTCATTGACTATTTATTGACTCACAAAGAAATTCATAATTTAGAAGAAGAGCTTAATGTTTTAAAAGGGGAAAGTGCAACAGGCTCTCATTTTGGTGAAGACAAGGAAAGCTGCAAACGCAAGGAGGATATGATGGTTCAGCTCATCCAAAGAATGAAAGTAAGGCAATTTACAATCAAATGAAAACTTTGCGTATCAAACCAATCCATGAATAAATACAAAACTTTTTTTATATTTTGTAAACTCAGCATTTGCAAGAGATGTCATTGAAAATTATCAAGAAAATTGAAACCAATGAATCAGACTCCAAAAGTAAATTTTACACTTGGTCCACAACGAAGAGTAGAGCATATGACCTGCTGTCCCAAGCTAATCAATTGATGACTGAAAAAATGGAATTTAATCTCGGATTTCCTCATGCTAATGACTTTTTCCAGTCTGTTGAAACGGTAAGTTGTGAATATTTACAAAACGCAACTTTTCGTCCAGGGCATAGTTTAACTTTTTTATTTCTATCACAGGCATGGACAGAACTTCAAAAACTGAAAGATAACGACCCACTAAAAGTTACTAAAGTGGATTTAAACAGTGCCTCCGGTGAAGCTTTAAGAAAAGGGGAAAATCTAATGGACACACATGGTTGGGAAGCTTATTCTACAACGGTTAGTTTTCGCTGAAATATTATTTTGCATAGATTTAGAGCTATATTTATCCATGTTTTAATGCAACAGGGTATTAGATCAACCTATGACAAACTACTTTCCACTGTAAAATCCTTCCTTGAGGAAATTGATCGCATGAACGTCTTGAATGAGTACAACTCATTTCTCCAAGTTATCAATAGAAGCTATGAAGAGCTCTTGGCACTGGAAGAAAAAGCAGTGAAAAAACCGCTGGACTTGCCGATTGAGTTGACATCGTTGCAAAAGTTTTATGAGGGACAAGAGTGTCATCTAAATGAGCTGTCATTAGAGGCAAGGTTGGAAGAAATGATGAAGAACTTGGAAGACATTTATCCGTTGCTCTCTGAAGAAGAAAAAATGAGTGCAGAAGAGCGTATTCATGATATGAAAAAGCTGTGCAAGTTCATCGTGGAAATATTGTTACAACGGCTCCACATAGCGGAAGAATGGACTAAAGTGTTGCAAATTGTGGAACAGTCAGATTCTAAGGATGGCGATCCTGTACGATTGCAAAATGGATTGGAAAAAGTATTAGGATTAAACATTATCTTGCGGTCTGCTCTTGATGAGGTAAGCTATAATGCAATGCGACAAGCGACTGCTTAAGCTTGGCGTCGGTTTTGCGTATTTGTTTGTTGACAATTTTAATTTACATTTCGCCTCAATTATGTTGTATGGTCCGAAATTCCTTTCTTAATTAGTTTTTCGGTTATTGCATTCAAATAAGTTTACGGAAAGTGTGTTTAAGAAAGTTTTTTTTGTAAATGTCAGTCATCTAAGATCGAGTGTCGGGAAAGGAAAGGGGACTGACATTTTATAAGTTTAGGATCTTGTCAAATTATAAAAAATAAAATATGGCGAAGAAAACGGAAGAAATGCTCTTTATATCCGAGGGCGTTTGCAGTTACAATTGCAATGTAATTTCCTTTTTTTTCGGCACAGAGCCACCGATCAGATTTGAATTTTAGCACTGCAGATATGGAAGCAAAGATGGAACAAATAATGGGAGCTATGAAATCCAAAGTTGATCACATCATGGGGAAAGAACGAATCTCACACATTTGTAAAGCTTATAAGGTGTGTAAACTCTTTGATTGATTCACAATATGTTTTAGTTCGTTGGTTAGTACCCGTTAGTGTTGGTTTTCTACTTTTCTACATTCACTGTTTTAACACAGTTTTTATCACGGCCAGCATTAGCTTTCTTATTCTCTCAGTTAAGTTGTTCAGCGACGAGCGTAACATTTGCACCCGTGTTAAAAAATGTTGTGGTGCCAATAGTTTCAGTTCTCCCAGAAAATCGTATTTATCGCTCCAATCTTTTCATCGTAGTTCTCTTTTAGGGGATCTCTTTATCCGCGTTTACTCCTGAGTGAGCATGTCCCTCTCTTTGACTAAGGAGTGCTCACCCGTTGCAAAAAAATAAACCGGGCGTCATTTACTATGGCTCTGCCTACGTTATTCAGTAAAGCCTAAATAATATAAATTCTTGCGGGCTAAAATTAGCTATGTATTCCATATAGTTTGTAATTGCCGTGTTCCACTATACCCCGACCGTATGTGCTCTTCACTCACACAGATTGAACTCACAAGTTCCATAAAACTGGGGCACAAATCCTCTGTTCCATGTTGCAGAAGATTTTGTTCATTTCTTAACTAACCTCATTATGAACTTATGTCTTGTAGTATATGTTAAAAAGAGATATGCACACATGGCAAGGCGAGCTGCTTTGCATCCGTATCTATTTCACAGTTCATAGTGATCAGCCCCTTATTACTTCGGTGTTTGTGGTGATGCTGATAATCCCCCATTGCTGAGCAATGTATACATATCGGTTTTCGGGACCAGAAGCATTTAATGCTACTGAATCCTTTACACTGATCCTGAAAGCTTTAAGAAAATACTATTGAAATCTACTATGTAATTTATTTTTTACTCACATTTGTTGTAGTGTCTTAATAGTGGGTACTACGTATGTGATGTGGGACTACTATTAGTATCTTTTTCTGATGATAATCGTATTTGTTTCAGTGTAAATTGGAGCGGAATCTTCTTGGAGAGAACGAAGAAGCATTTGTCGGCACAAGATACTTCCCTGTACTGAATGAACATCACATAGCGCCGCAACCTCTGAACTCAATTTCTGAATTTGTCCAAGGAAAGCTGAATTCCAGTTTTTCATCTTTATTTCATCCATTATTTGCCCAGTTTCATGAAGGTTTGTTTTGCTCTTATTCATATATAGTTGTCTCACATTTGGAGTCTGGTTGTATTCTGCAGTGAGAAAATGAAGTAAAGTTTGAATATTTTACTTGAAGATATCGCAAAAGTTGGGCATGAATTAGGAAAAAGTGAGGGACAGGATTCTGCTGAAAGAAGACATGAAGACGTTCCACCTTCATTTGAACAAGTTCAAGAACGAAATTTCGAAAGTCATTTCAATCGCGTGAAAGACAATTATGTGAAAGTCTGTCGGGGAATTATTGACCATTTGAAAATTCTTAGTGATTTTGAGAACGAGTTTGTTCAAACGGTGAAAAGTCCATGCCCAGAATCTCCTGAAGATATTCAGAACTGTTTGGATGAGTTGATGCCTTTTTATGAAAGTCTTGCTAACAAGTTCAATTCTGAAGTAGTTCCAAGCTTACATTCGGTTTTAGAAATAATTGATCAAGTGGTAATTTTTTCATTTTTTTAATTCGTTCTAATAAATTATTATTTGTAGATACGATTAGCGGCTAATTTTATTTGTAACTTTCCAGGAACCAAAACAGGCGGGAGAAATTGACAAAAGTGTTCTTCAAGATATATCTCAACGCATTGGGGATACTGATTTTAACAAAGAATTTATTAAGAAACAAGACTCTCTAAATCAAAAGCTAAAGGAAACAATGGCGTTGTCAGACATGGAGCTTATTCAGAGGCAGTTGAATAGCCTGGTCAAAGAGCTTGATCAACCCAATCAATATGGTGATAACTTAAGTGATGCTCAAACATACTTGGAAGACTTGGAAAGATTTACAAATACTGCGAAAGTAAGTTCAGCTTGTGAATTAGAATTTTAAATTCTCCTATTTTAAAAATTACGCTTTGGTGCACGTTGTGGAAGTTATGTGTAGGATGAATGTGATCAAAACCATTGCTATTAATGCATAACATATGTATGCATTCACTTACTTGTGTGCTATTCACAGCACTGCATTGCACCTATTGAAATTCAGTTTGTATTCCGGGTGACATATTCTCATAAAATATTTTCGGGCTGCGTGGGAAGTTAGTAATGAGGTTTATAGATAGCCAGCCTTTCCATTCTAGCCTTATAGCATTATAAACATGACATACTTCTGACATCATACTTTATCTTTATGCCTCATTCCTATTTGAAGATAGCAAACGCTAGATGCACATCACTTTCTCATATTATGCTAGTCTTACAATGACAGGCTCATCATGCGTAGAGAAAATAGTTGTTTCAATGTTTTGTGAAAACATCGCTTTGTAAAAATTTAGGTTTTACGAGAAAAATTAACTCGTCTGCTGGGAACTGAAGGCCTTCCTGAAGGCGATGCAAGAGGACAGACATTACTGCAGAAACTGAATGGCATGGAAGATAAAATGAAACGACGCAAGGAGCTCATCACGCTTAGCTTTGACTATTTCAGACTGATTCAAGAGGTTACATCCATGTTTTTCTTATATGTCTCTATGCAAAACAAAACTTTTCCATTTAATATTATTCCACTGTCCATTTCTAGGTGTTTTTAGTATATTTGTTTTAGAAAGCCTTCACTTTTTGGGTCAAGATAGTTCGCAAATACTAATGTGCGTTTTCTTGCACTTTTTCAGTCTAAAGACCATTACGCCAAGGTTAATTCCGAACTTCAAAACATAACCTTGGATTCTAAAAGTGGTGATATCACCGTTGAAAAAATAGATCAACTGCTTAATGAAGTTGGGAAAATAAGAGGTGGTGAGCCAGAAGAGCAAAACAGAATCGAAGAAATTGAAAAGCTGGCACGCGTACTGTACGGTAAGTCAGGGATGACCATAATGTTTTCCATGGCGACTGCAATGGGTTATTTATATTTGACAACAATAATTCTATTCTAGAAGATAAACCCAGTGAAACCAAATGCCCACACGAACCATTACGAAAAAAGAAAGACATTACTTCTCGCGATATTACTCTCGTCGAAAATAATCTACTTAGTCTTAAAGAAAGACTTGCAAAAAGTGCATCTACCCCAGTAACAGCTACCTTTGCTACTCCGCAACAAATATCAACGCCCACTTTAATTGAAAGAGATAAACAAAGCGTATCCACTCTTGTAATATTAGAAAAAGAAAGGAATTCTGTAAGCCCTGCGTCGAAGATGATGGCTGAAAAAGAAACTCAAATTGAAGTTGAAGACAAACCTGCTGAGGCTCCTAAGCTTGACCGGGATACGATCACCCAAACAATGGATGGGGATCATGGAAGTTGTACTGAAACTCAGACTGATTTGGTCCAAAAAATTGTTATTACTGAAACAGCAACACAGCCAAGTAAAGTGAATCGAGCTCCGTCTTTTGTGTCCCCATTGAAAGATCTCGTTGTGAATGAGGGAGAGCGTGTTGTCTTAGAATGCAGGTATATATTTCTATGAAATTCTATTTATTTTGTCCTCCGTAATATGAGTGTTGTATCTATTTTGTTAAAATGTTGTTATTAGGACGACTGGAGATATCAAAGAGTTAATTTGGCTTAAGGATAATTTGGTCATCAATAACAACCCAGATTATAAAACAGAGATTGTGAACAGTGATGTTGCTAGACTGACTATAGATGAAGTATTTCATGAAGATTCCGCCATTTTTACTTGCCGAGCTATTTCTGTGAATAACAACTCTGAGTTTGCAGAAACCAGTGGAAAGCTCACTGTTCGAGGTAAATTCAGTGTCTTTTAGTTGTTTTGAAGTGTCCAAGTGTAAGCTTGTCTAGATAATTTTGCTGTTGGATTACAGAACAAGTTACCAACTTGCTGCAGTCTCCTAAATTCTTGCCACATGCGTCTATGATGACTGGAAGGGGTGGGGAAGCGTTCATCATGGAGGTGAAAGTAACCGGAAATCCGCTGCCAACTGTACAATGGTTCAAAGAAGGGAAATCCATTGACACATCACCAGACTATATCATCACGTTTAACAATGGTGTCTGTGCAGTTCAGTTTGATGAGCTAGTGAAGGGTTTGGACGAGGGAACTTACAAATGTGTTGCAATGAACAAAGTAGGACAATGTGAGACGCAAGTAAAACTTGTTGTGCAAGGCGAAGGGGGTTAGTAAGCATCATTAATAATGCATTAAAGCTTCACATTAAATCTGTCATTTTTTTATCTCGATCTGGTGCCATGTATGAAAATTCTCAATTCAGGTGGAAGCAGGCGAGAAAATAAGCTTCCCAAAATAACTCAACCATTGCCTAAAAATTTGATGATCAGAGCTGGTCAAAAGTTGAAACTTGAATGCAAGTTCAAATCACCTTGTGAAGCTGTCATAGCATGGATGAAAGATGATATAAAACAAATACCAGTGAACAGCTCATCTGCCGAAGTATATGCATTCATTTTTTCAGTGAATCTTGTTTTATTTATATTTTGTAACGTTGGCTAATCACTTTTTGACCGTGCACAGATTTATACCACAGCTAACAGCTCTTCACTGACATACAATGAAGTATATCCACTTAACACTGGGAAATACTCTGTGATTGTGCGAAACGAATTCGGTGAGGCTCAATCGGACTGTCAAGTAAATGTGAAGGTAAGTCTTTTTACTTGTTGAAACTCGATAAGTTTGCAGTTTTTGAGGCCAAAAACGTTTATGTCTCGGTATGCATGTAAAGTTCTTCAAAATTAGATTGTATGGAAGAGAACTATCAAGTTCAGTGTCTGATAAATGAATTGGTTGAATCTTTCAGGGACTTCTTCTGGCTGAAACATCTGATTCTGAAATAAATGCGAGCGATATGGAAGTGATCAAACCTACAGTAAAAATGGCACTGAGAGATACTCATGGAATCGTGGGGGAAAATGTTCGTCTAGATTGTGTCATAGTTGGTCATCCTGAACCAGAGGTATGATTTTTTCTATTTATCCTCTGAAGACGAAGACAGACTATTTAACTATTTCATTAATTAACAATGCATTTTGTTTCAGGTCATTTGGTATAAAGACTCTGCTCCACTAAAAGAATCTACTAACCATCAGCTTTTGTTTCATGGAGATAAATGCTCATTGATAATTCGTAAGACAGAGTCTAGCGATAGTGGAAATTACTCCGTTTCTGCTATTAATAATGGCGGAGAGGCCGTTTCTCAATGTCGTGTATTTATTCATGACAAAGAGCTTGCTTTTGGTGGTAAGTAGTATGTAAAATGCTCCCACGTGTGCTCTTAAATATTTAAATGCATTTAACTTAATAATATTTGAAGGTGATTCTATCAAACGAACTGCCGATGCTCCGAAGTTTACCAAGCTTTTAGACGACCAAATGGTTACGGCTGGAGATCTTTTAGAATTCTCTGTTGAGGCTTCTTATGATGCTGACTCGGAGCTTTTGCCTGAAATCAGTTGGTGGAAAAATAACGTGAAGATTGAACCAAATTCACGAATTCAGGTTAGCTTTTTATTTCTGTAGTTTGATGCGTAGTCGCTCATTAAAACTCTTAGTCAGGGTTAATTATCAATATAAGCATAACGTTGATTTGATGATTATGGATTTGATTATGGGCTTATGCGACTTATTTAATCATTATTTTTCGCTTGTGGTGGCAGATATCACAGAAAAAAAATTTGTTCTCGCTCACAATCAAAGAGGTAGAATTAAGGGATCGTGGAAACTACATGGTGAAGGCTGTAAACAATGGCGGGGAGGCGAAATGCTTTGCTTGTCTTATTGTCAAAGAGAACATGGAGGTTGGCTTTATTTTATAGCTTGCATGTGGTGCAAATTGTATTCATATTATTGATCAGTATGATCAAACATTCATGTTTTATTTGCATAGCAAAAGGAAGGGTTCAGAAATATGGAATGTACTAGTCCTCCTCCAACAATGCCTAGAAAACTTTCTATTTCTAAGCTACCTACCAAGGCACCGAAATTTGTTCGTCCGTTGGAAGGCCGTATGGCTGATGAAGGGGATTCTAATGTGGAGTTGAAATGCATTATAGATGGTATGAGGGATTTTATGCTTCTCATCACATTCTTGACCTGCAGCTTTTCAAAAATTGTAAAAATTCATATTATAGCGAACCCAAGTCCGGAGTGCAGATGGACAAAAAATAATAGTATGGAACCTTTGAGTGCAAAAGATGCCAACATTTCTACCCGCTTCGACGAAGTGTCAGGTGAAGCGTGCCTAACTATTAAAAATGTAAGCATTGCCGATGGAGGACGTTACACATGCACAGCTGAAAATGAACATGGCGTGGCTTCTTCTCTCGCTGATTTTGTAGTGAAAAGTAAATTATGTCATATTTATGATTTGAATGATATTAATTTTTGCTTCTGGTAGAATTTTGGGACTGAATTGATTGAAATATTTTTTGTTAGAAACTACTTTCCCACCTGTGTTCAGCAAACGTCTTCAGTCTATTACGGTTGAGGAAGGGAAAAGGATTTATTTAGAAATTGACGTTTTTGCTAAACCAACTCCAGAAATACAATGGGAATTGAATGGGACGACTATTTCGGCTTCCAATGATCGAGACATTACGCTGCGGTCGGACACTCCGACTAGACATTCCTTGATTGTAGCTGACGGTAGATGCGCATTTTTTCCTTTAGTATCATTATTCGTGCATTATATGCAAACTTTTTTCTCTAATGAAGCCGTGTTTATTTTTTGTTTGTAGTACATCCTAAAAAGCATATGGGAGAGTATAAAGTAACAGCTCGCAATGAAGCGGGCCAAGCATCATCTACTTGCACTGTAAACGTAATTGGAAAGCCCAGTGGGTCAACATTAAAAGAGATTCTAAATGCCAATGCCAGTGCTCGTATTTCACCCACTTTTAATTTGGTAAGTTATCTCCTATGTTTTGATGAAAAAAAAAATCCAACACAAAAATATGTTTCATACATTGCGGTATTAAACACCACTTTCAGCCCAAAGAGGGATACTTGTATGCACGCTCACCGGAACCTCGTGTCGTTCAATCTGTCTCTGAGACAAAAACTATGTCCAGTGGACCAGGACAAACGACTGTGATAAAAAGCACAACCATGACAGAAAGTATGAAAACGGAAGAAATCCGCTCTTTTAGAAGTGGCTCATTTTCCCCGCTCCCCTTGGGGTTATCTCCCGGTTTGATTCCTGAGCCTGAACCTGAGATAGTACTTGCGCCAAGTCCTACACATCCAACTGCCAAGAATCAAGTTATGCAGAAAATTAAGACGTTTGAACAACAGGTGGATACTGAAACCTGTGCTAGTCCTGTTAGTGGTGGCGTTCGAATCATACCAGTGAAAGTGGGGAGGCAAACTCCAACTCCTGCTCCGGTAGTTCACACTAGCCCTTTGCTACCAACAACTGCTCCTCCTCTGTCTCCAGCTGCTGCTCCATCTACAAGTTCATTGTTTCCTCTATTGGAGCCTTCCCCAATACTTTCTTTTTCGGATACCGAACAATACTCTATGTTGCAGACATCATTATCGCCCACTCCTTCTACTAAATTATCCCCCATAACTCGTCCGCATCCAGAAATACAAAAGAAAGCGGATGCGCCATACATAAAACCTAGCAAATTTGTTGCAGAAAAATGGTACAACTATGAATCCGACTCGGACAAGGACTTTGGCAGCATTGAACCAGTGTGGAAACCAGTATCTTCACCTATCCCTCCACCATACCAGACGCCTACTCCTATTTCTACGCCTATAACTTCTGCTTTTGTGTCTGTGCCTGTGAACACACTTCCTACTTCTCAGAAAAGTGCACCAGCACAGTTTTCTCCGGTTACGGATGTACCTATTAAACCACCAGTGCCTCCTAAGCCAATGCCCGGAGCTAGTAAGGGTATAGGCGTTAAGGGAATAGCTAAAACATGGCCTCCCGTCAGTCCTGAGATTCGAGATGAAACACATTCTACTGCATATACTCTGGAAGAGTCGTCTTTCTCACGTAAAGAGACATCTGAATGGTCCAGAACCAAAGGACAGACTTTAAGTCCATATCCTAATGCACATCGTTCTCGTTCACCTACCCCCAATAAAGAAGCTTTAGAAATGGATAAATTGTGGGGGAAATCGCTTGGCAGCTCTTTCATGGGTACGAAGGCTCCACAGTCTGCACCTCCTCCAACTTTTCCAGATAATGACAAATGTACCACTGCCCCGAAGCAACAGTTCCAACCATCAGTACCATCAGCACCAAGTCCCGCATTCAAGCCGTGTCCACCACCTAAACCGCAACAAACTATGGCAACTGCCTCTACTACAATTGGAGGTACTTGGAGACCCATGGGACAATCAATTCCCACTGCAGGAACAGTTAGAGCGCCATCTCCTTACAAGCCTGCGTTTCCCTGTCCTCCTCTAGTTCCGCCAAAACCAAGTGGTTTTAGCAAACAATTTTCTCCCAAGGTGGAAACTACCATACCAATTCAATCACCGTCTTTTACGATGGAGCAATCTTCTACAATTACAAAGCAACAATCTTCTGGCAATGAAGAACCTGCTCGCTATTATGAAGCTGTTGTCTCCGCGCCTAAAACTACGCCCACATCGCCACCAATGCATATGGTATCAGAAACCGTGGAAGAAGAAAGACAACCAAGCTCATTCAAGGAAAAGAAACAATTTTTTGAACAAAGTATTAAAGAGGAGAAGTCGTCCGACTCCTCATCCTTTCAACAAAAGATGAGTGAAAGTAGTCTCACCAAGCAAACATTTTTTAGGGAGGAGAAGTATAGTAGTAGTAGTAGTACGTCTAGCAAGACTCTTACGATGGGTGACGGCAACTTTATGCTTGCGCCAGAAGAGCCCCCACAGTTCTTGTTCGCTTCAGGACCTGGTGTTGTGACCCAGGAGTCAAAGATGTCCTCAACTTCACAGGTATCTTACAAGTATCCACCAGCGACGTCTTCAAAACCTGCTTCTTAGATTGTATTGCAGCAGGCAACGTAAAGCTCCATGTGCTCATTCAAACTGTCTTTTCACTGCACGCTTTTAAAATATTTAAAATACTCGATTATTTTTGTTTTATACATCTTCCCTCATACACGCTAACTAACACGACTCAAAATTTTCATTGTTATAATCAATTGGAGAGCTTCATACTCTACGGTATACAAGTAATAGCAAATTATCTGAAATAAAGCTGTGCAATTAAATGTGAATGTGTACCATTTGTTCAGTTCAACTTTATGGTGGATTGGGAGATTATATGCTTCTTACGATGATATGATGCCAAGTTTCGAGTCTGGGTGCACTTTACCATTTCTTTGGCTTTTCTACTGTAATTAGTGCAATGTTGGCTGATTGCATGCTATTGTACTTGAAGAATTTTTATTTATGTATTTTGTCTAGTGTAGGAAATAACCAAGGTTTATAATATGCCAGATAAATATAAAGCCATAATTTTGTAGAAAATGTGTTTAACTTATTTTGCGCTTACCCAGCATAATATTTAATCAATTAAACGTAATGTAATGTTCTTTTATTTCTCCTTCTGTGGATAATATATGTCATAATGTACGCAATGTTCATCTATTTTAGAGTTTCGTCATAATCATATATAGTTGTGATAAGTTTAGTGTTTAAAAAATGCGGTGCAATAAATTGTGGATAGAGTTTGCTAGTTGTTATTGATTTGTTTTATGGACAAAAATCACGTTGTGCGATCGGTTCAGTAATGTGCTCATTACCAGTAATTATGAAATCAGTGTGTTTGGATTGATGTTGATATTTAGCTTTAATATCTGTTGAATGTTATATGCTTTTGTGACTAATTATAGTGGAAATCTAGTCCCAAAATAAATTAATATCGTTATAAGAAGCTAGTGTATGTCCACATCCATTTAACCTGATACCATACATGTCAGTTCAAATCATGTTGAACGCGAAATCGTGAAAGGATGAAATGAGTCCAAATCAATGTTTTTTACCAATGTAGTTGGTGGTAGTCACACGTTGGCACATATCCATTCTTCTTATGTTATAATTTTCTGTCGCTCTATTATTAATTTGCACCTTGCACAACTGGCATTGTTCATTTCTGTGACGCCGTAGTATTTTGCATTAAGAGTTTATTGCATGTTTAAATTTGTCGCTTTTCAACATCGTATTGATGGTCTGGTACGACAGGTACCACTGCCGTAGCTCCATATTGTAACATTGTGTTTTCACTTGCACCCTTAATCATATTTGGTAGTATTGGAAATGGCAGTTTTGAATTTTAAATTGTATACAAAGGTATACATGTCCCAAAAACAGATGACCAAGGGAGTGGGAACAAATCTGACGCACCGAAGGAAGTCTACGCCGAGTGATGGTGCGATAAGGAATGGGAAACATCAAGTGAGGTCGTCGCATATAGTTCGGATCAGACCGTCCAAATTTATTCCTCGTATTCCTGACTCCACTTCTGAGCATGATGAGTCGTCTGACCAAGAAGACTTCTCCGGACGACATAGAAGTTTTCGACCGAAATGGAAACCCAGTTGCTCTTCAGGAGACGATGATTCGGGGACACAGTACAAAAAAGTAGCCTATTACCCTCATGTAAAGTCACGAAAAGAAACTCCCATCAGTTCGCTTGTTGATCAGTCTATGCAAGAGTTGAATGCAAGATTTAAATCAAACGTATCGCAACTGTCCCATGATTTGTCGTACAATAAACTGCATAGAAGTGTAGATACAAAATTGGATGCTTTGTCCAAAGGTATTTTTAATAAATATGTTCGCTCGTTATTAAACAAAGTAAAAGTTATTGGTATATTTTTCAATAAATTAAATAAACTATATTATTTTGCTCAAGGGACAGAAAATGTTGAAAATGGAGAAGGATGGGCAGACTCCAACCCCTTGATCTACTTCAAGTATGATTTTGGTTATGAGTTTGGTGTTGCTGACCCAAAGCAAGTTATCGTCTCGAATAAGGAAATTAACAAAGAACATCGAAAATCTTGGCCTTCTTTTCCATCGTTAACATTTCAAGACAATCCTTCTAGTGTAAAAATTGAAATTCCCGTCATTCATGACAAATCTAGCCCAATTAATGAGTGAAAGATATCATTTGCATTAAGCGATTCATTTTTTCTTTTGTCTTCTTATGGTCTTTGAGACAAAATCAAAAATAAAAACATCTGATTACTACCAACCAATTCTAAAGACATGAATCATTTAGATATAAATAGCTATTTTCTCCCTACAAAGCGATTATTTGCCAAAGTAAGCGCCAAAATTAACTACAGTTGTGTGTGCTTTAAAAATTACATTATTTCAATGATGGGAATGAAAGTGATTTCTCTGTTACTGAATTTACGGGATAATGCGATGTATGTTTTCACAAACTCAATAAAAAATGGTTTAGCACCTGATCCAAATATTTCAGTTTTCTTGTATTTACATGATCTACCATGGGATTGGAAGAACCGTATTTATATGATTGAGAAATGAGTTGTAACGCATATCGAAAGCATAGACTATTTGCATAAAGTAGTTTAAACAAAAAATGCAAAATAATTAATATTCAATGCTCAAGTTTAGGCAGTGTATAAAACCAATTTACAGTTTCTGTTTCGTAAAAAAATTATGCATTGCATATGCATGCAAAAGCGTGGATATTACCTTCGTTTATTGATCCGTCAAACATGCGGTCATCAACATCAGGGGACCAGTAGAGAGTAGAGGGATAATTTTAGTTTAGTACAATTGTGAACCATCATTTTCTGTTGCGTTGCAATAGCCAAGTTATTTTATAGTTTTGTCGTACGTTTTTTAATCGAACTGGTGAAAATTATCCCGAATGTATTTTATATTTGCTAGAGTTTGGTCCCGTGTGGCCAGCTTTGATGCTGATGCATCGGAAATTACACGCCGTAGTATCTGCCTTCTTTGCCAGAATTGTGTATGGGAATATGGGAAAGCAAAGCTTGGCATTATGGCACCTTCGGATTCACAGTTGACATTTGACTGTAGCAACTAGCAACTGTGAAGTTGCTGTGTGCTTTGCTTATGTGCTGTTGTGCTGTGCTGTCAAACTCGTCAAACCAAAAATCAGCAAGTATTATCTATCAGTGATCCGTGTAAACTTTGATGATTGATCATTGAGGGTTGCTTTCGTGTGTGATAAAACTAGTCATGTCCAATTTGTAATTTGTTCCGCTCTCATAGTGCTTGTCTGAAGGCAAGCAGCGTTACAGGTGAGGTCAGTCAAAAGTATCCTTCCATATCGTAAGGTAAAATAACATCATCTGCATCGTCTAAGGATAAGTAATTTAATTAAGGATAAACTTGTTTAAGTAGAAAAAATTGACTCATTTCTGGTTCCATGCTATGCATATGCATGATAGTGTCCAGAGTGCTGAAGCAGAACTATAGTTTGGCAAAATGGGGAGCGATAATGAAGAAACTACCAAAATATATGACTCTGGAGATCGTAGAATTGGTCATGAAAGTAGATATGAAAATCAGGATGGATTAGAGCAAGTAATCCCAATGATGGTGGCACCGTTAAAAGTGTTGGAGGTTCTGGAAAAGTTTTTTCCGGACCTGAAAACCGATCTCACGGTATATAGTCTTGAACACAAACATGAAAATGATGCCACAAGGTGCCGAGAGCTTTGTCCCAGAGAGGTGCATCGATGCACTGCTCCAACTCAGTGCGAACCTGGGAAATGTCCACCTTGTTCTGCACCTTTGAATTTTAAGATAGCATGTGGGCACCTTGTGGAGATAATATGCTCTGAAGATGATCCAGAAGAGGGAGATATTGCTTGTTACGACGACTGCAATCGTTTCTACCCGTTATGTGGGCATCCTTGCGACAAGCTTTGCTGGGAAGAGTGCGGGGTTTGTGAGGTGTTATTTCATGTTTATTGATGTTATGTAATCTAGATTTCCGAATTTACCAGAAAAAATCTTTGCATTTTTTTTACTTTGAAACAGACATTAGGGTATCGGCCACATCCCGTTTGTAAACATCCAGTGCTTTCTAGATGCCACCCTTTTAGTGTAAAACCGTGTGAATTGCTGGTCACGGCCAGTCAACTTTCGCCATGTGGGCATGAGGTGAGTATTCCTTGCAGGCTGCAAGGAAAATTCGTTCGGGATCAACTTCTAGAGTTTTGCAAAATGCCGTGCAATACATACTTCGACCCTGTTGAGGGAGGGTGCGGACACTACTGTGAAGGGACTTGTAGGGAATGCCATCAGATGCGACTGCATGTAAAATGTTCTCAGCCATGTCGAAAAGTTTTAGTTTGTGGACACGTGTAAGTAGTAAATTATGCTTGGCTAGATTTTTTTTAATGCATAATATTTGTTAGCTTAAAATTTTTCTTTTTCTTTAGATGTAATTCACCGTGCTCTGCTATTTGTCCCCCATGTGGTAAACGTTGCGAAACAAAATGCCCTCATAAAACTTGCTTGTACGAGTGTGGGGTTCCGTGTGAAAAGTGTGCGGTACGGTCTATGTGACTTAACTAAAAATAATATGGAATATTTGATGGATACCTAAAATTTACATTAATGCATAATATTCTTTCTTTAGCTTCCATGCACTTCTAGATGCGAGCACTCATCGTGCATGAAAACCTGTGGGGAGCCTTGCAGCCGAACTCCATGCGACAAGCCTTGTTCAAAAAAGCTGGACTGCGGACATTCATGCATTGGTCTCTGTGGAGAACCGTGTCCACGAGCTTGTTTTACTTGCTCTCCAGAAGCGTTTAACTCAGCATTGAGTTTAGGAACTGCAGTCGAATTTGATGACACTGGAAGGTGGTTTAAATTTCCCGAAGTTTGTTTAATTTGAGTAGGAATGAATATCTGTTTGTACATAGGTTTATTATGATCCCTGATTGCGGTCATATCTTGGATAAAAATACTATGGATTCTTGGATGAACGTTGAAATAGAGAAAGGAGAAATTCGTGTCAAATTGTGCCCATTATGCAAAGCAATAATTTCCTATATTCCGAGGTACGCCACAATACTTTGTCAAACCCGTGACTATATCACGAAAGTGAAAAGAAAATGTCAAGGAGATATGGGTAGCATCGAGGAATACCAAAAACGTGTGAAAAGAATTATAAATCTTGAGGCATCCGGATTGGTTGAGGCCAAATTGAAATATCGAAGTTTTCTTAAATTTTTGCAACAAGAAAGCTCTCGTTATTTATTAGTGCCGTATTCGGAGAAATATGACAGCAATTCCTTCCAATCGGTAATCTTTAGCAAAGTATTTAATAGATACCATTGTAAACATTCTATTGGTTTTATACTGTAGTAACTTTATATGCAGATGAGTGGAAGTCGGGCAAAATGCATGATATGGTTAGCTGAAATTTGGCGAAATGCAGAGCAACTGATTTTTATAGTACCCATGGTGGAGCCAAGCATTGTTCCCCAACTGGATCATAAGTACACTGAGTTGTTTGATTGGATTCAATCCCAAGACATGCCTCTGAAACCTGCTGGGGTTATGACTCTTATGAGAGAGGAGAAACGAATTGCAGATACTCTGTCAATAATCATATTCAGTATTTTTGAAAAAATGAACAGACGCTCAGCTGCCATCTGGAAAGGTGTACGAGCTCAATCAATATTCCGTAAGGCGATTGACAAAGTACTTGATATTCATCCGTACGATGTATCGGCTCAAGAAGAGTTCCTGGAGCTTATGAAGGTTCACATTTTTTTGTTCTTAAAAAATACATCCATCAACACACATAAAGTCTTCATTTCACAATAAGATGTTCCTACCTTAGGGGTTAAGGAGTATTGTGCAAACTACTCTTAATATATCCGAGGAAGACAGAAAAACAATTGTTGAAGCATTTGGGCAAGAGTCTGGTCGATGGTTCAAGTGCCCAAATGGCCACGTGTATGTTGTTACTGAGTGTGGAGGGGCAACTGAAGAGTCAATTTGCAATGAGTGTGGGGCACGGGTGGGGGGTACGAACCATTATGTAGGTGATGGGAACAATTTGGCGACTGAAATGGATGGTGCAGAAGCTCCCATGTTTCCCACAGCATTGGACCGGCCTGTCCAGCAATAGGGTACTTAATAAGGGTTCTTGGATGTTATTTATTTGACATTGATTAACGATGCAATTGAGTTTTACAGATATGAGCCTATAGAAAATGAATTAATTATGTAACTTATCAAAGTTTTATGGGGTTTTTTGTTTATCAGTTTTTATTATATTTTTCCTTTTTTGTTTACGTTTTGCATTGATTTTAAATAGTTGACATTTGATCTAGTCGGTCTAGCTGATTAACTGTTGTGATTAAATATTAAATCAGCTTTTTTCTTTATCTCAGATATTGATTTCTAGCAGTTTGCTAACATCAAGTCAGTAATTGTGAATGTGCTTTTATCAAATGTTGCCATGTAGTCCCAAAAACTAATTGAGAGTATATGAATTATTACAAAATAAAAGCAAAGCTAAAAATCTTGATTGACAAGTGTCACAAAATTATTTTATGCATTTACGCATCTTGATACATTTAAGCAAAAATAAACGCGAATACTAAAGTTAGCGAAATTAATTCTAAATGCAAATGCGAATGAAGAAGGATGCGAGTATAATTACACTCATATACTGTCTAGTGTCAACAACTAACATAACTGACTAAAGCCTATTTCATTGTTGTCCATACTAGTTAACTGCTGTCATCAAAACCATTGGGTAAAAGTAAGTACTCACTCTCAGTCTCCAACTACGGCTGCAGAACCATCTTTTCCTATGAACAGACTTAGGCCACCACCTCCTAACAAAAACCAGATAGTTTTAGGTCACAAAACATATTTCATGACTTGAGCCAATTTCTCAAATACATTTAAAAATGTAAATATACAAATTACAAATTATCAAAACAAATACCTTCATGTGTACTAGACTCTAAATCAGACTCCCTTAGAAGTTGGTCTATAAGAATCTCAGGATCTACTCTGGTAGCATCCACACGGGAAGATGCAACGTTTTCACGATCATCGATAAGTGGAGCAGTCGGGTTTAGAGCGGAATTGCGACTTTGATTGCGTTCTAAGCTCCCATACTCAGAAGGAATTTCTCTATAATGTAAAGAAAAAATCATTCATTCATGTTCGTCCCTTTACCCCATTAAGTTGACTAATTACTGAGATAACAACGGCAATCAACTGTCGTCAAAGAGTGGGACACCAATCGTCTGACCAATAACCCACCTGACTACGCCGGAATCCGAAGATGAGCTCTGTCGACTGTGCTCACCATGATGAGCTTCCTTTTCCACTTTTGGTTCTGCATCTTCTTTCATATCCACTCCTGGAATTATTTCATTTAAGTAGGTAGGAACAGACGGCGAAGGACTGTGCAAAGACGAACATATAATATTATTAAACATCAATCTCAATTCAAATTCATGGTAAATAATATCTCCTTATATAATATTAGTATATATATGAGTATAATCTTAGAGAGAACTTACACTTTGAAACAAAAGTCACCCTCCTTGACTCTCATGCATATAGTTATTCTCAGCAGTGCATTATTCGCCCTTGCGGATGATGTGTATTCTTCTAATAGGTACGACCGACTTTGAGGCGCTCCTCCAGCAAACTCAGCTAAGTTAATGTCAGCAAACCCTAATTTCTCAAAACTTTTACCCCCTTGAGCCTCCTGAAAATACGATGAAAAGGCGAATTATAAAGATGTAATTTGAACGAGGAATGAAATCATGCACCAAAATGCTGTTATTCTGAATTCTGACCCATGGTGAAGTCTTTTTAACGGTAGCACCGTATACTCAAGCTACAAATGTCATTTACTCCACTCACCCTTCTGACAGAAACACGGCAAGCACATGGATCTAAAATTCCTGTGGATAGAGTGGCAGTTAGTTTGCATTCAAATTCAAAATGGCTATTCCACGAGACTCTGTGGTCAACAATTTCTTCCCTGTAAAAAAGGTAAAACGTCAGCTATTGCGGAAACATCGGTAGTAATTAGATACTAGAGACGAAAGCTTTCAATATTCTATGGAAAATGAGATTATTATTACCTATCCGATATTTTATGGAAGCTTCCTCCTCCTAATAACCGGAGCTTGGCAAATATGACCCCAGCTAAAAATGGAACTGATGATAATTCTTCTAAATGGAAGTCCACGAGAAATTTGATAGTTTTTTTCGACGATTTCCAAACAGCTAAACTCATTGTTCACACTGGTTTGTTTACCATCACAGTATACACAGCACAACAAAAATGATTTAATAGACAAGATCGACCAAAATAAATAATCAAGAACTTCAATTACATTACAACACCGAGTGCTGTACACTAGTTTGCACAATAAATAATACCAGCTTTCTCCACTCGAAGACACAAATTGGAGGCTGAATTTAACAATATTTGTACAACAATCTTAATTCTCGAAATCGTCACGCTACAATTACTTATTGTCGAAGGTGAACACGTATATATTACGTTGAAAAAACCATAATTTGAGTCAATGTTTCACCCTCTGTATGCTGTAATTGATTTAAAATCCTAGCAGCATAACAGGTCACCAAGCAATTTAAAATTACGAAGCCTCAGACTAGAAACCTAAATAACTTAAGTGGAGTAACAATACAAACTACAAACACTGCATTAAAAACATCAGTACTACTGAATCGAATCTTTGGAAATTCCCAAGTCTTTGGAGTTAACCGAAACTATATCCTAGAGCTAACCCTAAATCGATTCGTAGTTATCTGCATCTAGACTACACAGAATGTGAAATCATCTAAATCTGCATTGCATATTTATCAGCTCTGGTTACTCTAGTACAATTAGAAAGACTGCCCATAATCTTATTTTTATGTAAACTGCTGTTCCACAAAGTACTAACAAAACCTCAGAAGTTCAAAAACAAGGAAACGAATAATTTTAGCGCCACTACAAGTCGGACTGATTCATCCAATATCCAATTATCCATCCTTCGTGGCCTACAACCTCCGCACTTTTACTACAACATACCGGCAAGCAATAAGCAGCATCAACTTTTTGTGAGGCTACCATATTTTGTTTTCTTATCCACTGCCTCCATTACTCTAAAATGATAAATTAAAACTATTACTGATTTGCATTTTGATTGAATAAATTACAAAAAGTAATGCTTTGTGCCCATGAGATCGCATTTCACCATTATGGCACTAGCTACTTTTTAAAATCTAGACCTAATTTGTATCTATGGAAAATAAAAACCAGAGGCCCGAGCCAGGAACCTCAATTCTTATAGCCTCATTTCATTTCTCTTATTTTTATACCACTGTCCAATGCCGTACAAGGGGGTTCAAGGGCTCATTTAAAAAAATGGTCAACAGTTTAAAAATTTGTGGTTAATCAAATCTAAAATTCTGAGGGTAGATTATTAAATTACTAGTGCCCACATAACTCCAATACTAGTTTAAAAAATATCTAGCTATTAACCTCTTTAATACGAAGTAAATCACACTACTGTCCATTCCAGAGAAAAAAGAAAAGGTTTTTCGATAGGTTATCTGGCATTGGTTGTTTCGTTGTCAACAAACTGTAAACAAATAATTTTCTCAAATATTTTTTTTTTTAAATACTCAGAAAATGAGAAATCAATTATTGTTGCAACAACATTTTACAGATTTCGTGACTTAAATTGCATAAATCGGCCATTTATCGGGGATAGCCGAATAACATGGGGCAACGTCTTTTTACTTTGAAATGAACAGTAATTCCGACTATCATTATAGTTATCTTTATGCCTTTTGTTTGCATAATTCTTACTTTTTGCTATAGGATGAAATCCTAAAAAATATAAAGAAAAAATGTTAAGAAATTAATTAAATTAATTGCAAAATCAAGGGAATCAATTGCGAATTCCCTGATCTGGCAGACTAAATGCATGAGTGAACTGAACAAGACGGCGTCCGTTTTCTAAAAGTGAACAAAGTATTTCGTGCAGTCGCGTTTTGTGTTATCTGCGTGGCGTGGTACAATTTGTGAATCCGCTTCGATCCGCTGTGTTAAAGGCAAAGGGGATGCTGAGTTTTCACAAACAAACTAGAGCCCGCCGTATTTCATTTCCTTCTAATCTCGTTTTAAATGTATAGTCTATGCATAGCAGAATATTGTTTTTCATCAGATATAATAGAATAGAATACGGTGGCAGCCATGCTTGCTAAAACTTGGAGTCAAAGAAAGGTGGAGTTGCTGTACATTCAGTTTGAGCGGTTGTATTGAGGGAGAAGCTTGTTCGATCTTTCGTTGGTGTTAAAGAAATTCAATCTGGTTTTAATTTATTTAATTTGACTGCCAAGATTATAGTAAATGATAGTTTTCTATGGTTTTCAGGTTAGTTAGATCACTAGCCACATGTACTGTAACTAAATGTAAGCCCAAAACTGAGTTTTGTTTTGTATCGTTAGAAAGAGGAAGTAGGAACGGAGTTTCTCCATTTTGAAGACAAAGTGCGGACACCGCCAGCTATTTAACCACTGCAATCTGACTCAACTATTTTTATATTTTGGCCGGAATTTTTTCGTTAAAGGAAACTGTGTCAGGAAATTAATAAAAGTCGACAGTTAGGTAAGTTGAAATTTGGAATCCTCTCGTTAACCTTTCATTTGATGCATCGTTTGCCCAAATCCATGAATCGTGATTACAGCCGTTTTTTTCGAACTTGACTTCTTGCATTGCTATGAAAGAAATGAAGGCATTTGCTTACTCCGAACTGAAGCGGAATTGTGCCGTAGTCATCATCAGTTAATGGTCAAATGGAAACAATCAGAGAGGTCATCTATATATCAAGTGGATTGGGGGGCCACTACCAATCGGAGAATCAGCATCGGAGAATTGGAGATGTGGACAGCTGTACTGTACTAAGGGATCGCAAAAACTTTGGACTTTTAAAAATCGCAAAGAGACGGTTAGATTTTATTGTTTGTTGCTTTCTTTCAGTTTCAAGTTTCCTGGAACTGTTTCTTTCTCTTTGCTATATGTCTCCTCTCCTATCTAAGGCTCTTATGTAAAAATAGTTAGTCGTTGACTCTGCAGTCAGATCAATCTAAGCTTGAAGTCTGCTAGGTTAAGAAAAAGCAGTTTTATTATTTTTAGCCAATATGTGAATAGTTAATTTTCCAGTCTATACTATTGTATTTGCTCGCACGGTTGTAAAAGCCTCATTGAGATCCACCAAGTAACTATGCTCATGTCTGTTACTGCAATTTAGTTAGTTTGTAATTACGAGATAATGTATGAATTACTGCGGTTGTATTTGTGGTTTTGATTGATAAACGAAAGCATGGATGGAGTGATTGTGATAGTTTATTAGTAATTACTGATTACCGAAACATAACCGAGTGATTATTCTTTTACATTCCAAACCTTCAATCACCCTGCTATGCCTGCCTGCTAAAACCTAAACCTAAACCACCCATGTTCTAATAGCCTAACTGGTAAAATTAATCTAGATAGATCATAAAAAGGTGTTCTTTTGTGATTCTTGATCAGTTTTGTGTTCAATTTTAAAAGTTAATGTGTAACTATTATGGTATCATATGATAATAATGTGATGACAATGAGCTGTATAGTATTCAGTTGAGTGTAAATGACGAAAAACATGTTCAATTCAATTTAATTATAGAATCATGATTTTTTTCTAAACTATTTTGCATTCTAGCCTTAGCTTAGTTTATCCATGTGTTTAGAGATAAAACTCTTAATTTGTTAATATTATTTCTATTTCGTTTCTGTTTTTTGGTTCCTAAAACGATCTTGATGCTACCTTCTTTTTCCCAATTCACCCTTAATCCTGCCTCCTTGTCCGCTATCTTACCTCTTTTCAAATGACTACCGTCGATCCTATCGATGTGTGTGTGTGTGTGTGAATGATGAATGAATGAAGATGACTAAGTGACAATGTACTTGCGTAAATTTTTCCTTTTTGGGGGATAATTTGCCAATTCTGGAACTCAAGACTCAACCTTCCAACTCTCCTATACCCTGCACCACACGAATGCGGACAGAGACAATTGACCAGATAGTATAGCCAATACTGCTGGCTTACGAAGCTCATAGTGTAAATCAACCTGTTTCGGTATCGTTGGAATTTTGAAATCAAATAACTTTGGTCATTTTAAAGACTTCAAGGAAATTAATTTCAGCCACCGCATTTATTTATTTAAACTCCACCGCTTTGGGCTGAATTAAAGACGACAACTTTGGTCTCAAGTTGTAAAACTCGTGTTTCGAGTGCTTTGCTGGGTCCGACGTTATTGTGTGACGATATTTGGTCGTGGTCCCTGTGTGATATAGCAATGTCGGTAGGACGATAAACGATAACAGTGCCAGTGTTGTGTTTGCGACTCGTGACTCGAGAACGCGAAAAGCATAGTGTGCCTCACGATCAGTCGAAATTTGTAAAAGGAATTAGTGTGCTCTATCCTTGGGAACTATGATTAGTTGTGAGTAAAATATTCGTTAAAATGCTACAGTGAACTTTTGTACCTGAAATATCCTGGTGTGCCTCGCCAGAACCCCGAACTATTCTATTTTCAATGTGTTATGAGAAGTAAATTGAGTCGTATTTTTAGATTATTTAATGTTAGTTGTTAATTCAGAGACGAATAGCTTCAGGTTATTAAAAGAAGGTAATTGTTGCAGACGCATTACGCATTGATGCTAATGATGCTTCTGATATGTAGATGGCTAAATTTCAGGGTAATTTTGGCGAAGGCGGTTTTCGCCGTATTCTGAGCAATTTACTGTCGAATGTACCAAAGTCGTGTCTCGTCACATTCGGGTGTCAACGTCACCACGGTGCGTACTTTACTTGCTTTGGTACCGCATCAGGCAGACGATTGTATGAATCAGTTTATCTCAGGATTAACGAATTCACAATACTCTGCGCTGCAATAAATTATGGCGATAATTGCGCACCGTAATGAATGACACATGTAAGCTCTATGAATATATGGTGTGTCTCACCAGCTTCGCTTTCAGAATTAGTAGTGTGCAGCCTGACGTAGTAAATTGCTATGAGCAAAGCTAATGTAGATGTTAATTTTAAGTCACTATTTTCGGCTAACTATAGTGATACACCTGGCTCGACCCGTTTTTTTCTAGTCTTGAAAGGTTTTACATCTGCTCGATTAAGCTCGACAAAATATCTGTCACTGTCATCAATTAGCCCATTCGCTGTTATGTTAAATATATTTTATTCGTTTGAATGAACTCTGTAATTGATTGATCCATAATATTAAAGTAAATACATATGATTTTGTTTAGTGTTTATGTACTTATTAGGGAGTTTGCGCTTTTACAAGTCAACTGACAAAACAAATACGAGTCCTATCTCGTTCACGTTAAACAGTCGTAACTTAAAGTGAACAAGATAGGACTCGTATTTGTTTTGTCAGTTGACTTGTAAAAGCGCAAACTCCCTATTATCATATTGTTACTAGTTTCTATGTTTTTACCCGTTGTTATTTAAGATATCTTGTTTAAGCACAAGTACATTCTCCAAGTAATGTGCCGTAGTCGTTATCTCCTTATTCGTTCCTTATATCTATATATCCAAAGCCTGATCTGTCCATTCCATTAAATTTAAATCTGCTGGTATCTACAAGACTCTCTCTAACTCTACCATATTTATTACGGTAGTTAAGCTTTATCAGAATTTTTGACGGTGAAATTTTCCACTGTATTTACTAATGCTGCTTTTTATCTAATTTCACACGGACGTCAACGAATATGCGAAATTGGATCTTTGAGTCGTGAGTTTCGTTCAACATGGCGATTAACAATTGAGGAAAGAAGATAAGTGACACTATCACTATACTGGAAACGAACATGTAAACATAGAGCAGTCCTGCATAGTCTTGTACACGGGTACTCAAAATAGGAATGACGACATATGACTGGTTGTCTGTTCCCCTAGCTATAAGTAAGTAAGGAAGTATACAAAAGAATTGTACTACCAGTCCAGTAGTGTAGTGAAATCACGGTCAGTAAAGACTGGAAATTATTAATATCATTTGTGCCTTTACTAACCTCAATGCATGAGTGAATAGTGAATATCTTTTTCTCAAGAAAGTAACACCCTGACGATAAGTGTAAGTTTGATTTGTGTTTTTTTTTTTTTTTTTTTTGAACGGTTTTCTAGTCTAGCTCCCCTGAAAATTTTTACTCGGACTGAGTGCACAATTGTAAGTGCTCTCTGTTGACATTTGGATGGTCTTGGACTTACCACATTGTCTGGAATAAGTCCGTGATGATAAGTCCTAATGACTCGAAAAATGAGCCAGGAAGAAGATTACTGGTTCCACGGTAATATCAGTAGGGAAGAAGCGGAAAACAAATTGCTGGAGGATGGTAACTTTACTTATAATTATATATTATGTAAGGTGCAACTGAAAATTTGATTAGGTTTACATTTTCAATTCTAATACATTTTTGTTTAGGAGAAGATGGAAGTTTTCTTGTTCGGGAGAGTACGTCCATCAAAGGGGATTATGCAATTGCTGTTCTATCAGGGGATCAAGTAAATCACTATCAGATCTGGCGACACCATCATGACGCGTTTTTCTCTATTGGTTTGTTTTGCTTTAATTGTGGATTTGATTTGTTCGTTCGGATGCTCAAGATTTCACATTTATTCGTATGTTGTATTTATAGATGAAGGAAATGTAGTTCACGGACTTGATGAGCTTATTAAATACTATCAATCACTGCCACCATCGGACGATGAAGATTCCATTCTTTTGAAAAAGCCATTACTACTCGGTCCTCCACCTGCGGAGTGTAGACGACATGGAAGAACTAACTTGCTTCACCGTGCGACTAGAGAAGGTATTCACCGACAAATATACACATTATTTCGATCCACAGGTATTAGTGGGGTAATACGTTTTATCTTGTTCAGAGGATCTGCGCCTAGTTCTTGAAATGGTTGAATGTGGGGATAGAAATCTTGACGCTAAAAATGAACAAGGTCAAACAGCTGTTCATATTGCATCCATAAAAGGATCTGACGAAATTTTGCGTGTATTGATCAAAGCTGGAGCTAATGTTAACGCCAAGGATTGTTCGGACTACACACCTTTACATGTAATTAATTAAGTGGTTATTGTCTTTGTTGAAGGAGACAGGAGACTGGCAAAGATTGTGTTCTCTTTTTGGCATTATGTTTTTTTTAAATTTAGTATGCCTGTATGCATGACAAACCAGAATCGGCGCGAGTTCTCCTTTCAAATGGTCGGGCTAATCCACAACTTCGTCGTAGCGAAAACGGTGCATTTTAAAACTTAATGTTATTTTAAATTACTGGATTATGCTCGAGTGTTTGCATATGGAATGAGGTAGAGTTTTGTGTATTCATCACTCATTTGTTTGAAAAACCGTAGGTTGGGTTCCTATGCACGAGGCCGCAGCAAAGGATCATATAGATTGTGTTAAAGTATTGTTGCAATATGATGCACCTATGAGACCAAGGACACTAAATGCCGAATTACCTATTGATCTTGCCATTGCCAATAACTTTGTCAAAACTGTTGACTTTTTTCGTGAGTGAAATTAATTTATAAAACTCTTTAACTTCAAACTTACTGTGTAGTGAATTGTAATCTGAACTAACTAATTTGTATTAAATTAACAGGGTCATATCAAATCAATACTCCCGAAAGCTGTAGGGATGATTGGTACCATGGATCCTTGGAGAGGATGGAAGCCTTCTCATTTCTTCAAAAATACTGCAAAGCCTCTGAGTCCAAAAACCGGGATAAGTGTTTCTATCTAGTACGACGTTCATCCAAGAACCTGAAGCTTTACGTTTTGACATTATTATTCGAAGGAAAATTGTTCAACTATGAAATCAAACGTGAAGTAAGTTTTAGCCTGCCTTTTCGTTCGTCAATACAGAATTATTATTTTTGCTTGTATCTAACTTTTTTTTAGGGGAATTTTTATTACATTGACGACGGTCCGTACTTGGATTCGTTGGAGCACGTTGTGGACCACTACACTTGTTGGGCAGATGGCTTACCGTGCACTTTAGAAATTGCAGTTGGTCCAACTAGATGTTTCCCTCCTGAACCCGGAACAAGGAGTAATTCGTTGGATATTCCGCCTCCGTTGCCAGATCGAACTCCTCTTTCGGTTTCACCGAACACGCCGTATCGTGATTTAACTCTCAAAAGTGGATCCTGTAATGGTGCTTTTTCGAAGGGTAAATTTACTCCCCATAGTCGTTAAATTATAAGTTATTTTCAAAGTATAAATAAAATATTGTCTTTATTTAATAATAGAAAACATTCCATATGAATGGATCAAAATGGAGGAAATTATAGGAGAAGGCGAATATGGAGCTGTATTTAAAGGCACATTGACTGTGAGAGGAGAATTTCCTATGGATGTTGCGGTGAAAACTTTGAAAACTGATGACGAAATGCAAGAATGGGCCAGAAATGAATTTCTTCAAGAGGCTAGAGTGATGCTAAGTCTGAAGCACGATCATATTGTAAGCATTATTGGTATATGCTGGAGCCCTCAGGTTTATATGGTCCAGGAGCTGATGAATCTAGGTTCTATGGAGGACTATTTGATTGATCACAAAGAAGATATAGACCCAATAGGAAACATTGGTCTGTGGTCCTACCAAGTTGCTAACGGTAAGGATTTTTATGCTGTTCTATTTTTTATTTAGATAGTAGTGGATTGATTTAAAACATTCTCATTTCTGTAATTATTGTATTTCATGTAGCTATGGTGTATTTGCAAAGCCAGCGGTTTGTCCACAGAGATCTTGCTGCCCGAAATATCCTGTTAGCGAACCCTCGCGTTGCTAAAATTAGCGACTTTGGTCTATCCAGAGCTTTAGGATTTGACAGTAATTACTATACGGCGTCACATGGTGGTCGGTGGCCTATCAAATGGTTAGCATTTATGATTTGAAATACAAATTTTTTTTGTACGAATGCTAACCAAAAGTTCAAATCTCAGGTATGCACCGGAGTCGTGTACTCATGGCACTTTTTCGCATGCATCAGACGTCTGGTCATTTGGGATTACATTATGGGAAATGTATTCTTACGGCGACAGGCCCTATGGTGACATGACAGGAACCAGTGTGAGTAGAATTATGAAAGCCATTCATCATTTAGTTTGTGGCCCGTCATCATATGCCATTCAGTTTTATTCTGCTTAACATTGATGACTAGGTCATTGAAATGGTGGAGAATGGTGGTCGGCTAGATAAACCTGAAGATTGTCCCCAGGATGTGTTTGACGTGATGATGGAATGCTGGTCAGCTGATACAGATAAACGACCATCATTTAAGACCCTTGAAAAATTGTTTTCGGATCTTTTGAGTTCTGCTGAGAAGAGGCAGTGTGTGCTGGATAATTAAATATCGTGGTGGACTCCTGGATAAAGTCATGGAAATACTTATTGCTTATACTCTGAACTTCTGCTCTTCTGCGACATTGTTATTGTGTATTAGTGTTTAGGTTTTTTACTTTGATGTGATGGAAGTGAGTACGGCTTCGCTGTTTTAAATTCATGTAGTATTCCTCAAGTCCTGATGAGGAAAATTAAAATGTTGAAAAATAATTGAAGTAACTATCTCTTACTCCGATTTGGGTGCTATATTTTCTTCCCTCCGTTGTCTCTAGATTTTTTATTCTTGAACAATACAATAAGGCTGCATGTTACAATCAGTCAGTAAGTCATTTCAAGTCAAGTTTGGCACTTGAGCCTTTGAATGAGCAACTCATTTGTACTTTGTTAGCTTTTGTTTGTAACGATGTTGCAACAATAATGAGCTTTAAATCTATGTTTTGTGGTACAACAGATGTTTCGTCTCTTTCCAATATCGTTCCTCAGTGCTAATTTGTTTTTACACTTTTGGTTCTGTTTTTAAGTGCTTGCATAACTTAAGTTTTTAAAATGTCTGTGAATATTGTCTCAAAATCGCCAAAGTGAGTACTTTAAGAATTTTAAATACGTTTATATTAAGTTGTGTTCTCAGCCAAAAATAAATAGAAAAAAATGGTGTTTTTCTGATAATAGTGAACGTTCTGGCATGGCCTAATTTTTTAAATTCCTCGCCTTTCATAACTGTTGATTGCAGTAATATTAGTTATTACATTAAAAAGTGTAAGATTGTAAATAACTCTTGACTGTGTTGTTGTAGAAGGTTTTTGCTCAAGTTTACATGTGAAAACTTGATTCATGCAAGTGTTGGTTGAAAAATGTTATTCGTATTTTTATATGTAACTTAAAATTGAAGCCGAACAAATTTTTTATTAATGGTGAAAAGTAAATATCAGTTATTTTAGTATTATTATAAAGCTGCACTTGCTCCAGCTAAATGCTTAAACATGAACTACAGTGTTTTTTATCGTAACTATTGCTAAATGAAATATATTCTTAAATCCTAGCTGAAATGATTTCAACAAAAACATGCTGCCCATATCAATGTGTACCATGTTGGCATGGTTTCATGTGAGTGACTGGAAAAGAGTAAATATTTTTCATTCCTCGAACACGCCTTGCTACTTTGATTAGTATTATTGTAAAACTGATTTGTCTATTTGTTATTGTTTTTAAACTCATAGATAAAATATTCTAATAGCATGCGCTTGATGATACTGTATGTGCCTTGAAACTGTATGTAAGGAAACCAAGTGACAAAAAATAAACATTTTTGTGATAATAATGAAATGTTGTGTCTTGAAATCATTTCATTCGTGCTCTTTTTTGTATTTAATAACATCGCTGACTTTATGGAAAAGAACCGAAACCGAATTTTCGTTCATTATTACTCTAGTACCGTAGATGTACTTATAATGCATGGTAGGGAGTTTGCGACCACTTAGTCAGAAGAATTCATGCTACAAATGCAGCGCACTTGAGTTTCCTATACATGTGATAGGTTTGCCCTTCGGACGCTTGAGAGAATCAAAACATTTGTCTTTCCTCATGTCCACAACTTCCTTCGTATATTTCTACAGCTTTATAAAACAGTTTTTCTGTCGCTTCGCCTTTGAAGTGAAACTCAATATGTAGACCATGTTGCATCCCTGCTTCTCAAAAACTAACTCAATACACTACAGACATCACAGGCCTGGTGCATGGTACAGCCAATGAGCCAATGTAACGTTTTACCCTTACAAGTAAGCAACTAATTTCATGGACTTGGACACGAAAATTCCCTATAAGTCACCAGACTTCTGTCCCAGAAGAAGAATTGTTTTAACCTTACCGTTGACCTTTCGGGTAGTTGTCAGCAGTATGCGGAAAAATAAAATGGATGGACTGTATCAACAAAAATGTCGGTCAGTTACTGCCGGCACAGTAGCTTCTTAGGTAACTGGTCACAAAAAGGTATAATTAATAGGTGTAACATGGATTGTATTATCGAATATAGGAATTAAAAATATATTTTTCAATAAGACTGTATTTAATTTGTATATATTTCGTTGTCTTACAAATGCAAGTAAAAATGGTGCCCAAAATGATCAGCAATTATTAAAAAAGAAAGTCTACCAGGGCAATGCCAGAATAGTTTTAGTGAGAGGAAAAGCTAAAAAATAAATTTGCTTAAATCCGTATTCTGAATACAAGGGGGCATGTAAAGTGACCCGAAAGATCACAGTCACAACTCACAATCTATGCAGCATATCTTGGTCTCCCTAGGACAATATATTATTTATGTTGTAAAGGTTATTTATTTTGTTGTCCCATGAAAAAATTACCTCTAGCTGACTAACTTTTTGCCACATATGTACGGTTGTTCATTACTATTTTTTTTATTAGATATTATTATTATAGGAATGAGACATAAATTTGTGCAATGCAGTAATAGGTAGGGTGCATGTCTGGGAAGACCCTTAGCGTTTTTGATTGCATAACTTTCGGGTAATATTTTTGCCGTGTAGGCTCTGTGTGAATATACTCCTCAGGCATAAAATATATCGAACTGCATGTGAAATATACCAAATACGACCCTATTTGAATAAACGTTTCATTCATACACCCTACCGTCCACTTGCACTATCTCATTGATAATAGCATTGGCTAACATCCATTTTACTCATACACAGTGACTTTTTGGGGTGTCCATCTAGATAATGTCATTAAGGGTCCCTTTTTTCCTATGCTGGAGATCCTTTGATGACCTAACGGACGCTTAGGTCACTTTTTAGCACTCACTGTACAATTGTTATAAAAATCACAATGATCCCTTCATTGGTACACACATGGTTTGGGAAAAAATCTGTAGGAATCATGAATATTGTTTGCGTAGCTATTATTGTTGGTGGATAGCCAAAGCAGTTGGCATCATCAGGATGCAAATGGGCTACAAAAAAGGCCTTTCGTTTAGGTTGGATCCTTTCATTTTGTACGAGCAAAAAATGTTCAAGTTACCTCATTTAGCATGTACAGAGACCAGTATATATACAGGACGGGAATGTTATTTTTAGTCCGCTGTTTAACTAGTGTGATTACCATATCCTTAAGTTTTTTTGACCTTAGTCAAAAATCTTTATGCATTCCAATGTGAATCTAACCGGGCGTGTTCCCAACCTTTTTGTTAAGAATGAAAAAAGATTGAGGTTTGTTAGTACCCTTCTTTGAACCTTTTATTTCTTGCACACTAGATTTTATCGCACTAGTTAGCAAAATAACCAGCTAAGGGTGGCATCGCATCGGATCATTTCGGATCGGATTCGGATCGGATCAAGCTTTTTCATCCGATAGCCTCTATCGGATCGGATCGGATTGACGGTGATCCGATCCGAAATCCTATAATTTCTATCGGATCGGATTTGGGGTGATCCGATCCGATGATCCGATAGAATCCGATAGATAGAACAATGTTGAAACGAGTAACCATGCGATACTTTGTGTAAAGCTTTCTTCTATATCGCATTGCACAGCTTAAGCGACACATGCATGAATTCATGAAGTAAATTAAATTTAAACACGGCAATATGCGTATTAAAGTATACCTTGTCCGCAAAAAGGAGGTAAATTTTATCCTATTCTACTACACAAATTTATCACACACAGAACAGGAAAAATTTACCTCCTTTTTCCGGATGGTCTATATGTTGCACTATTTATTGCACATTGACATTGCACCATTTTGAATCAAAAGTGGACTTTCATAGAGTATGCTGCTTATCCATTTAATATTAGAGATTTCAAAAATTTGCCAAATTAAAATATAGTATAATGAAACAGAACTGTGGTGCCATTGTTATATTTATAAAATGGCAAGTTTAAGTGGAATTGAAAATAGTCGTCAAAGTCAAAATCAAGACGAAGAAGTTTTAGCGGACGAACCTAGAATGCACACGCATTTTTTCGTTCATTCTTAAATATTGTTTGCCTATCGGATTGTTATCGGATCGGATCGGATTTGAGGTGATCCGATCCGAAATCCGATAATTCCTATCGGATTGGATCGGATTTGAGGTGATCCGATCCGAATCCGATTCGAGAAGACTATCGGATTATCGGATCGGATTTGAGCTGATCCGATCCGATCCGTTGCCACCCCTATAACCAACACTATGTGATGGCAAGAACAAAAAAAAAACTCTGCATATGTAAATCCGTGCTTTTATTATTTCTTTAATGCTGTATTACTAATCTGAGAGACTTTTTTCACCAAATTTAAATAGGATGGATTATGGATTCACTTGTGATATGCATACATATGTAATGGGTTCAAACTCTCGACGAACGAAAAAACGAGCTAAAATTGCTCCGCTGAGTTTTTAATACTATTTTTGGACAGTTGAACATTAAAAAAATAAAAAATAACTAATCGAAAGGTAAATCTAACTAAGGTTAGCAAAACCCAACAACGAGATCAAAGTTCCAAGGACCACTTGTCCCTGCGGAATACCTTTAAAAAGTTATGGATTCTTAAATTTGTAGCACTTGAAAAGAATTTCAGGTGAGGACTCTCCCCGTAACCTGATTTTACCTGATTTTACACATTCTAACATTTTACATAAACACGTTTTTATTAATTTGCGTCTGAAGCATTGCTAATTTTTTAGTTTTTGCTTCAAATTACTCTACAATATGCAATAATTAGTATAATCCACTCGCATCCCCATAGGTACTGTACAGGTACGAGAAATATTCGTTTAATTATCACAACAGAATAGTATGTTATTTAGCCCAATTAATGTAATTCTTTTTCTTGCTCCATGAAAATGGGCCAAACAAAAAAAATCAGCATATAGTTAAGTAAATTAAAACATATTACATTTTGCATCCGGTTATTGATACTTTTAAGACATTATTAATCAACATATCAGTTGAAAATAACATTCTATATGCAAAACATAAAAAAACTATTTTCAAGGGACTCTTGTTATACCAGTTTAATACGGTTTATTAAGGGTGGATGCTCCCCCCACTGCTTGTAAACTAGGAGGCCTTTCATTCACAGCAAAGTTTTATTCGATGGGAATCTTTCTACATAAATACACTTACATTCTACTTCTATTATGCAGATTTGGAGATGTCATCCGCAGTATTAACCACAACAAATGAATATTGCATACGTCCGGTTTTGTACTAGTATGTGGAAAACATTAAATATATAGAAGTAAAGCTATGATTAGATTTCTGCAGCTCACTTCGTTTTGTCCGATTCAATTTCCGGCTTCAGACTTAATAGTTAACAAAAATTGAGATCAAGTAAAACTAGCCTGGTCATATGGCAAGTACTAAATACTCCCTCCGTACTGTTTAGCGACACTATCCCATTCTCGCGGCAAATGGTCCACATGGGACTCTTACCGATGAATGCATGCACTGATATTTATAAACGCTTTAAAAAATGAAGTTGACGAGGTAAGTAGCAAAAGTTTTTTCACTTAAGCTGTAATGTATGCACGCTCCTTACTGGGGTGGATAGTTAAAATGAAAAAAAAATTACTGTCGTTTTACGAAAAAAATCAAGTCCGTTTCCGCATGCATGCCAATGAGATGAAGCCACAGGGAGTATATAAGAAGCAAGACAGTTGGAGAGTTCGTTAGTTGGTTAGATAGATACTCTCGGATGAGGAGGATATGAAATGAAGGGAAAAAAAGACGGGAAAGGAAGAGCTAAGAATAGACTGGAAAATCCGAGATGTCAAGAGGACATGGGATAGAAGAAACTCTCAAGATACATCATTGAGACTGGAACAAATGAGACATGCTTGTAGTGTCACAATAAGTCCCAAACTTGCGGTTCCTTTGAATTTCGTTGATTCGCCAAAGAACCACTGGTCCAGTTGATGATCAAATCAGCAAACAACATCGCTAATATTTCATAATAATAATGATTCAACAAAGAAGAACTGCAAATTCAAGCCGCACAGTTAAAATCGACAGTTCACTAAGCTATATGATGTTACTTACTACATCTTGGAATAGATAGAACTCTCGACCACAATGTAACATGCACATCCAGAATACTGAAAGTATTACAGGTTTCTAAAACTCATCCATAGTGTCATGGAATGTTTTCTTCATTTCAACCCCATATGTACACAAAATCCTGCAACACCGAATGTAAAAAAAGGTAGCCAAAAATAGCCAACATAGTATGGACTTAATTTTCATCATGTTAGTTAGTTGGCTTCCAAATTGTATTAACTGAACCCCTCCAACAACATCTATAGTCTCATTAACAGTCAGTTTCATCAAAATGAATGTTGAAACAAACCTTGAATTTCATTTAAATTCAAATTCATTCACTTTAAAGTTTTTTACTTTTTAAAAAATATGTATAAATATGACAATATTATTGAGTTGATTTTTAAGTGAATAATATATTTTTAACATCTATGGATAACGTTTTGTTTGTTCGTGGCGAAAATAAATTTGTGTACATTGAAAAACACTTTAAATTGTTTTACTCTGTTGTTGTGATGAAAATGATGAGTCAAAATAAAGGAAATTAAAGAAGGAAAACACGAAACCTGGTGGTTCTTTTCTAATTCTTCACAAAAACTAGAAACCATATGCCTAAAACGGTGCAACATTTGGCCCCTTGTCAAATAGTTTTTTACTCTCGTATCTTCCATTTTGCTTGCACATGCATACGTACTATAAGGGCACTGAAGCCTCTAACTAACTAACTATAAAGATATCTTTGTTGGTTTCAAATAATTATTAGCCTTTCATTTGCGGTTAAAAGTCCTGCATGAAACTACAGAGCTTGGTTAGTTAGTTAGTTAGTTAGCTTATGCAGTCGGTACTACCAGATTTTGACTAATAACGGTAACTTTCTTATGCCGTTTACTTCATAATCGTACTATATTTTGCTTGTAATCAACAATGCGCGCGAGTGGTGGGACAGAATCATTCAGAATTTCATCATAACATAATCGACGCTATTCCATCCGTCCGTCCGTCCGTGTGCACGGAATTTCAAAATTAAAATAGAGCAATTTGATTTCAAGGTTATTTGGCAGTGATTACTGTTTGCCAGTTACTGGGATAACGAAATTCAAAAAATGGCTAATTTTAATATTGAGACATGTATGTTTTTGAATCAGTTTGTTGATTCTAGGGAAATATACAACTTTGGTTGCCACAGTTTTTGAATAATTTTGCAATCTAGGTAGAAAAAATTTTTGAGCAAATTTGAACTTTAGAGTTATTTTCAGTCTGTTATTAGTTAAACTAATCAGGATTTAAAGCAACAAACTGTCATCAAAAGTCGGAATTGAACAGATAGACGCAATTCCGATTGTCCGTGTGTGTCAATACAACAGTTTATTATCCTAGGGCTAGGAATAATTGTTCATGGCATAATTGTCCATCGATTTCAGGTTTCAAAATCAGGTTTTGATCGATCATTAAGGTATTTTTTTGCGCAGGGAGTTTTCATTTTTACGATAATTAGCGGGCAACTGCATTGAAAAAATTATTTGGGCCTCACAATTAAATTTTTTTTCAAATTCAAACACACTACACACATAAATGCTTCGTTTCAGTAATTTATTGGTCAATTTTAGCAGCATGTAAACCTGAATATGGAAAATGGGAGAGGCATTATTGCAGGGGTTTTTCAAATCCGCTTTTTAAAGTCAATAGCCCATTGTATACAATAAGTTTGTTTGAGAAATTATTTTGACCAGCCGGGCCCACTGGCTTTTAGCCAGACTCAATCTTACGAGCAAAATTCAAAATCTGCAAAATTTTGAATATTTGAATGATCCACACATTTTTTGACGTGTGGCAACTTTCTAGAATGTGATAAACAAAATGGTAGAATAGTAAAACTAACTCGCTATATAGTTGTTTATCACATTCTAGAAAATCGCCACACGTCAAAAAATGTGTAGATCATTAAAATATTCAAAATTTTGCAGATTTTGAATTTTGCTCGTAAGATTGAGTCTGGCTAAAAGCCAGTGGGCCCGGCTTTTTTATAATCGTGGTTTAATCATTCCGCTTGGTTTGCAACTTCAATTATATGGTAAAACTGGTAAAACACAGTCCAACGATTCTTTGGTCACTATCAAAATTACGAACGTTGCAATTTTTTAATTCTCATTAAACATATCTATCTATCTAGATTTATTGAACAAAGTAAAAAAAAATCTTTTTAAGAAAAAGTTCAGTCAGCTAGTAGGATATTGAGAAACAAATATGTGGTCAAAGTCATCTTATTGTGAATAATGAAAACTAATGATTCATGGATTTGGTGGTCTTTCTTGTGGACGGACACTAAAAATGTCTGAGACAAGAAATGCACACAATCATTTCTCCCCCATAATGATAAGTACGCAGTTCCGGTTCATTTCACTGCTCTCACAGATTTACAGTACTGCTGGATGCAGTAGCGTGGGAGAAGTTTTGCTTGATTGGACTCCACACAAGTTTCATGCATATATTTAGTTTGTGTGCATTTCAAGCAAGAAAACGTCACTTTAAAGTAAATCTTTACATTTTGGTTAAATAAGTAGGGCTCGTGTTTCTGTTCAGGTCCACTATGAGTTAAGGAGCTAGGAGCTGATGAATTTTTAAGTTGTACGCACTTTTTATGCATCAGTCCAGGGTAGCAATGGTGATTAAAACTTTTCGTTTTTTTTTCAATTTTTGCCAACAATCAATATAATTGTAAATTTTTATAAAATGTATCCACTGTGCATATTAATTTGTATATTTGAGCAAAAAATCTTAGTTAGCAAGCATTAGGAGACCTGTGAAAAACAAAGATAAAAGCAACATGTTGACCAGAAATTAAGGAAAGACATTTTTAGCTTTACTACACCACTTACAACTTGTACACTTTGTCATTTTTTATGGCCAGTTGAGCCGGACAGATTTCTCTCGCTTCCTTTTTTTTCTTTTGTTGCACATCACCCTCCCTAACACACAATATTTGTACAGATGGGTTGCGTCTGAGCTCATATACGCATTCTTCATAATGCGTAAGCGTTTTTCTTAACATGACCGCCGGATGAGTTTTTTACTCGTTCAATGTTTGGTGACCCAGCCTGGCCTCACGAGAAAATGAATGTATCTCTCTATTTTCTTTCATTCTCTTTTTCTCACACATCTCTTCATCATAATAGAGTAAAGCCTTTTTCAAGCAACTCACAAACTGAAAACAGGGCATTCTACATTGCTCCAGTTGGTCCTTTCTGGTCTATACATGAATAAGTCAATTCTGTGTTGAATAATTTGAGCTCAAGGAGCTTTGCATAACTCATATGAGATTTACCAACTAAATCTCTGCAGTTAGTTGTATACTCTCAAATCCTTCATATGGAAACATCGTGTCAGGCAGGAGCATACATATGTATTATTATGTGTGTGAACTAAAAAAAATGCATCTGTTAGTCCAAAAAGTGTCTCCAGTTGGTTACATAATGATGATGATGAGCAATCTGTTCTCATTGTTTCCCACACAAAGATAACTTCCTATGCCCTGACTCATGACATTGTTTCCAGTCCCTAGTTACTTAGTTTTTCTTCGTATTGGGGCAGTTAAATTGATATGTAGTTAGTTAGTGAGCCATAGGAGTTTTCTGTTGACACATGGGTAGGAAATCCCCAAGTTTTTGGAACAAAAAAATTGCCAACTTTGCCAACGGGACCATGCAATCCAAGAAATAATTTAATTGAAAATAATTATAAACAATAATATAGCATATACACAATTCTATGGCTTCAGCTAACGCCCTCACTCACACAAGTCGTGCTCACTAGTTTTTAACATCAACTGTCCATTGAGAAGCACAGGGCATACGCAATACGGTTTTATTTTTCAAGGCATTATATGTGTTTACACTCTTTTCAATTTCCATTCTTCCCGTTTTCCCTGTCAAAATGCGTGTTCAGATTTTGGTATGAAACTATTTTGGGTAAGGGAGCACTCATTGTACTCGTGTGTTTACAATGAGCACAAAATGTATCATTTAATGCTAGTAGTGTGTTTTAATTGTACTATCGTATTGCACGCTAAAATTGAAAATATAACAGTTAGATTGAGAATGTATGCATCTATAAAACGTCCTCTCATACTGCGTTTTCAAGGAGACCCTTATTCATAGGTGGCATAAGTTCATATGGTACGGTGCAATATATTTTTTTTTGTATCAGCAGTAACAGTGAAAAAAACGATAACAATCAACAAAACTGTTTTTTAACCACCGCATAACGACTTGCCGATAATTAAATTGCTCAAACTCATGAGAACTTCATAATGTATCACCAATATTTGGATCTTGTCGTCCAGTTATTGCTCCGTATTCCTAATTTATAGATCATAAAGGAAGGACCTTCCTTATTTATTGTTCTCTTTATGCATATCTATTTGGTCATACAGTGGGGAACGAGAGCATGGGAAAATGGGCTCTATGGTGAACTCGGTGACCTTTTCAAAGCTCCCTCTGGAACCAAATGGCGTCTCAAGCTTCCCACATATGCAGCCGGCTTCCCCGTGCAATACAGTAAGTTTGAACAAAATGAAAATTCGGATGCACTGCATGGATTTCAAGGACTTTAAATCAAACGTTCACTTGTGAGAATTGCTTGAAAATACACAAACTTTAGCTTAGTTAGTTAGTTACATAACTATCAGAATCTTACAAACTAACAAACTATGCTTGCTAGTTAACCCACCAAGTTAAATCCCGCATGACAGAATTATTACAAATACATATGGATCTTACAGAAAAAAGGGATCCTAACTAACACTAGACTGCAGCTTTCTTTAATTACTATTATTGCCTACCAGTTAGTTAGTTAATTATCCATATCGAATGAAAATACCCACATGACAGGGATTTCATGAAATGCTCTATAAATCAGATGGCAATTTCGGTGGCTTCAGTCTATTTACGATTGCAACTTGTAGTAACTAACTAACCAATGCACACTGAATACAAGGGTGCTCATAAAATGGATTATAGTGGTTCCGGATATCCCTGACCTGGGTTGGTCAAAGGTTGGTTGTGCTAACAGCTTTTCCATCCAAATCATTTTTTATTTCATCCTCTACTCGTTGATTTTTTTGGACGTTTGTGCAGTCAGTCCATCTGGAAGTAAAACTCTGTACAATAAGAGTGTGTGCCTCCACTAACCATCTGTCTCATCTTATCTGTCCAGTAAAAAAGTGAAGTGGCTATTATTACTTACTTGCATGGAGACTCACTTTTATACTATTAACTACTTGTAGATAAGATAGGGCTATACTTTTAGTATTGAGATGAATCGAACTGCTCCATGCTCAGAAACTTTCCCTCACAGTCAGTTAGACCTTGATCATGAACTTGTACATACATGGTTTTTTTCCTACCTCAACCTATTATTCAAGTGCACATGCAATGATAATAAACCAATTAAAAAGTAGCCCTTGTTGCGCTCATTTCCTTGTTTGGACTCACTTGTACTTTCCATTTGGATATACCTGACATACCGTATTAGGAACGAGGGTTGAAAATACACACTATTTTTTTGGGAGCAGAATGTCTGTCTGCGTGTTAATATAATAATTGTTGGGTAAAAGGTTTTGTGGAGAGTTTCCAAGTTTTTTGAAACTGTCAAATTTAGTTAAGTCTATTCAATCATGAGATTTCAATGTGGAGAGCCCGGCTGTGAAAATATGGGATCTTGAAACAACCATTTATTATCATTAGTTTACGCACTAATGCATGTATCTGTTCCTTTTTAGGGGTAGGTACACAATCGTTTTGGGGGAAATCAAACGGCTACTGTTTTGGTTAGTTTAGTTAGTTAGTGGTACGTTTTACTTTTGTGTACGTTTTTTCTATCGATATCACATTGTTATTCCACATTTTATTTTAAGGCATTTGTGCCTAGGATCTCTGTCTAGTCTGTAGGCTTGAATCATGTGCGTGTGCATAACTCCACCATGACCATGCCGATGTCTTAGTTAGTTAGTTACTTTTATGTTAGATCGTTAGAAGCTGAACATTAAAATAAACTAAAAGACACAATGATTCCCATGCTTTGATTGTTCTAGCAGTCACTTTATTTCCAACACCTACACTATAAGGATCTAAGGACTAACTAACTAAATGCTACGGATGTACTCAATCTGTCCATCAACCTTTGATTTTTTAACAAATATCTTTCACAATGTCAAGTCAAAGGTAGAGCCACTTTTCCTATACTATGAACAAAGACACTTTTCTAGCTTACTAAAGGAGTGAGTGCAAGGACCGTGGCCAAGTTGACAAGTGCAACACTTGTTCCGTTTCTTGTAAACCTACCCAATGTTGTTGACCTATTATTATTGTGTGGCTAAATGGACACTCCTTCTACTGTCTGTTGTTAGTCAATTACTATGTTCTAATTTTTAAATCAGCCCTTTCAATAGTGTGCTTAACAAAAAATGGGACTGTTTTTCATGTACAGCTATATTATCTGTGCATGTATTTTCAGCTAACTAAAAGCATATGTAATATCCGCCTAGATTACAGTGGTTTCTTGAGACTTGGTGTTTGTGAATATTTATATAGACAATCCTTTTTTAAAGCATCATATCGCCCAAATGGAATGAAATGGACATTAGGACATTCTATTAAAGACATTGAATATTAGAGTGAAATTAGCGCGTTAACTATAGTCAGTGAGTATGTAAACGGGCGGAACCAATTTCTTTCATATCCTGTATAGCTAGACAAAGTGACAAAAAGTGCTTTTTAGGTCAGATGTGAACAACAGTTTAGTAACCTTTATTATTGGCTTCTCATCAGCTCTTTAGATAGCCGATTCTACGTGTTTTTTTTGTATCCGCATTGTGCTGTGGGGGCTCGCCAGTAGTGCATAGTAAATGGGAGATAGATAATTCTTGATGATGAAGATGATTAAGATGGAAGGAAGTGCTTTTTATCTTGTCCCTTGTGTGCTTATGTGGTGAAGGCGAGCGCAGTAAATGGATTTGTTTTCTTTCAGAACGGAAACGAATAATTAATGTGCCGTTAGTTTTCTAGATGATAGGTTGGGCACTTTTAGTTAGTTAGTCAGTCAGTCAGTATTTGTAAGTATTATGTACGCATGCTACGTTTTGCCTATTGAGAAGGAAGAAAAAATTATTCTGTACCACACCTCTTGAAATCCTGAGGAAGTGGCTATTGTACATTTTTTGAGATTAAGATTTTTCCTTTCTCCATTTTCGTTGCTTCTGAGGGTGCAGCTTGAACGATTCTACATTATTCGAATGTTAAATAGAAATTTTTAGTCGATAATTTCATTATCGCATCTTATGTTAGCTAGACAGACTTAAATAGGAACTGATTGGGAGTAAATGAAGCTAAACTTTCTTGCAGGTCCATCATCTTCTTTTACAGTGAGCACTATTTAGTGTAGAGTGCATTCTTTTTTATAAAGGCACCATATTTTTTCTGTTCTATGACTACACTAAGTGGTCAAGTGAAGTTTATACATAGCATGTATGAACTTCAGATCACTAGGGATCGAAGTGCAGCAGATGGAAAAAATATCTACTAAGGGACTACAAAAATTTGCAAAAATGTTGAAAATTAGTGTTCGAAATTTTAAAGGCATATTTAATAAAGCATGGTATTTGTACATTAAAATGAAAAATCTTTAGCTAACTAAACAAAATTTCCTCCATTAGCTTTTATAGTTTTAAAAATACGAGTTTTCATGGGGGTAATAAGTGACTGCAACAAATCCATCGGCAGCGAATTCCATTCGTTCCTAATGGCCTGTACGAGTTCCTGTTTTGAGGAGTACTGCTTTCCATGACAGTAAACTCGCCGAGTTACAATGCCCCAGAGGTTTTCTATTGGATTAAGGTCAGGACTTTTGGCTGGCCATGGCAACAGACGCACTTTTTTTCCATCCAGCCAGTTCTTTGTTGATCTAGAAGTGTGAATCCTGCAATTGTCTTGCTGGAAAATCCACCCCCTTCCTCCAATTACTGTTGCCACAGGCAACAATATGTTCTGAAGCACTTGCTGATAGTCTTCAGACTTGGAATGAGGACCCATTTCGCAAAGATTTGTGACGCCGTTCCATCCAAACGCCCCCCAAAACATGACACAGTCGCCACCTGCTGGTCAAAAATATAATAGCGTTATAGTGAATTATAATAGGTTAAATATAAAATTGTCATGCTAAATAAGTATTTTTTCGTACCGTGCTGTCTCTGGGAGTAAAGGTGGGGTTCTTTTCTGATGTCATGCCAATAAAACTTGTATCCATCGGGACCATCGGAATTCCACTTTTTTTCGTCGGAAAATATAACTTTTTTCCACTCTTTATCCCAGCTCATATGATTTCTGCACCAGTTTAAACGATCTTCCTTGTGTTTTAATGTTAATTGAGGCCTTCCCTTCATTTTTTCGTATCTAAGATTGGGATTTTGATTCAAAATGGAATGAATAGTAGACAGGGATCTGTGCACTGGAAGTTGATTCTGAATTTCACGAATAGAAAAACATCCTGTGGCGGCTAATCTGGCAATTCTCCGTATTTCTTGCGGGGTTATTTTGGGTTTTCGTCCTCGTTTACCACATTTTGAGTTATATTTATCACCTAATTTAACAAAATTATCTACCAAGGCCGGTGATCGTCCAATTTTTTTTGCAATTTTTCGATGGGATATGTTCAACTTTCGGAGGGCATTGATTATCCCTTTTTCTACTTCGGTTAATACTTTACCTTTAGCCATGATGTTAGCGGTAAAAACTATTGGCTATAAATGGGAAAAAAGCAAAGCTGAAGCAAAAAGCAACATTGCCTTTAAAATTTCGAACACCTGCATTTTGCATTTTTGTGCATAGTTCACATTCCACTGCTGCGATGTTTACAGTTTAAAGTATGCATGCATGTTTCTACCCAAGGTACCCACGAAGTAAGTATGCAGTCAAATGAACTCTGGACATTTGTGGTATGAAAATAAAATTTGATGCCTTTAAAAAAACGAACGCACTCTATATACATAGTAGTTAGATTGTAGCACTCAGAAACACACGTTAATTAGGCGGACTTGATTACAGTTAGTTCCCTTTGAGATCCTTACAAGTAAAACGCAGTACAATGTAATGAGGAGAAAATAATCAGGATAATGTAATTATAATTAATGATGCCTACGCATCGTTCATTATAGTTTGCAGCCATTTGAAGACAATGTCAAAATTTGTGTTCACTTTGACCTAGCCTCCCCGGGTGATGATGATGATACTATAATATCGTTCACTAGCACCGCATATAGCTCCTATTTAGCACATGCAAGAATTTTCGTGTCACATTGGGACAAAACTTTTGCCAAGTGTGGCATAGGATTGGCATTTATTTGGTAAGCCAGTTGTGTGTGTGTGTGTGACTGACTGAAAGTGGTGTATATGTTGGTGTATGTGTAAAGCCGTGGATGAAAACAGACGGGTACAAATTGTGGCTTAAATTGGAGAATATTCTCCCTGTCTCGGTGAATTTAACCAAGAAAAAATATTAGTATTGACCAAAGATTGTAATTTATCGCATATACACAAGAAATAGAGTAATATATAGATAAAACTGGGTGTAACTTAATACTAATGCAGAATTATTGGTATGAGGACGATTAGACAGTCCCTTTTCTTTGCTTTTTGTACATGGGGATTTCGTTTGTTGGAGAAAATAACGCGATGACTATTAAATATTTAGTTATTAGAGATAGTTAGTTAGTTAGTACGCTACATAGATGATCAACCAACATGATGATGGCAGTAGTTGTATTTATTTTTAGATGCGAGCATTTTTCTTTTATGTACACACACATTGGTGGGTAGTAGTCGTAGTAGGCAGGAACTTGGAGCAGATAAGATAATGTGGCTTGATGTTGAATGTTTATTCGGGGACGACAAAAGTTTACCGTCGGTGGGTCTATTATTTGCATTGGAAAAAATCGTTGGGATATACTATATGCTAGCAAAGCTAGCAACAGAGATAGTGGAGTGAGCAAGTAAGCACCATTTCAATTTCAATTTGAGAAGATTCTGTTCTATTGACAAAAATTTCGCGGAGGTGGATTCCAAGTAAATGTATTTGCAATGTAGGATTTATTTTGCAACGGAATAACTTTCTGGATAGTAGAAATGTATAGTAGCGATTGAATTGGAATTGATTTATAATTTAACTTAGAATAAATGGCAATCGATTTAAACACTGGCATTTAACATTACAAACTGATCACGCAAAGTCAAACGGGGTTTAAAAGAGTGAACTGCCCGGGTTTTCTGTAGATAATATAAAAGGTCCTATATAGCGTTAGTTAATGCTACAACAAGGACAATGAGCCTGCTTTGAATATGTTAATTAAAACTGTGGACATTATTTCTTTGAAAAAACCAACTATAAAGTGTCATACATTTTGCCTTTGAATAGGAATTTAATTGTAACAAAGAATTCCACTAGCAGCAAAGGAAATCGGCTAGAAATCACCAGACTGTACTGAAATGACCAAATATATTGATCCCATCGCTTGCTGCAACAGTAATAAAATGTAGCGTGCTAAACTGAAATTTCCTTCTCTCATAAGTTTAACAGCTTTTCCCTTTAGTATTATAACCTCGGCTTCCGTTTTTCTCGGACCACTTTGACTTTTGTCTATATATAGTAATTGGGAACACTTTAGTTGGTCACATCCCCATTTGTTACAACGGAGAAAAGCATTTGTGTTGTAGCGTGTGTAACAATTCTTTTTTCCTTGGATCAATGCTCAACTCATTCAGTATACATACAAACAAAATAAGCAAAGCATAACGAGCCACACAAAGAAAAAAGACTACAATGGGATTATGTTTATGGGAGAAATAAGGAATACAGTTTTGTATAATAAAAATCCTCAAATATACAGTTGTTTGAATCTTTTTCTATTATATTGTCCTATTTCTTTGGGCCTATGAATATTCCATGGAGGGAATAATGAAAAAATCTTGAGCAAAATAAATAAACCTGGAAGAAAAGTTTTTTACCAACATTTCAACACTTTTACACATCTTTTCTTGTCTTGCCAACATAATCTGATGTGAGCCGCTGCTAGAGGAAAAGCTTTATTGCTCAATCCTATGTACTCTACCTGGCAATCTCTATATAGTAGTGATTGGAGGAGAGGAATAAATGGAATTCAATCGACCAGCTCTTACGGCATGTCATATAAATATCTTCCTGTCCAACTCTATTATGTTTTGATGGAGATTGAAGACAGTATTCCGATTCAATAGATAAAAGATAAAACAAAAGACAGATCGGGATAAGACTCCGTCAGTCAGTTAGA
>Ga0210040_10000899_pt1 | contig 47232 bp, 38 predicted proteins | sample CryGeyCG12114_NA_FD_185462 | JGI IMG/M metagenome (GOLD analysis project Ga0210040, IMG submission 185462) | Groundwater microbial communities from aquifer - Crystal Geyser CG19_WC_8/21/14_NA (SPAdes) (version 2) | ecosystem: Environmental > Aquatic > Deep subsurface > Groundwater | place: USA...
ACTGTTGCTGACAAACGAAAGAGCATCGGATGGAAATATTTCAGGTGCATATACTAGAGGGTCTAAGGAAGACTTAAAAAGTGTTTTTAAGAAAATTCCTTACGAACATACTTCGGACTTACATTGTAAGTCTAGCAACAAAAACTATCATTTTATCACACCTTAAGTATAAAAAATGCATTCGGCTTTCAAGTCTGTCAACAAACATGGTCATTTTTTAATGCATTTGAAGTCAAAATTGTAATTTGGCTTTCAGGTTCAGCAATAAACATGATCATATTATTATAAATATCTTACGAACAAAAATTAAAATCTTACTTTTATTTTTTTAAATCGAAAAAAAACGGTCTAGGCTATTATCAACTGAGTTGGCGAGCATAGATTTGAAAACTCTGCAATATGTTTAATACGATTCGGTTGGTTTACTGGAGTTCGGATAAGGATCTTAATGACTGCAACGTTTTAATTTAAAAAAAAACGGTCTAGGCTATTAATCAACTGAGTGAGGTAGGTGGATAAATAATCATTCATTCATATAATGTTATTTGGCAGGATAGGCTAAGTACAGGACTGTGGAAAGTAGTGCACCAGTTCGATTCCTGGAAAGGGTTAAAATTTTTGCCAGCTTGAATTGCGCTTTTTTGTTTCTTTTTATCGTTAAATTCGCTATTTTATTTATTCGATTACTTTTTACTCTCTATATTTTGTTTCGCTGTTTTTCATTACGATATTTTTTGTTTTCGCTGAAATAGGTTTTCGCTGTTTTCGGTTGTCGAGGTAATTTGTTCGCTGTTTTCGGTTTCGCTGTTTTTATTTTGGAGGTATACCGGTGGAACGGGTTTTTATGCTGGTCCCACCAAAATTGAGCTAAACTGATCACAAAAGCGCCTGCTATAGCTGACACGCGCTAAAAAGTGGTAATTATTTTCATTCCGTTTGATGTATTCACTCACGAGAATAAATAAGAAATCTCACTATACAATTCATCATCACAGTTACGCGTGCTTTCGAGCGGTTTCGTGATTCCAAAGATTTCACAATTAATTGTTTTCATCCAAACAGATATACTCTCACAAGCAGCATGTCACTTTTAATAACTATAATACTGCCAATGCGACTATGCAATTTACAGCACGATTTTTACCACAGATTAGCTAATGACGATAATCCCACGGTGAGTCCTGTTCATATCGATTCATTAGGCTAAACAAAGTGTAGGATTTGGTATGACAGATTAAAATCCTCTTCATCAACTATGCCTAGGTACTCATGGTCTCATTTTATGAACTCAAAAATTATTTTACATATAAACTCTAGTCCTCTGAAATACCACAAGTTTTATGGCGTGGCTGATAAGCCTTTCCCACACAATTTAACAATGCCATTATCAATGATAACATGCATGTATTAGCAAAAGACTTGCCTTCAAGTGGTGTGTACATATACAAAGTCAGTGCAATAATGTCTCCTTTCTTTTTCATCCCAAAATTTCTCTTTAATCCGCGCATTCACATTCATCGTTTACGTACACTAACTAACTAACTAACAAACTGCGATGATAATTTTCCCTATTCTATATTTTGCCACTACTACTAACTCATCATCTCATCCCTGACACAAAACCACCATATTCTCCCGCAGTCTATTTAAATACCTGCATATTTTTTGCAATAAAAAATACAATGAATGCACTTCTTTTTGCCATCCCTGTGTCGGCTTCTTTATTTGCACACTCACAGTCAGTCAGTCTAACTGTTTATTATTATGATCATCAACCCCTTTGGTTCATGTTAGCACTGCATTCATGAATCCCTGTAATCATGCATATGTATCCCTTTACTAACTAACTAAAAGTGACTAACCAACCATATACGTTAGTTAGTTAGTGGTGAAGAAGAAAACACGATTGTCATATTTGATTTCTTCTTCCCAAGCCATCCTTTGCGGTAAACAATGGAGCAATGAATATGCATATGCAGACCAGACTGCTACTATGGAGCTATAAGTCAGTAGTATTTGTGGTATGACTTTATTTGCTCACAAATTTATGACAACAAAAATAAAAAGGAGTGAGCATTCTTTTCTCGTCTTTGTAGAAGGAATGAGTGAGCCAAATGACGGAGATGAATTAAAATGAGGCCAGAATCAACAAGGAGGAATTGTTGTACTGTTTTTGTCGGCTCTCTTACACACAGTTTCCTATCCTGCTGTTGTTGTGAACAGCTACCATAGTTAGTCAGTACACTCATCCCAGTGGAATTCTACCCTTCTGTAATAATAACATGACAACGAAAGCAACAGGAATTATATTTGTCTTTTTGCTTCCCCATGGTGTGCGTGCTAACTGCAAACTTGTCGATGAGTTTTGAAACATAAAATCATGGCAATTGTTTAGGATGCAATTTCGGTATGAGAACGCAACTCTTTACTGTGAGCATGTATAGAAACAATGGTAGAGCGTAGACCATGGTTTCCTCTGTTTGTAGTGCTTTAGAAATTTCACTTTTCAGGTATGATATTGTCAGTGAATAGATTGTGCCAAATAAATTCTAAGAAACTGACTGAGTGAGTCTTGAAAACATGCTCACACTGACTAACTGAAAGTAAGTTTTGCAAACGGTTAAGGCTAGAATATAAGGCATCAAATTTCAAGTGAAAACAATTTATCTAAAAACTTGAAGTTTTGGTTTGTTTTAATCATTCCCAGTGTGCATGCATTAATGCAACTGTAACTATAATACCAATTAGCATCATCCATTATGGTGATTGTCATTCCGCCATTGGGATGATTGATTGTCCTTAATATATGCAAATAAGCAAACAAGCGTACTCTTTATGCATTTCAGCCAATACAAATTTATGTGTGCACAAGCTATGGATGAGGCTGCATACAGGAATGCAGAGGGAGACAAACACGTACATAAATTTTATTGCTTGCATTGTTCCTGCTCATTGTCGTTCGTAATTTAATTCATCAAGTTTCACACTTTGAAGCTTTCCCTATTAGATATATACATGGTAGGAAAACTGAATGATTTAAACATCGATATAGTATTTAGCCATGACTGCAGCGATGTTGTTGTTGTTTTTTTGTACTTGCTTGAGCAACCATTCATCTCTCCGTGTGTGGTTTTCCATCAAAGAGGAAAGGTGTAAATGAGCGAAATTTTAATGGGATTTAACAGAAGGGAAAAAAACAAGAAGATATGTCATGAGAACTACTTGTCGAGATCATTTATGTATCTAACCTTTGAATCCTGATGTCTCTAATGACTTGAAGTTTGAAAGAAAGTAAATCTTAACATTCATTTTTTTCTAGATTGCATGATAACAAAACGTTTGAGTCCCTTGTATATGTTTAGTAAAGCTTATTTCTTGCATGGTTACAAAGTTTCCATCTGCATTTTCTTGCAACATTAAGGCCGCGTTGCAACTAATGTGAAGCTTTTTGTGCTCCCATTTAATTTCTCTAAACTGATCGGAATATTTGTTCTGTTGAATTCATCAAAGTTCAATTCAAATTGTGAAAGAGTAGGGAAAATAATTTCATTTTGCCCTAAGGCTTATTGATTTAAAAAAATACTGCCTGACACTAATCTAACAAGAAACCATAACTAATTGAATTATATTAATTTCAAAGTGTGATAGAAAAAGTTGATAGTCTTATATATGATTAAATTAAAGCACTGTATATTAGGATGAATGAATGTGCGATCAGAATTGTCAAATTACAACAATGACAGGCCTGAGAATCCGACTGCTAACCAAAACTGCAATGCAGGATAATGAGATTCATAAAAACAATGATGTGGAACAAATGATGAAACGTGATGTGAAGATAGTTCCATGCGTTTTCTGCACATGAAGCATTATGCATGATGACCATAAAATGCATTGAACAAGCTAGCTTTTCCATCCGCTTATTTGTATCAGTTCCACTATAATTGTGTAAAATCAACGAGCCTATGATTCTATTAAAATATAGCCTCTATCACTGCAAAAAGGGATTGAACAGGAGTCAAAATCAGATTGAAAATAGGAGCAAAGGTGCAGACAATTGTGGGCAACGCCCTGACCACTTGGTTCAGAGGGTACCGTTAATTTTGAACTAGTTTCTTCTTCATTGAACTACGTGTGTCAGACTGGATTAATATTTATGCTCCATCTCACATTACAGAGGAATTTTGGCAAAAAACATCAAGTTTCCCATGCATTCACCCCTTGCATTCAAGTTATCTTTGCTTCCCAACGAGTTGATCCCATTTTAGCCAGTCAGTCAAAAGTTCTCATCTTTGCATATGTATCTATATATTTTGTACAGTTGCAAAGTGCATGTCTGTTTAGTTAGTTAGTTAGTACTGATATTGAAAACCCTGCAGTGGGCAACATGTTATTTTTCTAAATCAAATGTCAAATCAGCATTCTCCACTCACTACCAATTTCTTAGTCCGAAATCATATTGCTGCCATATGGATCTTGAGTGGATCGACTTTACCAGCACTACAATCTGTACCGCATAAGGATTCACATTTTAAACAGTTAACCTGTCAGATTGTGGCTGTCAGAAGTGGAACTCTTTGAAGTGAACTCGGCAACATGACTGCGGTTCCACAGAGTCCCTATAATATCAAGAAGTGCAGTTGATCTCAATCTCTTAAAAGTTCATGAGAACTTATATGGTAGCTGTTCACTCACCCAGACAGTTTTCACATTTTGCATTAATCAGTGCCATGAGACTGCAGGGATGAACTAGTAACTTCTTCAGATATAGAAAATCCGATCCAACTATACAACTACCACTAAGATCCTTAATGATTGTTAGTTAGTCTGGCATCCCAATTAGTTGCAGTGGAACCTCAAGTTTGTCAAACTAGATGATGACAAGTCATGGTTTTGGAAAATGTCCTTTAAATTGAGTCCCTGAAAAATTTGCTGGTTGAAAAAATTTGGTACAGCTCATTTTGAAATTTTGCACACTAAACAGGCCGTCTTAAATTGTATGAGAGTCGGATGATGTATTTTTTGACCAATTTGGGCTACACTTTAGTCATCCTTGCACTCGTTTTTTTTCACCCTTTATGAATTGTATACACAGAGTGAATGTTTAATTGACTCATTGGCTTTCATCATGTTGATCATCCCGATTTCTCTTTGGCAACATGATTTCATTGATGCCGCTGCTGTGCACAAAAAACATGCTCTGCAAATGCATTTGGTCATGCCTCCTATCGAATTAGTTTTCCTTCAGTTTCTTGAGGCTATGCTAACTAACGTGCGGAGCTCAGTGTCTTCATTTTTTGTGCTTCAACCCACGGTTTATTTGCAATAGTATATAGCTTCGAGTAATAAGATTGTAATAACAAGTTAGCAAAAAGTTAGTTAGCAAACTGCTTCAATTAATCTCCTCATTGTTTTCTCCTTTTAATCAGGCAAACTTCATCATCAGTATTAATTGGCTCACGAACTTTGGGTTGCTCAACTGAGACGAATCTGGGAGGAAAGTCAACTGTCAATGCAATGAGATTACATGAATTATTGAAACTAATGCAACTTGTTCCCACCATTTTATGATCACTTAGTTAGTTTGTGCACAGTCGGTATGAATTCTTAATGATTGGCAGTAAGTCAGAGGGTTGAAAAATATCAGATCTCAGATCTGATTCATTCAATATGTTTCCCCGTACTTTTTCTCTTCTAGTCATTTTGAATTGGATAAATTCATTGAATAAATACTTTTAGACATTGTTTACACTCACATTATTATCATAGAATTACTCATATTTAGCTGTAATAATGATAAATAGGACCAGCTAAAAATAAAGCCTCTTTAATGTACCGATTCTCATTACCAAAACGTATAGCTACAAGCAGGGAGAATTAAAAAATGTGTCACTTTCTTACTTGTCCATTCATCAAAACTGTGTGATCCAATTGTCGTGACACAAATGTAAGCCATAACATGCTGGTTCGGCTTGTTTCTTAATTACTAGCATATGCAATCAATGAACAGATGGGGTGCATTATTATTAAGTTTGTGCGCAAGTCTGACAACATTTAGTTCGGTATTTCGAAAATGATATTTAGAAGCGATAAATCAGAACGAACGTCAATTTGTATTGTACAAATTGTAGCGTGACTTATTTTCATCTTGAAATGAAAGATATGATGTTAAAAAGATGAATATTAAATATTAAATATTGGGAATATTAAAAAATCGAATTTACATCGGTGTGTGATAAAATTGTAGTGGATGTGTGCTTAAGTGGATGCAAATATGTACAAACCTTTTTTTTCTTCCAATGAGGGGTTCATATAACTTTGAAAGCAAGGCACATGATGAGTGTATGACACTAATATTCCCCCCTCAAATCTCTTTAGCATATACTCAGGCCGTAATCTGAAAATCAGATTTTAACACCATGTGCAGCTTTTATTACCCATGCATAATATTATAGTTGCATTTTAGTTAGTTATTCATTCGGCTTGGTTTATGGTAAAACCAATGATCTAGCCAACCGTACACAATATTTTTCATCCCATATGTAATTGCTATAATTTGAATCCCAGTATTGGAAAAGGAAAACTAAATATTTGAGTTGTTTGCCAAATAAAGGTTTCAAATATCATATAAGCTCTGATAGCTCTCACAAATACATTTGTACTGCCGTTTTCCATTCATAACATTTCCAATTTCCATCCTAATCCTGTGTTCACAAAAAGCATGGGAGTTTGAGAAATGTAAACGGAATGAGTGAGTGAGAGATGATTCGTTTCGTTGAACGGGCATTTAAAATGAAATTAATGAGGCTATAAAAACCTCAGTTGCTTGAACATACATGCATCTGCACTCGATTTGGAGATAACAAACTATTACAACTCTATCCCTCCTTATCACCCATGTCATAAGGGTTGTGGCATCTCACAGTTCAACGAAATAGCCTCGTGTTTTAGATATAACCAACAATAACTTGTCGACAATGCTATATTCAACGTATGAAAAGTAACCCTTTGATTTCTTTCCCGATGCCAAGAGCACGTTCGTTCGTAGAAAAGGTGACAAAATAAAAAATTCGTACTCACTTCCTATATGGTGTTTAGTAAATTTTGCATGGCTTGCATGTTCATGTGTAGCCATGTAGCCTATTCTTTGATTACTGAATAGTTGGCATATTTTGCAATAAGTTCAACCACGTTAGAGGAGAAAGAACAACAGGAGCTATCTAAATTCGTTTTGCATTTGCTAACTAAAAGTCTACTTTTGACTATAAAATTATTAAAACAGTGAGCACAATTTGAACCACTGATTTTACAGTCTATGCTTTTGAATGAAATTCATAAGTCATGGAATTAAAGTAAACTTTCAAAAAAAATTAACAGGAAAAAACATGGGTGTGTGTGCATTGTTGAATTATAATTATTGGAGGTTACAATGTCAAAATGAGCTCTCACTCATGAAATATTCCATGCAGGCAATTGGATTCGGTGTAGCTAGCAAAGCAACCATAGCATTTCGCACCCTCTCTTTCTTTTCCATGCGTTCATTTATGCTCCACTCTGTGTGTTCAACTCATTTAGCATAATGATGAAACTGGGAAAACTAACAACGGCACCTTTTTGTATGCATGGCTGCATGTCGATGACAAAAATGACGTATTTGAATGGAATGCAAGTCACTGGCAACCCCAGAGCCGAATTTAATAGTCATCTGGGCGACCAAACCGTAAATATTTGCTTCCAATGTTCCCATATAACGAATCCTCCATCTAATTTGTGTTCCATCATACAAGATGAAAAGTGGGAAACTAATACAGAATTCATTTGAGCACATGAAAACATTAAAAAATGATGCACTGACAACCGGCATACAGCAATTACAGTTTCTGCAGCCATAGCTTACGAATTATTGTAATAGTGCTAATGGATTAAATTTTATGCCATGTGTATGTTCCACTTCACACAGAGCCTCAATTCATATTATACACATGCTTACCTAATTGAACATGTTGTGACAACAATGGCACAATGGAAGGAGCATGTTCCTATATATATTAGCTAGTTCAGTAGAAACGAGTTGGGTGGGTGCGTTTCGTTTTCATGAATGAAATGCGTAAATTGGTACAACGCAGCCCATTCTCACTTGTACCCATATATTTGATTTTCTCATTGTAGTCTTTTTGTTGTACAACCAGTCCACTGGCTAACTGGAAGTCAGTTCTTGTTGGTTTGTTACTGTAATGAAATTTGCCATTTACATACGCATTTTTTGTTAGCATATCCGACGTGCTATCAGTAATCATAAAATGACCTCATGAATACAATTATGAGCAGAACACGTTTATGCATTGTATTGTAGATTTATGCAGCTATTCATTAAAAACATTCTGTGTGCAAATACCTCTGTATATAGAGATGACCAATAGGTGAGGATTAACCATGAACTTGGGTTCCAACTGAAATGAGACTTTTGAACTTTGAATTTCCGAGTTTAGAATATTTTATTTACAATTTTTTGTTCGTCTTTGAAGTCACTATAATTTATGCTAGAAATAGTTGTATGAATTGCAGACAGATACCAGAGGTCTTAAAATTAAATAATTATGAAAAGCTTCGTATTTTACGACGCACCTGAGCACTTTTTAGAGTAAGACTAGACTAAATGTTATGGCAGAGAAGGGGAAAGTACCAAACGTAATACTTTACAAGCAAGTAAAGTCTAAATCAATTTCATCTAGTTCATTAATGCATACCATTTCCTGTACGTTACAAAACTGGAAGGAGAGAGAAACGCAATGTTTTCCTGAATATTCTCCCCTTCTCTCCCTTGCATTTGCATTTGCTTCCTTATTATTTTCATTACTGTGCCACTGGGATTGCGTGAGCGCTATTAGTTTGTAAACAGGCAATACCTGACTGTGGCTGTACTTCATGACTTCATTTAATAACCAGTCTCCTATAGTCTCCTCAATCCCTATGCAATACGCCATACGTGTACATATAAATTACCAATTTATAGGCTTTAAATTACCCCTTCTCGAAATTATTTGGAAAAGTAAAGCAGTAAGAATATAATATGTGCAAGTGGTGCATCAATTATTCAGCTCTGGGAGTAGGAATAAAATTTGGACACGAAAAATTCCCAATCCCACATGAAAAAACATCCCGCAATATCAAATCAACTCATTTGATCCTTCTCATCTTCATTGGGTTGCTAGGGCAACAAAGCGATAGAGACACTTGCACAACAAATGAAAAATCAATCAGTCGTGATTTGTATCTCGTCAGGATAGGTTGCTACACAATTTTGTCGTCTGAAATTAATTAAAAGTATTCATTTAACTTTGTATTCAGTTGTAAAAACACAATTCCAATTCGAATTTAGATAATGGAGAGTTAACGGTTGGGTTTAATTTAAAACTTGTTGGTATTTGCTGTTTTTATTACCGTTTGAAATTATTTATAACGGTCCGAAAGGATATCTCATCTACTCAAGCTCTATCTGATCTGAAGGTTAGTTGATTAATATTTTGGCAAAAACTAAGTTTCTTGCTACGCTTTATTTGCAATTTCATCAATTTTATCATAAGATAGATTGTTTGATTGGTTTGGCTATATGGTAACATCGTAAGTTTGGTTTTCACCCCCTGTAAAACAAGGGTTGCTTGCATTGTTGTTATTAGAGGGCAAGTTTAGTTTTCACCCTTTGTAAAACAAGGGTTGCTTTTGTTGTTGTCATTGCCATCTACTGGTGAGAGGGCATTGAACGATGCGCACAAGCGGGCTCCGAGCATGTTCAAATGTTTTCAAGTTGTTGTTGTGTATTGTATACATACATACGTTCAGTTTTGACAATCAACCCGTTATAGTGATTTTATAGCGGCTCTACACTATCATCACCCATGGTTTGTGTTCAATTCTACTATCATTAAATTTATGAGTAGTAATTGCATTTAATATTTGAATTAGAATTATCTGTTTGAGTGGGGCATATTACATAATTTATTTTCAATCCAAAAAAGTTATTTCTTTCTGTCTGACTTTAAAATACTTTTCTTTTCCACGCAGTTGTAATGCAAAATAAAGAAAATTTTTATAAATTATTCACACTGAGCAGAAAGTTTGTTTTAGAGAGAGGCGTTTTAGAATAAAAATAGAGTTTACAGGCTTAGTTAGTCAATGCAATTAAATCTATATAGCTCAAGCTGCAAGCATTGGTGAGGTGATGAGGAAATATCGAATCACCCAGTAAAAATCATAATCGTACAATCAGCTGTGATATTCCAATTTGCATTGGATGCTGATTTGTTTTGCTGATCGGTCACTTCATTTGTGTGCTTCACAGTCGCCGGAAAGTTTAAGTTTGCTGAATATAGCAACCAGAATAATTTTTTGGCCTGTGGTTCCATGCAATTCTTCATTCATCGGCCAATTTTCGTGCATTTCTCAAGTATCGGAACTCCTGAAGTGGGGTAAGCAAATATAGGAGTTAGAAAGAAGCTCGTTGAGTTACTGGTGGTATTGTTAGGTTAGCTTTTTCGCACTTGTAAAGAACTAAGCGTGTATATTTACATCACATTCATCATCATTTGGCGTAAGGCAATTAAAGCAGCACAGCTGTTATCGCAAGTTTACTGATAGAAGGGTTTAAAATGCTGGGTTTGAAGTCATCGGCAATGTGTTTGTTATGCCGAGTTATATAATTGATCGCCCCTGTTTTTAAAATTTTAGGTCCATCAAGAGCGCAGAATGATGAATGCTGCTCCTGTGGAGGCTTTGTACTCTGCAACGTACCTGGAGGACTACTTAGATATCGTAGAAAACGTACCGCTTCGAATCCAAGACAAAGTGTCTCAAATCTTAGAATTGGATACGTCATGTCAGAGTAAGTCACCATTTGCGTTTCACCTAACCTTTGTGAGCCAAATGAGCTAGAACTCGCAGTCAGTCTGAGCACTTGTCGAGTTGAGTAAAATCAGAAATTAAATTGAAAATCTGTACCTTTCGAGCAATTTTTCACAGCTAAGTTTAAACTCGTTTAAGTCAGCAGGCGTTAAGAAAGTAATGCATTTAGTAAAATACTGGTAATTCGTTGACGAAAGTATTAGATAATTTAATTTTCTTATTACAAATGGAAACGGAAAGTAAAATATATAAAATGTAGCGGTGCAAAAATTCTCTGGGACGCGGTAATAAATGATGGACTTAAATGAGCCATATTTCTTGCGAAAAATCAATTTCTATGGTCCGTATTGCGTTGCGTGTATTTGGTGTCCCAGAGAATATTTCTAACACTGAAGACTTCCGTTTCCGTACAACAAACAACGATCAAGTAGGCACTGAATTTTTTTAAAATATTTAACCCGCTGAAGCGGAACACTACACGGGACATAGAAAAGAAAAGAAACATAACTACCAATAGTAGTATACAACACAACGCACAAATTTGTATGGCTGTGCGTGAATGGCCAGCACTGCTGATCACATGTTCTTATGAGGTGGGTGCGGGTGGGTCTAGTTGCATTCCGAAACCGTATTTCGCATACCGTTGACCGATATAGTTTTTGCAGTACTGCCTCGTTTGCACCGACTATTATTGTTCGACCGGACCCTGTTCCACGGTTCCACCTGGATTTGTCTTTATACTTTGGCATAAAGGTGCATTTTGGTCTCAGGCATGAACATCTAAAATATTAGGATCCAATGCTTAAGTTTACTCTCACAATTAAGAAAAGATTGTTGATCTTCAAGATGAGATTGCCATTTCTCGCCGAAATCGTAAACATGGACAAATAATATAATTTAGAGATTTTCCTCATGCTATTTGCCATAAGAAAAATCTCGATGAACCTCGATTTTTGAAATAATTTTTCGGCTTTCAAATTAAGCGTTGAATCCTTATATTTTAAATGACTATATACCTGAAACCTAAAATGGAGCGCATCAGTATACCAAATTATTGCCAATTCCGGGTCGAATAGAGTACGGTCAAGTATCGTGACTTTATGGGAGCGAGTCTTTGCATTAATTCACATCTCACATCGATTAGAAGTAATAGTCAGCCGGAGAAATAAAATAATTCATTATACTATGACTATGTCGACAGATTGTCTCTCTGCAATTTCGAGACAATTGACTCGTCTCCTAGATCAAGACGTCCAGGAGCCTGAAAAACGTGAGGCTTTGGATATTATCCAAAAAAAGCTGATTACTGCGCAAGAAGTTGGAGACAAAAAACTTCAAATTGTGCAGAGCATTCAAGATTTTACCGATGGGGTTGGGCGGCAGTTGGAAGTTGACGACAAGAACTTGGGTGAGTCAAAGTTATATATGAATGCGAAAACTTATTGAATATTCGAGCTGCTGAGAAATAAGTGTTGCTCCAATTTTTGTAGCCATTGCCTTCAGATTATTCTGTTTTAATTTTAGAATATGAAGTTGAACACGACATTGAGGAGCAGCAAGCGAAGCTGGATGGCGCTGAGTCCCGACACTCCAGTAGTCTAAAACGAGCTCGTCGAGCTCGACATGAAGTTTATGTTCCTTCGATTCTTGGTCCATCAACGTTGGAAGCGACATCTTATAATGAAAACGCTGGTGAATCTGCGCGAAATGGGCACGCCGCTCAGTCTACCACCAATGTCGCTGCGCATGCATCTGGATCTGGTGCACATGGCTTGTCAAGTAATAAGGTAGTTGTTAAGACCGAACCTAGCTCTGATAAACCACGGTCATCGAACGCAGCCAGAAAGTCGGGTCAAAAGTCTCAGGCTCAGGAGCGAAAGGCGAAGAAACGGAAAACCACTAAAACAAATCAACATATTGGATCTCCCAACATCCCTATCGATCCAGATGAGCCTACATATTGCTTATGTGAACAGGTTAGATAACAGAAAATAATTGGATTACTTCTAATATATAGTAACAACGTTTTAAACTATATGTTAGTCTGATTTCAAGTTTTTTGTACTTCTTCTAATATCATAATCTGTATTTTAGGTTTCTTTTGGAGAAATGATCGGATGCGACAATGATTTGTGTCCCATTGAGTGGTTCCACTTTTCCTGCGTGCAATTAGCGTCTAAGCCGAAAGGGAAATGGTTTTGTCCTAAGTGTCGTGGGGATAGGCCGAATTGTATGAAACCTAAGGTTGTATTCCTCAAGGAATTAGAAAAATACAATCGGCACAAGGAGAGTTTGCTGAAAGCTGCAAGCGCTGCTGCTGCTGGAGAATCTTCGTCATAGACAAGAACTTGTAATCCTCGTTTATTCTACGTAAATATTGGTCTCGCACTGTTGTGTTTTCTCTAAATTTTGAAGTGAAGTAATTATAGTTTCCTGTTAATTATCTTGTGAACTTTAGATCCGTTAAGTTTGTTTGGTTTATGTATCATGAATGTGTCAAATTAATTCAAGTGAATCCTTAAAGAGTTCGGAACAGTAATTTTAGCAATTAAAAAATACACTATTAAGAACAAGTATAGAATTATTCTGTTATCCTTGGGATTTAAATGAAAATCAAGACTGATATTTGTGCATGCTAGACGTTTAACATTATGTTTGAATAAACTGTAACCGAAAATTTTATAAATGTTTTTTTAATGCATTTAGTTCGTAGTTAAAAGTATTATGCGTTGAGTGCTTTTTACAAATGTGCTTTTCACTACCAACCATTTAACTAAGGGATTTAGTATAAAATCTCTGCCAGTCCACTTCCCCATTGATTGCTACTGCCAACAGATAAGAATTGTATCTAAATCTTTTGCCATGTTTTCTTGAGTTGTTTAGAACACAAGTCCGCTAGCTGGAATCTAGAGCCCTTGTTTGTTTTAACTAATGTACTTTGGATACTTCAATATCATGTCTTTAAAATAAAAGAGATTGAACTGCAACTCGCGTTTAGAATTTTTGTTATTCATGGTCTTGCAGGCTATGCATAGGAAGCCTAGTTCTATTTCTATGAAAACTACATTTATTTAATTATAATTTTACACACAGTAAAGCTAATCGCATTAATTATAAAATTTATCGGACTGAAACTTGTATATCTTATTCCAACTCCAATCATCATTTAGCCTCCTTGCAATGACTAGAAATAAGGTTGCAAACTTTAGTAAAATCTCAATGGACCATGATATGAGTAACGAAATGAATGCGTAGAATTTAATTTCACTCATGCCCTTCATATTTCCAGTGACTACTGAGCAAGTTCATAGTAAATTGTAAGAAACAGCGGAAGTATTAAGTAGATATAAAATAATGTCTTTCGTTTCACAAACATTGACATTCTGCAGCTTTATAAAAGCTACATGCAGTATTATAGTCCGAAGCCAAGTCCATACATAATCAAACACGCCATTTCATGCCGCATTGCTTTATTTCCTCTCTGAAAAAAATATATTACTAGCTGACCAAATGTATTTACGGAGTACCAACTGCAGTGAATATGACCAAGATAAGAGGTCGTGAATTTCCGTCGTCAAAAAATACATGAAACATTTTGAAAAATCGAGAGCTACAATGGAGGCCAAGTTGGCTATACATTAGTAAGCATACATATGCTACGTTTGATGAAGTCAACAGTGTACCAGTCGAATAGAAAAAAGATGGCAAAAGAATGAATGTCTTTATGTAAGCGGTTAGTTTCTTGTGGGATCAGAATTTTTTGTTCAATACTTCCAGCTTCATTAGGCGGCTACAGGATGGTATATTTTTATTTAATAAAGTTTGCATTATCATTGTGAGGGCAGTGCCAACAGCAAATGAAAGACATTGCATTCCCATGTATCATATCTTGAGGGTATGTTATGTACCTAGGTTTTCAAAGGTCATCACCATTCATCTCACTAAATCTTCGTTGAACTATCAGCATTAATTTCTGTTTTTCGAATGATGAAGACGCCAAACGCCAACAAGGGACTAGCTGGCTACTCATCCATTGTAGATTAGTTGTATAGTCCGTTATCTCACAAGCTAAAAGCGAAAATAAATAAGGCTTTTGAGCTCACAAAAATTATCATCACAAAATGGAATGAGACACCATCATGGGAGGGAACACTTGCCGTAAAACCGGTATTATAACACCTGGAGTTATTTTGTTTCGTAGAACTCCTACCCTGGAGGAATAACATAGGGTGAAGTTATGATACAGGTTGGAGTTATAATACCAGATTTACGGTACATATTCTTTATGCATGCATCATGTTAAAATGTACATATTGGTAAACGTTCAAATTTATTACCGGAGCTTAGGGCCAAAGTTTGTCTTCTTTTTTACATATGCAAAAATGAGAGGTCTCCTCAGCGGTTTAAGTTTCTATTCTTCTTTAGCCGCAATAAATGTAGAAACAAAAATATAGCTTGGCAATGAATTAGCAAGTATTTCTAAAATTTGTGCATACTATATTTTTGCATTTGCGTTCTCCTCTTTTGCGAGACTTCTGTCTCAGTTGAAGTAGCAAATGGTCAAGAGCATAGTTAAAAACTGAGGGTGAGTGGTTTTTTTATGAATTAGATGAAGCAAACGAACTCACCACTCAACACGTTCAAGCAGCTCTCTTATTAAGGCATCCTAATCAGGTGGACTCAAACTGTGAGCTTTATTAGCAATTTGGAGAATGTGCTCCAAATGAAGTATGCTGCAGAGCATGTCACGCACACGACCCAGGAACATCATCAAAGTAACAGCTTAATATAAACTACATAACCATTAGTTTAATTAATATTGAAAAATGTCGATACCCTTATTCTTAACTAAATTTCCAAAAATTCGAATGCTCATTGGAGTGATTTTACATTTCGCACCAAACATGGCAAAAATAAGATTTAAACATTGTATAGAACGGAAAAATCATTCCAGCCACTTCTCACGAATCAAACTAACAACTCCCACACCCTAAGGAATAATTACGAATTTTTATTTATTCACCCAGCGAAGATTCATTTTTGTAGCATGACATTTTCACAAAATATTTCTGCAAGGGTTACTGTGTATACTAAACAGCAGATAGGTTAAAGAAAAAGCTTCTCGAGAATAATTAACAACCCAGATGATAAAAGCAAGCTAGCATAGAAACTGTTCCTATGTTACTAGCTGAAGGGAAAAAGCAAAACATCCACCCCCTTGAAACCAAGTTACAGACTGTATGTTCTTCTCAATAGTATCAGTCTTTAAGGGTTCCCTTTGTCGGTCCCCAAACCCGAAATTTTACTTCGTTCTTGTATAACATACACATTATACATCCTAAGATGCTGATGAAAGTGCATTTAAAGTCCTAAAAAGACAAGGAAGTCTTGTGTACATGATGATATGCACTATTCTGTAAGAGTAAGACGAGCACAATTTCTTTCCTCTTTCCAATATCTCATGTATGCTGCTGCTGCACAACAAATATAAACTAAAAGGCTGCATCTGTGAGTGAGTGAAAAAAGTTGCTTCACAATATCCAAATACAGAAAAAATTATATGAAGTATAAAATTGCTAATATACAATTTTTTAGTTGCGATATTCTCTAATTATCATTGTAAATATTCTTGTGCTTGGAAACGGTGGTTGATATTTTCCAGTCTTTTGGGGAAAATTGAAACTATTGAAGATTTTGCGGTACATGTGAGGGACCTGCATATGGTAGCCCATTCCATACAGTTTATACAATAAACGAGCCCACTCATAACATCGTGTTCATTAACTCCACTACGCGTACGGACTATACTACACGGAGCCATTCAAAAACTTTTTTTGAAACAAATGAACATACATAAGCAAGTTAGGCAGAGAGGTGCCATGAATAAGTATAGATTCCTTCCTTCCTTCCATCCATGCTCAAACGTAGTATGCATTTGGTTGCACACAAATCCAGAGCCAGAACCATCGATATATAGCTAACAGAAATCTCAGTTAGTTTGTTAGCTAGACCCACAAAAAACTATTTGCTGGAGAATCATCTCACTTTTAAACTCTCACCAGTTCAGTCACTTCTAGATAGAGCTACCACCACCACCATATCTGCAGCCCTAGTCATAACTAAACTACTACTATGTGTGGTGAATGTTAAAGGTACACGTTAACCAGCATCTCCAAGAAAACACTAGTGCTCATTGATGGCCGCCCTTCTTGTATGCACTCAAGAGCTAACTGTTTATTCTTGAAGCATTTTTGGACCTGGATTTCTCACATTGCTACTACAGTGTGTAGCTTGCTAACTGGTCTTATATGCAGCCTTTGGGGTGGCTCAGAACAGTGGTTATTAATATTCTTTGCCAAATGTTTTACCATCACTCCGTTGTTAGTTTAGTTAGTTGGTTGAACATGAGTGCAGCTGAAAGGACTGGATTTTTTTCTGTCTCGTGAATAAGCCATATATACAATAAACATAGTGACTGCGACTCCTCCACTCATTGGATTCTTGAGTTTAAGATAAAGTAGAAGGAGTTTATGTATAGAGTATGTACTGTGAGAGCGAGAGAGACAGAGAAACGAAAGAGGCGAGATAAGGGTTTCATCATGAACAGTTTCTAAAAGTATATCTCCAGAAAACTTGCGTTTTTCAAAGTCTCTGACTGCATATCTAGCTGACTGGCTAACTACAGACGGGGTATAGATGTACAACACTGTGTCATTGTTATTTCTTAGTTGACTGGCACGGAGTGAACAGGTTCATCTCGGGTTCCTCTCCTCATCTTTTTCAAACATATAGGGATGTGCAGAGGAACTCACTAGTTAGTTACTGCTGATAACAAGTACAAAGTATGCAATACACAATAATAATGTGACTCTTGTAGTGTTCTGTGGGTAAAGCCTTGTGTTTCCTGTCGGGCGACAGAAACTAAATATCTTCGCCTTTCAACCTTTTCACTAAGAGGATTTACTTTTTGTGCCCAAGAATGTTTACAAAAAATAGCCGGCTTCAGTGATTTTTTTACCGGCTACTAGTTTTGCTGTAAGAGTGTTTGTGTTATTTTTGCCAGATGGCTTGGATACCATTCATGGTTTGAGGAAAGAGAAATATTAAATCCAATAGTTGTAGTTTGAAGTGCCTGGAGTTAAATAGATGTAATTTTACATGGCGAATTATTGAACTAGCACTGGTGAAGTGGGATTTTATTTTTCCAGTGATGAATGTGCACCTTTTACGAAAAGGATCTACATAAATTGCATGTAAGAAAAAGAGCTAATTCTTTCTATTCGTGTACAACCACAACATAAACTGTTATCACTGTTCCCTCTGTATCATGCAATCTATCATCATAAAGCGTCTTCACTAAAATGACAAGTGCCTTTCAGTAATTGCATTTAGAAATATAACCCCTAATAATGCCTCTTTGAATTTATTGATAAAATGATTAGACAATGATATAGACATGATTTTATCCAATCATGACCAAACATTTTTGTTTTTCCGCTATTTCATTTCATGCCATGGTTGGAGTATAAGCTTGTAGTGTTCGTTGTTGCGTATTTTCCATTTAATCATCAAGAATTTACAAAAACATATATTACAAAATGTATAGTTTATCAGTAAATCATTCAGCAGCGATTGTCCATGTAGTTGATTTCATATTCATTTGAGGACTTATGCATAGGCGAGTACGCATGCCAATGAAAGCAAAAAAGGATGCATGCAAACATAATAGATGCTAGGCTAGAACAATGCAATTCTAGAGCAAAATTTGCCATGTTAAGTATGTGGATTTGTTCAACTATGGATTACACTGAAATCATGAGAAGGTGAATTAAATGATATTATTGAACAGGAGTAGGGTTATCGGGTGTAATTTTAGAGATCACGTCATCCAGGTTCATAAAACTAGATCTTTGGAGTTCACAAATGAAAAGTAGGCGTTGGATAGGTAGTTTGTGTAATCAGAAAGTGACAAAGTTGTCTGCATTTATCTTAACATGGAGCTAACTTGTTACACATGGATAAAACTCGTCTGACTGAAATAAAATACAATTTGTCAAATATTGTTACCTCCCGTAGACTGACAGGAAAAGGTAAAGTAGGATCCACATGTCCTAAATTCTTTTGTATGACTTTGGCTTCATTTTGAGCATAAATCAAAAACATATTTCGTTTTAAAAGACTCAAGCATTCCCATATATCCTGTCCAGTTTAGCTGAACTTTTGCTTGAACTCATGTACTCTTTTCATTCATCCATTTGTTTTTATTAATTTTTGACCTAACTTATTAATAAATAAATGATCTGGACTGAAACACTGCCAGACATCTTCTTTTCAGTTCTCAGGGACCTACCGCTCATTCAAAAAACCCCAATTCGTGAGTCAACAGAGCCACTGCACATAACTAGTATTTGTAGTTGTACATATTCAACAGCATTTATATGATATAAGCGTACTGGAAAATAAAACTCCCTCAGCATAGTAGTTATCGCTAATATACACAAGACTAGATTCAAAAGTAAAGGCAAAAGGAATTAGACACAAGAAAATGTATGACGGGGTGTTTTGAACCAAAAATACATAAATATACATTGGTATTGGTAACTAAACTAATACGATCCGCTGTTGAGGCATGATAAAATATTCGAAGATTACAATTCCTAATCTATAACTCGCTGACCAAGAATGACTATAGTAGCTTAGGCACCTACTTCTAACTATATTTACGTTAATAATTAAAATTAAAAATTAATCTTATTCACAACATTATCTCCGCCTACAGTCGTAATATTTATACCGCAATAAAGCAATCACTCCTAAGACTAAAATAACCTTTTTCGTATTTCAGATTTATCCAGCGACAACAAATATTGACTGAAACGCCAGTCAGAAAATAACCACAGTGAAATCTTACAAAAAATCTACCAACTATTAAAAAAACTATGTCATGAGTTCGAACAGCGCCTAATTGTTGTTCGACTTCCAGATATAAATTCCCAAATGTTGTTAGGAGTGTGCGCGTGAGAATCAAATTATCACGATGTTATGTGGAAACAAGCAATAGACATGTTTCAACCATCTGGGATTGGCAACTACACGATTTGACTGGAGAAACTTTGTGATTCGTGCTGCTTCTTGACGAAGTGGTTATAATGATTATAATGCGAAGATCACTTGTGTTCAATAAAAGTATTACATCTCCAACCACTACTATTGTGTCCGTTCACAGCGTCAATCTACTTAACGTATGTTATCATTATTCTATTGTGGTGCACAATAGTACGTGATATATATCAACGACAGGAGCTTGCAGTGAGTGAGTGACCGATTGATTCGAATCTTAATTGTTCCCCGTATCAACCAGCACTTTTATTCCCTTGAGTGCGTGCTCTGCCAACTGTCAGGGCAAACACAAGCACAGAAATCTACCAACATGGAACTCCACAGTTGGTCACTAATTAAGTACTGTACATATTCGTTAATTTTAGGTAAGTTGGATCCTATATTAATGATAATCGCTTCAAACAAACGTTGCAGATGAAATATTCACGAAAGTTATTTTGCATAAACATGTTCTGCTCAATAACACATACTGCTCTGTGAGGAAGTGAAAATTTCGCAGTTTTGGATTTTGAAAACTGCATGTGAAACCCAAGCTACCTATTCATTTTCTATAAACTGTATGCAGTTAGGCGGTTCAAGTCAAGTGTCAAAAACTTTTCATGAGCTTATTGCGTCGTTATAAGTTTCTTCACATGTGCTTCTCGCAGCACCAATTTTTTAACGACCTAACTCATTGTAACTATTTGAACATAGTAGGGGTACACCCGATGCCGTGTAAAGTCGTACATTTCTACGTGCGTAAACCTCCCAGCCAATCAGATCACTAAGGAGAAGTTGGAAGTCTGCTCTGATTGGCTGGGGGATTTACGCACGTAGAAATGTACGAGTTTACACGGCTTCGGGTGTACCCTTAGTGTTTATTATGCATTGATGATCATATCATATTGTTACATATGGATGAACATGCATGACTACGTTTCGGCACCCATTCATGGGCGTTTGCCGAATGTCTATAGCAAGTCATTAAGGCTAAACCCATAAGAAGAAAAGACTTGTTAGTTTCTATTGCAGATGATAAATAATGTGGTGCCTCCGTGGATTAGCTACACCTTGTTGTGAATGCAATAAGTAGCAAATAAATAAATGGAACTTGGCAGGTTCGATGGCTCAAAATGAGTATGGAAACGGCAGACTTTGCTCACAAGCTTGTTCTTCATTTTCCCATCTTATTAGGTTTCAGATTAATAAATGAACCTTTGTATTCAATTCTATTGTCACCGCAGGCAGACACCCATGCAATTTTCTCTTTATATCCAATTGTAATTATCATTCTGTGCTTGATATAGTGACTTTTGAATGCTAGATAATTGTTAATACTTATGAACAACAATGTGTACACCGGTGCACCTAGTTTTTCATAAACAGAACAAAGAAACTCTATTACTGCTTCCCCATTTAGTTAAAAATTACACGGCATCCACAGCAAAAAGTAGATTTGTCCGGAAAACTATGCATGCTTCACAAGATATTATACAATTATTCCAGAGACTTAATACTTTATATATGTTTATATGGGAAGATAACAAGGGAGGTGTAGGAATAGAAATATGATCTTTCAATGGTTTCAATTAAATCCACCTGAAAGATCAATTTTAAGCAATTTTAAGTGGCATTCAATCGGTAGTTTGCAAGTGTTTTACGGATCAGAAAGTATTAATCAAACAACCTGGCTCCATAATAGTTCATATTAGCAAACATAAGGCGAGCATCAAGTAAAAATATTTTCTGAGCCTGAAAAGCACAGACGAGCCAAATCGTAATTTTGGAAATCAGACATTACTTTTTGTCGCGATTTCCAAAAAAATCTTTTTTTGGTTTCAAGTTGTGTGGAATGCAGTGGAAAATAGCCGTTGAAATAAGTGACTCTACAAAATAGATGATGTGTTCTTGAAATGCATTAACTAAGGATTCATTTCTAAGAAAGGATATAGTCACAGAGGGGCACAGGAATCGTCTTGTGGACACAAACACAGAACTGTTTTTTTTATGAATAGCATCTTTGTTTGTTAGGGCTTTTTGATTGTGAAGTTTCCCACCATATGAACTTGTTTTCCATTCACCAGTAAATGTTGCGTAGAGTATAGCATGAGAATGACTCACAAGAGTGAAAAACATAATTCTAGTGTCAATAGTGAGGTATATGTGCCCAATTGGAATTGTCTAACTGCGACTTGAACTTGAACTGAATGTTATAATTGAAAATATGTATGATTTAAATTTTGCAGGCATAATCTTTTCTAACACGTACGCACAAGAAAGAGACAGACAAAGAGGTATGTCCATCTACCATATTTTCACCTGTTGAATGCATTTAGATTTAGAACCAACTAAAAGTTTTATATTTGTACAATGCAGTTTGTTAAGTTCCGTCACGCGCTATTACTTTCCTGTGTGCAAAGTTTATTTTATCCTAATGAATGGAAAATAATCTTTTCTTAACGCTTTAAAATTGGTATAGCTTAAAAAACTCATGCTTTTGTCCTTACTGCTCGGAATTTCGTCTGGTGAAGGTAGTTTACTCATTAAATTTAACGTTTAACGTTATAATCACTTTTAGTCAATACAAAAAGCATTATACACCGTTATGGTAAGATAATAGCAAATTTTTAGTCTATAAACGGCGCTGTGATTAAATGCCATACTGTATCTAAAATCTCTGACATCCCTGTTGTTTCATCTTTCAGTATTTTTTAACACAGAATAACCTGATGTTCACGGTGTAGATAGAAAATATTGCTAATATTTCAACAATTTAAATGGTATCATATATGCTAAAATTGTCAACTAAAACTTCAGCGAATACAGAAGAAAACGCAGATGTCGAGAAACATAAAAATTTAGTACTTAGAAAACTTAACACGACTCGACGTACTCATACGGACTACACACCGGTGCCGCACAACTATTGGATCCATGAGCCAAAATATAATCCTAAGAATACAAATCGAGTGAATATCGGTGGATACTCGAGGACTCACTCTGAGAAGAAATATGAAATCAATCGGAACCGTGACCACGTATTGCACACGAACCGTTCCAAATACTCTGAGACAAAAATAACATTCAGCAGAGACCCAACTGGGATCGTAAGCGGTCCCACAGGGTTCCAAACTATTGCAGTAGTCAACGAATCCGTTTCTTACCCTCACGGATTAAATTTGACCCATGATTTTTCAAATATTACTTACTACAATGGAATTGAAGATGACAAAGGGGAAGATAATATTCATCCATTGACGCACCATGTAAACCAGTTGATGGGCATTTCTTTGAACACTACAAAAAATGAAACGTCCGATCCAGATCCAGGTTAGATTTCTTTCAGATATAGAGCGTCGGTTTGATGTAAAAACAAAATCAATTGACAATATTTTGACTCACACAATGCAAAGTATTGAAGAAGTAGGATGGATCTGGTGGAAGTGAAAATAATCCAAATTTGGTGAATGGTTAACTCAACTGAACATATAATGAATAGTAGAATTACTTCATGGAAGATAAATGGTGAAGGTAAACAATAACCGACTAAGAATTTAATAAGTTAAAAAAACTGACCAATAATCTAATGTTAGATGCTACTAAAGAATCCTAAACTCTTCAGAAAAAGTAATTCTACATTTTTGAAGGTAACTTTCAGGTAATATGGCGTCCTACATGTACATTGCAAGCAATGCTTGGGTATTTGTAAATAAAACGAAGTCTGCGCCATTCTATCTAGTTTTTTCGAGTTAACATGTAATCTAAATCTAACTAACTTCCTAGTAAAAATCAATAGCAACTAAATGAATTGTAAACTGCACATTTAAATACGCGGAAACTAATATTAATGATTAATAGTTGTCTATATATAAATGTATCTATATATATCAGTGTTTGGGAGCACAAAATGTGGCACATTTGAGCTCATTGCATTTTTTTCTCGCTTTTAATAGTGTTTAGCATGATTTCTAAACATGGCTTTATGGCTTCCAATTACAAAATGTCCAGCTACAATCTACAATGAATAAACCTTTTATGATGATGTATTCTAGGTGGCTATATACCTCAAAGGCCTCATCCATGTGACCAAAGTTCCTGCTACCCTGCCACGGGGAATTTACTCGTGGGTAGGGAAGATAGGCTTTTTTCCTCTTCGACTTGTGGTCTCGATAATTCGGTAGTATATCTTTTCATTTTTCTAATTGCACTTATGAATGATTGTAAAAATCTCTCTCAAAAACGGGAAACATTAACGACTTATTTTCTATGTGCAGGAGAGATATTGCATAGTATCTCATTTAGAAGATAAGAAAAAATGCTTTCGCTGTGACTCACGGCCTCAATTCTCAAGAAAACCTGAGCTAAGTCACAGGATAGAGAATATTCTTTATAGATTTTATCCAGGGTATGTTATATCCATACTGAATACTTGAAAAGAATACAAGAGCTTCCCTTGGGATTAAATTTTCATAATTTCCGTTGTAGAACACAGCAAAGATCATGGTGGCAGTCAGAGAACGGTCAAGAAAATGTTACAATTCAACTAGACTTGGAAGCTGAATTCCATTTCACTCATTTAATTATCACATTTAAAACGTTTCGTCCAGCAGCTATGCTCATTGAGAGATCCTATGATTTTGGAAAAACATGGAGGGTACTTAATTTTTCAGATGATTATTTACATACCTAGAATCACAATATCGGATGTTTAATAGGCCGAAATTATTTTAGGTGTATCGGTATTTTGCATACGATTGCGATACAGCCTTTCCAAATGTTGCAAAAGGTCCTGCGAAAGCTATTACAGATGTTGTATGCGAGACAAGATATTCAGCTGTCGCGCCATCTACAGAGGGCGAGGTATGAATGTGTACATTTGTTCTCATGCATTATATTGATATTTTTTCCTGTATCAAGTATCAACTATTTCTGATGAAAACATGGAAAATAGAAATCTCAAATTATTTTTAAACTACATAAAGTATCAAATGTGTGTGTTAAGTTTTAAGAAACAGCAGAGTGTTAGATTACTGTTTGCAAATTTGTTTTTGGTTTTTTGAGCTAATTATCACCAGCATTTTTTTCTATGTAGATCGAATCAAATAAGATTTCCTTTTACGTGATTCCAGATTATCTTCCGAGTACTCCCCCGGAATCTTCCGATTGTGGATCCCTACTCTGAGGAAGTACAAAACCTATTAAAAATGACCAATTTGAGGATTAATTTCACAAAACTGCATACATTGGGCGATGATTTACTGGATAAACGAACAGACATTCAAGAAAAGTACTATTACTCCATTTATGAAATGGTAGTTCGTGGCTCGTGTTCTTGCTATGGCCATGCGAGCAGATGTTTACCTAGCTCTGGGATTGAAGCCAGACCGGACATGGTTCATGGAACTTGTGAATGCACACATAACACGAAAGGTTTGAATTGTGAAGAATGTGAACACTTTTACCGAGATCTTCCGTGGAAACCTGCAATTGGAAAGCAAACTAATGCTTGCAAGAGTACGAAGCCTTTTTTAACTTTTCATATAATTCGGATTCGGCTTTTAAGAAAGGTTATTGAAAGTTATAAGTTTGATTATTATCGATTCGTTTAGGATGTAATTGTAACAACCATGCTTCAAGTTGTCATTTTGATGCCGCTGTGTACGAAGCATCAGGACGAGTGAGTGGGGGTGTTTGCGACAACTGCAAGGACAACACAATGGGACATAAATGCGAACAATGCAAACCATTCTTTTATTTGAATCCTGATCGCAGTATCACAGATGTGGACGCTTGTCAACGTAAGACAATTTTTTAGCCCATACTTTGTTACTGCATTCGTCACAATTGAAACAATATATGGCTTGGGATTTATACCATTTGAACGCCGTTGAACCAAGATAGTATATTTGCATCTCAAAGTATCCTAGTTTAATTTGTTTTTCTCATAGTTTGTCCTAAAAAAATACAGCTGAAAATGTCCATTAGTTGAAATTTCTTATTTTGTTAATTAATTAAATAAATAAATCCGTGACATTGTATAATCCTGAGGTCCCTTTCAGGTATTCATATAAAGACAACAACCAAAAAATCTTTAATCTGACGTAAAGCGTAGAATTTTAGCAAGCACTATCCATTCTATATATCCAATAAACCAATAATTATGGGCACACTATGAACAATTCATCATTGCAATCATGTCTTTCATTTTTTTGTCCATGTGTTTTGTTATTATAGCTTGTGATTGCGATCCAAGAGGCTCATTAGACGCTGGTATATGCGATTCACGTTCAAACGAAGAAAATGAATTGGAAGCTGGACGTTGTCACTGCAAACTGTTTGTTGTTGGACGTAGATGTGACCAATGCGAAAATGGGTACTGGAATCTGGAAGAAGATAACCCCGATGGTTGCGAACGTAAGAGCTTCAACTATTTTGTTGTAATGATGTGTTGTTCAAATATAACTATGTAAAACTAATCGAACTTGACCTCCAAAATTACTCATGCATATGTACATCTATGGATTTTTTTTAGCCTGTACGTGTCATCTGCTGGGAACTGTCGGTAATGCCGGCTGCAACATGATGACCGGAGAATGCACGTGTAAACGTTATGTAACCGGTAGGGATTGCAACGAGTGTCTTCCCGAGTACTATGGAATGTCCGATGATAGAGATGGTTGCAAACCATGTGAATGTGATGTTGGTGGCGCATACAACAACTCTTGTGATGTGGTCTCAGGACAATGCAGGTATTTCAACTTTTAAATGCATGCACTGCTACCAATAATGCAATGCACGCACCTGTGGGAGAAGATGGAAAAATAAGGCGTAGATTAAGTTTTTTTTAATACTTGTCCAGTTGTCGCAACCATGTTGGAGGAAGGGATTGTAGCACCCCGGAACAAGGATATTTTGCAGGTTATTTGGACCATTTCACATACGAAGCCGAGGAAGCTGAACGCAGTCCAGTAAGATGTACCTTATGTCAGTTGTAAAAATATTATGTTGACTAGATGCTGTTAGTTTGCAATGTTTGTTTGATACATCAGAACACGCAAGTTGTTGTACGAGAGCCGTATAGAGGTGGACGGGAATCTTCATGGACTGGAGAAGGCTTTGTTCGAACTTTTGATGATTCATATCTGGACTTCCCTGTTGGGAACCTGAGTCGTAGTATGGACTATGATTTAGTTATTCGTTATGAACCCCAGGTATGGTAAATCTATTGCACATACAGATCAGTTGTTTGTTCAACACATCAACTAAATGAATGTATACACTATTTTACGCCGTATAATTGGATGCTGTAACAACTTGTCTTATTTTGTGCTGTAGCTACAAGCTTGGCAACAAGTGAATGTTCTTGTGCTGCCCGAAGAACCTGTAGATCCAAATGGACCATGTGCCGCTAAAGACACTACAGTGCCTAGCACAATTCTTCTAAGACCAGGTAATTAAAAATTTTATGCGTGTTTATTGTACATTAATGATGGTGAAATGTCTTTAAAAATTTTAGTATACTAACGGCATTGTTTGGAAAAATTCTAGAGTCGAGAGAAGCGGTAGTGTATCCGCCTGTTTGCCTAGAAGCTGGCAAAAACTACAGAATTAGGCTGGATATGCAGCCTAGTGAAACTCCTGGATCATCAATATTGATTGACTCGGTAAGAAATTATGCAATTAAACAGAATTAAGGCTTCGATTTAACAGGTTGTCTACCCAGACTACAGGTTGTCTTAAGTTTATGTAATGTGCAGTGAATTCATAAATATGCGTCATTACTTATGCAAAAATTGCCAAAAATCGTATTTTAATATAATATATACTATAATATTATAAAACTTATTTCGCAGCACAAATATTTCTAATAAAATCAAACAAATATTTCGCGTTTAGATATCTTTGCTACCAAAAGCGGACGAACTCCCATTTTTCAGTGGAAATCAACTGAATGAGTTTAGAGCAGACCAATTCCAGCGTTATCGTTGCAATGAAATTTTCATGAGCGCATCCAAATATGAAATCCCGATTGAATGCAAGAAGTTGTTGTACAGCGTAGGATTTACTGTTCATGACGGAGCTTATGAATGTGGCTGCGATCCAACTGGATCTACTAGTGCCATTTGTGATTCCCTTGGAGGTCAATGTAACTGTAAATTAAATGTAGTTGGGCGAACATGTGATCGCTGCGCACCTGGAACCTTTGGATTTGGACCGGAGGGATGCAGTCGTGAGTTTTGAGTACAAATCCATCTGCCATTCTATAATTTTTATATACTTTTACAGAGCAATGAAAATATTTACAGCTTGCGAATGCAATTCCATCGGCTCCTTGGACAATTTTTGTGACTCCCAATCCGGACAATGTCGTTGTCGCCCTAATACTTATGGAAGGCAATGTGACCAATGTCAACCTGGATACTGGAATTTTCCTAATTGTCAACAGTGTAATTGCAACGGTCATGCAGATAATTGTGAATCTGCTACAGGAGCTTGTACGGAATGTAGGGACAATACTACAGGCAGTTCTTGTGATAGGTATTTCGTATGTCATGAAAAAATATTGTTCTACGCCTGGGTCTTGAGTAAGCTTTTTTCATGCATAATGTATAGTGGATGTTGATAATTCAACGCTGTTCATGAACAAAACCATCAAAATGGATATGCATCGGAAAATGCATTGCATGAGACAGATCATCTATTCCAGGTTTTTTAAAGTTATTTTAACGTTTTTAAACCTCATTCAGGTGTACGGAAGGTTACTACGGGGATCCCAGATTAGGAATTGACATCCCTTGTCGAGCTTGCCCATGCCCAGGCACAATTGAAAGCGGACATTCTTTTGCAGACCGTTGTGCTCTAGATCGAAACACAAATGATGTTGTGTGTGAATGCAGAGAAGGATATTCTGGTGCGAATTTTCGTTACTTTACATTTTTCCTACAATACAGTTATAAAAACTGACTTAGTTAGATGAAGTGCATCATATGCTTTTATTGTTATATGTTTCTTTAATACCCACAGGTCCAAGATGTGACACATGTGGTGACAACTATTTCGGCAGTCCTGAAGAACCAGGGGATCAATGCAGACCTTGTATGTGTAACAACAATATGGATATATCTAGGCCTGGAAATTGCGATCTGAAGACCGGAGAGTGTTTGCAATGTCTTTTCTACACGGAGGGGTTCAACTGTGAACAATGCAAGGCTGGATATTATGGCGACGCTGTGAATCAGATGTGTCGCGGTAAAAAAAATTCTAGTCAAATAAAGAATTTGTTATGACGACATTGTACATAACCTAAACCTTGTTCTTTAATGGATCCGTGGACAGAATGTGTATGCAACTTATTGGGCACTGATGAAGACGTGGGTCCATGTGACCGTATTACGGGTCAATGCCCATGTCTGCCTAATGTGACTGGTATATCCTGTGACCAGTGTGAAGACGATCATTGGAAAATTGCCAGTGGGGAGGGTTGTGAGGCATGTGATTGTGATCCTGTCGGGGCTCTTAGCACCCAATGTAATCTGGTACGTCACTGATCATAATGTACAGAAAACTGCAAAGATTTGTGACATATTTCCTATTTGTAAAAATAATATGAAAATTTTTTATGGAAAATTATTTAAAATTTCTTAACGATTGGATCAAACCTTTCTTTGGTATCATCAATTTTTAGTACGACGGTCAATGCGAGTGCAAGCAAGGATTTGGAGGTAGGCGCTGTGATCAATGCCAAACAGATTTCTGGGGTGATCCGAATGTCGAGTGTTACGGTATGTGTAAAATGTTTCGAATTCATAGAAGGTAATTCACGAAACTATGATTTATGTAATAGTTTAATATTTTCTTTAAAAGCATGTGACTGTAATACATGGGGGTCGTCTACGAGCCAATGTGATAGAGTGACAGGAAGTTGCGTTTGCCTTCCTGGAATCGGAGGTTACAAATGTGACGAATGTGCAAGAGGCTATATTGGCAATGCGCCTTCATGTTCACCATGTGGAGAGTGTTTCGATAACTGGGATCGCATCATTGGAGAGCTCAAAAGTAAGCTTTCTACATTTTATGAATCCTGTTGTTTGTTGTAATTTTTGTGATCAATCTTGCATGAGTGCAAGAGCATCATAATTTCGTTTGTAAACTCTGTCATCTAAGTTTTGCCATATTTTTAAATGATGTTTGTGATTTTAGACAAGACTACAAAAGTTGTGGATGCTGCATCTCAAATCAAACAGCAAGGTGGAACAAGAGCATACAGTCGACAATTTGACGCCATGAAAGGACAAATTGACGAAGTTAAAGGAATATTAGAGAGCTCTAGTGTCAGCACAGCTGATTTGGAATCCTTAGAGAACATGATCACAGAGAAAAAGTAGGTTTACATTTTGAACTCGACATTCTTGCAGGAGCCTATGCAATTTGTAGATATTGATATTTGGTATTCTTGCAGAAACCATTTCGCTAACGCTTCAACTGAGATTGACGCTGCTGAAGAAGAACTAGATAATGTCTCCCAAAGAATTTTACTCACAAATGTGTCGTTAGCAGAGTTGGATAGGAAGGTTAATGCTCTGCACAGTGCCGCTGATGATCTAAAGGATCGCGCTATAAATCTGCAACAATCTAATGTTGAAGGCAAGCAAAAACATTATTCTATATACTGTGGGATTGTTGATTGTGACCATGTGTCTATTTCATGACTGTTTTCTTTTCAGGAGCATTAAATCTAACACGTGAGGCAAAACGACGATCAGATGATGCAGTTAGGCGTGCAGATGAAGTTCAAAAACTTTTAAGTGATTCTGAAAGACAGAGAAGACGAATTACTGCCCTGCTGGATCAAATTAGTCCTCAAGTAGATAAAAAGCAGTCCGATGTAAAAGAGTCGTTGAATAAACTAGATGCAGATTTAAATGCGATTGATGACGCTTTCCCGAATTTGAATACTTTGGTTTGTGATCGGGGTGGAGATCCTTGTGACTCTCACTGTGGCGGTGCAGGCTGCGATCAATGTGGTGGCCTCTCTTGTGAGGGAGCCGTAACGAATGCAGAAAATGCGCTTAGGTATGCTGAGGATGCTGCGGAAGTACTCAAAACGAAGGATGCTGATGCCGAAGACCTTTTACGAACAGTGATAAACGATATTAATGAATAAATTATTAAACAAATATATAAAATATCAAACCTCTCTTTATAAATTTCGATTACCATTTCTTAGGTTACCCAAGCGAAGTCAGAAGTTGATGATGCTAACAAACTTGCACAGTCCGTGTTCCGTGAAGTTCAAGATGCAAAGAACAGTACTGAAGAAACTGCTACAACTTTAGTGGAGTTAGAAGCTCAGATTAAGGAGTTCCTAGATCTTTTGGGTGCCACTCCTAATGACATAAGAACTTTGGCTCAAGATGTACGTTTTAAAACTTTTTTGAACCAGTTTATGTGTACATGCTAAATTTTTTTGAAGACGTATAATTTCGATATAATCAATTGAATTTTATTTAATTGAAATTTAATTGAAAACAACAATAATCAATTGAGTTTTCTGTACACCATAGGTTTTGAGCAAAAATATTACTTTGAAACCGGAACAAATTGAAGAACTTAAAGCTGGAATTCAGGAAAGTTTGTCCATGCTAACAGACATTGATAAAATTATTTACGACACGGCTGATGATTTAGGCCGAGCCAAAAGATTTCAAGATAGAGCAAAATATGCAGAGTACTTTTCGTTCCATCTAGATTATTGTTTATTAGTCTTATTAAAATCTATTTTAAATGTTTTGATTATTTTTAGGGAAAGAGCTAGTGAAGTTTTAAATGAGGCGGTTGCAGTCCGTGATGAGCTGAGTAAGACATTGGATGCTCAAAGAAGTGCAGAAACTGCTATAGACAATGCTAGAGTTGATATAGAAGCAGCAGACATATTTTTAAAACAGGTGAAAACCCTTTTAGTGGTTTATTGAAGCAATAATTATGAGTGTGTTGTGTTGTTTATTCCTATATTGCCCTTCAATTAACCGCCTGTTTTGTTAGATTGGAAGTGAAACAGCCACTGCTGAAACCACAGCCGAAGAATCTTTTGATGAGATTGAAGAATTACAAAAGCGATTGGAAGAACTTCAAAAATTGAACCTCAAGAACGAGAGGAGACGAGCTCAGTCGAAAAATGAATCAGAAGCAGCTCTACGAAATGCTACTGCTGTGCAAGAAAATGCTTTCAAGTATGAGATGCAAACAAATATCAGATTTCAATTTAAAAATTTTTAAGTTCAACACTATAAACTAATCATTGACTAACGATTTCTCTGTGTTTCTTTTATGTACGAGCAGACTGAAAGATGAGTACGAAAAAGTTTCAGAGGCTTTAGATGAAAAACTAAGACTGTCAGAAGGTGCATTACAAAAGGGAGGGCTACAAAATGAGGCCAATCGGCTGGCAAACAATGTCAACGACAAACTTAAGGAATTACAAGGCATGTCTTTACTTGCATTTTCGTGTTCATATTTTTGGCAATCTAAATTATAATTTCCATTAATCCTTTTTCATGTGTGCAGAAATGGAATATGAGTATGGACAACATGAAAGTAGAATTCTGGACGTGTCGCTCGAGATTGAAGGTTTGTCACGGCAGATGGAAGACCATCTTCGAGCCATTCGGAAATTGGAAGAATATCACAGAACATGCAATTCATAAGTCAGCAAATGAATATTTGATATTTTTACTTGCATATACTATCATGACTACACCATGAACATGTTTGCGGTAACTTACTTAAAGTTTTCAGGAAACAACATATGTTGTTAAGTGTTTATACATTATATTATATACCTGACCAGTTAAAAAATTATGTAAAAAAACTGCCAAACTAGTGTAATCTGAAATGTAACATTGCTGCCTCAAGTTTACTTACATGCTATTTAATGCATGCAAAAATACAAAGTGTTGTATAATGTGTTGGTTGTTATGATGCTGTAAAGTCAGCCACTGTAATTTTGTGGCTTGAATATGTTTGATGCTCAGCTGACTACTGCCTTATGACTAGAAATATAAGTTTCATAAACACTATGTGTAATACATTTTGATTATTACATTTAAATAATTAGAACGTTGTGAGTCGTTAAACTAACATTTTTTCTGGTTTTAACTATATATATATATACATATATACATATAATACTTGTGTGTCTTGTTTTTTAGTCAAATTGTTGTAATTCACTTTCTATTCATTATTTGCTTTCAATCAAGAGTGTACATTCTAAACTGTGGTTCGTCGCATGCTTAGGGTAACAAAAATCACATTATATGTAGCTTAGATAGTTTACTCCATGATTTTATTGTATATGTTAGAAATGCAAGTGCCCATTGTTCTTCAAGTTATTTAAGACATTTTTTTGCATAGTATATTGTGAAAAAAGACAACGCTCTTTCTGGAGGCTTTTAGTTCTAAGATCAGCATGAACTCATGACTGCTATAATGTCTACTTTAGTTAGTAAGTTGCGAGTCATTTTTCTTTATAAAATTTAGCGATATAGTTATGGTATACTTTTGTGGTTGAAAATTGTAGATTAATTCATTTTGCCAAAAAATTTCGTTTTCGCCAACTCAGATTACTTTTATCTAATAGGTTTTAACTATTACTATCCCAGTGGATTATGCAATATCTGTCAAAATCAGTTCCCAGAACCCCACTTGGCTTTGAAAGTTTAAATTGACCTCAGCATTTCAAATCTATCAAGCACTTCAAACTCACAGTTTATTGAAGTGTCTTTCCAAACCTTGAAAAAATTAATCGTTGAGTTGATATTAACTTGTCTAGCATTGTTATGTTTTTATTTTATTTGTAAATGTGAGTTAATTGTTACCTGAGTAAAGTTTATTTGAGTGCAATACAAATATGTCTAGAGAAGTTGAGTGAGTAAGTATGCATGGTAATTAAATTGACGTTTAGTTTTTTTAGCGTGTAATGTTTTTTTTTCAGGTTAAAGGTTAATCTCTTGTAGCACAATGCTTGCATGTTGAAGTCAAAAATGTACGTACTTAACGAATAAAAAAAACATCAGAAATCCTAATTGATTCTTCGTTTATACTCATTTAATAATCCATATCTTAGATGATGACGGATAATGGCTTTATGCCCATTCTCAGACACTGTTTTAAATTACATGCTTGTTAACTACATACACTTTTAGCGAATGAGTAGTAGTATATATGAAAACGATTATCACGGCTGGTTATAACCAGCTAGAACGGAAAGTGCCGATGGAATTATTCAGTCGGCAGCTTCAACACTTGGCGTGCATCACATATTCATTCACCTTGTGGTTTTTGTAAATACGAGCATGAGATAGACGAGAGGATTATATTCCACGTAGCCCATCTACTAGTTTTCATATACAAACAATAGACAATGAAGATCCCCCACTTGAAGGGATTAGAGGGTTTTAAGTATCTATTAAGAGTAATAAAAAATGCATGTGGCTACCATATCTGTCTTATTCGTAGACACAAAGTGCTTGCTGGCAGAAAGTTAATGAAAATTTACGACAACTTTTCATGTTTCCATGCATTTAACTCACTCACAAAGGTATTTTAATGGTTAACCTCAAACCAAAATGCAGATTTTTTTGAAGGATTTTGCTAAAGGTGAAGGTAAGGCAGCTTTAACTACAATTTTCAGAACGTGTGACGTGAATTGAAAAAATTGAGTTGAAAAATTCAATAGCCTTTGTTATTATATTGCCGTTCTATACTCGCTCGCTCATTCCTTGACAAAACATGCCCTCCATTTATCTTCATTAAAAATTGTGGTGCGTACTCAATTTTCAACAAAAGGATCAAACACTACCTTGTGCACTGGAAGTTACAATTCATCAATTCTTTTCAAAGTTGAATTTTTTACTATAATTTTGCACGCATTGCAAAATTTAGGAATCTATTAGAGCAAATTGAGCGATAAATGAATGGGCACGTTTTCTTGGCGCTGAGTTGCTGTAAAAATTATTTCTATTCTAACTTATAGTAATTTTCATGTCATTGCTACAGTAAAGCTTTTTCACGCATGATACAACTTCTTATGGCAATATCAAAGATTGCGAACTTTGCAAAAAAAAGAGAAATGCAGACTTTCTCATGAATATCACAAATACAGATCACCAAAAATCTAATATAAATAGTTTTTCTTGCACATAGCTTTCAGGGCATCAGAACTTTTTGTCATAAAGCTACGGACAGAAGATTGAAACCAGCATTTTGGTTTTGTTTTATGATTTTGCTGGTGAATACAAATGCTATCAATTAATTTGACCTTGAAGCGAACTTGGGGTGAAAACTGTAAACGTGATCAAAAATATCTTGTCGACGTAATATCATTTAAAATAAAAAACTATTTGCCTCTCCATGAATGAATAGGACAACGAATTGAGTGCTTCACGTACTCTACCCAGAAATGGAAAACAACTGGCATTTCCACAAAAGAACATGCATCCCATCCATAAATGTTTCCATGAACTATTATTTTTTCGCTGCAGGAGCTCCATGTCATCTTGCATCATGTTTGCCTAATTGACTACAATAGTGTAACCGCAATCATATGACGACAATGAAGAAGTGAAAGAGAAATTATATTCCATAATAATTATATATGCTCATCCATCAATTGTCATATGTAGTTGCAATGAGCTTGAGCCCTGTTTGACAGCCAGAAAAGGAAATCTCACACTGTGCCTGATCGTCAGTCATACAGGTACAAAAATAAAAGGAGTTGAGTTGACCTCAATAATTTATTCAGTAACTCTCCGTCAGCAAATCTTTGCCTTGAAAAAGGTGTTAGTTGTTTGACTACCTTCAACTAATTCGTCTATCCAATAGCATCGCTACTACTACCGCACCGCATTTCCTATAGCAATCTTCTAGAATGCTAAGGTAAGAAAATACTAATTTCATGATGTGATACACCTGACATATCCTATGCTATCTATTGATTCAATTTCCATATTTCGTCTCAAATCATGCAAACCAAAAAAAATACTTCTTCATTTATATTTTATGCAACTGCGAATCTGCGTTCTAGACAAGGGCTCTAATTTTTAAGAGTTTAAGAGACTTTTAACAAAGAAAGATTTATTGAAAATCAATATTGCAGCAACTATGAATGCAGACGGATTTTAAAATGGCTTAAAGGAAAACTACTGGCATCATTCTTTTCTGTAGTTGCGTGATAACAGAATCTTGAACAATAATTATTAGTTACCAGTTTAATTAAGAATTTGTTGAAGAGAACTGTAATCACCGTCATCTTATTGTTTTACCTGTTTTCGTTTTCCTTACGCTTAGTTAGTGAGCCACCGGGTAAGTATGATGAACTAACATGCAAGCTGGGTGGCTTGCTATGAAAGATCTCATCGTTAATACATGATGTATATAAAAGCATGTAAACGGAAAATAGCTTTTCAGCTAGCATAAAACATGTAGTAATGGTGATATATTATACATGACGAGTCACCCAGCTTCAATGTAGTCCATGTTTGCATGCTTACCCGATGGCTCACCGGGGTCGTAAAAAAACAAAATATGTAACAATAAAAAAACAACAATGGCCAGCTCTCTTCAGTAATAATGTGAGGAGAAAGATTTTTACACATTATCTTGCATGAGATTATTTATCCCATGCCCCTCCATTTGCGAAATCTTTTCACATACTAACTAACAAAAAACATGCTGTTACATTAAAAGTCCTATGCTTTTAATTAATTAGTTAGTTAATTTCTTGGACTGCCTTCAGGGAACTAAATTCAAATCACCCGTATGCACACTTTGTAGTTTAAAGTTTTGTTATGATTTAGAAAATGACATTTTGACATCAGCATTTAGTTAGAAATTCCTATGCAGCCAACATACATTCATATCCATAGTGGTTGAACATGTACGTTTGTGTTAGTTCATTTATTGTACTCACATTACTTAAAAGTGTATGCATTCGTTATACTTGCTTACTTAATCAGAAAGAGACACTTTGCAGCAGACAAGCTCATTCCATACTGATATATTACTTGAGTCTACTGTGCTCTACAAATAATATATGTAAGCTCGTGCATTCAGGCAGCACACCACACAGTCATTATCAGTCCTCCATATGAGTGACTTGTTGATCAATCAGTTGGTCATTTATTCGGTCTAGTAGTTAGTTGGAGCCTAGTATTTCATCGCGTGATTATCCTTCCAGTATTTTTGCAACGTCCACAAAAGTGCATTGGTTGCCAACGCTACAAGTGTGTATTGATTGCAACATTTTTAAAGGAACCAGTAATAAACTGGAACATTGATTTCAAATACGTTTCCTACATATTTCTGACAACTCATTGGATATCATTCAATCTTCATACAACAAGTGTTTGATTGAACCTGATTGATAACAAGGTACAGTTTTTTCATATATTTTCCACATTTTCAAACCTATATAGGCTTCCCATACACTATGTTGGCTCTTTTCGTTCCATGTCACATGTTGGGTTAGTTGAGTTGAAAGCACCTTGAAGCGGTTAATAATAGATGCTTCCCATTTAGTCCTCGTTAGTCATTGCGTATACGCATAGAAGCTACCAGGTCACATAAGTTCGGGGTTTCACTAGCTATTAACGTAAGAGGAAGTGGGTTCCATCTTGCATGTAGTCAGTCAAGTTTATGCTCCCTCCGCTCTATATTTCACAAACAAATGCCTGAAGAAAGGCATAGGCGTCACAATAGGCACAATCTATTTGGCTTTGTTCACAACATGTATTGTATTTTCAATGAGGATGTAGCTATTTGAACTGGATTTCGTAGACTTGCCTTCTTAATTGTTCATTATTTCAATGTCCCTGTTTTGTAAACATTGTTTAGTGTGTGAGCAATCATTGATACCAAGAAATGACTTCATACAATAAAATAGGTTTCAAATTTTAGTCCTCAATATCTAATACAATTTATTCACTTTTTATCAGTAATTAGCTTTTTACAACTAACCAGGTTTTGGTTCAGGGTAAGTGTCAACCAAAAAGGGGACAACTTACATAAATAAATTCATGTAAAATCGGATTCGTTGAGTCTAGTGACCAGCAATGTAATGTATTTTACGTTCCTTATGTATGTAAGATAGAGTTGGAAATGGAACTCGCACACTTTGTTTTGAGACTCGTGCATAAAAAAATAGTAGCACAAGAATTTTTTAATGTAAACTACTTTTTTAACTTTAGAATGCTAGTTTCTTCGTGCATGCACACCTGGCGATGATCAACAATAAGAAGTCACTTAAAACCGTAAAAAGTATTGCAAAAAAATCTATTTGGCAGATATTTTTAGCACATATGGATGCATGTTTCATTACTTTCATGGCTTAAGTTTGCAAAAAAAAACTTCGCCAGGCACATAAGAATCATTCTAGCATCTTCGCTAGTAGAGCAAAAAATTAAGTTCACACAAGTTGCGTCCACAGTGACGTAACTCAGGTGACTTTCCTATGTCCTCGCAATACAAAATTGATTTCAAGAGCTACTATTTAGAACTTTTTCATTTGCCTTTTTTATGCAACATTACCACAACTACAATGTCATATAATGTATTATATAATGTTGAATGATGCTTAAGCAGAAAATTTGGCTTCTATATTATAATATTTATATGAAGTTCACTTTCCTTTTACTTCTTGAGTTGATTACAGCAACTGATTTACTTAATTATATACTATTTTCCACAGCTCATTTTTGAAGATTATTGCACAAGGTGGATCAATCATGCCGTGTCCATTTTTAACTCGTTTACCAACTGCCTTTGTTCGAAACTATGGGACAGCTTTGGTGAAAAAGTATGGGGAACAGTGTCCAGTGATGAGTAGGGCTCTATCTACAGTGGCTGCAACTGAACGTAAGAAAGAACAATGTAAATTTCGCATCAATACAGTATAATGTGTGTGATCGGGATCCCGTACACAATAGGGGTACACCTGATGCCCTATAATTGCGTATATTTTTACACGCGTGAATCTCCCAGCCAATGGGATCATTAGGTAGAGGTATAAGTAGTCTACTCTGGTTGACTGGGAGAAGTACGCCCGGCCCGTAGAAATCTACGAAAGTACACGGTTTCAGGTGTACTCCTAATGTATTCGTATTCATGCACGTAACACATTTTCATTAGTGTCCAGTCAATCATTCAAAGCTTAAAATATTCAGGACACCAACTAACTAATTGTAAGATAAAACTTGCAAAAAACAGAAACACGTAGATTGCATGTTAAATTATGAATGGCAACAAAGAGTCTGCATATATTTTCTATTGCCATATTCCATGTTTTAGGAAAAGAAGACATGGCCCGACCAGCTGAAAAATGTCCATTCATGTCATCCAATGGGGAAATGGTATGGGAGAAAGCTAGTGCTGCTGTGGAGCAAGACATTATTGAGTCCACAGCTTCGGCACCATCTAAGCCTTTTGAATACGAAGCCTTTTTTCGAGATCAAATTCGCAAAAAGAAAGATGATCACTCCTACAGGGTGTTCAAAAAAGTGAACCGTCTTGCAACTCACTTTCCAAGTGCCAATGAGTACAGTTGGGGAGAACGGCCCATCACTGTGTGGTGCTCCAATGACTATTTGGGCATGTCTTGTCATCCAGCTGTGAAAAATGCTGTCATGTAAGCCACATTAAACCAAAACGTATTTTCCAGTAAAGATTTCTACAAATTAAATACGCTTCTTGTATTTAGGGAAGCTTTAGAGAGCTGTGGAGCTGGTGCTGGTGGGACTAGAAATATTTCTGGAAATTCCCTTTTTCATGAAAATTTGGAAGCCGAACTAGCTTCGCTCCATCAGAAACCCGGGGCTTTGCTATTTACATCTTGCTACGTGGCTAATGATTCCACCTTGTTCACATTAGCAAAGCAGTTGCCAGGTAATTTTGGCAGTGTCTTAAATACAACCTGCTGGGGCAACTCATAGGTTATTATAACTAAATAGCACGGAACGTACGACAGAATTTATATTTATATACTATCTCTTGTAGGCTGCCATCTGTTTTCTGATGCTGGAAACCATGCTTCCATGATCCAAGGAATTCGAAATAGCGGTGTACCCAAAACCGTGTTTCGACACAATGATCCAACTCATTTGGAAGAAGTGTTGAAAAAAGTTGATCCAAATATTCCCAAGATAGTGGCTTTTGAGACAGTTCATTCCATGACTGGAGCTGTGTGTCCACTCAAGGAACTTTGTGACGTTGCTCACAAGTATGGGGCAATAACATACGTCGATGAAGTTCATGCTGTCGGCTTGTATGGTGATAATGGAGCTGGTATTGGGGAAAGAGAAGGGCTTTTGAATCAAATGGATATCATTTCTGGGACCCTTGGTAAGTTGAAACAAACGGAAACGGTACTATTGCATGTTGTGTGCCGCGACTAATATAATGCTCATAGCTCATAATATGATCTTCAATCAAACAATTTTTGTTCTACAGGGAAAGCTTTTGGAAACATCGGTGGCTATATTGTAGGGAGCAAAAATCTGGTAGACATGATTCGTAGTTATGCTGCAGGGTTCATCTTTACAACATCACTCCCCCCAACAGTTTTGAACGGTGCATTAGCCTCTGTAAAAATTCTTCGGTCGGATGAAGGTCGTCAACTTAGAGCAAGACATCAATCTAACGTCCGCTACTTGCGGCAAAAACTAATGGACGCTGGTATATCTGTGGAACATACTCCATCTCATATCATTCCCGTATTTGTAAGTCGAACACAGTCAATGTTTGTACATGTCGATTGGATGAAAAACGTTATATATATGTCTATCTGTTAGCTGGAAACATAGTTGCAGGATTAGTACATTTATATTAAGAAAAACATATTCCGATTCGATAGATCGGTGATCCATTGTTGAGCAGCAAATTCTCTGACGAACTGTTGAAACGAAAAGGACATTATGTGCAAGCAATAAACTATCCAACTGTGCCAAGAGGTGAAGAAAAATTGAGAATTGCACCAACGCCTCATCATACGGAGGCCATGATGGATGATTTCGTGAGTGATATGGTAGAAGTATGGAAAGACTTGGGAATAAAACTGAGGGACCAGCCTTGCACCAATGTGAGTTACATTATGCATTACATTTCTGGAACGGTTAATGGATTGAACGGTGTATGATAATTAGTCAGTATGAATTTTTGTCACCAACCAGGTTTTTCACTAAAGGCTTTTCATTTTATTTCAGGAATGTACGTATTGCAAAAAACCGGTGCTTTTCCAGAAACTTGAGGCCAGAAGTCATTCCATATCGGCTGCAGAAATAAACATGGCGCCCCTTTGTTCTCTTCCGAATTGTCCACAAATCGCAGCAACAGCTTGATGAATCGTTACATCCTGTTATGCGTGCACCTAATTTGAGTAATAGTAATGCCTTATAGTCGTACTCGTAATCAGAGGAAATTCCATTTTTAGTATATGGTCATTAACACACCAAAAAAGTGAATTCATGTAAACGTAATTTTTCTATTCGTGATAATATTAACATGTAACTCATATGCGAACGCGATGCTCCAATTCCATGCCTAAATTCCTTAAATCAAGGAGAGCTTCTATTTTGGTACGAAAATCAGTTAAATTCTACTCGAATCGAAATAAAATACTCTCTATTTCAATGATGAGATGATTAATACTTTTCTTCAATCAGATATGCATCACATGCGCCCTAAGGTTACAGACACAGACGTCAGATCAGTCAGATGTGAAGCAAATAAAAAGGCTTAACTCCTCTTTCATCATTCATGTAAAACTTCTTATTTTAAGGCTTGAGTTATTCCTTTCTCAGTCATTCTCAGGGAACCTGTACCACATCAACTTAATCACAAATTACGGGGTTCTTAGTGGTGCAAGTACTTTTAGCATCAAATGCGAACATATTAATTCAAGATATATGTTGTCAGTCCACAACACATACCTTGCTTGAAAACACAAAATACTGTCCACATGCATTGTAACCAATCCTCTTTGGAAGCAAAAATTTATCAATCTGCTACACTGCGTAACTCATATCTACGGCTCCTGAATGACACACAATGAATTCTAAGGTGCCAAAGTCGCAGGTATTAAATATAAGGTTAAATTTTTTTGCAGTGACTCACACGGACTATCAGTGCTGCCGTATATTACTGGGGGCACTATCAGTTCATTTTCCGGTCAGTATTGAGGCACAGTAAAGTCAGACCCACATACTGAAAACAATGCATGTAAACAATGTCATGTTGCACAGTCTCATCCTATTAAGTAAATGAACTATATGGAGACAAGGAAGGAATGGACAAGACCTATATGCACAACAGGCAATACAGTATTACACAGGACGACAAACACAACTGTCTGACATTATAATCATACTCTCTAGGGAGATTATAATGATCTAACAAACAACAATTTGGGGTACAAAGAATTCTTGGATGCTATTATGCTTACATAATCCATAGTAAAGTGCATAGTATTGCAAGAGTATCCATAAGCCACAGAGCTATTACTTAATTACTGTTTCTCATTTTTTAAGTATCTCACGGTGGTGGCTGCGTTTCCGTAACTCTGTTGAAACTCCATTAAAAGGAACAAAGAAGAAGAATCAGATTCCACACAATCCCCCGTCAGTTCACTAAGTTCACTTATGTACTAGAGAGCTATAAAATATTTTATATAAACGAAAAACGATAAGAGGCAGACTTAGATGTCATTCGTGTGAAGCCTGATAAATTTGACACTAAACGATAAAAAGAGTTTAAGTTCTGTCCAATATATAAGAAAAGTCAATAGACGTGTACAACATTAATCATTCAATAAGTCACTGTGCTGATGCTCAGCGATTTACCCACACAGTAAAAATTGGCAATTCATGAATAGACTGTCATAAAGTCACTTAAACATTAGTTCACAGCTCAAGCAATATTTTTATGCAATTCGACACCTATAATAATGGTATTTGTATGCAAGCAAATTTATACAACAATAAACAGTTGAGTTAGTTACTATAGATGAAGGTGTATAAGAACTAGGCTGGAATGAGGAAAGTCTATTTTGATTATGAGTTGTACAGCTACATAATGTCTAGGACTATTAAAAACTACTTTCCAGCACTTATACGTTGTTTTTAACTCTTATAAAAATGATCTACTAAGTATGCGTGCTTGTGAGAGGAATGAGAGTCGAAAAATAAGCTTATTTCTTACCGGTCGTAATGGAAAATATAGATACCACTGAGGGCTTAGTATTTTTCTGATCAAAAAATTTCATTTCATTTGATCAAATTCTCTGCGTATGACCTTAAAGGTTCAAAAAACACAGTTTTTAACATACATAGGCGCTGAATTGCAAGAATTAACTGCGAGCTATCTAAAGCTAGTTATGTATATATCAACCAAACGTTGATCAATGCCAATAATCGGTACATAATCAAATTCCCACTCACTCAGTAAGTGCCTACATTTGTTTAGAAAGTATACGAAGGACCAAGAGATGAAAAGTGTAAAACTGTGAAATACAAAGAAACAAAAACTAAAAAATTGGATGAGCAGTGTTTTATATTGTTTAAAACGGTAGTTTTTTTTACTGTATAAACGAGTTCTCAAAAAGTTCAACTTTTATGCACAAAATACTGATCAACGATCACTATATATTACAGATACATTCAAAAAGAAAAAGCCATAAAGTAACTCGTTTAACCTAATTATTCATGGATGAATAAACTCGTCCCTGATCATGATTACGATTCGAGAAAAGTTCTCCATAGGGTAACCATGATCAAAATGGTAGAGAGGAGAAATCTTTGCAACCCTTGGTGATTATGATGTTTTGTTGTCGCAGCTAAATACTTGAATTCCTTAGACATAATTTAATTTTTAGTAAAGTTAAGCCGAATAGAGTCTCAGTTCCCCATAGCATACAGTTTAGTCCAGTCCTTAGCATGCCGAATGGCTTCCTGTTCGTTCACTTTCCAAAGCTCAGCTACATCGTTTGCCAATGGATCATCAGGATTTGGTGCACTCAACAACGCTTGTATGGAGAGCAGCACAGTTCGAATCTGTAGAGCAGGGCTCCATTTATCTAAGAAACAAGAGTACACAAAATTGTTTTATAATACAGGGTAATTAAAGGCAGGGTAAAAAGCAAAATTAACATACAAATGAATATGAATGCTTAGCACGATTTGATTCATTGAAAAGGTACTTTCTATTTTACCTTTTAAAATGTCCAGACAGATGCGACCAAGTTTATCAATATTTGGATGATAGATTTTTGTAATAAATCTGACTTTAGGGGCAGACATAGGGTAATCTTCAGGTAGAAACAATTCCAATTTAAATACACCACCCTCAAAAGGTGAACCTTCTGGACCTACAAAAAACAGCAATTAAATTACAAAGCACGATCACAATAGTTTATAGGAATACAATATTAAATCCAACGAACCTGCAACCACTACATGGAAATACCGAGCGTTATTTTCATCTGGTACAGCACTAATTCCTGGAACAGGTTCTTGCATGAGCCTTTGAGTTTCCTGTAGCAAGATAAAACACTTAATTAGCACATTTGCCATGTAAAATTACCATTTGTAATACAAAGTACGAATAACAACCAAGTTAACTTGCCTTTATAATTCGACGAGGTAACCCAGCCATTGTGAGTATCCAATTTTATACACCAATTCGATTGAATTCGATCACAAGAAGTCGTTAATTCTATTATATATTGAATGGAATGGGTAAGACGTTTCAAACAAATTGAAGCATACAAAGTTTGAAACGTCAGAAGTAGAACCAAAAACACAAAATCTCCAATGCTAGGTAGTGTCAAATATTGGATCTTTGTCCACTTCTCCACTTCTAAAACAAAAAAGCATTAGAGTAGTCAATTAAAAGTTAGATCCAGAAATATTGCATCGAATTACTGATGCCACACCATTTGACCGTCCAATAATAGACTAATTCCCATTCGTTTCTCCTTCGAGATGAATTATATTCACAGAATCAATGGGGGAACAGTTAAACCTAATTATTGAACGTCCAGCACTAGTATTGAAACTGATCTTTCTTGGTAAGTTGGTAGTAATATTCTTCAAACTGCCACAGCACATTTTTTTTGCACATTTTTTTAAACTTTTCACAGAAAATCATCGTAACAGAGTTAACAGCTCGAAACCTGTTTTGTCCTTTTAGAACCCAGAATGACTGATTGATTACGTAATAAGTTTAAAATTTAACGTTAAATTGATCAAAACGAAGCATTAACAATTGTATTTATAAATAGTCCATACAACTATTCCTTCATTTAACATTGACATCCGAGCTGTACTTATTTTGTCAGCACAAAATAAAAAACTACACCCTTGACATGACAAAAACTAACTGCTACTGAAAAAAAAGTCTCAACTCTCCTACAGAGAATGAAGTCATCTTTAGACTGAATTGGCTATTTCTACTTTACTCAATTGATACTCCCCTTAACCGATAATTGGACAGTAAATCCAGTTTGACAACTAACAAAACGTTACGCTTACCATTGCATTTATTTAAATCTCGTGAGAAATAAATTTACAACTAACTAGTAATGAGTATTACATACCGTGAGAACTATAAATTTTGCTCCTCTGAGATCGCAAAGACTGTATTTTTCCACAATTATCTTTCCAATTAACTCAACTTCAGATGCTCGCCTCAACCAGAATCCAAAAACCGTCCCTATTTCTTAACGAGTCTTTCGTATCCCGATTCCGTATTGATCAACTGATCACAACTCAAATACTTCTGCCCCTAGTGCTGCTAGTTGTCATGTGACCGGCAGATCCAATATTTCCCTCGCTGTCTATACTCTACTCCCTTGTGTGAAAATACTTGTCCAACTTGCAGGTTTATGTACTATTCGCCCCGTTTCATGCACCACAAAGCAAAGTTAATATTTTAAACTTCATTTTCGAATTTACACAATAATATGGATGAACATAAGCTAGATTTCAATTGATTCATTAGCCCGCATGACAGTGGGCTGACATAAGGACGACCACAGGTGAGGGCAACATTTAGTTATAGTTCATTTAAAAGTAAAAAAAAGTTGCTCCATGTTATTCGGCTGTCCTCGATAAATGGCGGATTTATACAAATTAAATAACTAAATCTGTAAAGTGGTGTGGCAACAATAATAAACAATACCAGATAATGGACTATAGTTAGTTACAGTAAGTTACAAAATCTGAATTTTTTCTCAAATAGCGTTCTGAGGTAATAAAATTCGACATTTCCGAAGGTTCAGGGAATGAAAAATCATTCATCGATCATGTTATATGAATCGAATCCGATTTAGAATATGTCGCTTTCAAGAGACCAATTGCTTTAAACATACGAATGAAATGTTATGATAAAGCAATTCAATTAAACATACTTCGTTGACGCTGTATGTACAATAAGGAAGAAGTGGAAAAAAACAAGTATGCATGCGTGTATATATTTAATGCATTAACATTGAATATCTATTTAAAATAATGTAATGAGCAACTGCTTATAAATTTTGGAATTGCGACGTTTGCACTATGGCTTCATTTGGAAATAGGTTTGCACAATTTAATAGAAGCTTGGCTTCATATAGCCACAGATGTTTCATTTCAACGATGGTTGATGTTAAAATTGCCTATTTGAATGATTTAACTTGAGTAGTTAATCCTCAAAGAAAAAATGACTATAGTTCAAAATCTGCATTCATAAAACGTGGTTTCTTGAACAAGCTTTGGAAACACAAATCGACACTTATATTATCTGGTTACAATATCTTTTTTGGTATTGGGTTCCATTTTATAGTTACAAACGACTAATATAGTGTAATTGTAAAACTATGGGCAAGCTATTGCAATACTTTAAGAGATAAACAATATTATTAATCTAACTTGGCCAAATTAACCACTTTAGCACATCCAACTCGTGTAGCCTCTTCATAGTGTTCTGTAATACTGCTTACATTACGCTACACTTTATGAACTTTTGGCTCCATTGGCCTGAATGAGTTGACCTTTGCAGAAGGACATCCCATCAGCATACGCGTCTAAGGACCCCGCACCGGTAACACAGAAAGATGACATTCAGATGAAATTTTTTCAAAAATTCCTCAAATGTTAATTTTTTTGTGCTGAATCCGAATCTGCAATCAGATTTCCCAAATTCGGTTTCAAT
>Ga0210040_10000901_pt1 | contig 47201 bp, 32 predicted proteins | sample CryGeyCG12114_NA_FD_185462 | JGI IMG/M metagenome (GOLD analysis project Ga0210040, IMG submission 185462) | Groundwater microbial communities from aquifer - Crystal Geyser CG19_WC_8/21/14_NA (SPAdes) (version 2) | ecosystem: Environmental > Aquatic > Deep subsurface > Groundwater | place: USA...
AATCTGACGTAACGTGTTAGTCGTCCCCCGCTGCTGTTTGTTGGGTTGGTTTTGCTCAGTGTGGCCTTGTATTGCCAGTACGTTGACCGGGATCGGGATCGGCCTGCTTGCTACTGTCTGTGCCTTGATATTGTCGGCATGGGCCCGTTGGGGGCTGTCTATTAGGTTAAGGACGGGCAGGATTGGAGCTGGGGAGGGGGTTGCTGGCGATGTTACGGGTGCGGGTGCGGGTGCGGGTGTGGTATTGTGTGTTGAAAGGAAGGCGTCTCTTAACTATCGATCGATCGATGGCATCGAGGCTTGGCTGTACTGTAGTGTTTCATTGATGAGCTCTTGCTGGTGGAAAGCGTGAGCGCTAAAATTATGTTATGTTATGTTATGGTTTAAGTAATAGAAAAATTACTAGTATCATTGAAGGTCCAAAGTCTTTCGATCTATCCTTTCATACCTGCACATAATTGGCAGGAAACATGCCCTTGACACCCTTAAGTTCACCCTGCCACCAGTCATCTGTGCTCTCCGTCTTTTTCAGGACCTTGATCTTATCACCTTCTTTGAAGACCAAATCTCCCTCGCCCTGGCCGGCGAAATCGTACAGGGCGGTGACGTATTGGAAGTGGTGAGAAGGTATCCGGGGTGGAGGTGGGGGAGGTTTCTTCTTCCCTATTACACCGAACATCGAGGTGCCACCTGGTGTTGTTGCGCCGGGGTGGGTAGCTAGGGGAGCTGAGGTGGCAGACGTTTGACGATCTCTACTAAAGTAGTCTGTGTTTGGACCTGCAGGGGAGAAGCTCACACTCGAGGGAGTTTGATAGATGGAGGCAGACGGAGACGGAGAGGTGATGGCTGACTCATTGATAGCGGGCGAGAGTAAGGAATTGGAGGAGGGCGAATGTGACAGCTTTGGCTTGAGGTCGTAAGTTTGAGGAGATGGTGGGACGGGCGGCCGTGCTGGAGAAATAGAGGCCGCTCTGCTAAAAGAGTTGGGCTGACTGGGTCTGCGGTAGCCATTTGTGGGTGGGTGATGGCCTTCCTTTTCTTTTTCACTGAAGGACTTCCTGATAGCCTTGCCGTGCGCGATCATTGGCATGGCCTCCATCTGTTTCTGCATGGGTTTGAAAGCGTCCTCCCATATTCTCACTACCTCGTCCATAGGTGGACTCGGCGAGGGAAAGCCTTGTTCGGAGCAGTAAGTGTGCAGCATGGTATAGTAATGTGCCAGCAGGTTATTCTGTATCTGAATCTGGGCGGCAAGCAGGTGTGGTTGGAGGGACCAGACGGCGGAGAGAAGTGGAGGGAGGTAGTTGCGCAAGTGGTTGTCAGCAGCATGGTAGGCTTCGGTAGCTATTGTCAGATCTGACTGAGTCTTGGTGAGTTGGGCTCGGTCGCGGTCGGACAGTTTGGACTTCTTGGAGCTGACGTCGACTCTGCTCTGGTATCGCTCGTAGTCCAGCTTCTTGTCCTCTCTCTTCCTCATCTGTTTCCTGGCTATCTGGAGGTTGTCCTTGGCTTCCTGCGCCGGCCCGATGATTTTGTGCTGCACCTCCTCCAGCTCAGCGGTCAGGTCTTTCTTCAGATCCTCGTATTCGGTCTTGAGCCGGCTGGTTCGCTTGACCAGTTTGGGGTCTGTTTCGACTGGGACATGGCCGATATAGTCGTCCGAGGCACCCACGATGGGAGCATAGAGGGTGTCATACTCACACAGCAGGCGGTGCTGGATCATCAGAATAGACAACCACGATTCTCGCCATGCCCTGGAGGCGTCAATGATCTATTGCTGGGTCAGTTACTGACGAGTTCAAGATGTGGCACGTACTCGGCCCAACAACTGGTCTGCATCTTCAAAGTCCTTGAGCAGCAGGGAGACCTGCTGTTCGTCTGCACTTCTTTTCTGGTACTTCTGGAATTGTCTCTGCACGAACATGCTGCTGTGCGAGGCAGAGTATTTTGACTTTCAGCAGCCTAGCCGTTCAACCGTTGAGAACCAAGCCCAAGCCCAAGCCCGCCGGCATGGCCCCTAATTTAAGGCGGAGAAAGCCGTGGACACGCAATATTTAGTGGTCACAAGTCAAGAATCAGCATTCAAGTGCATCTAGTGGTGGTCAAAGTGACTACAGCAACAAGACGGAAAAAGGGCCGAAAGAAGGGCTTGTACTGTTGGTGTTGGGCAAAACAAAATTTAGGCTAGAAGCATTAGCGAAGCCTAGCTACTGTATGTAAGCATGCGTCAGGTAGGGATGGTTATCATTGCTCCAAAGTGTTTGGTGGGCGTCGCAACTGCCCGCCACCGTTCCCAGAGCCCCGTATCCTTGCTGCAGATCAGATGGACACGCGTTGTTTCATGCCACCAAACTTAGTTGCAACGTTCCCTCCACCCACGCGTCCTAGCCTCATTTGGTCGCGTCGGATATCACTGCCATCATCGAAACATCATCTGCAGTCAGACCATGCATACTGCTACCGACACCTACGAAGCCAAACTTCATCAGCATGGGTCTAGCCAAAGTGCTTGTATCCAGCATCTCACACCGCATGACCCGCCATGGCCATGGCAACGGCCCTTCATCGAAGCACTCCGGCATCCCTCTTGACCCAGAATGCATCGCAGTCGCAGTCGCAGCTTTCAGCACCAGTCCTCGAGTTCAGATGCATGTTCACCCATGACATCTTCAAGAAATCCAAGAAATGGCACGACGGCTCTCTACGATACCATAGCTTCAACAAGCGTGTCATGGTCTATGATGATACCAAGAACCTGGTCGGAGGTCTACATTATCGTCAGGCCGAAGACTTTGCAGAGGGCCTTGAGCTGAAGTTGGACAGGCCTGTGCTGGTTCAGGTGGAAGAGCCCTTGGGTCAGACCAGTACAGATCTTACCCAACTGCTTGGTAGGCAGAGGCAGGATCTCAACAACCAGCCCGCGAATCAGACCCAGCCTACACGTGCTTCCCTCGCGAGAATCAATGCTGCCAACTCTCAAGCCAGACCAAAGTCTATCAAGGAACTACTTGGTGCCTCTCAAGGAAGATTAGGTCGGGCTAGCCTGCCCATTCAGTCACCCTTCGAGCAAAGGCAGGCTTTAGCAGATATCCAGCCCACCATTCAGCCCTCTCCTAAGAGACGTAAGATTACCACCGGAAACGAGAATGAGCCGACTATTGTGCCTGCCGAACCAGCACTCGTGCGACCGAGCCCTGTAGCCACTCCCTCAGTGCCGCTTAAGCCTGTTCACCTGGCAGGCCAGCTTGTCGACATTTCCTCTGATGACGAGCCAAGTACCCGTCACATACCAAGAATTACTAACAATTCAATGCAGCCTAGTCGAGAGAAGCGTCCGAGAATGCCCAAGCCTCTGCCAGCAGCTAAGCCAGCTGAGCCACGAGCGACGAGTCGGACCAACTCAGACGATACGCTGTCAGTCAATAAGGGCAGGATTTCCAAGAAACAGAAACAGAAGAAGCCATTGAGCGACGACTGTGTAGATGAGGGCTTAACAGAGCCTGTCTCTAGGCAGAGGAACAACCCATCGATAGGTAATGACACGCCCAGCGCTGCATCGAAATCGCTACCGCCATCGAGACCACGATCGTCATCCGCAGCATCCATACAGAGTCAGCGACGCTTCTCCTCCGGTCCAAGGAGCAGCCTCAAGTTTGCCTCTCAAAGGCCTCGTCCGAAGTTGATGTACAAAGCACTCCTAACTCCCACTACAACCCAAGCACCGGTTCATGACTTCCAGGCCAGCAGCACCGAACACCCTGAAAGCCCCCCAGCGAGGCAAAGGCGAACGGAGTTACTGGATACAGAATCTTTCTTTGATGCTTCTCAGATTGCAGGAGAACCAGCTGATGCCGTGACACAGCCACCAGGCAGCTTTCTGCCAGATACGAAACAAGCAGAAGATGGACCAACCGCCGCCGACGACAATCTCTCTGATAGATCACAAGAGCACGCTCCGACAGAAGACGTATCGTCATATTCTCCTGTGGTTGACGGCAATGCGGACAAAGGTCCTGATAGCCCGCTGTTCATGCCTCGCACTGCTTCTCAGATTTCCCCAATGCCATCCCGGAATTTCAACACCGACGACGTCCCTTTCCAGCGTCTGTCGCAGGAGGCTTCTCGACCTATGTCGTCCTCATCTGTGTCTTCTGTCGAGAAATCGCACGAGCAGATGGGTCCGGTCTACCCGCAGAGTCCTACAAATCCGGGAAAACATGAAGAAGAGCAATCGTCTCCTACCTTTGTGGCTGCTGTTTCCAAGCCTGCACAGCGAACAGGTACCAACGAAGCTGCTGCATCGGAACATGTCGTTGTATCTAACCTTGAACCGATCAATTCACAGTCGCGTTCAGCATTACCGCTCGCAGTACCTCGTTCACTGGCCAAGGTCAAAGGCCGCCTGTTCAGGCGCGTTGTCTCAGAACAGCTCCCAATGGATACCTCGACACGTGATGACTTTTTGATGGATTCGAATCTAGACGGAGATTTGAATCTGCTGGAAGATAGTCCAGTCAGGCTGACTCCTGCAAAAGTAGCAAGAGACGCTGCACCTGTACCACCAGCAAAGCTACAACGGGCTACTTCTGATCCTGTAACACTTGACAGCACGCTGGCCATGCACTACCCAGACTCTTCGCCCACTGGTGAAGCAGATGAACAATCGCCGCCTCAAGAAGTGCAGCCACAGCCAGTTCCCGCTGCGGCGCTGTCCCCTGTAGCACTTCTCCCAGTCGCTGATGCAGGCCCATGGACAACCACAGAAGCCTTCCTCCTATTCGATCGGTGGCCGCCCGGAAAGCAGAAGCCGGATTACGGCCAAGGCACGCAAGCAGGTCATAACGGAATTGGTGCGATCGAGGACAGTGCAAGTGTAGCTATGAAAGCTGTGGCGAACAAGAAGTACAGGATGTTCGGAAGCGCGAGGCTGGTGAGCCAGCGATGATTGATGAGTTATGAGGCATGAGTAATGAGTGATGATACCAAGATGACACATGCAGGATATAACCGTGCAGAAAATAGGAATCTTGTCTAATCTTTTCGTTGCATCAGACTGTCTAGTTTACCTTGTATCGTTTCGTTCCTTATAAAACTGCTATGCGATCACCTTCTCCCTATTTATCTAGCGCTGGTCCCTCTATCTCGTCACTTACTCACTCACTCACTCACTCGTATCTATCTGACTAGGAAACTAGGCCCGCAGCCGCAACTACCCCAACGCCATCCATCCATCCATAGCTCGGCACAATCCAGTGGTGCCATACAGTAAATAGACCAAACCAGACCAAACCAAACCAAACCAAACCGAACCGAACCAACCAGTGGATACTAGCGGTCTCGGCTCGTAGTTACAGTGGGGCCTTCTCAGCCGCCGCGTGGTAGGGTGGCCTTATGACTTAAGGCAAGTCGTGCCTTCTTCCTTCCTTCCTTCCTTCCTTCCTTCCTTCTTGGGCTGGATATAGCTGCGGCTGACGGTGGCTGTGACTCAGACTTGCATCTGTATCTGCATCTAGTAAGTCCAGGATGGGGTCTTGTCCAGGTAAGGTGAGGTACGGATGGGATAGGAGTCGAGTCGAGTCGAGTTGCGTAGCTGTTTCAACGGGGATGGTTCATATATATACGCGTCACGTCACAGTTGTGACGGGCGGAGCAATGCGGTTGCAGAAACGAGATCGTGCTTGTATAAATTTGGTTGATTGGCTCAGTCTACTGTACTTATTGATTCAGGCCGGCCAGCTCTGGATAGTGTAGTGTAGTGTAGTGTAGTGATTGATTCCTCTACATAAACATAGACAGACACACCGGACGCCTCGCTAATCTAACCTAACCAAAACAGATCAGAAATCCAACACCCGAAGCCAGTCTATCCGTGCGGTGCGGCCGCATGATTTCGTTTCTACTCTACTTCACAGTTCTATCCGGAAGGGCGATCTGCTGCTGCTGCTGTGTCCGCCCCCTCCCTTCCGCAATCTTCCCCACAACCCTCGAGAAGTACTGCGCCACAAAGCCTTCCGTGTAATAAGAGTGGTTGCTACTATGGTCCGCCACAAGATTATGCGCCAGCTCATGACACAGGATGACCCACCAGTAGACCAATGCATCGTTATGCCCCGCTTGTGCAACACTGGCATCGCTCGACGCGATCTGCGACTCGTGTAATTGGTGAAAATAGAGGTAATTACAGAAAATACTCCCGTTGCGATTGAACGCTATTGTCTTCCCTCCCGTTTCGTGGAAAATGTTCAGTATGCGGGGGTTGAGGGCGAAGATGTCGCCTGTGGATTTCAAGAGGTCGGCGAAGGCGTTCAGGCCGTTGATGTTTTGTTGCAGGAACTGGGAGGCGTTGGTGGGTCGAGCTGGGTCCTGAGGAAGGAACATCTGAATGCCTTGCTTGAGGTCTGCGACGAACGCTAGATCGTGAGCGGGTTTCTCATCGCAGTAGGATTTTGTCTCGGAGACGGTGTTTTGTTCGCCTCGTGAGAAGATCTCGGTGCTGTTGTGGGGGCGGGATTTGCGGATTGCAGAGAGGAGGTTTTGTTGCATGTGGTGGGGGGCTGTGACAGATTGGTCTTGGCCTTGGCCGCTGCTGCCCGCTGAATATGGTGGTGGCGGGTCTTGGGATGAGCTCGGGGTCTGGGGCCGAGCTTGTGGGATGGGCAAGGGCTCTGGACCGGACAGCGAGGAGGTAGGACGTTGCTGTCGCCCGCCGGCACCTAGGCCGAAGTTCTTCGCGAAGTTGCTGAGCATGCGTTGTGCTGAGCGGATTGGTTCGTTGTCCATGTCTTCCTGTGGGAGGTGCTGTGAGGATGGTCCTGCGAGAGCACCTGCATTCTTGCTGTCGGGCGAGTCGGGAAAGGCGCCGATCATATTCTGTTTCGATTTCTTCTCCTTCTTTTGTGGTGACTGCGTCGATTCCCACGTCTTTTGCTGCTCCTCGATGCGTTTCTGTTGCTCTTCTAATTCTTGGTGGCGCTTATTCTCAGCCATTCGCGCTTCTGCTGCTTTTTGACGCAGGATTCTGGAGACGTTAAACCCTCGATTGCGCAGATCAAGGAGGTCAGTTTTGAGAAGCATTTCAAGTGTCAGCGGAGAATGAAGTTTCGGGCGGTTAAGGAGGAGGTGGATCAATGCTTGGCTAACTTGGTAGAAGTCTGGGTTTGCACCAACGACCCAGAGAGTAAATTCGCGGTTGTTGGCGGTGATGACTGCAGTCCGCTTCTGAGAATGAGTGATGTTTCGCCCTCGTAGTGCTCGACGGAGTGTAATCGAGGAGACAAGCTGCACGCTCAAGTGTTTCTCAAGCCACCTAGCGTCGTTCTTGATGTTTTCTTGTGGCTGTTCATGGAGAAACAGCTGAGACCGCTCAATGATCAAGTTCTGCAATTTTTGAGCTGGACTCTGGTCAGCAGCTCGTGGACCGTGTTTAGCGGCTTCCTCGACAAGGGAGCTTAGAAGCTGCGAACCTAGGGAGAAGTAGAAATCCTCTAGACCTTCTTCTTGTGGTGCAGCCAGAATGTTGGACTTGAACAGGTTGTAAGCAATAAATTCGTCGACGATGATGGCGTCTTCAGCACTGCATAATTGCCATTCAGTGATGCCTTGGCTCTCATCATCCTCGAAGTCATCGTCATCAAGCAACGACTTGCCGTTCTTGGGTGCACCTGGGATGTATTTGCTAGCCAACAGAAACGGTGCCTTCTTCATTTCTCGAAACAGATCTTTGTTCTTCTTGAGCACACTGACACTATCAGCTAAGCTTCGAAGCAGAGTCAAGTATTTCTCTGGATTGTTGAACTTTGATGAGATTCTTGCCGGCTCCTTGACTAGTATTTGAGCAACTTCAACTTTGGTTGGCTCAGGCTTTGAGCCGCATCTGAGAAGGAAGGTGTTGGCTTCCTGGCCGAAGTCAACGTAGTTGAAGATCTCTCCGAATGTATCGCTATCTCCAAGGAAAACATTACGAGGTGACGTGTAGCTCTTAACTACAGGCTTCTCCTTGGCCTTTGAGAATATAGGGACAAAGTTGAGGTCTTGTAGCCTTGGAATGACGGAGGCATTTACTTCATTCAATCGGCCAGCAAAGTACGCAAAGAATGCTCTCGCTTCGTGGTGCGAAGTCAACTTCTTTCGTGCCAATATTTGGATGCAAGTCTCGATTGGTGGGTTGCGCCGAATGCCAAACATAGGCGCATGGCTGTGAAGATCGCGCCTCAAGAGATCGAAGCCAAGTAGCATTGCACCCTCGTCAGTAAAGCACTGAGATGGAGTGCTAAGCTCAGGCTTGTTCTCAAGTGGTAAGAATGGCGTCTGGACCTTGGAGTAGTCGAATTGGGCATAGCCGTTGGCGTGATAGCAGCTGATGAAGTATGTTGATGCTCTATCTCTGAGTGTGACATCTCCAGAACTTCCAGCCCGTGCCATGATCGCAATGAGCTCTTGAACGGTAGGTACCGTCCGTAGACCGAGGACAGTTAATAGTCGCCCTTCAGGACTATTGCTTCGGTATAAACCAGGCCAGGCAATGACCGGCAAGCCTAGATCGCGAAGCTGCGGTCGAGGTTCGAACAATTCGGAGACCTTATATCGTTCTTCTGACTCACGAGTCTCGCTTGTTCGATCTTCTTTCGGACAGATAGGAGTGTTTCGCAGGCGTTGCATGTCGGCACTCGGAACATCGTCTCGCACCGAGGATAGATATTGGATCAAGGCAACATGTCGTCCAGGACTACCGGAGCCGGCTTCTTTGTCCTTGCTGGTCGGCTTCAAAAGTCGCTCGAAAACAACACCCAGTTCCACTGTCTTCCGGACGCCAAAGGCCGTGAGTATCTTGTCTTTGACACCATGGAAACCGGTGATGGTGGGCAAGTCGTCGAAGAGTTTCACATTTGGAAAGTATGCATCGCCAGGCTTCTTCATGCCGAACTTTGTCGGCACAACAGAATGCGGTGAGAGGAGCTCGACCAAGGTTTGCTTCGATGACTGACTCATAGAATCCCATTGCTTCGATAGCAGAGCAAAAACCTGCTGGCTGAAAACTGGGGAGGCGGTTAAATCCTGATCTTCGCGAAGCAGGCTTCGACTCTTCGATTCAGTAATGAGCCATCGCATCCAAGGCACAATCTGCAGCTCCTGCCAGCCGAGTGATTCCAGATCATGCTTGCTATAGCTGCTTGTGTACTTGAGCGGCATGACGGTCTCTGGAACAGGAAAGCTTGGTGGGATCCTGCTCGGGCTATGAAAATACTCGATGTTTCCAAGCATAAGTAGCTTTCCACTCGAGCCATCGCCAATCAGACCCGCAGGATCTTCGTTCGCTACCGTGATGGAGAGCAAATTAGACACGACCTGGCTATCCAGCTGGCCCTTGGCGGCGTTTTTGACAAGCCACTCCAGGAATTCCGAAAGCTGCTGACCTGTAAGGGCGTTCGCTTCGAGTGCTTCACGAATGTCTGAGACGGTAACTTCGGTGACCAGGCCGTACTCTACTAGCTTATTGACGAAAGGCTTTGCTTCTTCGACAAGCTTCTCAGGTAGGACTGGCACTCCTTCAACAAAGCTCAAATCTTTGGGCGCAATTCGAACTTGGTGGGTTGGAAGCACACCACAGCTCGAGAGCACGTCGATCGAAGGCTTCTTACCACTTCGCCAGAAGGCATCTTCGAGAAGTTCGCCGGTCTTTGGCGAAGGAGTGGACTCCTTGAAGGTGAAGTTCTTGAAGACTGTGATGCCCTCTTGCAAGAATGGCTGGACTTGATCCATCCGGATCTTGCTAGAGCCATTAGCTTGGTTTGTGATTCTCTGCCTCAGCTCGCCCATCTCCGAAGACCAGACGATTCGGCAGACAATACCGGCCGCTCGCAGCATTTCCATGTTCCAGGTCCTGACCCATTTCGCATTCAGGTCTATCGACTCTCGTTCGACAGTAGGAATGACGGAAGGGGCGGAGATGTGAGCATTCAAGCCAGTGGTTTGGTGTGTTGGGAAGCCAATGAATATTCTGCCTGATCGTGAGGGTAGGACAGTGGCAAAGATGTCACCTAGTTTAGCGGTAGCAGCTATGCTATCATTCTCGACGAAGGGAGCAGTTAGCACGGCCAGTTTGGTATGCTTCGGCGGCGGCTTCTTGGTTGCTCTTTCCAGTTCCTCGTTGAACTTCTGACCGGTATATGTTTTGATGGTGGCAGTATCGACATTGAGGAAAATGGTAGCATTCACTTTCTTGGTCAGATCGAGGGTGTCGGCGTCCTTCTGTTTCAGAGTCGCTGGGGTATCTTCTTGCTGCCGACCACCAGCCAGCCTGGTGAAGAAGCCGCGCAGGGATGGAGCAGCATCGTCTCTGTTGGTGGAGCGGGCCGCACTGGACGATGGCTTGTATGCGACTATGGGCATCCACTCTCCGTCTATTTGAGCCATCTCTTTCGATACCTTCAGGATTTTCATGAAGCCCTCAGAAGTCTTTGGTTCGATGTCTTTCGGTATGGATACATCCAAAGCAGGAGAAGTCTTCTTGTTCAAGGTCAAGACGTTCCACTGATCTACCCATAATTCCATCTTTTCTATCCCGACGAAGGTGAGAGAGCTAGCCAGGAATTGAGAGAGAGATATCAACGAAGGTATAGTAGATGTGGTATCGCGGTAATCCAGCACGAAATTGGTGTCATGATTGCCCTCACCATCCGGCAGCTTCAGGCGGCGGGTAAACAAGGCGTTTGTCTTCCAGAAGAAAGCCATGGCCTCTCGACCAGACGAGACGAAGGGCTCTTCACAGTCCGCGAAAGTGGAGTAGAAGCCGACACCGAAGGCACCAATCTTGGTCTCGTCCGGGTTGCCCTCTGCTATCCTCTTTAGTCTCGTCCAATCATTCTCATTGAAGGGAGTCCCATTGTTTGTCACGACCATTCTCTTCAAAGTGTGGTGCTGTATGACGTGCTTCAGCATACTCGATTGAGAGGTAGAGGCATCTTGAGGTACTGGCACGCTCGCCGAGGGGATCGTTTCGAACTTGATGGTGACTTTGTCGGCAGATGCGTCTGCAGCGTTTTGGATGAGTTCTCTGAGTGTCGTCCATTCGCCCGAATATCGTGCTAGCACCTTGTCTATCAGCGCTCGGGTGTTGACTGTGACTGCCTCCTCGTCCGCCCCAGAGCCCATCGTCTGTGCCCGAAGCGCATTGAAGTCCATCGCTGCCATCTCGACAGATACTCGTAGTGATCAGTAGGCCCTCATACCAAGTACCACTGGTACCTACTCGTACAGTGGCGATGATGTACAGGGTATTCTTTTGCTTGGAGAGAAAACGAGGTGGCGAGGAATCTAGAAGAACATATACACAGAACATATACACCCTACTAAGTGCCAGCAAGTACAAGCAACGCCAAAGCAAACCAAAAAGGTGGTGATTCTGAGAGGGAGTGAAGCCCAAGTCCAGTGGTTTTTGCCTCGCGCGAGGCCACCAAACAATGCGTCACTTCTGGCTGTGACTCGGGCGGCAAGATCCGCCTGATCGCCTGGCCAGTCACTAGTGTCGGAGATATGCAGTAGCGCCGAGTCGACTAGAGACGAGCTCGCTCTCAGCCTCGTTTTCTCTCCAGTGCGCAAGGCTACGTCACCCTTTTCTCCCCTGCCGTCTCTAAAGCTCGGTATGGTAAGCGCAAAAGCACTTACCTCCAATTGAACTGGGTGCGAACGTGCCATTGCAGTGCTTGCCCAAAAGGATGAGACAACGGAACAACCAGGATCCATGACAAAAACATGGGATATGACCCCTTTTCACCCATCGCGCCCGCGTTGATCAATGTACTCTGTATCCCTGCCGGTCGGGTAGATTCATCACTTTTCAATAGCTATCTCACCTGGTTGCGGAAATCAGCTGGCATTATACCTCACAGGGCGCCCGACCAAGAACCACAAGCTGAGGGCCATGCTTCAGCTCTACTCTTCCATTTCAGCTCTCATTCGGATCCCAACTTTGTTCAGCATACCAAGTTCTTTGAGCCAAATCGCCGGCCACAGATTGCACTTGGCATCATAGATGGGACCTCTCTGCCTTCCAACGGCTTCGACGCCGCACTTGAACATGCACAATCGCGGTTGGGGCAGATCTCCGAGCAGGCTAGCGCAACCGGCGTACCAATCAAGTTGATTGTTTTCGATGTGCCAAACTCTTTGCCTACGAGCGATGCTGTCTTCGTGCATACAGATCCAGATAAGCCAAGTGCGCGTGAGCTCATCGAATGGCTCTCAGAAGCGGTCGCCTTGGCAGGAAGCCATACTCTGGACGTCGTGAATTCTGAAGAAGCCGAGCTGCCGCAGTCCGTCGTCAGATCAGAGAGGCTGAACGGTGCTGAAGCACCACCAGATTCGAGAACCGAGAACTCCCAGAGGCAGTCTGTTATTCCTTCGCTTGCTCGAACAAACACACAGACTGCTCCTATACCGGAAGATCAGACGTACGAGGCTACATCAGGCAAGATAGTCTCAGCAGCGTTGGTCAAGCTACTGATAGGGCAATGGGCGGAAGCCCTCCCTCAGCTTGTCGACGGTGCCCGAGCCGCAAGAGACGCGAATAGTCCAGCATGGCACGCCAAAGCACTAGAAGGCATGCTAGTCTGCTTGCTGCTTCACGCCTGGGCCGGCAATGAATTCCAGATCCCTCAGGACTGTTACCCGACGACCAGAGGACTGTCAACCGGCAGCGCGGTACACATCATCGCCGATGATAATAGGATTGTTTCGGAGAAGTTCACTGGTACAAACACAAACGGTCTGACCGGGCTAACGGCAATGCTGCCTGGACTAATCGCGACGATCATGAACCTGTATGACAGATCGACAATAGGCTTTGACAATGGTTTACCACCCATACTAGTATGCGAAACAAGAGTCCGCTTGGCTGCTCTGCTTGTTATCCTCCGCAGACACGGCAGTCTGCTAAGCGCTGCAGCTCTAGATGAGCTTGTTGGGCTACGCGAGGACATTAAGCTTGCACCGCCGCTGGGCCCGTCAAGTGCCGCATTGGTCCTACGAAGTTCTCCTCTGAGCAGCCTACTTGTCGAGTCGATCACTGAAGCTCAAGCACAACTGTCTGTCCAGGTTGCCTCCACTATTTATGCTGCTGTAGGTCAGAGGCTGGCTGAGCTGAGATTGGAAAGGAAGCAGGGCTTTTACCTAAAAGACGTCCTGCAGAAGCTACCGCCAGTGCTAGTGGAGGCACGAAAGGTTGGCGCCGCGGAAGCAGCAGTCCACCCGTCGGCAAGTGGAATGAATGCCTTTGCCTCTACCGACAAGCATCATGCTATCGTTGCTCAAGGCTTAAGAGCATTGCTCAAACTTACAATGCGAACTTTCAACATCCCAGACTTGTGGGCCACGTATCACAGGGGTGGTGACACAGATTCCCAAGCAACTACGAGGAAGCGGCTGTCGTCGTGGTTGTCGGTCTTCACATCTGGCGACGTCGCCACCAAGCTCGAAGTACTACGCCTTTGCGTTCGCGTCAGTGATGCTCTACCCGACTTGATCGGAAGTACCCAATTCATGGGGCTGTTGCTCTTCGTCGCTCGACAGCAGATTACTGTCTTTCCTGATCCATCAAACACGGTACCCCTGATAGCAATGGAAGAGCAGACAAGACTGGCAAACGGTATCAACAATGCCGTTAGCGCTACGCAGCGAAGTGGTGTTACCAAAGTCCTTGCTGACTACTGGGACGACTTCCTAATCCGAGGAATAGAGCTGTATGAGAGTCCAAGTGCTGGCAAACTCATGCCTCATTCTTCCCAGGATCTCTCGCTTTCCACCACCTCCGGCACGAGCAAGAAAGACCCCTTCATCTATAACCCCTTTTCAGGCGACCGCAAGACCAGCGGTCCGGCAGTCTTAGTCAAAGACGAGGTCGCCAGCTTTGATGTTATTCTTCAGAATCCGCTTGAGATTGACATTGAAGTTGAAAACATCTCGCTCCTCTCCGAAAGCTGTAGATTCGAAGCAGAGATGCACAGTGTTGTCATCGGGCCGTTGACTACACAGGGCTTTACCTTGCAAGGCACGCCAAAGGAGACTGGCAGCCTCAAAATCATCGGGTGCAACGCGAGGATCCGGAACTGCCACGAACGAGACTTCACCGTTTACAGTGGACTATGGAAGCCTCCAGAGGTTGTCAAGCGCAAGCAGCTGCGCAATATTGAAGTCAGCTTGCCAGAGACTCGGACCCTAGAGCTCAAGGTTGTGGACCCGCTTCCGCAGCTTCGTATCTGCAGCACTACTCTAACCCAACAATCAATCATGCTCCTCGACGGTGAGAAGTGCAAATTCAGCTTGACACTTGAGAATGCAGGCTCTATACCCGCCGACCTGATTCTGTTCAGCTATCAAGATTCGGTATCAAGACAGCTGCAGGATGCATTGGCTACCAAGGATCTGCAGCCAAGCGATACGTACGAATTGCAGCATCAGCTTATGCATCGGCAGGCCATCAGGCGTATCAACCACACACCGGAAAGCAATGGCAGATCGTCAAGTACAGCGGCTGTAGAAGCAAATTCAAAACAAACTTTTGAGTTCGAGGTACTCGGCAAGCCAGGTCTAACCGAGGTAGTTGTCCTGGTCGACTATGCTTACCTCGCTAAGCCCAGGAACGAGGTCGAAGGCACATTCTACACAAGACAACTCCGCTTCGTGGTGAACGTCACTGTGAACGGAAGTGTGGACGTCCCAAGATGCGCTATCGTATCAATACCGGAGCAAATCACGTCTCCCCAGGTCCACCCAACTACACCGCAGACCAACGGCAAGGCCCCAGCAGCAGCAGCAGAAAACGAGCAAAAAGATGTCGCCACAGACCAAGGCAAATGCCTCCTCCAACTTGACCTCCGCAGCCTCTGGCAAACGTCACTAAGCGTCACCATCGAAACGACTGACCCTATCACCACCTCCTCCCCCTCTTCCGAAACTCCCCCAAACTGGACTCCAGCAACCACAACGACCCTCCTCCCAACCCAGACCGCCCGCACCCTAACTCTTTTCCCCCGTCTCTACATCCCCTCGCCCCACACCCAAATCCCCACCCTCACCCCCTCCACCACCCGCCAATTCGTCGTCAGCGCCAGCAAACTCAGTCTCGAAGCCGAACTCGCCACCCGCGAGACATTCTGGTACCACGACGAAATATGCAAGCGGGTGCGCATCTGGTGGAGAGAGGAATCCACGCGTCAGGGCGGGAGAGGGCGACAGGGCGAGATTGACATCCGGAAGGCGATCAGATTGAGTCCGCGGATGATTGATGCGTTGAGGGTCGAGCATATGCAGGTTAGTTTCGATTTGGTTGCGGAGCGGGAGGAGGACGAGAGCAAAGTCGTGCGGAAGGGGAGTGAGGCGTTCGAAGTGCGGAGGAATGTCTTCGCGAAACTCATCGTCAGGGTAAGGAATTTGGGGCGGGAGGAGGTGAAGCTGTTGTTGAGGTTGCAGCCTTGTTTGGCGGATCAGCCGCATGGGGTAGCGATGGATCTGGGCAAGAAGTTTGTTTGGAGTGGGGTGTTGCAGAGGGTTTTTAGGCGTGGAATTGCGGCTGATGAGAGTGCGACGAGTGAATTGGGCGTTGTGGGTTTGGCGCCGGGGTCGTACGAGGTCAATGCGACGGTTGAGGAGGTCAGGGCGCGGAGCAGGGAGGTGGAGGGTGTTAGTGGCGGGAATGCCGAGAGACGTATATGGCATGCGAGGAGACCGGCTTCGATTGTTGTGGTCGAATAGTCGTGTCGTACTGTCCTCCCTTCAGCGCCGTCAGAATAGGCGCGCATTAATTATCACAGCACCCTCGTGACCAAATCCAGTATCTCAAGAAACGTATCCCTGCTCAAATTGACCTTCGCCAACCCCAGTCCCAACATGAGCGACCGGCTTTCCTCCCCGTTCTTCGCCGTGATCAAACTCGCTATCTGACTCGCATACAGCTGTCCCATCGTCTCTCGCTCCGTGCCGCCTGCACCGAGTAGTGTTCTTGGCTGGAAGCGCGTCACTGGCAGTAATGAGTCTGAGTCTCCGTCCGTGTCCCGAGCGAGATTGAAGTGTGGATCTGACGATGTGGGGTTGTCTGCTTGGAGGGGAACTGTGAGCCATTGGCCTAGCTTTCCGTTCTGCGTGATTGTCATCATGATCTTGTCGGCGAATGAGATGCAAGTGATGTGCGTGGGGACGTCGTTGATTGTTGCTGTTGCGAGGCGGGTTGGGGCTGGGTATGGGATGGTGACGACGGTTGGGTCGGACATGGCGTAGAGTTGGAGGCCCATCAGGGAGGATAGTGGCTTTGTAGAAGGTCAGTACGCTGAAAGCTTGAGTTTTCGGCCACTTTGGTTAACGGATGATACATGTCGAGGCCAAGAATGAGAGCAGGTTATGCCTCAAATGTGAGGCCAAACGGTTCGAGATCGTCACGTGTCAGCATATCCAGCTAATCCACCGAGTGGTCAAAGGAACAGGGCCATAGGTAAACCTATCAGGTATATGCTCGGGGCTTGACGCTGTATACTCCTCAAATATAGAGCATTTTCCTTGCGAACAGGTCTATCTTTGTTAGCCCGCCACGCGTATCGAACACCCGTGTCTTCTGAGACTGTGGTCTGCAAGTTTGGCGATGACCACTTCAGCAGAACACGGGCACGTGAGCGTTGATATACCCCGCTCTGGCCTTCGCAGTTTGAAGCTGGGTTGCTGGACAACACTATGCTTGGTCTGACTCGCGACACAGAGATATGACAGTACATGAAGGCGAAAGCTGCCGTACTTGAGACTTTTCCGATGCAGAGAAACGATGTCGAATCCTTCTGTAGAGAAGCAGAAGGCTGAGCGGAGGGGCTTCCGCTCACACATTCGTGCAATCTTCAAATGCCGTTTAGCGGCCCAATCCACCGCCGTTGAGACTCCGCGAGTGGGTGCTGTTGCCCATCCGCATCGCCCGTCACACCAGTCTGCGAAAACGCGGTCCCCGACGAGCGGAGATGCGTCCCCTAGTCCGTCACCTCCTGCGCCGACAAACCAAAACTCCGAGCTTTGGAGGAAAGCACAAGCAATAGTACGCGCGGACTATCCGAATGAGTGGTCTCGTTTTCAGGAAGAGTACGCGGGATCGTCAGAATCCGATCTAGAGACTATCGTGGAAGCACTCAAGCGCACCATCCAAGAATGCGAGAACAACCGGTGGACGGTCACTGTGCCCATAAGTGGTTCAGTCCTCACGCCAAGAAAAGTGCTCGACAAAATTGTAGGCTATGCTGAGGCATTCAAGGATCTCGGGTCGAGCGTGGCGGCAATAGATCCAACGCAATCCGCCGGCGTGGCTTGGAATGCTTTACAATTTCTTGTCAGCCTGGCAGTCAAGAATCGGAGAATTCACGAGCTTGTCGAGCAACACGAGACAGTATCGAATGTTGTTTTCCGATGTTCTGTTTATGCTGCGCTTCATCTGGATGCTCCACCAGCCAATGGCGCTGACGAGACGATCAGAAAATTAGGCGATGCCATTACCACTGTCTATGTCAGAGTTCTACGGTATCTCATGGCAGCACTGAGTTTCCTGGGAGCTGGCAAGATTCGTAAGTGTATCTGTCTAATTACTCGCTTTGTGTTGTACCTGCTTTCTGGAGGATGGGAAAGACTCACGCGTCCACTGGTTTCTCTAGACACCATAATCAGATTTCATGTCACAGCTACTATATATAGCACAATCCCGTAGGCCATCCAATACTAACTCGAAACAGGTCATGCTTTTGGAACGATGGCTCCATCAAGCTCCGTGGAGCAGAGCATGGCGGATCTTCTGCAATCTGAGCGAGATGTGGATCACTGGCAAGTAATCGCACAGGCGTACATTAATAGCAATATCAGCACGACAACCACAAGATTACTGGAAATCCTTGGGTCTGTTGACGAACCCTTAAGTAGAGCCTTCCGGCAGATAGACACACTGGTAATGCGAGACAATGACCGAGAGAGGGAACACTTTCTGGACTGGATTGCCGTCCTCGACTATGAAGCCCGTTACGAAGAATTGAAGACCAGCCGGATGAAGGCTACAGGTCTTTGGCTATTAGAGGATGACAACTATCGCGAGTGGCGAAATTCGAATAGTTCATCCATTCTATGGCTCTCCGGGATCAGTCAGTACTCACACCATGGAGCGTGCTCTGCTGACATTTCCTACAGTGGGCTCGGGTAAATCAGTTGTCACAGCTTTTCTCGTGGAACATATGCAAGCACAAGGACTATCAACCAAAGAAGAGCCTTTGGGTTTCTTCTTCTGCGACAGGACTTCGCGAAAAGACCAGCTTACAAGCTGCGCAATGATCTATCGACGCGTGCTGAGACAGTTACTCGAAACCTCTCAAATTAGGCCTCCAGAGTACCTGCATAGTATTTACCGTCGCCACAGAACAGGACACTCCCTTTCAGAAGAAACCTGTCTTTCGGCCTTGATCGAAACTGTCAATAGGTGTTGCGACGTAGTCACACTGGTCTTCGACGCCCTTGATGAGTGCTCTATACAGTTACGAACCTCCTTGTTGTCGGGGCTGCAGCGCCTTATGTCTATCTCCGAAGGTAAATTGAAGATATTTATCTCAAGCAGACGCGAACGCGATATCGTTGACGTGCTTGAGACCCAGTCGAAAGGTTCAGTATTCACAACAACAATGCGCAACCAGCAAGATATCTCGCTATATATCAGCCAGCAAGTTGACCAGGATTTCAAGCTGAACAGGTTCCCGAAATGGTTCGCTAGTTCCAAGGGTCTGCTCATTGACAAACTGATTGCAAAATCGCAGGGCATGTAAGTGGATTGTTCTTGGGTGCATTCTCAAGACTAATGCGCCTTCACAGGTTCCGTTGGGCACAGCTCTCTCTGCAAGCTCTGTACCACAGCAAAGGCACACCGGAGTCTATGCTGAAGAGACTTGCAGAGCTTCCTGCCGATCTCGACAAGCTCTACACCGAGTTATACACGTCGATTAGCGAGCTCGACGAATACCTTCTTGTGAAGAAGACACTATTGCTGATCATGTATTCTCGAGTCTCATTGACGGCCACCGAGCTAGCACAGGCTGTATACTCAACTTCGGGTCCCGAATTACCTCCTGAACATCAGTTGCCGGCGCTACTGGACCTATGCTCGCACTTCGTTGAGTGGGAGGAAGGTTCAAACGAACTACGTTTGGCACACGCCTCGGTCCGTGACTTCCTTGAATCTATGACCGATTATGACGAGGCAAGTGGGCATTTGATCATCTCTCAGCTTTGTCTCCAGCATCTTAGGGAGTACGCTGTTGAGAAACCCGGCCTCCAGCATAAAAGATGGTCCTTAGGGCACTTCACATCTTATGTTTTGACCCAATGGCCCTATCACCTTTGGAGAGCGACGAAGCGGCACCATGATCCAGCAAATAAGTCGCAACTCGATGATTTGTGGTCACAGACCGCAGCATGTGCGGCTGCGGACCGGGGCACAGATCCGGCCATTCAAAAATGGGTCAAACGAGTTTGCAACAAGATCCAGTCAGCGCTTGATGAAACGCTGAGCAATACACCCGCCAGTCGAAAGAGTCCCATTATCTACGGTAGTCCTGTCGGTACGAATACGCCTCCTCTATCCGCTTCCTCAGTGGAGTCATTCTCGAGGCAATCCCAGCGGAATGGGTCTTGTGTATCACTTCGTAGCGACGCTTCCGAATTGGAGGGCAAGTTCACGAATATGCTTATTCGAGTGACATCGCAGCCTTCGAACCCTCTCTTCGCGTTCTCGGTTTGGAAAATTCCTGAGCTAATTGATAGTGGGCTACCCATCGAAAAACACGCATGGGATATCAAGAATGAAAGAGGCGATCGAGCTATTGAAGACCTCTGTTCTACAGTCAGCATGATTTCGCTCAAGGAATTGCTCTGGCGAATGAGCGACGCTTCGAGGAGGGACATGCTCCAAAGAGACACGCAATTCGTGCATTCAGCGATCATTCGAGACGTTGATGAGGGCCTGAAGGTGGAATTTATATCGAACTTGCTCTTATCGGGAGCCATATTCAAGAGAGGCGACGGCTTCGGTAGAAGTGCTCTACATTGTGCTGCAGATTTCAACCTGCCGAAGGTCATCCAACTTCTGGTTGGTCACGGTGCGGAAGTTAATGCGGTTGACCACAATGACTCGACGCCTCTGCACCAAGCATGTGCCATGGACTGTCAAGCCGCCGCGGAAGCATTGCTCGGCCTCGGGGCCGATTTCAGCCTTCGAGACGACAAAGGAAGGATGCCGATATTCACTGCAGCTGAGCATCAACGATGGCGAATTGTGCGCACATTAGTCGAACTTGGGCTCGGGCGTGTCAAGCCTTGCGAGAGGAGGGCGTCTCATCTAGCTGAACGCGACGCCACTGGACGCACAATCCTCCATCATGCTGCAGAGAAGGGCGTAACCTCCATTGCATGTATTCTGGTCAAGGCTGGCGCTGATGTCAACGCAAAAGTTGAGACCCCGCCAGAAAACTTATCAAAACTGAGTGGCTCATCGCGCCGAACTGTACGAAAAGGACGAGCTAAGGAAGGGCTCACTACACTGCACTACGCGGTACTCCGTAGGCGTCGGGAGGACCTGATGGAAGACCCCTTTAACAGGGACCACTCCAGCTCATACTCTGCAAGACCAGACGAGATGTTCGAAACTCTGATTGGTTTAGGGGCCGACATCGATGCACAAAGCTGCGATTTGGAGTCGCCTTTGCATGTTGCCGCGCGCTTGTCCATAACCTGCCTTGCCCTGCGCCTGATTGAGCTAGGCGCTGATATCGAGTTACGGAATGCAAAAGGCGAGTCTGCCATCATACTTGCTGTGCACGCCGCCAACAAGGCTGTAGTGTTCTCTTTGATTCGAAAGGGAGCCAACCCACTGATATGCGATGAGCACGGGCGAAATGCTCTTCACTACGCTGCAATGGGCAACCATGGAGAGTCATTTGGGCTTTTCAGATCGTTGCTCGGTAGTCATGGTGCCATTCAGTACATCAATAATGCTGACAAGAGCGGCAAGACTTTACTCCATCACGCTGCGACCGCTAGATGGAAGTCGACCTTTGTCGAGCTGTTGCTAGACACTGGGGTGCAAGTTGATGCTAAAGACAACGATGGAAAGACAGCGGCGGATCTTGCCAGAGTCGGCGAGCAGCTTTTGTGGACGCGGCTAGCAGACTACCTCGACAAAAGGGCCGCAACGGCCGATCCTTTACATTGGGATAACATCCCCGAGGGTCCGGCGGACATTCGAACTCGACCACCAAGTGCTCAGTCCTCTATATCCGATGGAGGCAGTGACACCGAGGCCCCAATGCTGACCGAGATGAGAGCCCGTACGGGACTGGACCAGAACAAGTGGGACCGGGCTGGATTATATACAGAAGATTACATCTCGTGGCGCCTGCCCAAGTAAGTACATTGATAAGTGACAAACGAATCGTGGCCGACAGCAATTAGGGAAGAAGACGACTCCGACGAGATACTTGTGCCGTCTATCTCTGCCATCCGAGATAAGTTCTTCCTCGATGGCGACGACCTAGAAACTGGTTCCAACTCTACTGAGCATCAAGTCAATCAATCATCCCGCGGAACGCTCCTGTCCAAGACTTCAGAGCTCCTGATGTCGTTCCCTTTATGTCACACACAGTTTCACAGTCGAGTGGTCAATTGAAGTCGTAAATCTGTTTCAATTGGTCACGATGCTTGATGCGTATTAGGTATGGTCCAGTGTACTACCAGCGGAATACCCATATCCGGGGTCTCATCCGAACTGCAGTACTCTGAAAGCTTGTGTGCCCGGTATTCAGGACCTTGACAGTGGACGGAGGTCTCCACTGCTACCCGCAGCGCGAATATGTGGAAGGCGTGCTTCATGACATGTGATGAAGGACTGGTGGCCTTCTGGCACCCGACTCTATGGTTTGACGACTTACAGGAAAGGGCATTCCTGGTAAAGGAAGAACGCAGTTGCACGGCCTGAGAGGGATTGGTGGGCAGTCCACCCTCCGGACACACAAGACGGCCGGTCGCTAACCTAACATGGTTTGGTGGGTAAGCGTACAGCAGCGGCCACCTTGTTTGTCCGGGGGGTGGGCAGTCGTCACTAGGAGCCAGGAGGTGGTTGTGCCCAGAACGACTGCTGGGGGGATGGGACCTGTAGTGGCAGCTATGAGGTAATGAAAGGCGATGTGATTAGTGTTTAAGGGGCGGTTGTATATAAAAGACAGAGTAGGGTGTTCTGTTGATAGCGTTCGAGCCTCACCTAGTAATGATCTAAATGACTTACTGTATGCCTTTAGTTTAAATCTACATCGCATTAGTTCATTGACACTAGACAGACGATAGCTCGATCAACACCAAATCCTTGCCCTGCGTCATCCTCAAGTGAATACCCCACATGCTCCCTTCCCTTTCCCATCTCAATCAACGCCATCCTCATCGCCTCCGCTCGCGCCCTCTTCCCCTCGTCCTGAATATTCGCAAACTCCGCCCCAGGCGTCTCCACCCATTCGCCCACAGCATGCTGCAGCACCTGCCTGCTCCTTTCCTCCCCATATCCCTTCAAACCCACACTCCCGTGCAGCGTCATCCGTCCCAGCTCTCTCTCCTCATCGATGCCCGTGTACACGCCCCTGTGCAGGATGTTGCTGTCGTAGAACACCGCATCGCCCGGGTTAAGGTGCACGTGGATCTCGTCTGGGAGCGTATCGTACTGGCCCGCGTGGCGTTCGGTGTGTGTGCGGGCGCGCCGGTGGGAGCCGGGGATGACGAGGAGTGAGGCGTCCTCTGTGAGGGCAATGTTGTATTGGGCGTGGAGTTGGCGGCCTGAGGGCGCTTTCTCGGCGAGGAGGGCGAGTTCCTGCTGGGCTGTTGCGGCGGGGCGGATGTCGTCTCTGTGCCATTCTAGCTCGAAGGGTTGGGAGTGGGAGGGGCTGATGAGGAGGTTGAATAGTTCCATTACGAGGGAGGAGTCGGGGACTGCGGCTGCGGGAGCGGCGTCAGGCTGGGAGCTACTGGTGCTGGGGGCGGGGTCTGCGAGGAGTTGCTTTACGACTGTGAGGACTTCGTTGCTGAAGTAGATTTCGGCGAAGATGTCGCGGAGGTTGGTGAGGTGTGGGTGCAGGAGGTGTTGGATGCCCCAGATGTTTAGGTTTTGGTCTGGGGTTTCGTATTTGGGCCAGGGTGGGTATTGTTTTGGGACTGTGCGGACGTGAGGCCAGAAGCCGCCAGGGCGGGTGCGTTGGATGAGGTATTTGCATGAGGCTTGGGATGCTAGTAGTAAGTGGGGTGGGAGGAGGTTTGGTATTACGACGAAGCCATCTTTTTGTAGGCGTGAGAGGTATGAGGGTGGTTCCCGGGATGTGGTTGTGTCATTAGCGTTTGTGGTCGTCGTTGTTGTGTCGGATGAGGATGAAAGCTTGGTTGGGACGGTAGGTGAAGATGAATTTTGTAGCCTTGTGAGGTCAGGAGGTTGGATGACGACTGGTTCGTTATCCATTATGGTCGTGCTCTTGCAACGTCAGATATGTTCCACTTCGATGGTTGTCTCCGGGAGACGCTAGACGCTTGACGTTTGACGCTCGAAGTGTTTAACTGCAGCTCAGCTCGTCTTCTAGGTGGAGCGGTCTGGAAGTGATCCAGCCTATGCGACAGGGTACTAGTCTTGCCGATTTCGTATGCAGACTTCTGGCATACCCGATCATATCGGGGGCGTAGGTTCGAGACATACACCTGCTCCATCCCGGAGGTGGAGAGTCGCCACTTGGCGAAAGCTTGGCGGAAGAAATGAGGGGTGATTAGGCATTAGGTAATAAATTCTTCCAGGAACGGCCAGCGCCTGGGAAAGGCTTAGATGGGCCAGTGTTGGTTAGGCCACTAATGGCCGGGCCAGCCGGCTCGATTCGAGCATCGTACAACAAGCGTCAAGCCCTCAACTTATGCCTGATATAATTCTTGTCTGTACTGAATGACTCTCGTTTCTTTCGCCAACCGGGAAATTTGCTTTATATGCGCAGGAAAGATTCTCAACCAGCCTCGTTCATTCTCAAGCTTGGGGTAGAGGCCGCCTCTCATTACTACCCTCCGATCTTGCGGAGACCGGCGCTGTTATCTTATCCCGGCAAGTTTATCCCTGGGCGATCAAGCATCGGGCGGCTGCTCTAACCTTATATGGTATAGCTATTGAGAGTCACGGTCAGAACCTTGCAGTAACCACACTTTGCCTCTGTCCGTAAAGGTGATTGTAGACCACTCTCTTGCCGAGGTATTGATCGAGCTATCGCCTGTCTAATATCTATAGACCAATGCGATATGTATTTAAACCAAAGACATACAGTATATCATTTGGATTATTACTAGGTGAGGCTCGAACGCTATCAACAGACCACCCTACTCTGTCTTTTATGTAAAACCGCCCCCCAAACACTAATCACACATCGGTGTTCCGTTGTTACATCTTCAGATACACCTCGTTGCTTCGAACATGTCGACCCCTTGAGAACTTCTCCTCGACGTTGTCGACGAAGCTCGATTCCTCCTCCCCGAGCCACTTACGCTCTGCACCTTCACTGCTTCCCTTGCCGAGCTCAGCTCCAGCTCCTTGCCTTGCTTGGACATCCCGAAAAAGATAGTCATACTGCGTATTTCAAGTCAGGCAAAAGGGACCCTTGCCCGTAGATTTGCCTGACCGTTAAGCTCATGCGAATCTGCGCTTGCACAGATTCGCATGAGCCGTAATGGTCAGGCAACGCTGAGACTGGACGTGCCTGGTTGCTTCCACTGATAGTATGAGTAGGCAGATTCTGAGCCGTCAGCGTTTTGTGGAGGTTTATTGGCCGGTAGGAGAGCTGGACGAAATACAAATCGATGCCCATGATTGGTATTCGGGGAAGCAGTTTTATTGCTTAGGACATGAACTGTGCCACATGAGATTGCTCTTTGCCTCTTCCTGCTTGAACATGACTCATGTTGGCGTCTGCTAGATGGCTTGCGATATGTGGTATAGTGAGTGGTGCTGATGTTGTTGCTCTCTGCTAATGCTGTGATCAGTGGCTGCTGAGATGCTCCCGCCACTTTCGAATCGTAGTAAAAATTGCATGACGTGCTTCTGTGAGCTTCCGTGCTTATGTGGTGAAGCTGCTGCTTGTGTGAAAATATCTTTACCGCGTTGTCAGACAGCTAAGCGCTCGTATACTAGCAGAATATTGCTCTCAAGTTCACGGGCTATGAGTTCGGTTGGCATAGTCTGCTACGAGGGCTATGTAACATATTTTTCCTTACACTCAACAAATCAAGCATCCAATCATTGCACTTCTTACATAAGTCTCAGCCAACCAATACCTTCTAATGCTGCAAATGATGTAACCATCGTTACGTGAGTCGGCATGGTAGCATCCTCGGAATGAACAAACGGCTTGCACTGATATGGAGATCAACAGATTATAACCAATATGACTGTTTCGTTGTCCAGACGGTTGAGAGGATGATTGGCTGGGCTGAGCCGAGCTTTCAAACTTCGGTGTCCAGATTTCGGAAGTTTTTCGTCCTTCGAAGAAATGTCAATCCGTGCTGTGAAACCTTGTTCCGAAGTGGGCCCGTTTAATACGTTTATATGTATCATGATCCTAAGACAGCCGATGTGGTGCACTTCCCAGTGGCTAGCCTGCCAATATCTTCCGACATCCTTGCGAGGATATCGACCTAGATGTAGAGTAGTATTTCTGACCAGCCTTCCTATGGCTCTTGGTTCAAGAACGATTCAAGCGCCTTGACTTTCCGCACTAGCCGGCTCTTCCTGTCCTTTGCTTTGATGTTCGCGTCCTCAGATCGAATGAGGATGGGTGCAAAGACTTCAGCGTATCGACGAGCAAGATGGGTCTTGTCAACTGGCAATGCATGGCTCACCGTAGCGGTCGACGATGAAAGCGTCGTGGCATTGCTGGAATTTGTTGTTCGCCTGGTTAGGGATGGTAGGAAAGACCTTTTTGTCTTGGATGAATCGCTTGACTTGACGCTGGACAGCGATATATTCGACATTGCGCTCACAGATGTGGATGACCGTGATCTACCGACATGCGTGTTCTCAGGTCTTGCTTGTAGCGTGGATTCTGCAGAGACTTCGTTGATGATCCGGTTGAGCATGAAAGTGATGAACGTCAGTGATACGCTATGGACGGGCGTGGCTGATATTGCTTCCATCACTATGTCCTGTGTTACATGGGTAGTAAGCTCGGCGCGTGACTTCTCATGCGCTTGCATCCTCGACTCTATTGCCTGCCAGACGCCGGAGGTGATGATGCCATCACTGAGTGACGCAAGGAAATCCAACAGTGTTTCGGACAAAAGCTCTAATCTTTCGGCAGGATTCGTGCATGGGCTAAGATGTTCGTCAAGCGATTCGGCACGATCAAGAGCCTCCCTAATCTCTGCAAGTCTTTCATCCTTCATGAGTGGATCGCAATTGACATCGCTTCTGTCGAAAGGCCACGGTAGGCCATTCGTCGATTTCCAAGGAACTGCCTCATCTTCATGAAGCATGTCCCAATCTGCTGCCACCCGTTCGACGAGCTTCGGTATCATATCAGTCATTGCGAAAATTTCTTGTGGGGCGGAATGTACGGCTGTAGCTCTAGGCTGATGTAGCGCCTCTACACCACCACTTTTTATAGTCAAACTTCGTACCCCAGAGGGCACTCGCACAAGCTCATCGACACTCCGATAAAAGCAGGTCTGGAGCCAGAGGCCTTTGACCGAGATGAAGTAATCGCGTCCATTTGCTATTCGCAAGACTAGAACATCGTCAAGGACTGCTTCCCCAGAATTGAGCCTTTTGACCATCTCTCCGTCCAATATCTCCACCACCAAGTCGATATTCGCGGTCTCTCCAGGCATTAATTTGTACTGCAGGGCTGTCCCAAGAGCTTGCGGGCCTGCTTTCGCTGTCTCGACATCCTGGTGGACTTGCACTGAGAGCCAAGAAGGGAAAGGATCCGCTGTAGCACCTTCAACCGGCCGATTGACAAAGGCATAGGTAAGTTCCATCGGCCCGGTATTGGCTATAGTAAGGTGGTGGTTATATTGAACGTGGTATCGCACCTCTCCAAAGTCAACGACATCTAGCGCGTCTGAAGTTTGGTCAGCGACGCAAGCAGAGTGAGTTTGGTTGTCAAGTACCAGTGTGACTTTCGGCCGTGCCTCATTCTCGGCTTTGTCAAGATCGCGGGTCACTTGCTGTTGGACCTTGGCCTTCAGGGCAGGATCAACTGAGTCATACGTTACCGTGAAAACTGCAGATAGTGGCTTATGGTCGGAGGATAGCACCCTCTGGTGCGAGATGTAGTCATCGAGCTGCACAGTTTCCTCGAAGCCCTCTTTCGTTCGTATTGGCTCAAGATTGCCATCGTTGTTATGCTGTTCTATTTGGCCATCGTAGTCACCACCATCGCTGTCGGGGTCGTAGTCAAATAGTACATGGTCTTGAGATGCGGCATCATCTAAACCACGTCTCTTCATCTCATCATCCTTCTTACGAGCTTCAGCTTCTATGTTGACGCGTTGATTATACTTCTCTTGGTCGAGGCGTGTCCGATACAGTATTCGATCGCACCAGCTGGGGCTGCGCTTCTTCTCACCCGAGTCGAACATAGCGACAGATCCCACATCGTACTTGTAGGTTGGAAGGAAGTTTATTTCACCTTCGCGCCAGCCCTCGTGAAAGGCCTTCCGCATCCTCTGTTGTGCATAAAGCTGGTCATGTGTCAGAAGCGATTTTAGAGTTGTGTGCAGCGAAGCAGGATCGTTCTCGGGATCCAGCGGTGGCTCCGCCGAGCCAAAAGCCGCAGGAAGTTCGACCTCTGAACGTTCGTAGCGATTAGTGGGATAAACATCATTGTCCTTGTGCGTTGGTTCATAACCCGCCAGCTCGCTGTCGATCCTGCGCTTCGAGGCATTGCGAACGTCGTATTCGTTCCTTGAATGTAGTAACAACAGGCGCCGTACATCTTCGCCAGGAATGTCGTCAAGTCGGTAATTAAGATCACCAAACCAGAAAGCGACATCTTCATCACCAATCTTCTCGGACTGGCCGATGCCACCTACCCATTCTTCTCCGACTGGGTGGAACTTGGTGCGGGACACAATCTGCTGAGCATCCCATATTCTTCTTTGTAGAGCAATAGCATCGGCTCCAGCAGCAAGATGGCAGTTGACGAACAACATACGGGTGGTCTCTCCAATTAGGATTCGAGCAGACACAGCGCCCTTGTTTCCGAGGTAGCCCATCAAGCCTGTGCCGACACTTGTAGCGTCGACAGAGCTGATTTCAGGCGCAAGCCTGGGAGAAGCATAGACGAGCAGCATTAAGCCAATCAACTGATGTTCGACCACTTTCTTGTAGCCCCTAGGTAGAGCTCTTTTCAGCTTGGTCTTCCACCTTTTAGCTGGATTTGGGTCAGTGTATGGTTTCATGGCTTCTGTCACAGACGACACGTCGATGACTTCCTGTAGACCGAGGACATACAGGTCCACCTCTTCACCACTTGGTACTGCTGGATGATCGTGGCTTGGTAGGGTGCTGGTCTTCTTGCGGTGTCGGGCCTCTTGGTCTTCAACGCTCTCAATGTCCGAGTCGGAAGAGGCAGCTTCCGAGGACTCGTCGCCTGCGCTAGCCTTGAGGCCACTCAGATCTTGAGCGGTGCCTTGTACACCCAGTCCTTGTACGAACCATCCTGCCAGATCCTTGCGTGTATCAGGTAAAGCAGCAATATTCCAGGTGCCGACCTTGACCTTGATTGTCTTCTTGCGAACATACTCGTCCTTGCGTGCTTTGACTATATCTACCACCGACGTAGCATAGAGATTGTTCGAACTCAGGGTCGGGTAGGGCGAGGGAGGATATGCCCCTGGTGGTCGGTCGGTAGGAGACCATGGATCATGCGATGACCAGCGCAGACGTCCGCTGTCGTCCGACTTTTGGGACATTGTAGATTGAGGAGAGTCAACTCAGCATTGGAGCTCGAAGCAGCCGCAAACAGGTTGTGGGAAGGATCAGAGGTATGGAAAATCTGATGGTCCCTTCCTTGTCTCTTGACATTGCACTATCACCTCATGGCATTCTCTGCTCAAAAGAGAGTGTGAGGTGGGTGAAGCTTGTTGTGCAAGCTCGCATAAGTCATCTGGAACATTTTGTCGTCGCGCACAGGGACATGGTAGGAGACTATTATGCTTACTCATAGTCCGCGACAGCCCTTGTGCCCCAAACACCATGTCATCGGAGCTGTCAGCGATGTCATTTCTGCAAGCACAGCCACTCTATGTGGATACTTTCGAGGGGTCTGGATTTCTGGGCCATCTAGGCCGCTTAAGCGATCTTTAAGCCTCCAGACTAGGCTTCGGCCTCGGGACAATCAGCCTAACTAGTCGTGGAATAGGTGCAGGTGATGCCTGAACTGCGCGACAGTCCTGCCTTGTGCTTCGAGACCACTGCACACCAGTCACCAATACCTTCACCCCCAGATCGCCCTACACTACGAGCATTCTGTGCGCACCATGCTGAGTGCTTTCGATAGCACCAACCATGAATACTCGACCGGTCATCGATGAATCCCACGGGCCCGTCTCCCTAAGCGCATCCTTCAACAGCGATGTCTCATGCTTCAGCGTCGGCACCGACACTGGCTTCTGCGTCTTCAACAGTGATCCGTGTGCCCTTCAGGTCTCGAGACTCCTCAATGCAGGCATCGGTATTGTCGAAAAGGTCCATGACCCAGCGTCCACTACTAACCTGCGGACAGGTATAGCCGAAATGCTCGGAAACTACAATTATCTTGCTCTGGTTGGAGGCGGGAAGAACCCACGTTGGCCGCAAACAAAGGTGATCATCTGGGACGACGCCAAGAAGAAGGAAGCTGTTACCCTAGAACACAAGACGGCCGTCTTGCGAGTCCGTCTGACGAGAACACACATAGCAGTCGCTCTTGTCAACGCCGTCCACCTCTATGCATTCTCTTCCCCCCCAACACGAATAGCTGCCTTTGAAACAGCAGACAACCCTCTGGGCCTCTGCTGTCTAGGCTCTAAACTTCTCGCCTTCCCTGGTCGAAGTCCCGGCAAAATCCAAATCGTCGAACTCAAGACACAAAACGTGAGCATCATTCCAGCTCACGCCTCTTCCCTACGAGCACTAGACCTGTCCCAAGACGAATCTCTACTCGCTTCAGCAAGTGAGACAGGCACTCTCATCCGCGTCTTCAGCACCGCCAACTGTGCAAAGCTAGCAGAGTTGAGGAGAGGCGTTGATCCGGCTTTCATATTCAGCATCGCTATTTCACCAGACAGCAACACTCTAGCCGTAACATCTGACAAATCCACTCTCCATATCTTCGATCTAACACAACTCCCTGGCCGTCCTCCGGCAAGTCCAGCCGCCAGATCCCCCAACAACAGTGCCCGACGTCGCTCTCAGTCCCCTCAAGTCTCGTCCCCAGCCGTAGACGACGAACCACCATCCAACAAATGGGGCTTCTTCTCCAAGATCCCACTCCTCCCCCGAATCTTCAGCGATACCTACTCATTCGCCAGCATCCACTTCGAGATGGGCGACGAAGCCATGACCAACGATTCAAGCCTCAAGTATCTCCCCGCACTCGGCTCCCTGCCCACTCGCCCCATGAAAGGCATCATCGGCTGGCAAGACAACGCCACCATCCTAGTCATCGGCACAGGTCGCGACGGCCGCTGGGAACGCTTCCGCATTGGCGATCGGGTCATCCAGCAGGGCCAAGAAGAAGTCGTCAGGAAGGATGTCTGGAAAGATGGGTGGAAGAGGTACCTCGGAAGCTGAGAGCTCGAAAGCAAGAACAAAACCATTTCCTTTACACGACAGACCATCCCTGTCGGCTTAAAGCAAGCAGTGTTCAACTGCCAGCATCTATCAGACCTATTAACGGTCGGCTACCAGCTGCTAAACATGACACCTCGTGCATCTGCATTAAGGTGGGTAGGTGTACGTCACCAGCCCCGCTCACCCACCAGAACACGCGCCGGAATATCAGCGTCCCCCTGCTCTTACGCTGGAATATATTAACACCTCCAGTCAACCACACGAGCCAACGTCCCGACCGCCCAAGGAGAAATCGAACCATGAACATACCAGCTACGTCCAGTAAGACATCATTCCAGCCAAGACCTTCATCACTCCAGATAAGGGAGATTGAAGGGGGGACCGTCGCACCGAACGTGTATCGGCGTGTATGGAGACGAGGAGGTATCAGCGGTCTGAAGCAGGGACCTTATCGGCCTGAGATCACGATCTACAAGGGGCTTGCTCCTGAACTATGCAGGCGTGGCTGCTGAGCATGAAGCCGCTCGCTTTAGCGGGGTCTGAAGACCGAAAGCCCAACAATCTCGTGAGTAGTTACTATTAGCACTCGGCACTGCACCATGGCGCTTGCTACGCGTGGTCAGGGAGAATGGTAAAGAGGATTGGAATAGGAGCGTGATGACGATAGATGGGATTTTATTCACATGGCTATCCCTGGCTACCTAGACGCGAAAGTTTTGGACAAGCTTGTCCCGACCCTTGGTCGCCGAACCTCCCTCGACTGCGTTCTTAGCCTCGCCTCGGCCGGGGTTGGAGTCGTAGGTGGCGAACCTACTTCGCAGCAAGTTGCGACTTGCGGCAGCCTGAACAGGATGCGAGTTTTGGGCCATCGTCGTCATGAAGGTGCGCCGCCGGTGAGAGAGTCATGACTTGAACTAGGGGTCGGCTCAAGCGTGCTGTCTAACGATTGGCGTTCCCCGCTCGGTGTGGCGACGCTTGTGCTGGAGGACGACCCAAACCAGACTCTGGAGGGGTATGGCACTGGCTTTTCTGGTTGACTTGTCGTATTGTTCGCGCGGTGAGCTTGTTCTGAGCAATAATCGGGTTGAAAACGTGCCTCCGGGATGCAGCTGGTAGTATTTGGATGGGCGGCGTATCATATCATCATGTAGAGTTCGCAATTTGTACCATACTACCTGTTACGCGTTTGCGGCAGCTGGCGGATAGGTGCCAAACGGGTCTGGTTCGATTTTCGAGGCTAGCCCATAGCTTTTCCTCCATACTGGAAACTGCCGAATGTGCCACCAGGAGTGCCGAATGAGCTTGTGCCAGGAGTTTGATGGGCGAGACCTATGTTAGTGGTTTGTGGTGTGCTGGGGTTTCCATTTGAGTTGAAGATAGATGTGCCATTGGGGTTTGACGATGAGGCCATGTCCTTGCCAGTGGTCATGGAATGTGGCATCTGGCCATTTAGCCCCCAGACTTGGCCCTTGTACTTTGATTCGTCGATGTTGCCATTGAAGATCTTCTCCTTCATCTTGAAATATACCTGACCCGTGAGCAGAGAGTCTGAGCCTGCCTGATGTTGAATCCCTATTCTCTGAATACCAAGCTCATTGGCTAGATCCTGCAAGCCGGATTTTTGAGTGATGGCTTGAATGATTCTATTAGCCTCTGCACTTAAACTCTCGTTGTTGTTGACCGAATTCCTAGTACCAACGTGCTTAACGATGTACTTGATATCGAAGAGAGATGGGAAGTATTTATCCAGCTTTGTATGGAAATCATTCTCGTTGTCGGGCAGCATTTCGTTAAGCATGATCCTCATTAAATACCCAAAATCATATCCTGAGTGAAATGAGATCCACTTGACGTTTTCGTCGAGTACGAGGCCAGAGGGGATAAGTAGGGCACCAAATTTGAATGGGTCGATGCCCCGAAGCTTGTGGTCGTCGAATTTAACACCTGCTTGCTTGAGCATTTCGGTGGAGTTTTGAGAATACATGTCTTCGTCGAGGTCGAACTGGAAGTTGAATTGCCAAGTACTGACAGGGGTCAAATTGGGAGGATATGCCAGCTTCTGGCCCGGTTGGGGATCAGAAGGCAGTGAACCATCTGGTTTAAACAGAGTGATGCCCAGCTGGATGACTTTGAGCAGGTCCACATTACAGCGCAGGGTTTGGTAGTGGTAGTCTGCTTTCGTTTGAAAGGCGCCAACAGGCCTGGCTACAATACCAGGAAATTCGGTGTCCATGGCAATATAGGTGTATTGATCGACGAGACTCCTCAGGCTATCCATTTCTCGCAGTAGGTTATCTTTCCAGACCTCGCGAATCCTCGGATCCTGTTGTGTCTGCTGTGCGGTAACAAAGTCATGGTGGGCTTGCACCGGGCCGCCTCTTGCATAGGGGAACTGGGCTGAGCTCTGCAGTAAGGAGGCATCTGTTAGACCTCTATCAAAGCCAGCCGCTGCATTTCCTCCCATTGCGAATGGGCTCGTGGCCGCTGAACTGCCCTGGCCAAAGTTTGCAGGTGCGGCTAGCTGGGGATGAGGTAGCATATGTGGTTGCGAAGGATTGTGTGACTGCGTAGCATTCTGAGGGAAGTGTGAGTATTGTGCGTTGATGTTCTGGTGATTATATCGTGGAGGAGGCATTGTGCCGGTCGTGTCAAGAGAGTCGCGTTGTCCCTCAAGACCGCACGCAGATTAGATGAAGACCAAGTGATATAAGACAGGATGGGATGTGTTTTATATCATGTCTTCTGCGTAGTAATCATCGTAGCAGAGCATATTAAACATCCAAGACCACCTCAATGAGACAGCTTGCTCACATTTGTCTCTGAGACGTGCGGGTTGCGGCAGTCGCGTTTCAGTCTGGTGTGGCAGTCGCGAACAACTATACATGATGCCCAACTTGGCAGGTCAAGCGGCCGACCTGGAGCTCCGAACGACGAACGGCGAACGGCAAACGATAGTTGTAGCTGCACGCCGTCATCGCCTGCCGTTAACGAGGTCGAACTTCCCACCAAAACACTCGATACTCGTAATATTGTTGACACAGGTACCGAGCCTGCGCGAGCCACGATTGTCCCAACCAACGGCCTCTCCTCGAGTCTTGCAATATGGCGCCACCAAACCCAACCGGCTTCGATATTAAAACCTTCGCAAGCGCAGCCACGAGCCCGATATGGCGGTCAAAAGATCCGTGGAAGAGAGCGTGCGTTTGATCAGCAGGCACGGGCAAGAACGTGGCTAACTGTCCGCGTAGTGAAGCATGGAGATATACTGGTCCGTTTACGAGGTGGAACAGGATGAAGGGCGCTTTTCCAGGCTTTGGCATCGGTCTAGGAGCTTTTCTTGTCTACTGTGCCTACGAGGCTGTCTTCATGAAAGATTCCCACGGCCACCACGACAGCAAGGGCCACGACACCATTGCTCTGTGAGAGCCGGGCATGCACGAGGTATACTGTTTTAGAATCACACAAAGGGCCGACGCCAAAGGGCTGTCCTATCCCCCGAAGCGAGAAGTGTATATATGCTATTGGTGAGGAGTTCTGGTGTTTGCCCACCCAGGCAGGGGAAGAGATTGCTTGTGTAGATTCTGCCAAGGCGGCATTGTGAGTTCAGAACAACTTCACAAAGAAAATGGACAGCCATAGATTGTGTGCCCTACTCCAACAAACTCATACTATCCGTCGACCATGCGAAGATATCCATGACTGTTCCTACGCTTTCCCTACTCTTGTAGAGCTGTACCAGAACGGATGAACATGAGACTCTGAATCTCACCTTGTTGCCTCCGGATGTAGTCTCGTGCATGGACTACAGCGGAGTTAACTACCTGCATTTCTCACACCTGGGCATTCATTGCTGCTTCCTGACATCGTGGAGGACCACTACAGTACACATTGGCGGAAACCGAGCTAAACTCGATCCAGTAAAAATGCCCACGGCCGCCACTCGTGCGGGACACTTGAACCGCCCTCGACCAATCGCCATAGTCAGCATTTCTTATCAGAGCCCAGATCACAGCTGGCTCCTCAGGACAGGCTCATCAGTCTGTATGTTGTGTTTCTCAAGCGGGTAGTGATAGCCTTCGGCCCAGCGTAGGCTTTCCTGTTTCGTGCTGGTACCGAAGAAATATATCTACATAAGTTACCTGAGCTCGCTATCCAACCTCTACAGCACTTCTCCGTCCATCAACTTTGCCCGCTCTCTGCCTCTCTCTGGTATTGTCACTCGAACTAATCACACAACACACAAGATGGTGCTTGACCGCCTGAAGCAGATTGCTTCCCAAGTAGGTAACACCTTCACACCACCTCATCCACTTGATCCTCTCTCTGCGCTAGAAATCGAGACGGCCACATCTCTCTTGCGGAAGGAGAAGGGTCAGCTGTACTACAACGCCGTTACACTCTTCGAGCCACCAAAGGCTCAGCTGCTGCCATGGCTTTCGGACCCAGATCACACGGAGCGACCTCAGAGGATAGCAGATGTCGTAGCTATTACCCCAGAGGGGAAGGTAATGGATGGCCACGTGAGCTTGACTGAGGCCAAGGTCTTGTCATGGGAGAACACTCCAGGTGTGCAGCCATTGATCACAATGGAAGACCTGCAGGTCGTCGAGCATGTGGTCCGAAAAGACCCCAAGGTCATTGAGCAGTGCGGAATTATTGGCATCCCAGCAGAGGACATGCACAAAGTGTACTGCGACCCATGGACCATTGGATACGATGAAAGATTTGGCAACCAGGTGCGACTTCAGCAGGCATTGATGTACTACCGCCCACACCCGGACAATTCTCAGTACACATATCCTCTCGACTTCTGCCCAATTTACGACTCCAACAAGCAAGAAATCATCCACATTGACATCCCGAAGATCCGGAGACCTGTGAACCAGGCACCGCCTAATGACTACACAATCAAGTCCATTCAAGAATCGGGTGGCTTCCGAACGGACCTCAAGCCCATCAACATCACTCAGCCTGAAGGTGTCTCATTCACAGTCAAGGGCCGGACAATAGAATGGCAGAATTGGTCCGTCCACGTCGGCTTCAATTACCGAGAAGGAATCGTCCTCAATAACATCACCTTCTTTGACAAAGACGATAATGCCGTCCGACCAGTCTTCTATAGACTTTCCTTGGCCGAAATGGTGGTACCGTACGGTAACCCCGACCACCCACACCAACGTAAGCATGCTTTCGACCTCGGCGAGTATGGTGGGGGCTACATGACCAACTCACTCAGTCTGGGCTGTGACTGCAAAGGCAGTATCCATTACATGGACGCTGAATTTGTGAACCGAGCCGGTGCAGCTCAAGTCATCAAGAATGCAATCTGCATTCACGAGGAAGACTCTGGCATCCTGTTCAAGCATACTGATTTCAGAGACGACTCTGTCATTGTTACACGAGGACGTAAGCTGGTCATCAGTCACATCTTTACCGCTGCCAACTACGAGTACTGTGTCTACTGGATCTTCCACCAAGACGGTGTAGTCCAGCTCGAGATCAAACTCACCGGTATACTCAACACATACGCGATGCTTCCTGGTGAGGACACCAGAGGATGGGGCACAGAAGTCTACCCCGGAGTCAACGCACATAATCACCAGCACCTGTTCTGTATGCGGATCGACCCTAATATCGATGGATCAAATAACACAGTCTTCCAGGTCGACGCCGCGCAAGGGGCTGGCGAGGTCGGTTCTGAAGGGAACTATTACGGAAATGCTTTCTACGCCAAGAAGAAGAAGCTCACCAACCCTGTAGAGGCCATGACAGACTATGATGGAAACACTTCCAGAACATGGGAGATGTGCAATGAGAACAAGCTAAACCTCTACAGCAAGAAGCCAGTCAGCTACAAGCTTGTCAGCAGGGAAGTGCCTTCGTTACTACCCAAGGAGGGGTCCCTAGTATGGAAGCGTGCCGGATTTGCAAGGCACGCTGTGCACGTTACCAAATGTAAGACCCACCGCCATTTCAATTTGATTTCTCGACTAACAAATCACAGACAAGGATGGAGATCTCTACCCAGCTGGCCGACACGTCCCGCAAACCTCCGGTGATATTTCCAAGGGTCTTCCTGAATGGGTTGAAGCACACCCGACCGAGAACCTCGAAAACACAGACGTGGTGCTCTGGCACACGTTCGGCATTACGCACTTTCCATCTCCAGAAGATTTTCCAATCATGCCTGCGGAGCCGATGACTGTGCTCTTGAGACCAAGAAATTTCTTCAAGAGGAACCCATGCCTAGACGTGCCGCCGTCCTACGCGAGAACACCGTCGGAGGTCGCGGCGGGCAAGAATGGATGTGCTTGTGGAAAGGATAGCAACTCAAAGCTAGTATGAACGGAAGATAGTGTACAAAGTGCCGGCCTTGCGCCGCCGAAGGCGCAGGGGATCGCCATGGTAGCTAGGACTGGGAAGGCGCCAGGACGAGAACGGGTGGACAAAATGGTTGCGCTTCTGTTTTCAGCGTTGTTTGACAGAAATTGCTAGCCATTGATTGCAGGGGCGACGGAACAAGATTGAGGATTTTCAACGATGGAGGCGGACTTGCATATCTACGCCGATTTCCCTTACCGGCAGAGTCAAAAGGATTTTGAGCAAGAAGGAACAAATCCTTACACCTGCCACGTATTCGCTGAGCCACTTCAACGTCCTTTGTGGTTCCAAACTAAATATCTTTCGTGACATGGCCTGACATCAATGGAAATTATGTGCGTTCTGAGTTCTCTACGTTGCCGAGGTCTTGTAGCAAGAAGTGTGACATCGAGCATTGGACTAGCTGTCAGACGCGCAAGGCTGGTTCTTTTGATGGGAACAAAGAAAGCTGACTAAGCGGCGTTTTTAGTGCAAAAGGCCGATCTGTACCCACCGCCCGGCTAAGAGATTCAAGCTCATCTTTCGGAAGTGTCCGCCTCGCTTGCTCTTTCATCATTGCTTATACTTTCATGAACATGTTCTTCTTTCGAAGTCTCTGCCACTCGTTCCGCTAGGTCATGTCTGTACTGGCACGGCCCTTCCAATGGTTTTATCATGAGTTCGGTATCGATGCCGTCCACAACACTGGACGAAATGCCTATCTCATCATCCTGGCGAGGGCTTGCCGGATGTTCGCTTATGGCACGAATTCGTTGATCTTGGGTAAGCTGCACAAGCTGAATATTATCGTCGGTATCTTGATTGACCGAGCTATTAGCTATCTTCTTCTCGGCTTTGGGCGTTTCAGACCATCGCATCGGCCTGTTCATGACCCTCACACTGTTCGGTGACCTTCTTCTCGGCACCTTCCTCACGTTGGTTGCAGATCGCGTTGGCCGGCGAAAAGTCCTCCTCGCTGGGTCCGTGATGATGATCGCCAGTGGTCTTACCTTCGCTCTCTTCGAGAACTACTGGGTATTGCTGCTAGCTGCCATCATTGGCGTCATCAGCGTAACAGGAGGAGATTTCGGACCGTTCCGGAGTATCGAAGAGTGAGTCATGTGTTGCTAGGGCTAGCGCATGGTCTTGCCAGTACTAACCCTGCGTAGGTCGATTCTGTCACAACTGACTTCAAACTCAACAAGGCCGGACGTCCTTGCATGGTACGTTACAACCTCGGCACTAGGGTCCTCGATCGGCACTGAAGCATCTGGTCGCATAATTCGCTTGTTGCAAGGCAAAGGATGGTCCGATGCAGATGCTTACCATGCTTTGTTCTGGGTCTACGCCTTCATGGGCATCGTCAACGTGGTAATGGTGCTGTCGCTCACCGAAAGCTGTGAGATGCGACCAATCCAGACTTATGCTCAGGTGCCACAAGACGAGCACGAACAGGTTAGCAACGCTGAAGTGCAAGAACATCCTGCAGTCGGCCTAGCGGAATCAACGCAGAAGCCGCCACGGGCCTCCCGAGCTCGAACGTGGTTGATAGGTAACCTTTCTCAGATCTCAGCGCCTACTCGATCGATCATGTACAAGCTCTGGTTTCTCCTCGCAGTCGACTCGCTGGCCGATGGTATGGTGCCTTACTCACTCACGAATTATTACATGGACCTCAAGTTCCACCCAACGAAGTCAACGCTGGGTGATGTGACTTCAATCAGCTATTTCCTTGGCGCAATAGGCTCTACGTTCGCTGGGCCACTGGCACGACGAATCGGTCTCATTAACACGATGGTGTTTACACACATACCCTCGTCGGCCGCTGTCTTTGTGTTCCCATTTCCGCCGGTCTTCTGGGCGACTGCTGGTCTCCTGCTACTCCGCAGCGGCCTCAACCCTATGGATCAAGCACCGAGATCAGCATTCATTGCCGCTGTGGTGAGGCCTGAGGAGACGACCGCAGTCATGGGTATCACAGCCATGTTGAGGACGTTCGCTTCAATGGCTGGGCCTACGGTGACAGGAGTGCTTGCTGCAGGCGATAGATTCTGGGTCGCCTTTGTAGCTGCCGGGACATTCCGTTTAGCGTATGATTTCGGACTGTTCGCCATGTTCGCGAGCATGAAGATCGACAAGGACGACAAGAAGCCCAACGAACCGGCGAGAGTCCCACAGGACTACGAGGAGTTCGAGCTTGAGTCGCCACGTTTCTCGCTAGAGAGCAGCAGCAGTATGGATTCAGGCGAACATAAAGAGAGCACAAGCGATAAGACCATGTCTGATGATGTGCCATCGCTGGCTAGCAATAAACCTCTTTAAAGCCGCAGCCCTCGCAGAGCAATTGATCAAGGGCGTTATGTGTATCAAATTAATCGTCCACGCACCTTCGTCATCAATTCCAAGCTCAGGCAGCACGTTGCTTGTGTTGTTGAAAAGTTCTATTTCTTCAGCTTAGGCGTTCGAGTCGTCCAATGTGACTGAAGCTAGTACGAGGTTTTGGAACACTTCATCATAGCTCTGGCATCCTATCAGAGATGCGCCGGCAGCTCGACGAAGAGGATTCTTTGCATTGCAGGTTCCCGATGGCAAGGTAGTGCTTCCGGCCGCGTCCTCATCAGGAAACAGCCAATCGGATGCTGGAGACCTGCAGCCCCCTGATCGTATCACTGCTTCCGGGATTTCTGCTTACCGTCGCTGTTGATTGCGCAGCTGACTGTGTGGAGGAAAGTCTTGCTATAAACAAGATATGTCGATCATTAGTTGTCCACGAATGATCCATGCCTCATAGCTGTGGCAAGGGAGTTTCGCAGTAGGAACGGTCGCGGACTGCGGCTTCCAAACGGACTGCGGTTGCTGGCAGTGTCTGATCGCTGAAGAGGACCACGCTGACCACAGTCTAGCAATGACCTACCCATCACTTGCTAGCCATACGACAAAGGAATAGTATCATGAGTCAAGCGCTGTTTGCTGTTCGTGAAACAGAAGTTGCGTCGGCGAGACGTTTTTGTTTGCTGGTCGTGCAGACTCTACTTGCAAATGGCGTTGTATGGCATTCGACAAAAGTGTCAGTCCATATCATCTTGTCCATCAATCCACAGATAATATCGAACTCGAACATACCCGTCTTCTGCTCTCAGACTGATAACCTCAATCATCGATATTACGGATTACTACTACATCCGTTAACGCTACCAGTTTCGACCACTTGACTACGACGATGCTATTCCGAAGAGCCTACTCTGTCGCTTTCTTGGTAGCCTTGACGGCCACAGCCTCTCTAGCAGTGCGGTGGAACGTACCGTATGGGGGTGTGGCAGATCCGGAAGTGAAGATCACTCTAAAAAGATCGAAGAATTCCAAAACAGGCATTGTCCCCATCACATCCTTCAAGGACACATGCATGATGACCCAAGATTTCACAGGTGCAGATGGGCTAAGCGAGTATACTGATGAAGGAAGTACCTTTCTGGTAAGCATTGCTATAGCCTCTCTGCCCCTCGCTGACCCCATACGCTTTACGTTGAAGCTTTCTGACACTTGTTACGGCACAGCTTGATGCACCAGCTAATGTACAGTGTACGCTGTACGCGAGTGCCCAGTGTGTCAAGGGAACACGTTATCCTTGGAAAGACGTTAAGCCGCCTGGAGTCAAGTCATGGCACGAAGATTGGCAATTCTGGGGTTCGAAGTGCTATGAGGTTTAGCCGTCCGGGCCATAACTGTCGGTTGAAAGATGGGTTATCGTGGCTAGGCTGCAAGTTAGTGTCATGAAGCTCGTGGGCATGCATAACGTCGACGACGGGGCTTGTTTGGAGTGTTGAGAGCGAACGTTGGCTTGAGTTGCTAATGCTATCGAATCATTCCGACGCAGGACGTGGTGGTAGGAGACGATCGAATATTCTATGGTCCAGTCAGTTCTCCTGACGTTAGCAACCTCGGCGTGAATCCACCGTGCTTGCGACTTGCGGTCGTGCTTTGTCTATCTTCATTTCAGGTACTACTGAACTTTTTCGATTGCCAGCAAGTCCAGGAGTTTGGACAACAAGTCCTTGTCCCCATCTGAATCTTTCACGGCCTGCGTTTTGCCTTGTAAGACCTGGCCCAGTTCGTCCTTCGTCAGCTTCAGCTTCAAACTGGCAGCTTCAGGGAATGATTCCTCGTCAGGAACACACCGATAGCTCAACGCTCCGTTACTGAGCGTTACCCTCCATAGACGCCGCCGATCTGATACATGAATGTCGATCGAGAAGCTCTCCTTCTCTGCCCGAAGACCATCAAGCTGGATTGACAGACCATCAAACCACTGTTCAATCGGCAGCAACGGATTGATTGCCGCAAACTTGGACATCTCACCGGCCGTGTCCCTCTTGCCGGCTCTCAGATCCTGTGCTCGTGTCAGGTAGAAGTTGCGCCATGTCGCGTTTTCCGCGCCAAAACCCAGCTTCTCATATACATTGGCCAATGCTTCCTTTGCCTTCACGTGCTCGGGCTCCGCAAGCACAGCATGATCAAGCAATGTTGCCGCAAACCGCAGATCTCCCCGGTCCGTGAACACTTCCGCTCTGCTTAACACTACATCTACACCGCCCATACACTCCACGTACCGCTTTCCCTCTTCTTCCGGCGGATGCTGCCATAGATGCACCGGATTGCCGTCGAACCAAGTCAAATACCTCTGATAGATCGCCTTGACATTATGACTCACACTCCCATAAAACCCCTGCGTGTGCCACTTTTTCTGCAACCCCTCAGGCAGTCTGAAGCGCTCCGCGATCTGGGTTCCTGTTAAACCTGTATTCATCATGCGACACGTCTGATCATGCATGAACGAATACAGGTCTCGCTGCTCAGCAATAAAAGCCGACAGCTCCTGCGTACCCCATGTCGGCCAATGATGACTCGCGAAGAGGACATCACTTTTCTGACCGAACAGCTGAAGCGTCTCATCGAGGTATTTAGCCCACTTCTTTGAGTCGCGGACCTGCGCTCCCCGCAACGTGACTATGTTGTGCATCGTGTGCGTCGCGCATTCAGCTATACATAGGGCTTTGTGCTGGGGGAAGTAGAAGTTGATCTCAGCCGGCGCTTCGGTGCCCGGCACCATCTGGAAGACCATCTTCACCCCGTCGACAGTGTGCTCCTCGCCCGTGGACTGAATCAAGAGATTCGGCGGATACAGACCGCTGGTCCCGCTGGAGGATGTCGTGCCGAGGCCGCACCCGATCTGGCCCTGGGGAGATTTGACCAGGTGCTGGCCGAACATGTAGGCAGCGCGGTGGCGCATAGCAGGGCCAGCGAAAACGTTTTCGCTGAGGACTTCTTCGAGGAACCCCGCGGGACCGATGATGGGGATTGTGGGCGACTCAACCTGGTCAGGGGGGAGGACGCCGGAAGCTCCGCCGAAGTGGTCGGCATGAGAATGGGAGAAGATAAGTCCCATGACGGGTCGGTCGCCGCGGTGCTGTCTGTATAGGTCGATCGCGGCCTCGGCGCATTCAGATGAGACGAGTGGGTCTATCACTATCACACCTGTGTCGCCCTCGACGAGGGTCATGTGCGATATATCCAGCCCGCGGGCTTGGTAGATGCCGGACGTGACTTCGAAGAGTCCTTGCTTCGCGACCAGTCGGCTGTGACGCCAGAGTTTTGGATTTGCTGTGTCTGAAGGACAGTCCGCCTGGAGGAAATCATACTGGTCGTTGTCCCAAGCAAGGCGGCCATCTTTGGTATGGATAATGCATGGGCTGATAGAGGCGATGAAACCGCGGGACGCGTTCTCGAGATCAGCAGTCTCGGTGAAGGAAGGAGAGACATCCGAATCGGCGTTCGACATGGTGAGGTCAAGGGAGGGCGGGAACTATTGGTAGCTGGCTTGAGGGAGAAGCGTTTGGACCCTGAGTCTTCCTTGTTGTCTTATTGTTGCTAGCACGAACGAGTCGTCCGGAGCATATCTAGACAGCGCGGTATGATAAACACCTGGAGGTATCGAAGGCGGCGAGGATGCTGGCGAAATCGGCGTACCCAACGACGAGGCTTTCGCCGGACGATAAACTGTACTTGTCCCCTCTCTGGTACGGTCCAATGAATGTTAGAGAACTTTTTAAGCCACAAAGCAAGTTCTAAATGATAGTACTGCTTCGGACCTATGATGTACTCTTCCCCAAAATCCTAGATGTCTTCCGCTGCCAGGTAAACACGGAACACTTCCGGTATCGCGGTATAGCCGCGCCCTTCGCGAAGGGGAGAGTATGGACTTCCCGCACTATTGTGTTATGAGGCGTCGTCCTCTACGTGACCAGTAAGGGTACGAGTGGAACCTCTTGTTCTACTTAAGTAAGCTGGGCGAGATGGTATGCAGATGAGTCGGGGTAAGGTCTATTTTATATAGGTGGGGTCCTAGTATAACTTAGGTTAACTACGGAACTATAGAACTATATATAGAAGTCCTATATCTATATACTCGTAAGTCCTAGTTCCTTAATCAGCTTAATCACCTATAATTAGTATAATCAGTACTAATCGTACTAATCACCCCTAATTATACTAATCGCTACTGCTAGCTACGTAACTCTATTATCTTATCTCTACGTGCTAGGCTTCCTTATTTAACCTACCTATATATATACTAGCTATACTGTAATATACGGGTAACCCGCTAGCCGTCCGATCACATCTCTTAAATCGTAACACTATCCCCTCTCTAGCCTACTTACGTCCTCGTAAGTATATAATTAGTTCGTCCCCTCCTTACGTTATATTTTCTTCTCTTTCTTCTTTATTTTATAGCTAACCATATCAGCACCGAAACGCAAAGCCGATAACGAACTACCCCGCCCTAATAAACAGTCAGTAAAAGAATCCTCAACTACTCGTCGTAAGCAACTTAGTAATTTTATCGACTCTTTTAGTGATAAGATGCCTAAAGCGTATTCTAACTGTCGACGCTTAGGTTTAGAATACAAGGTTCATATAAAGTCGGGGGTTTGCGGAAAATACCATCTCTCTAGCAGTTAGAAGTCCTATAACGTACGCGTTACGCAGAAGGAGTAGTCGCGTCTAGTATCCGAGCGCGCCCGGTTACTTAGTAAGGTAAAGAAGGCCCTCGAGGCCTAACGAGCTACAGAGCGAGCCCGTTAGGAGGCCGCCGATCGAGAGCTCGCCGTCCGTAAGGAGCTGCGTAAGGTCGAAGCGAAGGCCGAGGATGCGATTACGGTAGAGGAAGCACAGATTTAAGCGCTAGAGCGCTTCGAGGCTAAGTAAGCTACGAAGAACGCGCCTCCTTCTCTAGCCTTATCCCCTTACACCTAGAGTATCTCTAGGGGTGTCCCTAACGATTTCTAGAAGCCCTCTAACTATATTCCTTAGGTATTAACTTAATACTTTTAGCATATTCGTCTTTTCTTATTATAATCGACCTAGTACTTAACTAGTCATTTTCTATATTTAGTAGCGCTAGTCTATTTAGAATAAAGCGTTCGGAGTTCTTAGAGTATTTCTAAGTCTAAGTATTCTTCTAGTTCCTAGGTATTATCGGTATTATCATAGTTTATCTATTTAATAAGGTACAACTTTTTGCCTTTTTCCCATCTTATACCGAGCACACTCTCTACCTCGTATATCTATGCCTCGGTTTCTTAATCTAGTAGCATTAACTTTTAGATCTTAGCGTCCTTAGGCGCTTTCTCTAAGAGTGCCACATAGAAGACTAGGTATATCCTTATATCTTTAGGTAGCGTTAGTCTGTACGTAACTAGTCCCAATTTCTTTTTAATTTTAAATAGTCCAAGTTTCTTAAAGTCCAACTTATCGCTTAGTCTCTTAGTTTTAATATTACGTCGTAAAAGGTAGGCTATACCCCCCTCTTTAAAGTCTAGTCCCTCAGATCTTCCTTTATTTGCGAATTTGGCCATTCGTTCTACGGGAAACTCTAGTTCTGCTGATAGCTGTATGTACAGTTCTTTGAGTTTATCGACTTACACCGTTACCTATTATGCAATCGGTCGAAGATTAAGCGGTTCTCGCTAAATATTTAGGTGGAATCCGTAGTTTGCGTAGAATAGTAAAATTCCAGTAGCAACCTTAGAATTATTGTAGGCAATCTATGCCAGTGGCAGCAGTTCTACTTAATTATCCTACTTATAATTAATATAGGCTCTTAGATATTATTCTAGTGTTTGATTCGTCCTTTCTATCTATCTATCAGTCTAGGAATAAAATGCAGTTGATATTTTGTTTTTACTTCCTAGCTAGTCCATTAGTAATTGCTAAAACTTAGATTTAAAGAGCTTATCTCTGTCCGATATCAATTTTACTAGCATCCCGTATGCTGCGAACACATTCCGCATAAACACGTATACTAGCTCTTCTACTTTTATAGTTAACAGCGTCGGTATAAAGTAGGCGTATTTCGTAAGACGATCCATAATTACGTAGATCATGTCGAACTTCTATTTTATAACAGGGTCTTTAGACAACGGTAGTGGTCTAATAAAGTCCATTATAACTTCTTCCCATACTCCCGTAGGTAGCTACAACGTTTATAGCTTCCTATACGGTTTATATCTAGAGGCTTTAGTCCTTACGCACGTATTACAATTGTTAATAAGTGTCTTAACGTCTTTACGCATACCTAGCTATTCCCAGTTTCTCTATATAAGTTCGAGGGTCTTCTCTACTCCGAAGTATCTCGCTATTCGATTATCGTAATATAATCGAATTATCTTCTCTTTTATTAGTTAATCGAGTGGTGTCTTTTTCGCTTAATTAACTTGCGGTTATACATATACCAATGCGTTTCCTTCTTTCTTAAAGAGTTAGCACTCGATAGTCTTTTCTTTTCCTTCAGCGTAGTCTAGTCTCCTGCTAAGAGCGTCTACTTTAGCGTTTTCCTTTCCCTTAACGTAGTATATCTTAAACTTATATAGCGCCATTATTTCGGCCTATCTAATTTATCTCCTGTTTAACTTCTTAGATAAATTCCAGTATATCAGGTTCAAGTAATCTAAGTACACGTCTATAGAGTATTTAGAACCTTCTAAATATACTCCCCATTCACGCATAGCTTCTACAATTACGAGTAGCTCCATATCGTAAATTTCGTAGTTAACTTCTACTAGTAACATTTTCCTAGAATAGTATGCGACTAGTCGCATCTTCCCTTTATTATCCGGTTAGCTAATTACCGCGGCGATTGCATATCCTAATACATCTATTTCAATAATAATTTTCTTTTCTAGATCAAAGCAGACCAGTATAAGTACCTATATAAAGAGCTCCTTAAGCCTTTTAAACGCGGCTAGCGCTTCAGTTCTTATAGCGAATTATAGTCCCTTTTTTATTAATACCGTCAGAGGTAAGGCAATACGTAAGTATCCCTCTATAAATCGTCGGTAATAGTTAGCTAACCTAAGGAAACTCTATAGTTTCTTAAGATTAGTCGGTTCTAGCTAGTCCAGTACGGATTATACCTTCGCTAGGTCTAGTCGAACACCATAGTCGCCAACAATAGATCCTAGGAATAGGACTTCGTATTTAAAGAACTCGCACTTTTCGAGTTTAAGCTTTAATTCTCGTTCTCGAAGTCGTTCTATAACCTACCTAATATATTTAATATATTCTTCCCTAGTCTTAAAGAATACTAGTATATTATCTAAATAGGCTATTACGAAGATATTAAGCCCTTCGTATAGTGCTTCGTTAATAAGTACCTAATATAACGTAGGTACGTTAGTAAGGCCGAACGGTATTACTTAGTACTCGTAGAGTCTATAGCGAGTGCTAAAGGCGGTCTTCTATTCTTTACCTTCCTTTATACGGATTAGATTGTATACTCCGCGAAGGTCTAAGGCCGTAAACTATTTAGCTCCTTAGAGTCGGTCTTACAACTCGGATATTAACGGTAAGGAGTAGCTATTCTTAATCGTGATCTCGTTAAGTTTTCGATAGTCGATATATA
>Ga0210040_10000902_pt1 | contig 47191 bp, 48 predicted proteins | sample CryGeyCG12114_NA_FD_185462 | JGI IMG/M metagenome (GOLD analysis project Ga0210040, IMG submission 185462) | Groundwater microbial communities from aquifer - Crystal Geyser CG19_WC_8/21/14_NA (SPAdes) (version 2) | ecosystem: Environmental > Aquatic > Deep subsurface > Groundwater | place: USA...
ATTGCCATGCCATGGCCCACCGGTTCGCAAGCTTTATAGTGTCTTGACATGATATGGGAATCACTCAGTACGCACGCGTAGACCTGAGGGCAAGAAGCTCATGCAGCGAACAATGAAATCGTCCCCCAGGTATAGACGTTGCTCAGCCCGCCTGCGAACAAGCCTCCTACCTGTCGGACACTACGTGTCTCCGGTCCTAGTCCTGTATCCATGCCGTACCAAACGCAATAGCAAGCGGCCGTTAGCTAGCAGACATACCTGGCTGACCTGACCGGACACAGCAGAATGTAACCTAGAGCAAACTGCATCGTTAGGACATTCTACTTCGCCAACGATATCGTCCAGCCTTCGCTACTTCGCGACATGGAGCAGCCTCAGGCAAAAGATCCGGAGGCCATCACACGTGACGTTACGTCAGTGCCGAGGCGCGCAAGGATCTTCACATGCTTCGCGGAATCGTACCTGAATGATTTCATGTGCTCACTGCCGCATGCCCATGTGATCGTAGTAGTCCGCGCACCTTATTAGCATAGCTGTGTCTGCCCCGGACTCGGATCCCATCTCTTCTTCTACGATCTCAGATCTCACACAGACACGCCGTGAGACCCTCCACTACCAGCCGGCTACAGACCACGACGAAACAAACAGACAGGAAGCTCCCACAAAAGATCCCCAATCTACACTACACTCCGAGCCATCATGTCTCTAAAGGACGGTACGCACACAATGAACCTTCCACAGACCCCCTCGGTTCTTTCATTCCTATTCACATCCATATGCCATTGCCATCCCATCCCCCGCTAACTCTCCCTCTCTCCCTAGACGCCTTCCCCTCCTCCACAGCCTTCGACCTAATCAACAACGCCCTAACATCCTCCCCATCGGAGCAAAAAGACGCCATCAAAAAAGGCCAAGCAATCTTCGGCTTCAAGCTGAAGAACAATGCCGGCAAAGAACAAACCTGGCACATCGACCTGAAGAACAGCGGGACCGTGGCGCGCGGCGACGCGCCCGCGGGCAAGAAGGCGGACGTGACGCTGAGTCTGAGCGATGAGGATTTCGGGAAGATGGTGGCGGGGAAGACGAAGGCGCAGAGCCTGTTTATGAGTGGGAAATTGAAGGTTAAGGGGAATGTGATGAAGGCGACGAAGTTGGAGCCGGTTTTGGCGAAGGCGCAGGAGGGGGGGAAGGCGAAATTGTAGGTGTACGGTAGGGCTGAGAAGCAGGAGGAAGGATTAAGAGATGTACGACTATAGATGTGGTGTGGTGTGGACTAGGGTATGAATTGTGTGGGGCTAGAGCTGTACCGTTGCTCTGACGACGTGCTGCGTCTGCATGAGCTTGTTCCAATTCAACCCGCATGATGCGCCCGCGCCGTGCAAGTATGGCAGGTCGATCGGCCACCCTCGACGTCCATGGTCATACGTCTATAGTCGGCTTTGCAGCTTACCTTTGCCAATATCAGCGGAAGTCTGGCTGGATTCGTGCTTTACAGCTTACTCGTATCATCCTTTGCCCACGACAGACCCTTCTGCTCCGAAATTCTGGTGATGAGCTTGCCAGATTCCATACCAGTCTCGAGATTCTTCAGCACGAGGAGCTCCATGTCTCGCTGAGTCTCGACTGTCCAGGTACCCATGTGCGGCATGAGGAAAGCCCGGTCGTTCTTCACAAGGCCAGGGTGGATCTTCGGCTCCTCTTCGAAGACGTCTAGGCCGACGGCGGAGACTTGGCCTGACTCGAGAGCGTCGACTAGTTCGGCTTCGTTGATGAGACCACCCCGTGCTGTGTTTACGATGACTACTCCTTTCTTACACTTTGCTAGCTGTGGAGCTGAGATGATGTGTTTGGTCTTAGGGTTCAGCGCGAGATTCAAGGATAGGATGTCTGACTGGGCCAGAAGTTCGTCAAAGGAGACATATGTGGCGCCGCCTTCCAATTCAGGAGAAAGGCGTGATCGGTTGTGGTAGATGATCTTGCAGCCAAAGGCGCGAGCTCGGTGTGCTAGAGCCTTGACTCGACGTTAGTAGATGGTCGACAGCACGAACTGCAGGGCTACTTCAAGGGGGAGCAGGAGGATTTGACAAATGATTCACACGTACCCTACCGATTCCTCCCATGCCAAGCACTCCCAAGACCTTGTCTCTTGGATCATGGCCAAGCGGCGCACCACCTCTCCACTTGCCTTCGTGCAGAGCAGTGTATGAAACATGAGCCTGCCTTAGCGCACCAAGCATCAGAAAGATTCCAACGTCAGCAGTAGCATTGTCTACCGCTACCGGCGTACTTGACACTGATATTTGGCGATCGTTGACGGCCTCAACGTCGATATTGTCGTAGCCAGCTCCATTATGGCAGATGAATTTAACTGACTTTGGCAATTGAGATACCAGCTCTTGGTCGAACGGGCCCGTCTCGGAGGTTGACTGGTTTGATCGGTAGAGGCCTACCACATCTGAGAAATCTGACTTTAGCTTCGATAGGAATTGCTCTCGTGAGCCTTGTCTGAACTCCTTGAGACTGTATTTCGCGGAGAGAGACTCCCACTCTTTGTTTGTGTGGGCAAGGTCTCCTATTAGGAGAATAGATGGCTTCGACATTCCGTGGGGCTCTGGTGACTCAGAGTTAATCCTTGCGGAAAAGCTGTTACTGTTGTGATAATGTCTAGAATTTGCTTTGTTGCTCTTCAGGGCGTTGTGATACGGTCTGTGCCGATCAATATTCGCAAGGCGAGGACAGCGAAAGGATACAATAGTGGCTCGAACACGGTAGCCAGCAAGGTTGATTGTGTTCGTAGCCATCCAGAAGTGATATCAGGGTTACTGCTGCAAACGGAGTCGGTTGCTTCACCCGAATTTGCGATGCTCGCAGGCGAGTTCGGCGAATCGCATCCCGTTTTGTCTTGTTTGTCCCCCATGGCGAGTAGTCCTTGTCTACCTAGGCAATCACTGTTCGGTGTTTGGCACTGGAATTGGAGATGAAAGGATGGAAAGTTGTGTTCATTTGATGTTCCAGCAGGCAACCCCACGGAAAGAGGAAGCGTAACCGGTGCAAATGCCGGGAACACAAGAACGCGTCACCCAATGATGAAGCAGCGGCATTTGGTGGGGACCAGGATCAAGGGTGATTTCTGGCTTGTTTAGCTGTTCGTGAAAGAAAGTGCGCCGATGGTTGCCGCATATGGGCATCTGCCAATGGTATGATGTGATGCGATCCTGGGGATGGGTGGGTTTCGATGGGACGAGAGGCAGGGGGCTTCCGCTCATATAGCAGGCTCGCGAAGCACCATCGACTGTGCTGTGAACACGACAAGGCGAGGTCTAATACTGGCAGAGTCGAGCAAATATCAGCACTTACGATACCGGCTGGAAGCAAACCAGACCTCAACACTTTCTACGCTTTTCCTTACAGTACGTGGTCAGACTTATAAGACATAGCATTCTGGTTAAGACGAGGACTACGACCTACGGCTTTCGACCACATCTCTCAAACTAACAAATCCCGTCCACTATCTGAAACCATGGCTCCTTCTAGCGAAATTCAATCTCTTGTCCTACATGGAGCGAAGGACCTCCGCCTAGAAACTCGGCCAGCACCACAACCAAAGCCAAACGAAGTGCAAGTCACGATAAAGGCTACTGGCCTCTGTGGCAGCGACTTGCACTATTACACTCATGGCCGGAACGGTAATTTCGTCCTCCAAAGCCCAATGTGCCTTGGTCATGAGGCCGCCGGCGTAGTCACAGCAGTACCAGAACAGCCGGCAAGCAATGGCACAACAATTACACCTGCCGATTCCTCGTTGAAAGTCGGTGATCGAGTCGCGTTGGAAGTGGGTATTCCATGCCGGACATGCAACTTGTGCGCAACGGGACGATACAATCTATGTCCTAAATTGAGCTTCAGATCATCGGCGAAGACATTCCCTCATGCGGACGGGACGTTACAGGACGCCATCACGCAACCTGCCAATATGTGCCACAAAATCCCTGAGAGCATGAGTTTCGAGGAAGGGGCGCTCATCGAGCCGCTCGCTGTTTGTTTGCATGCAATCAACAGATCCCAGACTGCAGGCTCAGGGTCGGGTGTACCGCTTACTGGGAGTACGGCATTGGTCATTGGTGCCGGAGCGATGGGTATGCTTACCGCAGCAGCTCTCTCAGTCTCTGGTGTGACGCAAATTGTGATAGCGGATATCGATGCGCCTAGATTGAAAATCTGCGAAGGACTTGGTGGTGGTAAGTTCGGTATCAAGACGTTCTTGATTCCAAAGAAGGCGCCGCTACCAACTACTGAGGAGAACCTGGCGAGTGCGACAGAACTGGCTGCTCAAGTTTCTGCCTTTGCAGGACTGGCGACGGGTTTTGATAGGGTTTATGAATGCACTGGTGTTCCGCCATGTGTCCAGCTAGGCATTTTCGCAAGTACTCCCGGTGGCAAGCTAGTCCTCGTTGGTATGGGCAACCCAGTGCAGACGCTGCCGTTGGGTGCGGCAGCTCTGAGAGAGGTTGATATCATTGGCGTTTTCAGGTATGCAAACTGCTATCCTCCGGCAATTCAGATGTTTGCTAGTGGCAAGCTTGCTGGTATCGCAGACGCGCTGGTTAGTCATAGAGTGCCCTTGAGTGAGGGCTCTAAAGCTTTCAGGCTTGCAGCGAATCAGGCGCAGGAGGGTGAAGATGAAGGAAGAGTGGCGGTGAAGGTGATGATCACTGCCTAGGAGTCAATTGGCAAAACGCAAGGTCATGGTCATGTTGGATTAAGCTAGGTCGTGGAAAAGGAGTTTGAGCTGCTCGTAGGGCTGTTGCCGTTACTTCTCATGTTCGAACCTATCAGATACGCCCTTTGGCAGGGTCTGAATGTACCATTCAATACTTGTCGACGACTTAATGCCTCGTACAGTAGCAGCCGTGCGCTGATCCTTGCACGAGTTTCACTTTGCCCCTGTCGCTGATCATCTGAATGGAGCTAACTATTCTGGGACATAACCCTCAGCGGAGCGAACGCCCTCCGCCCGACGGCTGTTGCCTTGACCACGTTGGCATGCACGTCGTCAGCCGGTGCAGTACAGCCATGCTTTACGAGACCTCGATCGGTGCTACCTTTGTGTCTGTATTGCGAGCTACGTGCTGAATAGACTACCCCGAGCAACATGAACGTCTTTCGGGTTACAGGCGACCTGTCGCATCTTGCATCGATAGGCATCCTCATATGGGCTATTCACTCTAATAAGAGCGCTGAAGGTGAGATTACAGCTACAACCCGCACGCAGAAAGACTGACAGCTTGTCAGGTGTCTCGCTCGTCACCCAAGTCCTCTACCTTACCGTCTTCTCGACACGATACCTCGACTTGTTCTGGATTCCGCCATCATGGAATTGGTACAACTGGTTCTTCAAGATCTTTTACATCTTCTCGTCCATATACATCATCCTCATAATGACGAGACGCTATGCCAGAACAAGAGAACGGGAGAAAGCGTGGAAGCTGGCAGCCTATATCCTGGCATTTTCAGCAGCCGCAGGTCCCGTCTGCAGTGTGCTGTACAGGGTGTCATATCTTAAAAAATCTACCAACCTCATGGAAATACTATGGGCATTCTCAATCGTGCTTGAGTCGATGTGTGTTGTGCCTCAACTTCTACTGCTGCGACAAACCCAGGTACCGACTGTGATAAACTCTGGCTACCTTGTATGTTTGGGCGCATACCGAGCACTGTACATACTCAATTGGGTCTGGAGATCGGCACACGGTGACTATCCAGATGCAATATCTGTCGTCTTTGGCATCATTCAGACAGCGCTTTACGTCGACTTCGCATGGGTATACTACACTCGACAGCGCGTGAAATTGAGGGGAGGTGCAGTTGTGGACTCAGACGATCTGAACAAGGGTTTCCTGGTCAATAGATTTGCTAGAGTGCGTCAGTCTGAGGACGGTGATCTGGAGGGCGCTGGTGATGAGGAACAGCAAGCCAGACCAAAGGTCAATAACTGGGGCAAGAGAGGCGTCTCTATCAGAGCAGATGATACGCTAGAGGGTCACGATCGTGTACCGGGCAACTCAGGTGTAGGGTCAAGCGCAGAGACTGAGCCGTTGACTGATCCGGAGCACTTCTTGTCGGATGATGAGCACGATGATGCACCCGCCATCGACACCTCAGCGCTTTCACCGAAATGGGACGACGAAGGCCACCACCCTCAAAGTTGAGCGCCTTGTACGTTGTTTGACTTGTCCAAAGCTGGACGCAATATACCACACCCAAGGCCACTTCAATCACTATTTTGTGTTCCCAGACTGATGCCCTACTCGATGGGGTAGTGTCGGACTTCACTAGCGTGTCTCGAGCCTATGATGAAATGACTTCACCTCACCTACTGTAGCACCCTGACCTAGACATCAGATTTTCTTTGGTCTTGATGGCCCTCACCAAATCCAATACACCACTTGGCTTTCAGAATTTTGTTGTTCCAACATATCTGCTTGCCACTCCTCCTTCTTTGCGACATCATCAACGTGTACGGAGCTCTTTTTAGCCGCCGTTCGACCCCCAGAAGCTTCGTAGCGATAGCAGCGGTATGCTTAGGCAACCACAAACACATCTCCGGCTGTCATCCCTCTTCGGCCACCTCGCATCGTATACTCGTCAGGATCTCAGCACAGTCTCTCCTTTAGTAGCAAGACACTTCTCGACAACTCACAAAATGTCGTCACCACTAACGCTAACATCGACGGTCAAGCTACCCTCAGGCTACGATATGCCTGTACTGGGCTACGGCGTCTACCAGACACCCAAAGACGTCTGTGAGTCTGTATGCTCGCACGCTCTCAAGACAGGCTATCGTCACATTGACTCGGCAAGAGTTTATCGCAATGAAGCACCTTGCGCCAATGCAATCCGGGGCTCTGGGCTGAAGAGAGAAGAAATCTTCTTCACCAGCAAGATTGGCCCCCGTGATATGGGCTACGAGAAAGCCACGAAAGCAATTGAGGCGTCTTTTGCTGATACTGGTCTGGACTACTTTGATTTGTTCCTGATCCATGCTCCATTTGGCGGGACAGACGCGAGATGTGGAACGTGGAAGGCACTTGTTGAGGCACAGAAGGAAGGCAAAATCAGGTCTATTGGGGTTTCGAATTATGGTGTACATCATCTGGATGAACTGAAGGACTTCATGAAGACTTCTGGTGTTGGAGGCACCATCAGTGTCGGGCAATGGGAGCTCCATCCATGGCTACCACGCCCTGATATCGTTGAGTGGGCTCGAAGCAACAATGTTGTGATTCAAGCATGGAGCCCGCTGGTCAGGGCAGAGAGGCCCACCGAGTCTGCGCTTGGTGAAATCAGCAAGAAGCACAACAAGACGTGGGCGCAAGTGCTGATTAGATGGAGCTTGCAAAATGGTTTCGTTCCTCTACCAAAGAGCGTCACACCATCGAGGATTGAACAGAATGCTGATGTGTATGATTTTGAGCTAGACGAGGAGGATATGAAGATGCTGCATTTCCCGGACTCATACGCACCATGCAGCTGGGACCCGACTGTGAGCAAACTTGAAGATTGAGCAATCTGAATTGATATGATGATGACAAGATATTGTTGATGCTGGATGTCTCCTTACCCGAAGCTCACACGCTTTATCTCACCGTTCTGACATATTCCCCTGCGGTGTCCTATGCTCGACAGTCCACAAGCGTCTCAAATTGTTTGCGTTCGGCGCTGCAACCGCCCTAGCGTCATCGTCCTTGACGAGATCCCAATTCTCCTCTTCGGTATCCGCCTTCGCCTTGCCCGCCTCAATCTTATTTTCAACCATGGCGAGGATTGCAGCTCGGATCCTCGGGCTCATAACTGCCTCACTACGGTCGTTCGATATGCGCTCACGTACAGCTCTGAGCACGACCAGTCTTTCGCCCGTCTCGTAGGCGTTCATCCCTAGCCGCAGCGATTCTTGTTCCCAAAGCTGTTGTATGTGGCTTGAATAGCGAGCATCGGCACCGGTTCGTCGTACACCTTCCGGCTCTTTTTGCCGCAAGGTGCATCCTCCGCAGTGGGCTTGGCCACCACCTCGAAGTCATCGCCGTCCACGTACGTTCCGTCATCTGGCCTAGCGGCCTCTTTCCGGCGTCGGCCACGCTTCTTCATAAGTCGCGATTGACCTAGTCTCCTGGATGCTCAGCAGTTGGTCCGCCCGCTGTGGCCTTTTGGATGTCCCTGCATTAGAGGATTTGGCACTGTTCCTGAACCACTGGTTCTGTTGTAGATGTCTCGCCCTTTCTACTTTTAGCCGCCCTCACTCGGTCGAGCGCGTCCAAAACCTCTCTTATCACACCAGAGTTCGCTCCTCGCCGACCAGATCCACCGCGTAGAATGGGTGAGGCGCGCTCAATCTCGCTGCTCCTGCCCGCCGAGGGCGCCGCAAGCCACACTCCTTCAGAATGATCGTCCGAACTCACATCACGATCACCATGAATCCGGGCGGGCGTACTTGACTCGGCTTTCGGCGATTCCAACCTATTGTACGCCTCGCGAAGCTCACCCTGCACAGCTTGAGCCGGGCTCTGGTCCTCAAGATGACTTCCATGAACAATACCCTGATGCTCGAGCATGGCCGGCTCGGCCACATCCTCATCCTCACCAATCTCTCTCGCTTTGCCTCTATCTTCATCCCCACCACCTCTCGCCGCCGAGATCGAACCTCCACCCGCCTCCACCGACACAGCCGTCTGTCCCGCAACATAAACAGGACCCTCAACCCCAGCCCCAACTCCAACCCCATCGCCCTCACCAACCCCACCGTCACCAGTCCCAGTCCTCCCCCCAACCCTCCGCCAATTCCGACTACAATCCCACCTCCCATCCCCAAAAACCAACACCTCCCCCTTCCCCCCATCCACAACCCTCCACCCCCTCCCCACAACCCTCCGCTCATCAACGCCCCCCACAGGCCCCAACTCCGCGACCGCCTCGGCCGTGACGCGGTTCCTGTGCACGGCGAAGACACCTCGTCTGTATTCTGCGCTCTTGATGCCGTGGAACTCCGCGTTGCGAGGCGTGTTCGCGTGTTGCGATGAGTGGGCGAGGCGTCGCAGCGTGCGTTTTAGGGGTCTGTAGAGTTTGCGGCGGAAGAGGCGCAGGATGGTGGAGGGCATGGTTTAATGGTTCGTGGGATTTGAAGAATCGGGATCAGAATGAAAACCAGACCAGAGTCGTTGCTGGGGTGTGGTGTGGTGTGGGCTGGGGAGGAGAGGGGAGGTGATAAAGGGGTGAATTGAGAAGGCGTGCGAATCCGATGGATGGCATTGTTGTTGGTTGGTGACGAACGGAAATGGATGGAAGTGATCAAACAAAACATTGTGGTGGTGTGGTGCGGTTTGAGACTGCTGGGTATAGCGAGCGGTACGGTGCGGTCGTCGCTGTGAAGACGTGTTCATTCAATCCTACAGCGAAACAACGGAGCGCGATGGGTGGGCGTCTTGTTGTTTGTTTACATCAGGCACGCACACACACACACACACACACACACACACACACGTCGGTAGAGGCATCTTGCGCATTTGAAGTAATCGTCAAATACGCACGCCTATAAACGTTGTCCCCGAAATGTGCCACCGTTCAATGTGTTCGGCCTCCATGTCCCGGGGTGGCAGGCTGAACACATTGAACACCTCCGATGGTCTAGCGGTCTAAGACGTCTTACTAGTTAGTTAGTGGTCTCTCAAGGCCTTGCTTAGGTAGTAAGGAGGTCGACGGTTCGAATCCGTCCTGGAGGGTATACATTTTTGTGCTTCGACTTGGACGAAGGAAACTAATTGTCTGCGCGGAGAGGGGGTGCAGATGCGACTGACTGGTGGGGACTCCACCTTCACTTCGGTTTTTTTGCGGCTCATGGATGACGTGGCGAAGGTATCGTGCAATCAATTGAGCTTCAGAACGCACGACTAGTGACACCTGAACTCAACCTTCCTTGTGCATCCTCGAACGTAGGCTGGTATTTAGCCTTAGATTCTCGACTTGAACCATGAGCAGGAGCGCAATCAGATACTCCGTTCCTTCCTTTCTTCTTTTTGACGCATCAGATTTCTTCTTACATTCAGTTTTCCAGCTCAACTCGCCGTCACCTCGCCGTGCCACTGATAGAAAATTCCAAAAGCCATGCCTGCCTCGAACTCACGAACCCCAAGATCGGTCGTGCTGGTGGAGTCGTAAGCGACGCCGACCATGCTCACGTATCGTTGCCCACCCTTCGGTGGCCGGGTTCTCGGCGCCGATTTTGGGGTCTTATCTCGTTCGTCTCTGACGTCTCTCAGGTCAGAACCTGGAGCGAGAGAGTCTAGACCTCAAGGATCTAGACTAGAGGTATCTACCATCTAGATCTCGGGTATCTGGATTGAAGAAGGTTGTACCTGTACCGTACTCAATGCCCTTGCTGCATACCGCTCCGGATCTGGGGCTGGAGCTCGACTGAGGACTTGCGTGCCTTGGGTGCTCAGCAGTCCACTCTTGTCCTTCAGCTTTGGTATCCACGATATACAGACTATCGATATTGTGCAGCTTTCTCGTTTTACCATGGTCCGTTCTCTTAGCCAACATTTGACCGGCGTGAAATGGAGCTGCTGAAAAGAGCTGAGACTCTAAAGACACTGCGTTGATCTGATGAGCGAGCTCGACAACGTACTGGTGAGGCTCCTTGTCTGCCCCTGCCACTTTGACCTAATTGTAGACAGCACTTGGGGCAATGGCGACACTTGCTAGGGATGATTACGGTTGGAGCGCAGGTGCCGGATCTGGCCCGAGCATACTTGGCATTGCGCCTGCAGCTGGCGTGTTTGCCATGTCTGTAGGGAACCATGCTGGATCTGACAAAGGCGGTGGTTGCAGTCGTGTCTTAACCTTTGTTGAGCTTGTCGAGAACTCTAGGTTTGGCTCCATGTGGCCGGTGCTATAACCGGGAGTGCGCGTTTGAGCTGATGGACTCGAGCTCTTCGGGGCTGGCGCTAGAGAAAGATAGACGAAGTTACCAACACTGTAACGAGGCTTTGGCGGCTACGTCATTCGTTGTCAGTTTCCGACTGATAGTGCCAAGTCCTACTTACATCTTCTTCGAAGATTGTTGGGTTGCGGTTTCGTCTTCTGTAAACGGTAGAGGTTTGCAGCGAGAGCTGGAAGGGGAACACGAGTGAGGTGCATCCTGGCAAGCATATCTTAGATTCGAATTCTGAATTGCTTGTAAGCAACCGGCCCTCATATAGCGAAGCAGCACAGCGAAACTGCTCGTTTGAAAAACAGTTGTAGTAATGCTGATAGAAGGATACCCAGCATCGAAGTCTCCGTGGGGCCCAGCGATAAGATCAGAAGCTAGTATTCAAGCGAAAAATCATTGTTGTCTTTAGCTCTGTCAATTCGTACACCCTAAAAATACCCTCAGTATAAATCACCTAACGATTTCGGTTGTTCAGCGTCAATTTTCGTGACCTTGTTCGCTCCTTTCTCTGAGCTTTCGCTCCCACCATTCATCTCGAATGTCCTTCCTTTTGAGCGCCTCGCAGACAACGCTCTTACACAACGCAAACCTTGGACTGACAGAACACCTACCTGGGAAAGAACGGCAGCGCTACTCCTTCTTTTCCACCAGACCGTTAGTCGCGGCACTACTTGATGGAGTGTTGCCATTTATACCTGGTGCCGCTGCGTCCTTCTCAACGTCGCGATTAGCGCTGCTTGCGTTTGTTCTTTGCCTTGTAGTGCTGGGCCCAACATGTGCTCGAGATCTCGATGCCGCAAGTGCAGGAAACGAGTCTTGGTCTTCGCCGTCACCGCTGTTGCTCGTCTCTTCTTCCTCCTGAGGCTTGCGCTTCATGGTGGGAGCAAATTTGGACCTCTCTCGCAATTTCCGACCGTAAAGATAGAAGAGCACTGGAATAGGCACAAGGAGCGCGGAGAAGGCGCCCAGCAGGGTGCCCGCCCATTGAATGCCCAAACCGTTGAACATTTGTCGTGCGAAGAGCGGGAAGCCAGCTGCTGAAAGGGATCGAAGAAAAGTATTGCCTGCAATCACAGAAGCTGCAAACATCAGATATGTGTCAACGAGGTAGTTGAAGCAGCAAATGAAGATTGCAAGGAGACCGAAGCCGGTGAACAGACCAGACAGCGTCGGAACGATCCAGTGTATAGATCTGGTGTAGCCTGTCCAACCGAACCAGAAGAGACCGAGTGAGAAAAGGACACCACCGACCATGACTGGTGGTAGACGCCATTCTGGAATGGGAATGCCGCCGTTCGCTTCCAGCTTCTTGTTGTATTTCGTGGAGTCCCAGACGATGTAGCCAGCGACAAGGAAGATTCCAACCATCATACCGATGAATGGCAAGCCGCCAACTCCAGCATTCATGCCGTGAACGCCCTGAAACACCAATGGATAGGCTGTGAGAAAGAGGTAGAGGAGGCCGTAGATGAAAGACATGTACACAGTCAAGGCAAGGACGACCGGTTCGGTGAAAAGGAGACGAAGAGGACGACTCAAATTCTTCGTGATAAGCTCTTTGAAGTCAACTTCAACCTCCTCTTGCTTTGCATGAATACCCCAATTCTTCGTCCTGCGGCGTAGTTCTGCCGCCTTGTCGACAAGGACTACTGGTGGGTAAGTCTCTGTGAGGAAAAAGAGGTCGAGAACGGTGGCGAGTGCACCCATGAGACCGGGAAGGTAAAGGTTCCATCGCCAGCCGGCGCCCGAAAGCTGGATGAAGCCTCCAATGAAGGGAGCTAGCATGGGTCCCAGGAAAACGGTGGCGGAGAAAACTACGATTGCCGGACCTCGTTGCTTGTTATCGAATATGTCTGAGAAAGCGGCCGCGACAACAGCCAGTGGACAAGAGCCAAAGACACCAGTGAAGAAACGGCAGATGAAGAAGGTTTGCAAGTTGAATGCGGTCGCCGTGCCGAAATTGAAGAGAGTAAACCCGAACATGCCAATGACGATGGGCATCTTTCGACCTTTCAGTTCGGAAAATGGACCCCAGCAGAGCGGACCGAAAGCGTAGCCTAGCACATAGAAAGATGTGCCGAGAGTGGCAACCTCGACACTGATGCCCCAATATACTGCAAATGCTGACGTCGAAGCAGAGAACAGAGAAGAAGTAAAGGTCGAGCAGAGGGAGGTGTATGCTAGGATGACGGCAGTTATTAACTTCTTCTTGAAAGTCCAGTTCTGAGGATGCAATGGATCATCGGGACCGTCGTATTCCACAACGTAGTCTTCGTGAGGCGGTAGATCTGGGGGATATGGCTTCCCACCACCAAATTTCGGTAAGGGTTTCTCGTACGACTTCGTCTTGCTAGCACCGACGGTAGCGACCTGCTGCAACCTGTGGGTTTCGGTCCGGTGGTCCTCCATTGGATGTGTCCTTGTCCTTGTTGCTCTGTTGTCGACTCTACCGGCGCTGGCAGCTGTCGCTATTCTGCTCATTCGCTCACTCGATGAACTCGAAGACGAGGACACGCTCGACAGCTCGGACTCGTGGGTTCTGCTCCGTTCGATCTCTTCAGATTGCCGTCTCTTTCCACGGTCATGCTCGTGCGATGGAGGGTTGTAGTCTCTCGAAGCTTCCCTCTCGGCCTCCACCATGTCTCTGTCGACCACATTCATGTTCTGCAGGTAAGACATCTCGAATTTGGTGCACCCTCCGGTGAACAGTCACTGAGTGTCGTCGCAGCGGTTCGATATCCAAATTGCTGCTGATTTGAGGCAGCTCTGAGCTCGACCAGATGGGGGCGGGAGCTGGTATGTAAGGATTCAAGATTGAGGTCTAAGACTGCAATGTAAGTTAAAGAGCCCTACCTAGTATAGGGCAGTTAATGAAGCATGAATCTGTACGAGCATGTTAACTAACACTAGACGAAGAAGACGAGCTAGTATCTGGCTTTCTACATAGCGTTGTTTGCAATAGTAATGTAGCAAAGCGCACTCGCGGTTGGGAAGCCGCGACACCCCCAAAGAATCGGCAGGATGCGAATTCATCCTTAGTCACGACTTCGGTGTTTTGAAAATGACATATGCGAAGATAGCAAAGCTCGCACAAAGGCGTGTTGCCCAAAGTTTAGGCCGGTGCTAATCACTCCGGTTTGTGACGCCACAGGGCGACCGAACTAAGAACGCTGACCTCTCAGGTACCGCTGGGACTGGTCAGTCGATGTAGGGGTATCAACACCAGGCCTAAATAGGCCAACGGAGAGCCTCTTTGTTGATGAATCAGCAACGTTACTCGAGGTCCGTCTGAGCACTTCACCACCACTTCAATGAAACTCATATTGGCCTCTTGCGAAACGAGCCCAGCTAGACGATCCCTGCTACTGTCCAACAGATGAGACAGGAACTCTGCTACTCTGCACTCAGCAGTCGCTGGGTAAGGCTCCTGTCTTCAGGAGTGAGGCTCTGCTGTACGACGCCCGACACGCAGAACTTTAATCAGATCATGCGCACAGGTACTCGGCAGTACCGCAGTGTCATGGCCACCATGGAGCGCCACTTCCTTTCATGACCACTGTCCGACCACACGCGAGGCGACAGTCGCCATGCCAGTTGACTCAGTAATGTCACAGTCGGCGGAAGATCTGCTCTTGTGGTGGCCATTAGCAGTGGATGGTGGAGACGCTAATCACATTAAAAAGCTTGCTTCGTGGCCGCAGCATGACTGACCTCAGACAGACAATGAAAGTGTAGCTGACAATTGGTTGCTCCCTGTGACCTCAATCCTTCCTTCACAGAATGGCTGGACCCTTCAGATGGCATAAGCCGAAAACACCGTACACGCTTCGTCGCCGCCGCGAAGAAAAGTCACAAGTTTGGGAGCACAAATCCAGTCTTCATCATTGATCATGGGCACTATACAAACCAACGAACGCAACTGTGGAACAAGCGCCAGTATGGCGATCCTAATAGCGTTGTCATGTCTATCGCTTGTGATCCGGCTAACTGTTCAATATTGTACTGTTTACTGCCGGGTACAGGTAACAGAAGTGCTGGAAACGGATATACTGTGAGTCAGAAGTGTAAAGGCGAAGCCCAGAACACTACCAACGATCGCCAGGTACCTTGCAATGCTGCTATGTTGCAGCCCGCATTGCCAGCAACCAATTCAAACAAGCCGAGAGCGGGAGCCAACAGCACAGCACGTGCTCAATCACGATCAGGCCTGCACCAAGCCAACTAACTCATCAACGACAAGTTGAGGCCGACTGACGTTGGGACAGTGCCCAGCACCCTCCAGGAAGACTCTCTTCACCTTTCCACCGTCCTTCACAGCTCTCTCGTACATGGCCTCCTGTACATGTACCGGCAAAATAACATCTTTTTCTGGAATGATCTGCACACTCTGCACATCCATCCACGCGGCATACGTACACTTACCCCCGTAGCTATTCGAGCTGTGTCGAGTCATCATTGCGTAATACTTGGCCATCTCTGACTGATCCTCCACATCATTGAAGATGAATGCCGCCATCTCGGAAGAAATGGCTGGCAAGTACTCGCCGGGAAAGCCCGTCTTGTAGGGCTCAGGCATTGCTTCACCAAGGATATCGCGCAGCGACTGGCCGACGGCTGGAAGGAAGGACCCGACGTATACGATACCAATGACGCTCGTGTCTTTGCCTGCTGCGAGGCGGTCTGGTTTGCTGAGGCCACGGAGGGCAGAGCTACCGGGCACACCACTATAGGAGTGGACGCACATCACTACGTTGTGTCTCTCCGTATCGAGGACGGAGAGTACCTCTTCTCTGATATGGGCTGTGTCTTCTTCGACAGTGGCCGGCGGCATGCGAGTGCCGTCGTTGGCAGATAGGAGGGAGACGGGCTTGACCTTATGGCCTCGATCTTTGAGGAGGGCTTCCACCTTGTCGTACTCTGCTGGTATGGTGAAGGAGCCAGGAACGAGGACGGAGGTAACGTTTAGTGCTTCGGGACTAGACATGATGCTAGTAGAGTGTAGCTGAGCACTTTCTGTCTGGTTGCCTTGCTTCAAGCAATATCAATTTTATTGGCTTTGTGTCTGAAAAATCAATCGTCAGGTCTACCTTTTGAGACTTACTTATGAACTTTTCTCTACATTAGTAATTCACCTTTCCTACATCTTTTTAGTTCTAAGCCCTGGTTCGGAGCTGTTTACAGATGCCTGCTTCGGCATTGAGCCTAAATGCAGAGGTAAATACTGAGCTATCAGGCGTGCCGTTTATGCATGAGCTGGACTCGAGCTATGGGAACCTGCCCGAGATGGATGCCCCTGGCATAATACTGATTGACATGTAAACATGGCATGCTAGACGATAGACAGCATTGATAATCTGGGTGGCTTTTTGACAATATAATCCGTGCGGGTTCTGCACAATACAGCCACCCTCGTCGTTATGAGAGCCAAACAATGAGTTCGAGGAGGCGAATGACTCAGTGCACTCGCACATCATGACCCTGCCATACGGTTGCACATGTACACTTGACAAGAATAACAACAAACTCGAAGACATTTCGAGTGCTGTCTCGAGCTTTGACGCTAAGCCCAATAAGGAAGAAGTCATGAAAATCTTTGGGTGAGTTGGCAGGTGCGGCTCGCCGCAAATGTGCAGGTGCAGTCTCCTCACACGTCTGTACCCGCGAAGAAACGAATCCAAGACCTTGCAGCATCGGAAGGAGCGACCACGTCAGACAATTTGCACTCACCATCGCCAACACCTTTGAAGTGAAAGAAGGATACCTTCGGCTATGAGCCCAAGTGAAAGAACGTCGGTGAAAGCGAGTGAATAGAGGCGCGACCTCGAGTAGCTTATAATAATATGCCCAAGCGAGGAGCCGAAGAATACATCACCAAGGACCGCGGCACCATCAAGAACACGGATTCGGGCGAAGAGAAAGCAACAATGTCGACTGCTGCGCAACAGGCGCGTCGCAAGTAAGTACAAGTCCCTATATTGGTGATATTCCTTCCCTTCCCGAGCAGCAAACAAACTGCTGCGCATAAACATGGTCAGGTCGCGCCTTTGTTCTGCGCACATCGTCACTGTCGATACCCGGTAGCTGATAACTGATAACTAATGCCTCGACCCAACAGGATTGCGCAGCCAAAATCTCGTCTTGGACGATCGACCACACCCACATCTACTACTGGCTTCGGCCAACAGGCACAGGCACAGTCCTCGCCTTTCTCGTTCCCTGGCGCCGCCAACACCACCTCGTCGTTCCCTCCTTCTCAACAACAGTCTTTCAATTTCTCTGTCCCGGGTGCATCATCCTCTTTCACCTTCGGTGGATCGGCCAACAACGCACAGCCAGACTCGAACCCCTTTGCGAACCTGAATGGTGGCATCAATGGAGAAAATTCAGCACCGCAGAGTGACGCGATGATGGAAACGAGTCCTCAAGCGAACAAGACTACCAATTTGTTTGGCGCCACCACGAGTCAGCCAGCGTCTACGACAAATGGTTACGGCTTCAACTTTGGTCAGCCCACGCAACAGCCATCGCAGCCTACCTCGGGAGGATTTCAGTTTGGTCAACAGAAGACGCAAGAGCAAGGCTCGAATGCAGCTACTGGTCTGTTTGGACAGACACCCACATCACAACCACAGACCAACGGCTTTAGCTTCGGTCAGAGCACACAGCCTACTTCCGCCCCGTCAATGTTCGGTCAAAGCACTACGCAGACTTCGGCACCATCACTATTTGGTCAGTCGGCCACCTCAAGCGCCCCCACCTTCAGCTTCGGCAGCACGTCGGCCAGTGCCTCTCCTACACCCGCTCCTGCACCCACGTTCAAGTTTGGAGGGACCAATGCTGCACCAGAACCGAAACCAGAAGAGCCTGCATCAAAAAGGCCATCCTTTGGATTTGGCCAAACAACTTCCTTCGACAAACCCGCCACAGATACCGCCCCTGCAACAGACTTGGCGAAGCCTGCCTGGAGCTTTGGTCAGCCTGCCGAGTCAGGGTCAGAAAGCACTCCATCGAAACCTGCTTTTTCATTCGGTCAACCTGCGGGCAATACCTTGCAAAGCGAACCTGCGAGCGCGCCGCCAAAGAGCTCGGGGTTTGTGTTTGGTCAGGCAGCAGGTACATCACCATCCTCGCAGTCGTCGAGCAGCAACTTGTTTGGCTCGCTATCAAAGCCAGCGGACTCCTCGTCTACATCAGCCTCGCTGTTCGGTCGAGCCTCACCAGCTGGTGAGACACCCAAACCAGCTGTCCAGTCGAAATCTGCAGAGGAGCCGACCACGACCGACAAGGCTCAGGCGAGTGAAGAAACAGGACCTAAAAATCCGTTTGCAAGCCTGTTTGGCGGAAAGCCACAAGGTGAAAGCGCTTCGGCCAGTGTCACAACTTCAAAACCACTATTCAACTTCGGATCACCTTCAAAGCCCACCGTGTCTCAAACAACACCTAACAATCTGTTCTCACCAAAATCATCAGATCCATCATCGCAGATCGTGGAGTCGAATCAATCGAGCTCAGGCTTCCAGGTCCCACAAGACAACCAATCTAGCAGAGGCCTATTTTCACCAACGGCCGACGATAACAAAACAACCACATCCACCGACCTTTTCAACCTGAACAAGCCCGCGCCAGCTCCAGGAACAAACGAGGAGAATTCCACATCAGAAAAGCCCGCATCTAGTTCAATGTTCGGCCAAAAGCCAGCCAGTTTGACTTCGAATGCTGGGTCGACCCCGTTCAAGAGGAGTACACATGACGAGGTGACACTACCGGAGAAGAAGAAGCTATTCACTGGCTCGTCTACACCATCGACCATGGCAAAATCGGCTGGTGTCTCTTTGGAGAACAGAACCTCTTCAGGCCCATTAGAGCCTGTACAACCAAAACTACCAGAACAGTCTGCTGCACCATCAGAAGTCTTCAATCGAGCGGTCTCAACAGAAGGCCCACCTCAGATACCACGCTTCCTTAGCGCAGACAAATACAAGTCGTATGATGAGAATTGGCGGCTTAAGGGCTTGAATCGACGTTTCAAGCAGATGATTGCAAGATGTGATTCTGACAAACACGACTTCCTGAACCTCATTCAGAATTACCTCGATCACCGAGAAGCTACGGGCGCACGTGGTCTTGCGGGACTCGAGCGGCAAAAACTAGAGCCTGTTGCAGGCTCGAAAAGAAGAGCTATTGATGTGGATGATATGCAAGATGCCACTGATCAGAACAAGAGGTCGAGACCTGAGCCTGCACCTGCGTCGGCATTTGGTGATGTCTCACAACAGAAGCCTGCCTCAGCACCTAGCAATTTGTTTGGCTCTGTTGCAAGCCCAAACCCAGCAACTACTTTCTCCCCATCGAGGCCAGCATCTGATCCCACAACCTCGAGCCGTTTCAAGAGCATGATTCCAGGTGCGACGAGCACTTCCACCACACCCACTTTCTCCTTTGGCAGCTTATCTGCACCGAAGTCGACTACACCACCGTCATCGCCACCGAAACCAGCTGCACCTCAGCTGCCAAAGTTTGAAGTGCCGAAGTTCGGTGGCAGCGCAGGCACAAACTTTTCAAACGCGTTCGCCCAGGCCGCCGCCGTCAATGCCAAGAAATTCGAGCAGCAGGCTAAAGAGAAGCGAAAAGCTGAAGAATTCGATTCTGATGAAGACGACGAAGAAGCATGGAACAAGAAATATGAAGAGGAACAAAGAGCTAAAAAGGCTAAGATCGAGGCTGCAGCTAAGAGCCTGGCTGTGCCAGGTTTTGTAACGTCTGCTGAGTCCAGCAGGTCTAACTCGCCATTCAACTTTGGTGGTGCACCTGCAAAGTCGATAGAACGGAGTGTGTCGCCTGCTGCGCCTACCACCGGCGGCAGCTCGAAAGAAGCAGCTATCTCTATCGAGAGTGATGGCGACCAAGACACCGGGAGCGGCGATTCAGGAAATTCTGGCGATGACGAACACGAGCAAGAGCAAGCACCAGACGGCCTGCTAGACGGCCTGCTAGAGGACCAGGCCAACGAATCTGATGATGACCAAGAAGCAGAAGAAGAGGAAGGTGAACCCATACCCGACATCGCCCCCGAAAACAGCCTCTTCAGCCGTGTAGAGAAATCAAAATCTACCGAGAAGGAAGAACCAACAATTTTCCAGCCATCGGCAAATAACTCATTCAAACCAGGCGTCACGTTCGGCAATATTGGCAAAGGTACACCAGAGGCGCCAACTTTCTCACCGTTCACACCAGCAACGGCACCAAAAGGTGACTTCGTGCCGGCCAAAACATTCAACTTCACACCTACTCAGCCTGCTGGCTCGTCTGCATTCGGAGCTAATCTAAAAGATGGACCTGTCCCCGGCGAGGGACTGTTTGGAAGCAGGCCGAGCACGCCGCAGCCGCCCGCCACGGCAGATGCAAAAGACACAAAACGAACAAGCGTTTTTGGCGCGGCTACATCGTTTGGTTCATCAGACAACACCTGGAAAGCCGGCTCACCTATCAAATTCGGATCCTCAAATTCTGACAAGAAAGACGACACTGCACCTTCAGTAGAAGTCACGGCCGCCACACCGCCAGCGAAAGACCAGTCCAAACCGTTTGCCGGGCTATTTGGTCAGTCAACTTCTTCGTCCGCCGCGAACGGCGGTAGCAGTCTTGGCTTCAACTTCGGCAATCCGGCAAACACATCAGATAAGCCGGCTCCTGGCTTCTTGAGCGCAGCAACTCATCTTAAAGGCGGCAGCTCAGGTCTGTCTTCCGGCGGATCGAGTCGTGGCTCGAGTCCCGGCGTCACATCTGAAGCAGAATCTGTCACAACCGACACAGAACAAACCTACGACGACCCTCAGGCTAGCCTTATGAACGCTAATGCTGGTGAGGAGAACGAAGACGTGCTGTACGAAAGCAAAGCCGCATTATCGCGGATGTACAAAGACAGTGAATTTACTGAGGAAGACAGAGAGAAGAAAGGGCTGCAACCAGGCTGGCGAAAAATGGGCGCTGGCACTACCAAGATCCTCAGAGATCGAGAGACCGGGAAGGCGAGAATATTGTTCAGAGCTGAGCCTGGAGCGAACATCCTGTTGAACACGAGGTTGTTGGCTGGAGCTAAGTATACAAGTCAGCCGATTGGAAGGAATGGAGCTGTCACATTCCCGGTTGCGGTTGAGGGGGGGATGCAGTTGTGGATGGTTAAGGTTAAGACGAAGGGGGATTCGGAGAGATTGGCGAAGATCATGGAGGAGAATAAGGCTACGTAAGTAGTTGAGCCGGGTGGTGATGGGATCCCGCGGGATCCAACGTGCCCAGGGGAGGGTTGAGTGGGGAAAAGAAAAGGGTTATCGTGCAGTTGAGTGAGCAAACCGTGGGTGACCACCGCGGGTCGTCTGGCCCCCGGACACCTGTTAGCTGTGCCCGCCGACGACATTCGTTGTCGGCCGAGGCTGGCGCAGGCTGGACGGGGCGGCCGACGACCTGAGGTGGTCGAGCCCAAAATAGCGTTCGTTTCGCGAGTATTCTTAAGTGAGTCCATCATTATGCACTGCGATGGCGTTGGGTCTGGAAAGCGATGGAACTGTATATGCTAGCAAAAGCAAGAAAAGAGCAAGGGCGAAAGAATAGGCAAAAGGGCGTCACAGATTGATTGTGTACAAGAACGAGAGGAACAAACAGTAGAGCTTTGTAATGTGAAGTTTCATTCCATTCTGTGGATTTTTGTTCGTGCCTTTCCATGTCTCGTCTTCGTGCCGTGCCATGCATATCGCATGTGGGCAAGACTGGTATGGCATGGCAAGACGGGGCTGGGTATGTATGATATGGATGACATGGTGCATGCGAGGCTTTGTAATGTGAAATTTCATTCCATTCGATGAATTTTTGTTCGTGCCATGCCATGCATATCGCATGTCGGCAGAGGTTGGCACGACACAGGACGTGGTGTGTATGACACGGTGCATGCGAGACTTCCTTGATTGGCACTTGCCATGCTATCTGTACTCGGCTCCGTCCATCCACTTCGCTCCTTCGACTGGACCGTACGCAGCAAGCGCGACACGCTCAATTTACCTCATCTCACCTCGACTTGGATTGCTTCAGTCACTTCTCGGAAGGAATATCTCGTTCCATTCGGTCCCGCTCACGAGTCCTCAACGACAACGGTCTGCAGGCCCTTCGCTTCGTTCTCCTTGACGTTCACGGCCTGCACGTAGCTGTACAGTTTCTCCTTTGCGCCCTCTTCGTCGTTTCGTTTTCTGCTGATGCGCACGCGCAGTCTGTAGGGGACGCCCTTGATGCCGGATTCCCAGACTTTCTTGTTGAGTTGTGGGTCGAGGCGGATGTCGGATGTGCCCTGCGTCGGAGTGTGAGTGGATGGATAGGTGGATAAGGGAGAGAGGAGTATGGGGCGGGGTGCAAAGGTGCAGAACTCTACGAGGGTGCGGTGCAGCGCATTGGCGCAGCGTGATGTGATTGCGGTGGGCATAGGACGGTTGGATTGGACTGGATTGGACTGGACTTACCATGGCGCTCTGAGCGAACTTTCGGATCTCCTTGATTGCTCGTGGAGCTCTCTTCTTGAAGGCTATGCCGTGGACCTAATTGCAGAGAATTGTATATCAGTCTTCCGTCCTAAATGCTGCATTTGTGGCTCATCGTGTGTGTGAAACGTGTTGTTGTGTGGTTTGTCTCGAATTTGAGATCTTGCCAGCCATTCGGGTGGACTTCATAAAACTGATTGTTCCTGCTCTTTGTTTTCCTCCTTGTTCTTTGAGGTTTGGTGTGGACGAGAATGGGTATTGCGCTCGATTCTCATTGAACCGTGGGCGAGATTGTGTTTCAAGGTGTAGAGGTTAGGCATACCCGCTTGTGAAGGTGAATTGTGTATTCTCGTGCGACGACATCGCTGATGGCTGAGCGACCCTTCTTTGGCTGGGTCTTGCGCTGCGGCTGGGTCTTTGGGTTGTCTTTGACCATCTTGACGGTTTTGAGACTGTCGGGCTTATGGGAGAATGGCTTGACGAAAGGTGTTGGCGACTGAAACGGACAGGCAGTAAAGTAACTTGACTGCGCTCGCGTTGTGCGGAACTAGAATGAATGCCAAGGAAGAGGCATCAACCTGTTTCTTCAGGCACCATTAGCGCTTTACTGCCTGAGGCATACATCAGAATCCTTGTCCTGCTTCTCGCCTCGGACCTCCTGGTGGGGCTTGGCGTCAAGCGAATGTCGTACCTAGGCAGGGGACCTACGATTGTAGATCTGATATGCTTTGCAACATTGTGCTTCCTGCTGGATGTGCTAAAGGGTGGACAGCGACCAGGCAAAGAATGAACATAGTGCGTCTGCTCTGCCCAGAGCTTTCCCTAACGTCGACGCCCTCACAGACATTGATAATGCTTCGGCAACCGTGAACGATCACCATAGGGCAACGCAAGGTGCGACATACTAGATCTGGAAAATTTAGGACATCTTTGATATACACATCCACAGCCTCTTGAGCTGTTTGATAATTCCCTGTGTTGAATCGACCAGATGCAGCAACAGTCTAGCATGGATGACTTATCTAGCCATCACAAAATCATCATACTCCTTCTCAACCGACTCCCGAATCCGCTTCCTATACATCAGGAGGCCACCCATATAATTCAACGCCTCCCCCAGAAACAATGGCACCAAAATACCAGCTCTCCGCCAACGGAAACAAACTCTTATCCGCGACCTCATTGACATGCTTCCTCCACTACTCCTCAGCTTCCTAGTCGCATCGATCGGTTTGATCCCATTGCCGCGTATATTTACGTGTGTTTGCATGATCCAAGCACCTTGTGTCTCTGCTGAACTCGGATCCGTTGCAAATGCAGTGGGCGCTTGCGGGCCGTACGTAAAGAAGATTGAAAAAGCCGTGAGTTATCATGCCTAGATGGGTGTAGATGCCTTCTTTCCATTTCTGCTGGATAGAGAGGCTGGGGTGTACCAGCGATGTCGATTTGAGTAATGCTACCTGTGATACTGTCGAAGCCTGTTGCAAGGATTATCATGTCGAAAGGGTGTTCCTGGCCACCGGCAGTCTAGGTGCCTGACTCAGTGAACAGAGTGATGGGGTTCTCCCGGAGCGAGTCCAAAGAATCACTGCCGAGCACATATCCAGTCCTAGTCAGCTGTGCTGGACCTTTGCAGAACTAAACCAATCTTCGTGTTGCATTTCCATGTACTGTCGACTACGAACTACAGTAGCGTAGCTGATGAAGAAGTCCAGTGCCCTGGAAGCTGGCCTAGATGGGGTCAGCTGTCGCTTCAATTGGATAAGCGCAAAGGCACTAGCTCTAGGCGAGACGACCGTGCGAAGAGGCTTGGCTAATAACGTGGTCCAGACGCGGCTTCTGCAACTTCTGATTTCAGCCGTACTGCACTTTCCCTTCCAGAGGATCGACTTTCAGCCGCCATCTGAACGCCATTGTCTTACCACTACTTTCGTGGCTTCAAAGTCCCGTAACAAATGAACGGAAACAAGCCTGGAGCTCTGCTTGAGCATTGGGTCTGAACTCAAAATGGGAGACCATTACTGGCAGGCTTCTGGAACGGCATCGTATCCTTCGTGAACTGTGGAAGGTAAATATCACCATGGCGCCCCTCGTCCCTTCCGTCGTTATTGTGCTTCACTGTAGGCAATTAACACACACAAATGGGTCCAGAGAGTTTGAGACTTCGCGAGATGAAGACCGATACTGTCACCACTAATGTCGTTGAGGTTGATGAACGACCAAAGAACGAAGATGATGCTTCAGTGACCTCAGCTGAGAAATGGCAGCCCGGCTTCTGGAACCAATTTCCATGGCTTGGTGCTGGTTGCCTATTGACTGCAATCCTCATCTCAGTCGCGGCTATCGTCGTGCTGGTAACATCGAACAAGAAAGCAGCCTCTCAATGGCCTAAGCAGATCGCTCCAAATGTCATTCTTTCCATACTGAACAGCGCAGCAAGCGTCTGCATCGCCATTGCAGTTGCTCAGGGAGTCGCCATATCATGGTGGAGAAGGGCAATGCGTGGCGCAACCATCACCGATTTACACAACACCTGGTCCTTTGGCAGTAGTCTCAGCTCGATCCTTCTTAATCTCAAATACTTCAACCTGGCCGCTCTTGCAGCCCTTGTCACTAAGCTGACAATCATAGATGGTGTGCTCTTCCAACGAGCTACATCCACTTACCTCGCACTCGGCCCGCAGAATCTTACGGACATCAGCACATATCCTACCACATTGCTCCCGAGCACAGGAAGACTCAACTCGTTTGCGAACGACACGGACATACTCCTTTATCAATTCGCATGGGACATTGACACGTGGGTCTCCTCGGCACATAGCGAGATCTATCTGACAACCGGGTTCGGCGAGTGTGAGGGAGTCTGCTCTCTTCGTTATTCTGCGCCTGGCTACGTTGCATCATGTACCAGCGCAGAAGAAGAATTCGTCGATCTCATCGCCTATGCCAAGGCCCATGCCGTCCCGAATACAACTCAGGTCAATTCAGAGTTTACTGTTTCCAGTGTCGACTTCAGCCTCAACTTTCCTACGCCAGAGAAGAACTACACCTGGATTGGTCTCAACACCACAAGCTATGCACGACTCACGCGTGACACAAAGAATACCACTCAGCGGTGCCCAGCCACCTTAATGAAACGACAATGCGAGTTGCGGCAGGCGATGATCTCATATCCAGTATATCTGGAGCACACCGAAGTAGCAACCAAGGCCAGGAATGAGTCATTGTCCATGGTCAATGTATGGCTCGGAGTCATGGACGAGTCGACCGTTGAGTACTATGGTTTTGATGACTTCGATACCGAACTTGGCCAGTTTCCAGGCTTCAACTTTGAGCATTACATCAACTTGACCGGAAAGCCGACCCCCCTGAGCTTTAGTTCGGATGGGGGCATCTACCGAGCGCTTGACAACCAATACGCAACTCGTTCGTATGTCACAACACATAGCAACGATAGCGCGTGGGCGTTGTCCAGCGTCGGGCAATTCGCAAGTATCTTAGCGGATAATGAGTACGATGTAACGAACAACTACACCTGTCCTTGGACATATGATGATCCCCTCGAGAATATCATGATTGGATTGAACTCGCTGACCTTTATCACCGCTGACGACATCTGGAATCGAGCCAACTACACCAGTGGCAATATTACGGACAACGAAGCCTACCAAGATCAAAGTCTAGTATATGTCAAGGCTTCCCAGTGGAAACAGGAAGTGCACTACTCCACCAATTTCTGGTATATGGGTGGAGCGTTGGCTTCCACGTTGGTCTGCGTCTTGCTGGTATTGCCTGTCTACTGGGGTTTCTGGGAGCTCGGTCGGAAGGTATCGCTCAACCCGATCGAGATTGCCAATGCTTTCCAAGCTCCCGTACTGGCTGCTGTGCACCCAGGCAGTGGTCACGCAGACGATGTTGTAAAGGTCGCTGGAGGACAGTACGTACAATATACTCATGCAGTTGATCCAGAAACTGGTAGGAGGTATAAGATAGTCCCGCGGTGAAGGCTTCGGTCCTTACTGAATATATAGTGTCAATACCATTCAGCATTGCTGACCAAAGAGGCCAGCCATTTCGTGCAAGTTGCATGTGCCACTTCCGCAATCCATCTCGATAACTCCACCGCTATAGATCACTGAATTTTGCACGATCCGAGCATTGCCACGTCTCTCATCCGACGCTCACCCAGGACAGAATGGCTTTGTCCGTCGGCCCATCGGGCGGAGTATCAAGCTGGCCCCTATTTTGGTTCTGGGAAAACTTCAATAGCGCTGAAGGGACACTGCCGAGATGTCCGAATGCGCCTGATTTACAGTTTGTGAGCCGTTCACAACAATGCTTTGTCTCGACTCTTAAAAGCACGGTAATCTTCTGTGTATACAAAATTCAGACGTTCTGAAATGCTAAAAGAGGGAGGCAACCTCAACTCCTGATTCACAACAATGCTTCTGTCGGAATCCGAGCCCTACTAGTCCGTGATCTGGTGAATGCATCCCGGTCGCTGCCATCTCAAGCTGAAGCATCGTACTTTCCCATGGCGGCACCACCACCAGGTGGTACTAGGAGTACGATGAAGATGAGCGCGTTTGAGCAAGCGGATGCTTGACTTGCAGGCTCAAGGCTCTGAGGCTTCAAGGCCACAATGGCGTTATTGGAGACCTAAGAGTAACTTAGTTTGTTAATTAGGCGCTCGACTCTGGCGAGAAAGATCATCGGGCTCTGCATCAGATTAATGATGCGACTTGAGTCCTAGCTGATCTTCGCTCGAGTCAGTTTGTAATCCTGTCCTCTCATGTGCCATCGACTATCACCTCAGTGCATAGATCCATAGCGGCGATGTCGCTATCAATCCACAAAAGTCACATTTGGGGCCCCGCTTGCAAGGCAGAATCATCGCCAATCAGGGGTAGGCTTGCGGAGATGAGTAAGCATAAGAGGTCAACGTCACTCGACTACTCCACGTCTGGGGTGGGCATTGTCAGTCGATTTGTGTCGTGTCACTCAATCCGGCACAGTTCATAAATAGGTGAATATAAGCCGAAGAGTTCGTTTCAACTTGAGTTATCGGTTCCAGAGAAATCAGAATGGCGCCAAAACTTGTGGTAATTGGCTCTGGGTGGGCAGGATTCTACATCGCAGAAAAAATTGACCCTCGAAAATACGAAGTGACAATTGTATCGCCTCGGAGGACCTCAGCTTATACACCGCTGCTCGCATCAGCTGCATGTGGCGTGTTCAACTTTTATCTCGCGGAGGACTCGGTGCGATCGAAGTCGCGAAAGCAGATCCGCTTCCTCAAAGCTAATGTTACCGGCATCGATTTCGATAGCAAGAGATGCCGATGCGCTCCGGCCTTTGACGAGGATGATGAGCAGCTGCCAGGGTTCGATCTCGACTACGATATACTGGTGATCGCTCCCGGCTGCATACCTAACACCTTCGGAACGCCCGGCGTGGAAGCACATGCCGTCATGATGAAGAACGTCAGTGATGCGATGAAGATTCGCAAGATACTGTTCGATCTGCTTGAGAAAGCTAGTTTGCCAAATACGCCTGTCGAGAAGGTCAAGGAGTTGCTTCACATCGTCGTCGTTGGTGGGGGTCCGACAGGCATCGAGATGACGGCAGAACTGGACGATCTAGCTCACAATGAGCTGCAAGATCTATACCCTGGTGTTGGCGACAAGTTGTCAATCAGCATCCATGATATCGCGCCAAACATTCTCAGTGCATATGACAAGAAATTGTATGAGTACGCCAACACTCAACTCGTCAGGCGGCATATCGAGGTCAAGACCGATTCTCATATCGAACGGGTTGAGAAAGACTGTTTCTACACAAAAGAAGACGGCCGCATCGGCTGCGGTATGCTTGTGTGGGCCACAGGCAACAAGAACGTTCCGTTGCTGGATGAGCTTGACGTCCGAAAGACCCAGAAGGGGCTGAGGAGAATTTTGACAGACTCGCGGCTTCGAGTGTTCAGCGGCAAGGACGAAGCTAGCCTGCATGAAGGCGTATTTGCCCTAGGTGACGCAGCGGACATAGACGGTGCAGCTCTGCCAACAACTGCCGAAGTGGCGCTGCAGAAAGCGAAGTATCTGGTCGAAGTCTTCAACTCGGCAAGCTCAGACCCAGCGTTGCATGCGCCCTTTAGGTATCAGCAGAAGCAACTCGTCAGCTATCTTGGCGGCCGAGATGGGGTCATAGCAGGTAAGGATGATGACCATGAAGGCTGGACTGGCAGAAGCGCTTGGCTCGCCTGGAGAGGCCACAATGTCCTGTGGAACAGAAATCCGCGCAGCAGGGTCATGATAATCCTTACCTGGGCACTGAATTCTATCTTTGGGAAAAGAATCGCGAAGATATGAAGAGCAAGATTTACAGCATGCGGTAAACATAGTTCTCAGAGTGCCAGTAGACAAAGGTGGTCTCCCACACAGTTGGAGTCTAATTGGGCACTAGAAGTCACGCAAAATGGTCGGCACCACGACAACGAAATTTTGACCGCTAGAACGACGGGTAGCATACCTCGATCGTCGTCCACCTCCTATCGTAGAGTATGACCTCCCTCCATGCGTATGAGATCTCTGGCGGTCCGCTGGTGATCCCGCCACAGTCAGCAACTGGGTTCTCTTCGTACACGATTTCCCATTTCCCTTTCGGTACCGTCCATACGACGGCTAGACAGGTCATATACCTGGCTTGTTCGCACCCACATCCACGAGCAACAACAAAACGATAGACCATACAGAACCCGGGCAGTCAGATACATGTTACCGCTTCCTCCCCTTCTCCCCGACCCTCAAAGTCGGCCCTAACCCCGGCAGCCCCGGCAACTCCCAACCAACTAACCTGTCAAATCTCTCCCACTCCATCTCCTCCAGCTTGCCTGGTCTCCACCGCCTCAAAGCCCGACTCTCCTCCACACTCTGAATATACTCTATCCTCCTCATCCCCATCCCGGTCCTGCTCCCCCTCTCATCCCTCGATTTCGCCCCAACAACCTCATTCTCATTCACACCCCTCATCAGCCCCGCACTCGGCGGCGGCGTCCATCCATCCACGCCGAACGGCAGCTCAGCTAGACTAGCGCGCTGACTCCCCATGACTTGGCGGGTGTCGGCGTAGCGCAGCGCGGCGGAGTGGCGGGTGTGCAGGAGGGGTTCGTCGAAGGTGAAGCCCATTGTGGTGAGGTCGTCATGGAGGGTTTGCTTTTGTTGGCGGATCTTGCTGGGGCGGGGAGGACGGGGAAAGGGGCAGCGGGTTGAGGTTGGGCTGTGGTTGTGAGTGTGAGTGTGTGCTTGGAGGGTGCCGTTCGCTGAGAGATGGGATGGGGAGGTGAGAGGGGATGTGTGTTGGTTTTGGGTGGTCATGTCTGCGTAGTTGGATTAGATAGCGAAGATTGCTGTACGGTAAATGTAAGCTAATCGATACACTTTTTGGGCGCGATGCATTGTTCTGGCGGGGGATCTGGTACTTGTATTCCGTACCTACAGACCCACCTGGAGGACTCTTCATTGTGTGAAACAAAGCTGGTTCTTTGTGATTGTTCCTTGTTTGGTAAGCGGGATGGCTGGAGAAAGAAAGAGATAGTATGAGGCCACAATGAGAATTGGGCGCACCTGCTACATGGTAAGACAGTGGTATTCACGTGTCTCGCGAGACCAGCATGCTGCTATTAAAGTCAATATTACGAATGCCGCCCACGAAACGCGGTTAGTAGTACTACAGGCTCAACGAGTCTAGGGCTTCCAAGAAGACCGCCATTCCGCCTCCAGCGAGTAGGCCTTTTGCAGCTCCGTCGCCGATATTCTTCCTGAATTCTTTCTTCTGTCGCTTCTTCTCAGCTTCGTAATCTTTGTAGTCAGCAGCGGAATACTCCCGAGAGAGTCTCGATGGTGATCGTGGCGGTCTCCCGTCTCGCGATGCGGCCCTTTGTGGTCCGTCGCGAGAGATAGGCCGCTGCTGCACTTGAGCTTGTCGACTAGTCTGGCTTGGTATGCGGGGTGGAACGTAGCGTGGAGGCGGAGCTTGAGGGAAGGGGTACGTTTGCGAATTGGGCTGATGGTATGGGCCTGGTGACTGTGGTCCTGCACCTGGTGATGGATATGCGTAAGCACCGTTGTGCAAGTGATTAGGAGGCATAGGCGCGGGGATCGGATGGTGCATCCTGTTCTGATCTGCTGGCGTGAAGGGTCTATGTTGCTGTTGGTACTGAGGGTACTGAGACCAGGTGGGTGAAAGTGAAGGCCTTGCTGCTGAGTTGTTCGCACGAGGCGTTTGCCCCGGCCCATTCGTGATCCCTCCGTATGACTTTGATACCGGCGTATCGTCGACTCGTGGCTTCGGCTGACTTGGGACTGCTACTGCGCTACTTCTTCTACGCAGATGAGGCTTTTCTGGCAACTTCTCGTCTTCGGACTCTGAAGTATATTCGTCCGAGTCAACGACATGCTTCCTCGACGGCTGCTTCTTCTTAGAGCCAGTGCTTCCAGGTGAATCTTCGAGTTCACTACTGCCTTCGACGCTTGCTTGATATCCTGCGTATTGCTTCTTAAGTTGTGCACGTACCTGTCGAGCTTCCCCGGATTGTGGCTGTCTCCAGTCGGTAGTCACGCCCTCAATGTACTTGCCCCCTGAACTATCTTCTCTATCTCTGTACTTGTCAGAATATAGAAACTCGTCTTCATCAGGCGAATCCTGTACTACAGGCCGGTACCGACCACTCTGTTTGGGTCGCGACTGCCCGAGCTCTTGATCTCGTTTCTCCCGCCACCTTGTCCACTTCTCCAGCAGCTTGTTGATGACCTCCTCTGAGGCCTTGACCATGTCCTCTGACGAGCGGCCCATCCTTTGCCAGTTGTCTTCGAGTTCTGATAGGACTTTCTTGGGGGGCTGAATAATCAACTCTCTGTCTGTGTAGACTGGCAACTCTTCCATTTTAGTCAACTGAGAATCATGTGAAGACACTAGAGTCAAGGAATCCGAGTCTGCATCGTCTTTGTGGTGTTCGATAGGTGATTGCGGTTCGGTCTGTTCCTCCCGTGCCGCTACGTACAGGCGGTCTAGCTGTTGATTCTCAAAGAAGTATAGGACGACGACGTTTTGTGCTTCGACACGCTCCCGCTGTATCTGGTTGGACATTTCCCTCACTCTTTCCGGAGGGTCGTTCCGCGATGTCGAGGCCATAGTGGTGCCAAGCTGGATGATTTGCAGCATAAGTGACAGGCTCATCTGTAGCCGGTCCATGCGCCCAAGCAAGTACTCGATGCCATGTCTCTTGAAGCACCACTTGAACCTCTGTGGCATTGAAGTTGACAGTGTACCGTCTTGTTTCTTTGTCCGCACTCGATCGAGCATAGTATTGATCTCATTAAAGACAGTATTGCTCTCCTCCAGCACTTGTTCGGCTATGCGAATAGCTTCCTGAGAGTGGACAGACTCGGCTTGACCAAGGACAGCTCCCGTCTGTTTCAGTAGGAGCGAGAAGAGCGTTACGCTCTTGGATATGGCGTGGATCTCGACCGGCGCATTCGCAATCTCGCAGCTAACGGCATTCAGGATCAAGGACAGACGAAAGCCAGCACCAGCGACGGCGAGTATGGACGCAACAATCTCTGCAAGGCGGTTAGATCACGCTTTCTGAACTGTAGACTGGCGCACCTACCTATTCCAGACATGTTCGCTCAACACTTCCTCACTGGTCTGTTAGCCGATAACAATATCAGCTTGACTTCATGATTAGCAATGGGACAGTAATCAGTCTGAACGCGAGTCACGATGGGCACTGCTCAGGTAAGCTGGTAATTGTAAGAGTCGCCAACCTGCTCTTCAAGTACATGCGAGGCGCATTTCACCAGTGTTCGGTATTGGAACACAACACTAGTAAGGTGCATAGCCTTTTCAGGCTTCAGTGGCAATGGAGGCAACGGATTGGTGATGTTGAAAGCCAGAAAACCCCGCATCATGCACGACATGATATGACTTCATGCAGTTCGCAAGATCACGAAGGAGCCGGGGCTAGCGAGTATTGTTCCACCGGTTGCAGGAACACGACGGTGAATGTGAGACAGAAAGATCCAGAGCTTGTGTCGGCGGCGGCGGCGACGGAACAGGTCACGGGTCACAAGTCACTGCCACTGTGGCCTCGAAAGATGACAGCTTCATTTTGTGGACTGAGGGATCTCGCGTCCAGCGAAGCACGTTGTGATGAATTAGGCGAACAAGCACTGTACTCGTACTTTTATCGACGAGGAACTTTTGCTTGAAGGAGTTGTGCCTTCCCTTTGTGGCACTGCACTAATTACAGGAGCCGCCAAGTTCAACCTCGATGCCTCAAACTCCAGGTAGCCTGAAGGTGAAGTGCGACACGCTAAAAATGAGAATTAGTGACTTGAACGCGTCTCCAGCCAGACAAACGCGAATATGCGTCATCACGACGCGGACAGAAAGTGCAAGCGCGATCATTGTTTGAGAGCAGTCGCAGCTTCCGCCATTGCGACCACCGTAACAACCTGAGGCGCTTGCCTCACTTGCCTCTTAAGTCGGCCTGACAGTAGTAGGGGGCACTGTCGCGACAAGATGCCTGCACGTTCACGGCAAGCAAATACTCGAGCGGCAGCCCAACCGCAGGAGGAGGAAGGTCCATACAATATACCAAACCTCGAGTTTAACGAAGCCCTATCGTGGCGCGCAGGAAGAGCTATACCGGTCGCTGACCTGCTCACGCGCTTGCAGAAGCTGTCGACCGAGCTCAGAAATGCCGAGCAGGGAAGCGTCGACGTTAAGGACATCGCTAAGCTAGCCCACGATCTTGTCAACCCCAATCTGCTTGGCCACAAGGACAAGGGAATTAGAGCATGGACGGTATCATGTGTCGTCGACATCTTGAATCTCACCGCCCCGAATGCCCCCTACAGCAACCCACAGCTGCGCGACATCTTCACCGTCATCGTCAACACCATCCTACCTGCGCTTGCCGACCCGTCCAATGCCTACAATGCCCAGCATCAATACATCCTGGACCAGCTTGTAGACACCCAGAGCATCGTGCTTATTGCTGATATTCAAGACAACGAGCGCTTGCTCAGCCAACTGTTTTCAGTGTGCTTCGATGTCGTCGCTGGTTCTGGGAGGAATGCGTCTGGCGTCGACCTTGCCCAGAGTGTGGTCTTTCAGATAGGTGTAGCACTCAATACCGTGGTGGATGAGGCGAACCTACCTCAGGATGTGATCGACATTGTCATCTCTCAGTTCCTGCGCGTTGATCCGAGAAGCAACCAACAAGAGCAGCCAAAGAAGAAGAGGACCACAGATCCCAAGGACAAGTCACAATCTACCCTTCTCCTGAAAGATTATCCTCCCGCCTACCATCTCGCCAAGAATGTCTGCACCACTTCTTCAGAGAAGATGTCTGCTGCAATAGGTAACTATTTTGGCAGTATCATCGCCAATGCAAGTGCAGCAGTAGCCGTCGACGACGATGCAAAGGCGAAATCACTTAGGCGGCCTCTTGCTCACGACAGCGACAGCGAGGACGATAATCAGGAAACTCTCAATGATCTACGAAAAGTCCATCGCCTGGTTCGCGAACTCTGGCGAGCCTGCCCAGATGTCTTAAACAATGTCATCCCACAACTTGAACTCGAGCTTGCTGCAGACTCCGCCACTCTTCGACAACTTGCTGTTGAGACTCTCGGTGACCTTGTTGCAGGCATTGGTCTTGCCGGCCTGCCTGAGCTCCCTCCTTTGGACCCAGCTGCTTTCCCCTTACCAACCATCGAGCACGACAGCCTTGTGTCCTGGTCGACCAATCCACTCCTTACGCCATCCTCGCCAAAGCCATTTATTCATGTACATCCACACGCATATCAAGCATGGCTTGGCCGGAGGGTAGACAAGGCTGTGCCCGTGCGAACCGCATGGGCTGCTACAGCAAGCAGAGTCCTTCTGACCAGAGCAGGCGGCATTGGCCTCGACGAGCAAGAGCAAAATGTGCTGGTCTCGGGCTATGCGCACATCTTGAAGGACGTTGACGATAAAGTTCGCCTCACGGCTTTGCAGAGTCTAGAGAGCTTTCCATATTGGTCTGTTGTTGAGGTGCTGGGTAGTGACGGCGGCCTATCTCAGCCAACATCCCTGCTGTCAACAGTTGCTGAACGAGTGACGGACAGGAAGCGCGACGTACGAGAACAGGCAATGCTGTTGCTCGGAAACATGTGGGGAGTTGCGTCGCGAGATATTGCCAACCATCACGATCGTGTACTCACTGTACTTGGTCAGGCTCCAACCAAACTGCTGTCAGCCATGTTTGTCAAAGACGTTCACATCACTGCCTGGGTCTCGCGAGTCCTATACGAATGCTTGCTGCCTCTAACTTATCCTCCGACAAAGTCCAAAAGCTTAGAGAACAGCAAAACCGAGCTTGGAGTCTCGGATGACCCTGATTCTGTTCGTGTCAGGAGGCTGCTTGCTCTTGTGCTCGAATTAGACGAAAAAGCGAAGATGGTCTTCTTTGGTATCCAAAAACGTCAAGCAGAGATGAGCAAAGCAATAGGCATGTTTCTGCAGGCTTGTGAGAATTACAACGGCGGAGTTGCCGATGACTCGGCTGAAGAGAAGAGATTAGAGGGGCAGCTTGGACGCTTCATCGAGTCCTTGTCGAGGCAGATGCCTGACGCGTCCAGAACTTCCAGCGACCTTTGGAAATTTGCAAAGACACATGATAGACGCAGTTACCAACTTATCAGGTTCATGACAGGGGCGGACCATGATTTCAGGACCGTGACGAAGGCTATGAAAGAGTTCAACAAGCGACTGACTAGTGATGGTATGATCACAGTCCTAGAAACATTGACGCCGATCTTATATCAATGTGCTCTCATCAGCTACAACAGGAGCCATATACCAGCAATCATGGCGTACGCAAAATCAGCAGATAGTGCATTTGCTGAGGTGGCTCAAGAAGTGCTCAAGGAGATTTCTGAGAAGGTGCCCGAAGTCATGAAGACACATATCCAAGTCCTGTGCCAAGAGCTTCAGGAGGCGGCTCCATCAGAGAACGGAACAGAATCTTTGACGGCAGTAGACTCTTTGAAGGCCTGTGCCGCATTCGCCAAACGATTTCCCGACGAAGTGCCCAAAGACCGGAAATTTGTGGTTTCAATGATGAATTTTGTGCTCTATTCGACGTCGCCAAAAGCGGCCAAGCACGCTGCTAACATTGTGTTGAGTGCCTCCAATAAGCAAGACTTCCATGCTAAGGAGATTCTGACGAAAGCTATCAAAAGGCACGATTCTGGAGCAAAAAACAAGCTAGCACAGCTTGCAGCCATTGCTCAGGTATGCCTGCACTCACCCACCGCTGCAAACGATGAAGATGATCAGATATTGAACATTGCCATCACAAGCACGCTCCTAAAGAACGAATCTCCGCGGACAGAAGCTCATGACCCCAACGCCTGGGACGAAGATCTCGATGAAGAAACGGCTGCTAAGCAGCTCGCATTAAAGATCCTCGTCAACAGGTGCAGATCTGGTGACGAAAATACCAGAGAATCATTCGATACATTGGCCTCTTCAGTTATGGACGTTCTGGTAGAAGTCGTCAGAAAGGATGGCGAGTATGCACCCACGGAAGATACACCATCTGCCCAGCGAAATCGTCTGCGGCTGACGGCAGGCCGTTCTCTACTCAAGCTTTGTCGATACAAACCACGATGTGAGGAGCTTGTGACACCCAAGATGTTCATGGATGTTGCGTGGATGTTCATGAGTCGACCATTTGCCGTACGAAGAGGCCTCGTTCAATCACTCAAGAAGTATCTTGTAACGAACAAGCTGAATGCCCGCTGGACGACAGCTCTTTTCCTGACGGCCTTTGAACCCGACACTGCCACGTTCATCTCCATCGTGGCGTGGCTGAGATCACGCACGGCGTTCTATGCGCGACAACAGAAACAAGCTCGACCGTCAGGAGACAAAAAAGTAGCTGTTCAGAATGTTGTGGAGATACAGTTCGCGCGCTTGCTCTCGCTGCTCGTCTACTACCCAGACTATCCAAGTAAAGAGGACCCGTCATATGACGCAGATGTCCTCGACCTTTCGCACTTCCTACTCCTCTATCTTCAATCATGTGCCAACGAGGACAATCTGTCGCTTATTTTCCACATTGCGCAACGCATCAAGCAAGCAGCAGACGTGGTCTCCAAGTCTGATAAGATGGACGAGCGACTCTACATACTCTCTGATCTCGCTCAAGCCACAATACGTAATTTTGCTGACCAGATGGCCGGCGGTGCAAAGGGTGTGAATCTGCTCCAGACCTGGCCTGGCAAAGCACATTTGCCAGCATCACTTTTCAAGCCAATCAATGGCCATGCGAAGGCCCAGGAGATTGCAAGCAAGAACTATCTGCCGGAGGAGGTCGCCGAACGGCTCGAGCCAACTGTCCGAAAGTGGGTGAAGATTGTTAGGCATGGTGGGAATCCGAACGCGAAGAAGACTGTGTCCACAGGTCTAGACAAGAAGCGCAAGTCATCTGTATCAGTCGACCTCGATGATGATGACGACGTGGATGTTGCAAAGAAGTCTGTCAAAAAGTCCAAAACGAGGAAGGCAAACACCGCGCTCGCAACACGGAAGACGCCAAATCCGAAGAAGAGGAAGAGTGAGGCTGTGACGAGCGCTGAGCAGCCGAGTCGGAAAAGTGTACGGACGAGCACGGTGAAGAAGGTCAACTATGAGGAGAGCGATGAGGATGAAGAGGATGCAGACGACACGCAGAATGTTGTGAAGTACAATCCTGCACCAATAGACAAGTACAAACATAAGTCGAAGAAGGCTGCAACACCAGAAATTGAGGAAGAGGACGAGGAGGATGAAATCGTTGATGAGGAGCAGGATGAGGCGGGTTCGCCAACGCCGCATGGGAAAGCGGCCGAGAGCGAGGGAGAACTTGAGGCTGAGGACGACCACGATATTGTGGAGCCTGAAGAACCTCAAGATGCAGAAATGACTAACGGGCACAATGAAGCTATCAATGCAGCGGAAGAAGAGCATGAGCAGATGGTCCCAGCAGATGCAGCAGTCGAGGAAGAAGAGGATGACGCTGCCGAAGACGGAGAGGGAGAGGAAGAAGAGCCAGAGCCAGAACCAAAGCCCAGCCCACCGAGGAATAAAAAAGCTAGCAAAGGGAAGTCTGCAGTGCCGCCCAAAGCAACTAAAAGCAAAGCCCCCAAGCCTAAGGCGAGAGCTGCGAAGGAGACGAAGAAAACGCAGGCCAAGTCCCCTGCTCAGAAGAAAGTGTTTGTGCAGACCTCGTCGCCAGCTTCTGAGCCCGCGAGGAGGAGCACGAGACGAACGAGGGCATGAGTGAGCTGAACAGTAAGCATTTCGCGATGTCACGGTAATAGACCGTGGAGTATGCTGTGTATAGCGTTTCAGTATACATGGACGACGTCCTATTAATACACTTCGTGCTACCAAGTACTTTCTCGTATCAACGATACTTGCAGCTTTCACAGCCCACCACCAATGCAGATCAAAACTGTCTTCGACGATATCCGGCAGTCTTCCACTCAGACAGGTGATAGATGATATCGAGGCCAAGACTGCATACGACTGCACAGAGTTGGTGGTCTTACATACGTGTCTCCCCTGCCCCGTCCCGGATCGTTCCAGACGGCACTTTTCGGCTGGAAGACAGCGTCACAAACCATGGTGGCTAGAATTCTGGATTTCCATATATCCTTATAACAGCTACGGAACGTTGCCATTGTAGCTCTTTGTGCTAACAGCCTGTGTCGTTGATGGAAGTCCAGAATCATGTCTGCTACTTCTCTGTAGCTCCTCACCATCACATATCGATGCTGGGCACGGGTACGAGGGACTTCAATAGCTATGTCAATAGCTTCGATCTCTGGCATCCTTCAAAAGGTTATGATTTTCTTCTTGCAAGTAAAGCCAGCATTCTCGGCGCTGAGACAGGCCTGTAGTGTGATTTGTCGCAGTTGGCAGTTGGCGGTTGACGTAGAGCAAACTGAAGATTGATCTTATCTCTTCGAATCGTCGGCCACCTTTCGTTATAAAGACTTGACACGCCCGACGATGATGCAAAGGAGTTCTGGAGTGTGAGAGGTAGTGCTTGTCACCTTGGTTGTTCGAAGACATTGTAACGCCAGTTCTTGATGTGGTTCCGTGGGCTCAGAGCGAGGATTAAGAATACCACGCAGATGGCACTGTATGCGACGTATGCTGCCTTTATACTGATGTGGACGTTTCCCTCTCAGTAACAACATCAAGAATCATACCGTCGGTTGCGTGTCACTCAGGAATCCTCTGTCTGGGGCTTACTGTCAAAGCAAATACTCTTCCATCGAGTTGACACCTTGTTCTTCACTTCGACCATAGCTTTTTCAAGTTTGACGCCGCCCGCCTTCTCACCTGCCCCCGATCTCTTACTTCTGTGGTCCCACCCACATGCAGTATACTGCCGGAAGAAAGTCGAGGCTGGATCGTGCTCAACGTAACGTTTCCTGATACCCGAAGACAGTATGCATTTGCGCCATAACTGACAGGTTGCAGAGACGTCTCGCAGTGCGACGAGGCTTCGAAGGTTCGCCCTGTAATCGCTTCCATACGAGTTGGACAAGTGTTGGAACAGGAGCTGTAATATTTCGTGAGGCAAATCGTTGATGTGTGGCATTTTGACTGTTGACCTCGATGAGGGGATGATTAAATTGTAGACCTATCTCAGTCGAGGGTGCTGTCCGGACAGTTCTGCTGAAGCCAACTTGGTCAGCCTAAGCAGACCGGGCCTTCCCTTTGCTTTGCTTCAAAGTTGATTCCTTGCGCTTTCCTCTGCAAAATTACCTTGGTAGGAAGATGGCATTCAGGCTTGCACTTGCGCTAAAACGTCTGTCAAACACGCAAGGAAGTGACTAACCTGGATGTCTCGCAGTGACCGCTGCCTCCAACAACAAGACATTTTCACAGGTATGTCAGCTTCTCAAAGAGTCTTCTTCCTTTGATCCTGCTCAAATACCAACCATTTCTACCGGTATGCTGGGTCTACGCACAGCAAACCAGGTTGCTGCCAGAAAAAGAAGTTTCGAGTTCAGACATGAAGAGTGTACTACGCCACACGCTGCGGATTGATACAGCGTTACGGAATACAAGACTGCGCTCCTCACAGTAAGGGCATGAGTCGTGTAATTCTTGGGACATCTGGTGCAGTATTTCTGATGAAAGGGTTTTGATATGCATTGTCGTCGTGACTCGACGCGCGTAGCAGTGCAACTTGCCGAGTCGAGGCAACATTGTGGCCAGCTAAGGTAAAGAGGTGACAAGCACCATCGATGTGCTTCTTCATTTTGTCTACGCAGCCGCCTCTTTGAACGGCTGCCCTTAAAGTTGAAGTCGATTTAATTTCACCAAGCATGCTGCCAAAGCGAAGCATGCTGGCAGAGACATCTATGGCAACAAGACTAGCCGGAACTACTTCAGTGACGGGCATAGTCCTCTGCCAAACCCAAGGTAGGAAGTCTTGAATCGAGAGCTCACACCCCTGCCACAGAAAAGCCAATCGAGGCTCGCTTACTTGGTATATTGCTAGAATTTTGGTGAGTACCCACCTTGAATCTTTCCCTGTGGCGCGACACAAATTCAAGGTGGATACTCACCAAAATACCAGCATCCCACCAAGTAATCCTGTCTCGTTCCGATAGCATAATCTAATCTCCGTAACTCCACAAGAATATCAAAGCTCCCTCCTTCCCGTCTCACCACGACCATCCATTCGCAGTCGACATCCACCACGGCTATCACAACAGCCTCCCGGCGCATGTCGTGAATTTATCGACGCCTCAGAGACCTTGGCCGATTAGCAACAAGCCAAGGCCCCTGTGACACCCGGAGAGCTACCAACTTCCTCCTTACGGAGTGCGCTGCACAAGATTCCGTATTGAATTTCGAAACTTACGCCACTATGCAAACCATGGTCTTGGGGCATGTGCAATCACATTCCAGGAAGGACGAGATGGCTGGGCACCTGCTTCACATGGCACATGCTCCATGCCATATCCGTCTCGTCTATTATTGCTGATGCGGGTTCATCGGCTGACCTTGCGATCACGATTTCATCTTTCGGTTCACCGTCCAGGCCAGTTTCAAGTCTTATCCGCAGGTATTCTGTGTCTTCTTCGTCTGATTGCGTCCTATCTCCCTTCACTCAACGTCGTGGTCCTCGTTCGTTTTGCATTCCTGATCTGTTGCGCTTCACTCTTTCGCGCGCAGTATCGTCCACTCATTTACAGCGACAACAAGCAGCCAGCAGTACGGTCACTCGTTCACCAGTTCCTACTGTCGTGCAGATAAAGAGCTAATAATATACTTCTGTTGGTTATTACCTAACCGTTCAGCGGCCCGCTGCACAAGTGCTCATCCAACATAGGAACACTCGAAAGCGCCTCCACCGAGTTCAACTTGAGACACTTCGAAGACCAACACCACAATGGCAGGTGTGAGGGACCCAGCGTTCTGGAGGCGGTTTTCGATGGCAGTACACATAGACGAGGAGACAGGAGTGCCCAGAAGTAACACCGACACCAGCGACGCACCGAAACCGAAGGAAAGGCCCGCGATAAAACACACGTAAGGACCGCACCGCACCGCACTGCAAACATGGGCGGAGACAACAAGAGGACAAGCTGACAACCGCGTAGAGACTCCTGGCTAGACAGACATCGGAAGAAACAGAAACGAGCCTTCTGCTGCGGCTGGATCATCGTGCTCATCACGATACTGGTGCTGCTTGGGATCGCTGGGGCATGTCTCTGGGTATTCAAGGTCGGGCCGTTCAGCCATATGTAACGGGGATATGATATCCTGGTTCACGCGGGGAGGCTTGAGATGAGAATGGAACGGAACGGAACTGCACGGCTAATGGGAGATCGATACGAACGATGCATGAATGTTACGACGCACCCAAATGTCACAAATGGAATATGTGGCAAGGGATGAGTAGAATGGTATGGTATGGTGTGGTACTGCACATCTCACTCCAGCTGGGCTGAATGTCTTGGGATGGCTGGACTTGTGTAGAAGCAACTCTATTGAGAGAAACAATGCTCGACAAGAGTGGGAGCGTCATGGGTTATAGGTACCTTGGGAGAAGGCGTAGCACCATCTTGAGGCTCGGAATACTCGAGAGGTGAAGGATATCATAGACGTTTAGACTTCTCAAGAAAAGTAGAATCTTCATTGCCAGCTCCGCGACGTCGTCTCTGCCATCACCTCGAGCTATGAAACATTTGCGCCAGACTAATAGCACTCGGTATTCGGGCACAGGCTATCTTGTGGAAGCACTTAGCTCTCTCACTTTTCCGCCTTTCTTTCTTTTTCCCCATGAGCAAATACTTGGTAACACCACACCAGGAATCTGGAATCGTCGATCGGCAAGCGCTTCTCGTTCGGTGACGCCTAATCTCCGTGTAGTATTCCTTGATCATGCACATCACATCCGTGACTTTCGACAGCCATCTCGACGATGTCGTATCGGCAGCCACAGGCAAGGCCTACTCAGCGCTCGCTTGCTGACGAAGTATTCCTCCGTCTGCCGTGGTCGCCGACTTTCTTGGCTTTGTTGCCTTCTCTTCCTTTCGAGGTTGAATCGTACTTGAGATCGTGTAGGTTCGACTTTGAGTGATGAGCACCGAGCCCTATTTTGATCTTCGGAGCTTCAGATCCCAATCTGACCTTGGGAGCACCACGCTCAGCCTTTACTCCAGAAGGACTCTATCCTCTCTTCCTCGTAGGCTCTGGTGTCGGACTCCTGCTCATACTCCTCGCGTCACGGCCCCTATCCTTCAACCACTTCTTGGTCCCCAATTCCAGCTCCCGATCCAGCTCAGCACTCGGCTCCTTCCGATGTATGAAGTTGCAGAAGCCCCCTCTCACGCAGCCCTCCCCACTATTGAGCCTACAGCACGCTTCCCTAAAGTCTGTCACTGGGCTCAACTCACAGTAGATCGGCCTTGCCGCGTACCACCGACTATTCAACGCATCACACGTCTTCTGCGCGTCCTCCTCGTACTTGAACCGCGCATACACGTTTCCAATCAAATGATCGTTGTTGTTATCGCACACGACCACCTCCTCGACCTCGCCGTACTTGCACATCTCGCACCAGAAGTCCTCGTAGAAGGCGTCAAAGTGGTTCTGGAGCTGTGAAGGCGTCATTTTGTTGCCGGGGGTGTAGGCTGGGTTCTGATAGAGGTTGGGAAGGAGGACTGTTTGAGAGTAGGAGGGTTTGACGTGTTTGCGGGAGCAGCGGTCGCCGTGGCGGCAGGCGCCGATTTTGTAGTAGAAACTGCAGTTTACTTTGTCTTGTTCTGTGCCGAAGATGGAGGCGAGGTAGTTGGCCATGGTTGCGGGTGTTTCGGGGGGTCTGTCTCGATTTCTGATTAAGCTGAGGTGGTCGCAGCAGTCAATTGACGTGATGCGCAATCAAGGCTTTATAGAAGGGCCTAAAGCTTTCCCGCGCGATGCTAGGAGTGTGCGATCTTAGTTGTCAAAGTTGTCTTAGTTGAGATAACGAAGGAAGGCGCAAGCAAGATAGTCGCGACTGTGATCTGCAATAATTCAAGAAGGCGCGATCAAGTTGTATCACGTGACTGGCGGTGGGATTTGATGCCTCAGGCTTCCAGAAGTTTCGATCTGAGCCCACGCCGGAGGATTGTGTCTTCGCCAACGTAAGAGGGATGTGTTTCGGTAGTCGACTCAACTAACAGTGGATATGCTATACAAGACAAGCCACGGATTGGGAGAAGGGTGAAATGTTCTCTGCCATGAACATTGCCATCAAGTCAGACCACTTACTGTAGTCGAAGGGTAGCGCCAAGGCTACGGATAGAGCTCCTAGCTTCAACCAATAACATGCGTTTCCTTAATTCCTCTCCTGCTGCTGCCCGTGACTGCATAGTAGTAACTCAACCACGACTCTCCGCTCTACCACGTTCCTTACCTCGACGCATAACTTCAACATGTCGGCAGCACGAGGTCTCGTCCGTCTGACGAGAAGTGTTCCGCTGCGCGCTTCCTTCACCACTCGAAGAACATTCACCGTTGCTGCGCCGAAATGTACGTTAACCTCGCGTCTAATGGGAGCATGCGCACCTTGTAACCGTAGAAGAAATGGGAAATGATGCTGACCAGAGTGTACTATAGGGAAGGATGTATCCAAATATGACCCGAAGCCTGGCGACTCAGAACCGAAGATCATAAAATTCGATGGTGAGCACCAACTCAGCTCAGAATATGACGACCCTCCTACACGGGGTGCAAGTCAGATGGCTGGAAGGGGCGAATGCTGACAGCTACCATCATTATAGAAATCAAGACCGAAGAAGATCTCCTCCCGCCTGGTGCTGAGCCAGGTACCATTCCTACCGACCTTGAGCAGGCTACCGGTCTTGAACGTCTCGAAATTCTTGGAAAGATGCAGGGCATTGATATCTTCGACATGAGGCCTCTCCCATCAGACAGAGTCGGTACGTAGGACCTGAGCAGAACGGAGGGAAGTGCAAGAAGTGGATGGAGAGCTGTGACTGATGCACATGGTATAGGCACATTCAAGGATCCTATAACCATTCGATCTGCCGGAGAAGAGCTGCAATTAGGTTGTACTGGTTGCCCAGCTGACTCTCACATTGTCAGATGGCTGGTGGTACGTAACAAGCAGATTCCAACCTCCACCTTGGAAACGATGAAGACACAGGGCAGCGCTGATAACCGTAGGTATCCCGAAAGCGACCGTTCGAACGATGTGATGAGTGCGGTAGTGTATACAAGATGAACTATGTCGGACCGGCCGATGACCCACATGACCACGACCACCATGGCTACGAGGAGCCGAAGACCATGGCCGACTACGTCAAGCCCGAATACTGGTATCGATAAACTACCAAGATAGCTGCGCATAGAGGCCCTTTCCTCGAGCTTGTCATGTATATAAGCTTATTGGGTTTGTGATAACTCAGTATTCTAAATGAGACTTCTCCATAAATTTGAACGAGCCTAACTACATCTGAAGACAATGCTGACAGCACGCAGTGGGAGTGGCCCGTAAACTCTTGCAATCGGCAACAGCGTATCGAAAACGCAAGCAGCCACGCGGTGAGTGCAGGCTAAAACCAGGTTCTACTCTCCCATTCCGCAGCGGATTACACATCCACAGTACAAAGAAAAGTCATCACTCATGAATTCTAGAATGTGCAAGTACTTGTCGGAGCAGGTACTAGATAGCTTGTTGCACTGCGACCCTGATCTACCAGCGAATAACTCCTATATCAAGTACTTCTAGCTTTGCGGAAACGTGCATGTACATTGCCATCACGTCGTTCTCGTTGTTACATTAAGGCCACGATGGAAGCTCAAACCCCTTTTAGTAGTGCCCGACGCCGTTCACAAACACGGCAAGAGTCTGCCCCGTCATCACCGATGGAAGGCCTACTTTCCTCCCCTCCACCACTTCAGCAACCTCTCCCACTCCCACAGAGTTGGCCAGCACCGGAGCCAGCAGCTCAACGCGTACCTATAAGACAGTCATCAGGCTTTGATCCAGCATGGGAACAGATTGGCGGCGTCACATGGGCCCGTCAGCATGGCCCGGAGAGCACTCTCAGGGATGCACCAGCGCACGCAGAAGCTCGCTTCAACACTGAAAATTTCATTAATGACAATGGCAAAATCAGCATTCGTCAACAACCACGCATACCTGCGCCAGATGCACGATTGGACATTCATCGCCAGCCAGCAACCGAACCTCCTCCTAACCGTCTTTTGGACTCCGATACAGTAGCACAGATAGACGCGGCCTTATATCTGGAGCCTCCATCGCGGTCCAATATCAATGCAAGAAAACGCATTACATCTGATTCTGCTTACCTCGAAATCGAACCGCCACCAGTTTCTCAAGGGCAGACTGCATCCAACCTGAGGCGCCCTCACCCGGCAAGGTCCACTCCACAACTGAAAGGCCGGAATCAAGCTCCTTCGAACCTTTCAGACCCTTTTGTACGTTTTCCACCTGATGAACATTTAGCGACCACAGATCTGGTACCTCCCACCCGCGTCACTGAAACGATGGATTATAGCAGACCTATCCAAAGCGGAGACGAGGTACATGTTCTGGGCCCCGAAAGAAACGACCAATCTGGCGTTGTAACGTACACTGTCACTGGTATGACGTCTGAAGGTGATATCTGCAGCATCCGACCCATCAGAGACCTGGTGGTTCCCACCAGTCGTTTGGTAAGGGCTCAAGTGCATTACAGTGACCTTGTCCAAGTCTTCCAACCAAAAGTCCATACGAGGAACGGGCACCAAATACTCACGGTGGAGGCGGTTGATTCTGGTTTTATCAAGGAGCGAACAGTTGTGAATGGGGAGAGAAGGTATACTGTCATCAACAGCATCACACAACAGAGATACACCAACCTGGACGACAACATGATCGCGCGCGTAGCTGGCTTCAACCACAATACTGGAGAGCCCAGACTACACTCTAACGGCGATGAGCCGGTTTGAGGAACCAAGTATGTTCACAGTGGCTTCCGCATGGCCCACGAGATCCAAGCGTCCTTGTGGACTGCAGGTGTGGGTGAACCCAGTTCTCTCGTACATTAGCAAAGAACACTGGAATAGCTACGCAGTGCAGCAAGATATTCAGCAGCGAACCTGAAGTTTACAGAATGAACCAACAAGATCTGACTACCATACTCTTGCTTTTGGGCTCTTCGATGTGGTCTTTGACAGCCCCTCGCTGTGCTGTACTGGAAACATTCTGGCAAACCAGTACCGCAAGTGTCTCCTAGCATCACCCTCACTAGTTCTGGAGCACACGTGAACATTCTTGCTGTGGCGTGATCAATAAAACATGCATTGAGAGCCACGTCCCTCCAAGGGTCGACTTCTTTGACCAACTTCCTCGAGATCCTACTCACACTTGATTGCCAGCCTTCGATATCCGATCATACCTTCAGTACACGCTTGCATTCTCTCCTGGTCCACACTCGAGCGGCCATGTTCTTTCAGTGCCAAGCCAAACCACCACCAGGCACGTGTTATAAGTCCAACCAAGTCCACTTTGTGTCCTGAGGGCCGGAGTGACTAGATACAATAGCCAATCCACTGCACCGCCCCGGGCCGCCATCGTTGCTCCGTCCTCCTGACAAGAGCACGACGATCTTCCGAAGCGAGATGGCGATTCGAGCTTGTCTTGAAGCCAAGTCAGATCTATGACGTGCTGCTCTCGACCATTTGCCTTCCATCTCTGAGAGGTGCAGGAAGGTAAATACTAGTGCTGGAACGCGCCTGCTTGTTCTGTATCATTGCAAATTTGAATACGATCTACCGTGCCTGCTGTACGACTGGTCTACTCGCATACACAAGCGCATGTCAGCGGCTGCTACACAACCAGGCTGGGGAAACTACATGGCTTCACTAATCATTGGCGCGAGCGTATACCTTCACCAAAAGGTCAAAGACAAGAAGGATGCAAAGAAGGAAGCGAAGGCCAAAGGATACGAAAAGCGCTACCAGGAGCTCGAGGATGAGCATAAGAAGATGCAGCCTGAACAGAACACTCACAGCGAGAAAGGCCGGACAAGTCTCACGCAAAGCACAG